>Ga0208297_1000685_pt1 | contig 55114 bp, 46 predicted proteins | sample LMS_cellobiose_e_FD_187367 | JGI IMG/M metagenome (GOLD analysis project Ga0208297, IMG submission 187367) | Rumen-fistulated moose microbial communities from Alaska, USA - LMS_cellobiose_enrichment (SPAdes) (version 2) | ecosystem: Host-associated > Mammals > Digestive system > Stomach > Rumen... | reverse complement strand
AAATATAACGAAAAGAACGATAAGAAACAATAGGGAAAGATAAGTGCAAAAAGGCTAAATGATTGGTTTTAATAGGGGTTGGTCGGGGGTGTTAGGTGTAAAGGGGTAAGTGTAAAAGACTGTAAAGGCCTTTACAAAAAATTGTAAAGTTTACAACTTCTTTACAGTTTTGAAAATTTTGCAAACCACTGCAAATCAATTTGTTGCGTCGTTTGGCACGATAGTCGATATAGAGACGGTCGGGTGAGATTCTGTCAAAGACTTTTTCATAGGAACTTGCTTTATCTGTTTGCCGGGATTTCACCCTTTGTTTGAATATGAGAAAGAAGAATGATATCTGGATCAAAGTGCTTTCCCTCGGAGTGGGATTGGCGCTTGGCATGGTGCTCATTGCCAAGGTCTTTTTTGAGCTGAGCTACGACCGGTTTTACAAGGATATAGACCGGGTTTATACCATCAATTCCTGGATCCTCCAGCAGGGGAATGAGAAGGATTATGGCCAGGTGAGTGGTGCCGTGGCCGTGGGCTTCATGGAAGAGGTTCCGGGTGTGGAAGCGGGCACGCGCACCACGTTTGTCTTCAACGGAGATACTTATCTGGATGAAGACGGCAACAAGCTCAAGGCCCGGCTCGTCTGCGCGGATACCTGCTTCTTCAAGGTCTTTGACCGGCCGGTCCTGGCCGGTGATCCGGTGAAGGCGCTGGGTAACTGGGGTTCGGTGATGGTGAGCCGAAGTTTTGCGGAGAAGATGGGGGGTGTGCATGAGGTCATCGGCAGGCAAATCGCCAACGAAGACATGGCCGGGCTGAAGCTGACGGTCGAGGGCGTGTTCGAAGATTTCCCGGACAATGGCACGCTGGATTACGACATCTTGCTGTCGATGGAGACCTACGGCAAGCAGAGTACCGACAACTGGAACGGGAACGACCGCTACAAGGGCTATGTGAGACTGATGCCGGGCGTGGATCCGAATACCTTGACCGATGCCATCCGCAAGATGCAGGAAGCCCACCAGCCGCTGGAAGAACTCGAGGCCAGGGGACTGAGCCTGCGCTATTTTCTGAAACCATTCAGCACCCTGCACACCTCCGATCCGGAGGTGAAATCCCAGGTGATCCTGCTGTCGATTGTGGCAGCGCTGCTGATCCTGATTTCCCTGCTGAATTACATCCTGATCGTGATCTCCTCCATGGTGAAGCGTTCCCGGGAAGTGGGCGTGCGCAAGTGCTACGGTGCGGATGGAAAGCACATTTACGGGATGCTGACGAAGGAAGCCGCTGTCCATATCCTGCTTTCGCTCGCCCTTGCGGCCGTCATCATTTTCGCCGGCCGGGGCATCGTGGAGAACCTGCTCGGGGTGCCGTTTACAACGCTGCTGGTGCCGCAGAGCATCGTGGCCATTGTGGCCGTGCTGGTCTTTGTGCTCCTCATCTCGATCGTCGTTCCCGCAGAATTGTACCAGCGGATTCCGGTTTATGCCGCCTTGAAAAACTACACGGAGAACTCCCGCAACTGGAAGCTCGGCCTGCTGGGCGTCCAGGTGCTCATCAACGTCTTTCTGGTGGTGATGATGCTCATCATCGGCCGGCAGTATCAGAGAGTTTCCCACGCCGATATGGGGTATGATTACGATCAGCTGTATTATATCAGCCTCTTCGATGGTGACCGGCAGGCCGTTGTCCGTGCGGTCCGCACGCTGGAGAGCCTGCCGGAAGTGAGCGGCGTAGCCACGGCCTACAACCTGCCTTTCCAGGGTTCCAGCGGGGATAATGTCTATCTGCCGGACGATGACCGGGAACTGTTCAATATCGCGGATCAGTATGAATGTTCCGACGGCTTCTACCAGCTGATGGGCATTACGTTCCTGGAAGGCCGCGCGCCCCGGGATTCTTCAGAAATTGTTGTGGATGAGAAATTCGTGGACAAGATGGCGGAGTTTACAGACTGGAGCGACGGCGCCGTCGGCAAACAGGTGTTCATCACCGGCCACGACCGTTCCCGCGATGCCGGACGGAGTTATTTCACCATTTCCGGCGTGTACGAAAGCTATGTGATCGGCAACCTGACCGGTGTGGACCAGCGCCCCAGCGCGCTGTTCTACGGGGAGATCGGGAGCATGTCTTCCTGGATGCCGCATGTGCTGTTCAAGATTCCCGGTCGAGCCGGGAATGACGGTAGTGCGGTGTTGACAAGGGTGATAGAGGCCCTGGAACAGACACTGGAAGGCCGCGAGATCAATATCATCTCTTACGAGGAACAGATGCGGGCGGCTTACGACGACAGCCGGAAAATGCGCAATACGATGGCCATCGGTTCGGTTTTCTCCCTGTTGATTGCGCTGCTGGGGCTGCTCGGATTCATCCGGGACGAATCCCTGCGCCGCAGCAAGGAGATGGCCATCCGCAAGATCAACGGCGCCACCACGCGCGACATCCTGGGCGTGTTTGCCAAAGACATCATGAAACTGTCCTCCGTCATGGCCGTCGCCGCCTGCACCGGTGCCTTCTTCGTAGCCCGCAAATGGCTGGAACAGTTCGCCGAAAAAGTGTCCCTGAATCCCTTGTACTTTATCGGCGGTGCGCTGCTGGTCTTGCTGATTGTGCTGACCGTCGTTGTACTGAACTGCCTCCACATCGCCCGTACGAATCCTGTAAAATCCTTGAAAAATGAATAGTTACCTGAAATTCCTCTCCCGCAACAAACTCTACACCGCCATCGAGGCGGTGGGACTGGCCGTAAGCCTGGCTTTCGTAATCCTGATTGGCAGCTATGTCGTGCAGCAGTACGAGGTGGCGCACGAGTCGCCGCAGTGGAAACGCACTTTCGCCCTGGGGTCGGATGACTTCCTGGGCCTGACCTATTGGGACAAGGAAGAGCTGGAAATGAACATCCCGGAGGTGGAGGCGGCCACGCACATGGCCATGCTGTGGCAGCCGGTCATCCAAAACGGGGAGCAGGTGATCCAGGCCACCGGATTGGAGGGTGATGCGGATTTCTTCAAGGTGTTCCCGGAGTACCAGCTCCTGGAGGGGAGCCTGGCGGATTTTGTGGGGAAGGATGACATCCTGGTCAGCGAATCGCTGGCCCGGAAGATTGCCGCTTCCGTCACGCCCGGCGTGACCGGGAGTCTCGTCGGAAGCGTGCTCAAGATGAGCGGGAATGACTATACAATCAAGGGTATCTTTGCCGATTTCGACGGGACATACTTTATGCCGGCCGACGTCATTACGCACATTTCGGCCACGTGGGCGGCCTCTCAGGGCAAGTCGTTCAGCAGCATCGGCAACTATACCACCTGGTTCCGGGTGCGGGAGGATGCGGATCTGGCCTCCGTCCAGGCCAAGGTGCAGGCCCTCCTGCACAAAAACTACGACCCTACCTGGTCGGCCGAAAAGGTGGACAAATGGCACGCCTACCGCATGGACGAGGCCTTTTTCTTCACCGGCAACAACGGCAACGGGCTCACACGGAACGGCAGCGCCCAGATGCTCCGGCTCCTGACCATCGTCGTACTGCTGCTCCTCTTGTCGGCCGTCTTCAACTATGTGAACCTGAGTATGGCCCTTACCGGCAAACGCGCGAAGGAAATGGCCACCCGGCGGCTTCTGGGGGCTGGCAAATCCGGCATCCTGTGGAAGTACATCGGCGAATCCGTGGCTTTTTCCGCTGTCTGCTTTGCCGCGGCGCTCCTGCTGGCCGACCTGCTGGTGCCCATGATGAACAACCTGGTTTCCACCGCTGACCCGGACGCGATGATGCTGGGACTGGGAGATACCAGCGTGCGGCTTAGCTTCATGCTCACGCCGGGCTATATCCTGGCCTACCTGGCCGCCATCCTGGTCCTGGGTGTGGTCAATGGCCTGCTTCCGGCCTTCGCGGCCTCGCGTTATCAGCCCATCGATGTGATCAAGGGCACGCTTCGGCGCCGGAACAAAATGGTCCTGAGCAAGGTCTTTATCATCGTGCAGAACGTGCTTTCCGTCTTCCTGATCGCCCTGGCGCTGGTGATGGAAGTGCAGATGCGCCACATGCTCACCCGGCCGATGCACGCCGCCACGGAAAACCGCTTCTACATCGAGTATTCCGCCCAAAACTACGATGCGATGAAGCTTTTCAAGGACAAGGTGGAGCAATTGCCCTTTGTAACCCGGGCGGGCGTAGGGCGGGGAATCCCCGCGATGACCAATATGACTATTGGTGTCAAGGTGGACGAGGAGCACCGCGTGGATATGCCGGTTATCCTCTGCGATTCCACTTATTTCCAGCTGCTCGGGCTGGAAGTGGAGGAGGACTTCGGTCATCCGCTGGTGCATTCGCTCTGGATGAGCCGCAGCGCGTTCAATGCCGCAGGCGTTTCTGACACTTCTACCGTCTTTCCCCGGCGGATCCAGGTGAATGGCGCCCGGCCGGAGTTCATCGGCGGCGTGGTCACGGATTATCCCAACCGGCCGGCTTCAGAAAACGACCAGAACCCCAATGGCGGTGTCGTCGTTACCCGGGCGGAGGAATTGCGCTATGCCAATTGCCTCCTGATCGGGACCATCGGAGAGGACAAATCCTACGAAGACCAGATCCTCCAGGCCTATCGCGAATTCCGGCTGGAGACTGTGGGTGTGGAAGAGCCCGCTTGGCGTTACGGCTTTATCCGGGACATCAACCGCAAGCAACTGGCACCGATCCAGCGGACGCTGCGCCTGGTGGAACTCTTCGCGGTGCTGGCTGTGCTCATCTCGCTGCTGGGCCTGCTGGCCATGAGCACCTACTTTGCCGATGAGAACACCAAGCAGATTGCGGTGCGCAAGGTCTTCGGTTCCGATATCACGCAGGAAACCTGGCGGACGGTCCGCAGCTACATGGCGCTGGTGGGCGTGGCTTGCCTCGTCGGCATCCCGCTGGCCGTCTGGGCCGCACGCCTCTATCTGGAGCGCTTCGCCTATCGCGTTGAAGGCTACGGCTGGGTGTTTGCCCTGGCCGTGCTGATCTCGCTGGCCATCGCCTTCGCCACCGTCCTCTGGCAGACGATGAAGGCAGCCCGGACCAATCCGGCGATCGAGTTGAAAAAAGAATGACCCGTGGCCGAAAATGGCTATCTTTGTTGGAAAAACAAAGCGTTATGTCAATCAAATCGATGCCTGTCTGGAAATGGGCCCTGTTGCTGATCGCCGGGTTCGTACTGGCGCTGATCATGTATGCACTGGCGCAGGCGCTGGGAGACCTCGTTTCACCCGCGTGGGCCAAGTGGCTGGTCTCGGTCGGCTTGTCGGCTGCCATGCTGGCGCTCTATGCGCTTTTTGTCCGCTGGTTCGAAAAGCATCCGGCGCAGGATATCCCGCTTCCCGCGCTGGCTGCGGATACGGGCAGGGGTTTTGCCATCGGTATGCTTTTCTTCGTGGCCGTTGCGGGCCTGATGATGCTCTTCGGCGTCTATCGGATTACCGGCATCGGGACGGACCAGCCCGCAGAAATCCTGTCGGCGTTTTTCATGTTCCTGTACGTGGCGGTCGGGGAGGAGATCCTGTTCCGGGGCATCCTCTTCCGCTGGATTGACGAGAAATGGGGTTTTGTCGCGGCCCTGGTCGTTTCGGCCGTGCTTTTCGGCGCGATGCATCTGGGGCAGCCCGGCTCGACCTGGTGGTCGTCGCTGGCCATCGCCGTCGAGGCGGGACTGTTGCTGGGGGCTGCCTACAAAGGGTCCGGCACCCTCTGGCTGCCGGTCGGCATCCACTGGTCCTGGAATTTCTTCCAGGGCAACATCTTCGGCTTTGCCGTCTCGGGCGGCGATGCCGGCGTCTCGCTGCTGCAGGCTGCCACCAGCGGGCCGGACATCCTGACCGGCGGCGTCTTCGGCGCCGAGGCCTCCATCCTCACCGTCGTGCTGGGCACGCTGCTCTCCGTATGGTTCATTCTCCGGGCCACGCGTGGCGAGTGTGGCTCTCATGGCTCTCATGGCTCTCATGGCCCTCGTGGCTTCCGTGGCACTCGTGGCTCTCGGGCCTCGCGTTTCCGCCGCACTGTCTAGCGATACGTACGGCGCTGACTGCCAGATATTTATTAAAGCCGTTTACGTAAATCCCGTAAGCGATAATAAGCAAAACGATGATACACAAGAATTTATCTACCACCGTATTCCTGCTTTCTGTGCTCATTCTTTTCGCGACCGGCGCTTCCGCACAGGAGAACAACAGCAATTTCGCGACTCAGACCGTGGACCGCAAGATCGAATCGCTGCTGCTCATCGAGCAACTCAGCGACGTTGCCCATGTCGATATCGTCCGGCTGGCCGGACCGCCGCCGGCCTACCGGAAAGTGACGGGGACGGCCTTCAAGGATTCACTGCTCGACAACCCGCTGAAATTCTATTCCTATGTGTTCATTCCAAAGAGCACGAAACAGAATAAGAAGTATCCGCTGCTGGTCTTCCCGCACGGCGGCGTGCACAGCAATTTCACCTCGGGATCCGTGCATATTCTCCGGGAGATGCTGGCGCAGGGCTATATTGTGATCGCACCGGACTACCGCGGCAGCACCGGTTACGGCCGGGGCTTTTACCAGAATATCGACTATGGCGGCCTGGAGAACGAAGACGTGATGGCGGCGCGCGATTACATGGTGGAAAGCTACGACATCGTGGATCCGGATCGGGTAGGCATCGTCGGCTGGAGCCATGGCGGCATGATCACGCTGATGAACCTGCTGCGCTATCCCGACAAATTCGCCTGTGGCTATGCCGGCGTTCCGGTGAGCGATGTGGGCTACCGGCTGAGCTACCAGACGCCCGAATACTCCGACAATTACACGGTGGAATACCACATCGGCGCGACGCCCGCCGAAAAGCCCGGGGAATATGCGCGCCGCTCGCCCGTGACCTATGCCAAGCAGCTCCGTAAACCGCTGCGCATCACCACCTGCATGAACGACGACGATGTCAGCGTGACGGAAGTCCAGCGGATGATCGACTCCCTGACCTTCCACCACCGCGACTTCGAATACAAAGTATTCCCCAAGATGCCCGGCGCCCACGCCTTCGAGCGCATCGATTCGATGGAAGCCTGCGAGATCCGCCTCGACACCTACGCCTTCCTCGCCCGCTACCTCAACCCGCCCAAACCCTTCCGCACCCTCAAGGACCTCCGCCACGCCGGCTATCTGTACCACTGATCTTGGCCGTCCGTACCACAGGCCCGGCGTGCTGTCTCAGCCTCCGGCGTGCTGTCTCACAGACCTGGCATTCCTCCGGCTGTCTGGTTCTCCAGCAGGCCAGTCAGGCCAGTCAGGCCAGTCAGCCCGCCCCGTTCGCTCATCCGTTCGTCCGTTCATCCGTTCATCCGTTCATCCGTTCGTCCGCTGTCCACCCTGTCCACCCTGTCCGCACCGTCCGCTCGTCCATTCGTCCGCCTGTCCGCACCGTCCGCTCGTCCATTCGTCCGCGAGTCTGTCCATACGTCTGCCCATCTGTCTCCCCGTCAACCAATCCGCCTGTCAGTCTACCCGTCAAGCCTGTCAGCCTATCCGCATCTCCCCAGCTACCCGTCTTCCCGTTCCCGTCTTCCCGTTCCCGTCTTCCCAAGTACCCGTCTGCCATCTGCCGATCTACTAGGTTACTGTCTGTGCGCCAACCCGAATTTCGCAGCGCGCGATAATCGCCGTTTGTCGGCCTTCCAAGCCAATCGACCGCGCTCCGTGAGGCAATTTCCCCTCGCAGCGCGCGGTCTTTCGCGCCAGACGCCCCTCCGTCCGCCCCTCCGACGCTCCGTGATTTTTGGGTTGGCATTTCGGGATCGCATTTCAGATGGCAATACCGAGATGGCAATACCGAGATGTCATTTTGAGATTGTATTATTTGGATCTCATTATTGGCGTGGCATTTCGGGGAAGGCGTTCGGGGGGGGCAAACGTTCGGGGGAAGGCTTTCGGAATGACATCGATGTGTCGGCTTTCTGGCGTTTGCTGTTTCCCTAGATGATGTCCTTGACTTCGTCGTAGACCAGGCCCGAGAGCCGGATGATTTGTTTGAGGGAACTGTTGTACCGCGACCGCATGGTTCGGGCCAGCCGGATGCGCTGCTGCGTGTTGAGCCCCTTGATGCTGGCAGTCCCGAAAAGCTCCTGGCAGATTTCGTTTTTGTGCTGCCGCATTTCCTGCATGGGAATCGACAGATGTGAAATACTTCCGCCCCGCGCATCGACATCTTCTTCTTTGGTCCGGCAGAGAAAGAAATTGAAACTCTTGCAGGTCTTGAACAAAGCTTCGACGAGTTCGTAAGCGACATATTCTCCGGGGAAGACCAGATTCCCCATCATCCGCACTTTATCAGGCGAAGCATGTTTTCGTGTCTTCAATGTCTTTCGGCGGATATTCAGACCCATGTCCGCCACAGTGACCGTTTCGTCTGCTGTCGCTTCTTCTTCTGTCCACATCGGTGAGCACCACAGATCTTTCTTTTTGAAGTAGAGCGGGCCGCTGGACCAGGGATAGTCGAGGGCATTATGCGGGATACCGGCTACCGGGGCATTCTTGACCGTATAGCAGATGACGATTTTCAGATAAAAATCCGTATCGACTTGCTGATGCTGGATGGGGACATTCTCGAACTTATGGTGTTCGTTGTGTTTGACAGACAAATACCACGAGGTCCGTCGGACATAATCATGTACGAAACGATTGCACTCGTCGAACTCGCCATACAGGACGAAATGCACGTGCGTGTCCATCAGCGAGAAGGCGAGGATAATGACCCGATATCCTTTGACGGTGACATAGACCCGATTCATCCCGTCGATGAAATCGTCTTCATAGAACATCACATCGACCGCATTTCCGTCTGTGCTGAAATGCCAGCATTTTCTGATCGGAATGTTTTGTCCTTTGACAAACTGAACGTTCAGCCCCAGATCCAGGATGATCTGTCGGAGCAGTGTTTGAGAAATCTTCATCTTCATATCCGCCGCCACTGTTGGCTGCTCAAATACAAAGATAATAACGCCGGAGCCGTTTGTCAAGGGGTATTGTCATTTTTTGCAATTATTTCTGCCGAATTCTTGTTTCGGAACTCCGTCTCGCATTTTCACCCGCGAATCTTCGTCCGAATCTCCGTTCCAGATTGCCATCCCGAATTGCCCCCCCGGATTCCCATCCCGAACTTCCATCTAGGATTTTCGTTTCGAATCGCCAACCCGAAAATCACGGAGCGCGCAGATGCCGTTGGTGGGGCTTTGTGAGGCGTGTGGCTGCGCTCCGTGAGGAAAAATTGCCTCGCGGAGCGCGCGAGTTTGTGTTTGGGCTGCCGCAAATGGCTATCGGTGCGCTTTGCGAAATTCGGGTTGGGGGATTTCGGCCTTCGGGCTTCCGGCTCATGCCACCGGCCTACTGGTCCCGGTGGAGGTCTTCGAGCTGGGAGAGGAGGTCGTCGGCGGCGGTGAGCTGGTCGCGGCGGACCTTGAAGCCGAGGATGCCGCCGAGGATGATGCCGGTGACGATGCCGGCGAGGAGGGAGTACCGGAGCAGCGGATCATCGCCGCTTCCGTTGCGGAAAAGGTCCCAGCAGAGGGCGCCGACCCAGACAATGACCATCGGGATGGCAAACTTGATCCATTTAGCGTGGATCTTCTTGAAGCGGGTGAGTTCCCGGGTGGCAGTCACCAGGTCGCGGTCCATCTGCGGGATGTGGCGGTTGGTCAGCACGGTGGCCACGATGCAGACCAGCATCAGGACCCAGGTGAAGAGGATGAATCCCATCGAGACGCCGAAGCTACGGAGGGAAGGCACAAGCAGCATGGCTGCAACGCCGAAGAGAATCGGCAGATTTGCCTTGAACCGGAGCCGGCTGGCGGTCTGGCTGCAGGATTTCTTGAGAATCCGTTCGTTGACGATCTTCTGCTTGTCAAGCTTTTCGCGGAGCTGCTGCATCTGCTCCTGCATTTCAGTGAGGGTGTTATCCTTGTTTTCCATGATTACTGCATCTTTTTGAGTTGTTCCTTGATTCGGACAAGCCGTACGGAGACATTCTTGGGCGTGATGCCGACAATCTGCCCGATCTCCTCATAGGAGAGATTCTCCAGCCAGAGGAGGACGATGGCCCGGTCGAAGGGTCCCAGCCTGCCGATCCGCTCCCGGAGGAGGCTGATCTGCCGGGTCTCTTCGTCACTGTCGTCGAAGAGATCGATGTCGAGCGAAAGGGGTTCGGTCCTGAGGCCGCGCTTCTTCTTCCGGTCGAAGGAGATGCAGGTGTTCAGGCTCACTTTCCAGATCCAGGTGTTCAGCGTGCTGTCACCCCGGAAGGTTCCGGAACCCTGCCAGAGGTGGATGAGGATTTCCTGGAAAAGGTCGGCCACTTCGTCGCGGTCGGTCGAGAACATGTAGCAGACGGTGTAGATCGTCCCCTTGTGTTCCCGGATCATCTTTTCGAATTCACGTTCGGTCATAGTCTCTCAACTTGTTTCTGCCCATAAGACGCAGTTTCACGCTGAAAACTACAGAAAAGTCAAGAAAAAAAATATCAGAGGGGGTAAATCGACGCCCCCACGAAGTCGATCAGGGCCTGCGGGGCGATCTTCAGCTGCAGGCCGCGCTGGCCCGCGCTGACATAGATGTAGTCATAGAGCAGGGCGCTTTCGTGGATGAAGGTGGGGAAGGGTTTCTTCATGCCGATGGGGGAGCAGCCGCCGCGGATGTAGCCGGTGGTGGGCAGGAGCTCCCGGACGTGCAGCATCTCGCACGATTTGTTGCCCGAAATCTGCGCCGCCACCTTCAGGTCCACCTCGAAATTTCCCGGAATCACGCAGACGAAGAAGCCGTTTCGGTCGCCGCGCAGGACCAGGGTCTTGAACACCTGTTCGATGTCCTCGCCCAGTTGGTCGGCCACGTGCTGTGCGGCCAGGTCGGACTCATCCACTTCGTAGGGAATCAGTTCGTAGGGGACGCCGGCCGCGTCGAGCAGACGCGCCGCATTGGTTTTGGCAGGGGCGTTATCTTTTTTGGCCATCAGCTTCGGTTTCAGGGGTTTCAACGGCCTGTTCGTGGTCGTAGAGATCGGATAGGGTCAGGACCAGGCGCAGGACCTGGCCGTAGTTTTTCGTCCCGTCGGCAATCCCGTTGCTGCGCAGGAACAGGTTGTAGAAGCGGTGCTGGAGCCGGGAAAGCCAGGGCCAGCGCAGGTTGCGCCAGTGCGTGCGGGAATCTTCCAGGTCGGCCAGGATCTCCGGCCGGAGCGTTCCCAGCCAGGCCTCGAACGCTTCGTCGCCGAGGAGCGAGCGGATGTTGCCCGCCGTGTGGGTGAGCAACATGAACCAGGCGCTGTAGCGGAATTCCCGGACCGGACTGTGCCGGCAGCTCTCGAAAGCCCAGAAATTGGCTTCGGCCTCGTTGCTCACCCCCAGCACGTGGGAATACTCGTGGGCAAAGACAAAAGGATATTCCAACGGCCGTATGTCGCGGTTGATGTGCATCTCGTCGAAGAACGGGCCGATGTATCCCTGGACGCCGACGGCGGAATAGAGGCGGTTGAAGAGTGTCCGCTTGGGATGCTGCCAGTCTTTCGGGCGGCAGAGTCCGACTTCGGCGGGCAGCGCGGCGTACCAGGTCTTCACGTATTGCTCCACCGCATCCGGATCGGCCTGCCCGGCCGGGCACCAGTTCGCATTGAGCTGTTCCGCGAATTCGTCGAGGAATTCGTGGAACTCCGCTTCTTCGTACGGCGTGGAGACGGTCCCGGTCCGGGCGTAGATGTCGCTCCGGAAGTAGTTGAGGCCCCAGGCGGCGTAGAACCAGACAAAGGCCCACGCCAGCAGCTTGATCTCTTTCCAGAGGCAGGGAAAAAAGCCGCTGCGGCGGCGTACGGCCCGGACAATGATCCTGATGAAGGCAAGCACCAGCACGATGACGGAAATCTCCATCAGCGACACGCCGACGGCCGATGCCACGCGGGTGAGCCCCGCGGAGACGGCGGGATACACGTGTTCGGCATAGAAACCTGCGGCCGGCGCACTGTGCATGCACCAGACTACCAGGGCGATCAGGATCAGCAGCAGCAGGGTCATCTCCTACTTGAAGATGCTCTTCAGGATCTCGGTCGTCACCTTGCGGGTGGCGGTGTTGGCCGCGGTCTTGGTGGCTTTCTTCACGGCATCGCCCAGGAGCGAGCCGGAAGACTTGGTGGAGGAGGATTTCTTGCTCGTGCTGCTCTTCTTGCTCGTACTGGTCTTCTTGCCGCCGATGTTCCGTGCGATCTGGGTGCCGGCGCTGCGGGCGAAACTTGTGGCCGCGGCGGCGATCATCGTGCCGAGGATGGTACGGCCGATGCCGGCTTTCCGGCTGCTCTTGCTGCTCTTTTCTTCTTTTTCCCGGGCTTTGGCTTCCTTCTCTTTTTCAGCAGCCTCGCGCTCGGCTTCTTTCTCTTCCTCGACCTGCTGGTTGACTTCGGTCAGGATCTCGTAGGCGCTTTCGCGGTCGAAATATTTCTCGTAGTCCTTGATTTTTTGCGGGGCGGCTGCCTGGATGTCCATGCGCTGGCCCGGTGTGATGGCGCCGATCTGGCTGAGCGGGAAGAGGATTTTGGCGCGTTCCACGACGCTCGGTGCGCCCTTCTCGTCGAGGAAGGATACCAGGGCTTCACCCGTGCCCAGGTCGAGGATGGCGTCTTCGGTCTTGAAGGCGGGATTGGCACGGAAGGTCTGTGCGGCGGAGCGCACGGCTTTCTGGTCCTGCGGCGTATAGGCGCGCAGGGCGTGCTGGACGCGGTTGCTCAGCTGGGCCAGGACGCTGACGGGCACGTCGCTCGGGACCTGGGTGATGAAATAGATGCCGACGCCCTTGGAACGGATCAGGCGGATCACTTGCTCGATCTTGTCCACCAGGGCCTTGGACGTACCGTCGAAGAGCATGTGGGCTTCGTCGAAGAAGAAGACGAATTTCGGGAGGTCGAGGTCGCCCACTTCGGGGAGCTTGGTGTAGATCTCCGTCATCAGCCACAGCAGATAGGTGGAGTAGAGTTTCGGATTGAGCATCAGCTTGTCGGCGGCCAGGACGTTCATCACGCCGCGGCCGTTCTCGACAGCGAAGAGGTCCATCACGTCGAAGGCGGGTTCACCGAAGAACTTGTCGCCGCCCTCGCTCTCGATCTGCAGCACGGCCCGCTGGATGGCGCCCACGCTGGCGGAGGCGATATTGCCGTATTCGGTGGTGAACTTGGCGGCGTTCTTGCCCACGAAGTCGAGCATCAGCTTGAGGTCTTTCAAGTCAATCAGCAGCAGGTTGTTGTCATCGGCGATGCGGAACACGGCGTTGAGCACACCGGACTGGACTTCGGTCAGCTGCATCAGGCGGGCCAGCAGCTGCGGGCCCATGGCGGAGACGGTGGCGCGCATCGGGTAGCCCTGCTCGCCGAAGACGTCGAAGAAGCGGGTGGGGCAGCCGGCGAACTGCGGGTTTTCGATACCGAATTCGGGCATGCGTTTTTCGATGAATCCGCTGAGTTTTCCGGGCTGGCTGATGCCGGAAAGGTCGCCTTTCATGTCGGCCATGAAGCAGGGGACGCCTGCCTGGGAGAAGGTCTCTGCGAGAACCTGCAGGGTTACGGTCTTGCCGGTACCGGTGGCGCCGGCAATCAGGCCGTGGCGGTTGGCCATCTTGCCTACGAGGTTGATGTTTCCGCTGTCGCTGTGCGCAATGTAAAGTTGTCCGTCTTTAAGCATAATATCGTTGTTTTCTTGTTATTCTTGTTTCTGTCGTCTACCTCCGTCCTCATTTTCGGCCGTATTTGAGGATGGAATCGCTTAGGGTCATCATCATTTATAGGAACTTCAGGAAACCGCCGTCGGGGGTGACGTCGAGGGTGACTTCACGGCCGAGGTAGAGGCTGTAGTTGGGGTGTTCGTGGCCGCAGTCGAAGCCGAAGAGGACGGGTTTGTCCGCCGGCATGTATTCCTTCACCAGGTCGAGGGCGCTGCGCTGCCACTCGTCTTCGCCACTGGTGTCGGTGAACTGGCCGACGACGATGCCCCTGGCCCTTTCGAAATAGCCGCCCTGCTGGAGCGTGAGCAGCATGCGGTCGAGGTTGTACATCCGTTCGTCCACATCTTCGATGAAGAAGATGCTGTCCTCGTCCAGATGGTTGTCCCAGGGTGTACGCAGGCAGGAGTGGACCAGGCTCAGGTTGCCGCCTACCAGCCGGCCGCGGGCGCTGCCGCAGACGCTGAAGGGATGCGGGGCCGTGCGGTAGGACCGGATTTCGCCGAACAGGGCCTTGCGGAGCGACTCTTCGCTGACGTGGGAATCATCGCCCAGGGTGCTGGGCATCGCGCCCAGGATCGATTCGATGCCGAGGCTCTGCAGGACGGCATGGAAGACCGTGATGTCGCTGAACCCCACGAGCCATTTCGGATGCTCCGCGAAAATCTGCGTGCCGAGCGCCCGGACGGTGCGCATCGAGCCATAGCCGCCGCGGAAAGAGATCAGGGCCTTGACCTCCGGGTCGAGCAGCATCTCGGCGATATCCGCCGCGCGGTCTTCATCGCGCCCGGCAAATTCGCCCGGAGCGCTGTCGTACAGATGCTTGCCGAGTTTGACGCGCAAGCCCCACGATTCAAGCATTTCTTTCCAATACATTGTCTGCCGGCTTTTCTCGCTGAGCGAGGAGGCCATGGCCACGACGGCGACCGTGTCGCCGGGTTTCAGGAATTCGGGTCGGATATACGGTTTCATGCCTCTGTTCTTTTTTTGCGTTCAATCTTCAAAGATAATGAAAATAAATGGTATTTTTGTATCCGATTGATCGAATCTCTCGTGATGAAAAAGCTTAAGAAACTCCTTGCCCCCGTCCTGCTGGTCATAGCGGCCCTGCTTTATTATCTTTTCGGCTATCAGCACGCTGATCCGGAGGCGGATCCGACGGGCCGGCCGACCGGCCCCGCCGAACCGGCGCCGGTTTCGGCTCCTGCCGGCCTGGCTGAGCTGATGGAGATTCCGGCGCTGACCTCCGGCGGCCGGATCGTGCAGCACGGGGCGTATGTGTCTTCCTATAATACCGAGACGCTGATTCCCGACTGGGTGGCCTACGAGCTGACCGCCGAGGAGACGGGCGGCGACCGCAAACGCGAAGGCATCGAATTCCGGATGGATCCGGACCTGCGGGGCTGCACCCAGGCCATGCGGGAAGATTACAGCGGCTCCGGCTGGACCAAAGGTCACCTGATGCCCGCCGCCGATGCGGCTTTCAGCAGCAGCACGATGGCCGAGACCTTCTATTTTACCAATATCTGCCCGCAGGACGAGACGCTCAATACCGGCGACTGGCAGTACCTGGAAAAGAAAGTGCGCCAGTGGGCCAACCGCTACGGCAGCATCTGGGTGGTGACCGGACCCATCGTGGGGGAGAACCGCTACGGTACCATCGGCGACCGCGACGTGGTGGTCCCCGATTCCTTCTACAAGGCCCTGCTCATCCGCAAGAAAAACGGCTCCTACAGTGCCATCGCCTTCGTGATGGACAATGATGATGACCGCTATTTCCTGAAGGACTGCTCGATGAGCATCAACGAACTGGAAACCCTCACCGGCTTTGACTTCTTCCCGTCCCTCGACGATAAGATCGAAGACAAAGTGGAAGGCAGCGTCCGCCTCTCCGACTGGGGCATCCGATGAGAGAATGCCTATGGAAGAGCGCTTGAAATTCAAAGACATACTCAACCTGGCCGCGCCGCACTCCTGGCCGGCCTCCGTGGCGCCTGCCGTCATCGCGATGGCCATCAGTTTCCACCGGACCGGGCAGCTGGATCCCCTGCTGGCGGCCTGCCTCGTGGTGATTGTCATCCTGATGCAGTCGGCAGTCAACGCTTTTGACGACTATGCGGATTATCTCAAGGGCACCGATACCCTCGAGAATTCGCCCGACGCATTTGATGCGGTCATCGTCTATGGCATGAAACCGCGCACGGCGCGCAACCTGGGCTTCCTCTTCCTGCTACTGGCTGCGATTCCGGCCGCGTATGTGGTCTGGTCCTGCGGTCTTGTGCCGCTGGCCATCGGGCTTGCCGGCGCGCTGATTATCTTCTGCTATGCCTTCGGCAAGACGCCGATTTCCTATCTGCCGGTTGGCGAATTGTTTTCGGGCCTGGCGATGGGCGGGCTGGTGCCGCTGGCCGGCGTGCAGATGCTCACCGGCCGGCTCGACTTCTCCGTCCTGCTGGAGGCGCTGCCGTCGATCATCGGCATCGGACTCATCCTGTTCTCCAACAACGGCTGTGACATCGCTCGCGACCGGGTGGCCGGCCGCCGGACGCTTGCCTGCCTCCTGGGTCCGCAGCGGACCCGCAAGTGCTACCGGATTGCCTTATGGGTCTGGCTGGTTAGCCCCTTCCTCGTGCTGGCCGTCCAGGGGCGCTGGAGCGGCGGATTGATCTATGCCCTGGGCTGCCTGACTTTCATGCACTTGCTCATCCGGCAAACGACGCTTCCCCTGGGGCCCGAGAGCCGCCGTCCCGTCATGGGCGGCATCACGATGCTGGTCTCGCTGATTTGTTTTGCTTACGCTTTTGCCTGCGCCGTGGGCGCTTAGAATTATGGACCGATTTCACAGATATCTCCGTCGGATTGTCTATCTGGGCGATGACATCGACCGGGTGGCGGCGGTTGCTGCCATCAAGAAAAACAGCTATTTCCGGGGCCCCAATGTCATCATTCTGGCCTGCGCCATCATCATCGCCTCCATCGGTCTGAACGTCAATTCCATCCCCGTGATTATCGGCGCGATGCTCATCTCGCCCGTGATGGGGCCCATCCTGGGTTTCGGCCTGGGCCTGGGTACGAACGATACGGAATTGCTGAAGAATTCCCTGAAGAACTTTGCCGTCATGGTGGTCATCAGCATCATTGTGGCCAGTCTGTACTTTCTGATCAGTCCGCTCAAGCTGAGCAATCCCACGGAACTGCTGGCCCGTACCCGTCCCACCATTTATGACGTGCTCATCGCCCTCGCCGGCGGCGTGGCCGGCATGCTGGAGAACTCCCGCAAAGAGCGGGGAACGGTCCTTTCCGGTGTCGCCATCGCCACGGCCCTGATGCCCCCGCTCTGCACCGTCGGCTATGGAATCGCCATCCTGAATCCCCGCTATATCTTCGGCGCGTTGTACCTGTTCCTGATCAACGGGATCTTCATCGCCCTGGCCACCTTCTTCATGGCCAAATTCCTGGGCTTTGAGAGCGCGGCCGTCAGCGAAGAACAGCGCCGGCGGAATCCGCGCATCGTGGCTGCGGTACTGCTCCTCATGATCGTGCCCAGCGTCTTCTCCGCAATCGGTACCATCCGCGACAATAACTTCGCCATCAGCGCCGAGCGCTTCGTCCAGAACAACAAGACCATCGGGTCCAGTTATATCTTCGCCCACGACATCCACCTGGATGGCCGCAACCAGACGCTGGATATCTACCTGGCCGGGGAACAGCTCGATTATACCGCCAAACAGATCCTGCTGAAGAACGCCCTCAGCTATGGCCTCCACAGCGACCAGATCGTGTTTCACGAGGAAGCCGCCGTCCAGAATCTCAACAAGAACGAACTGGTCCGTGACCTGAATGAGAACTATCTGCGGAAAATCCAGGAGCTGAACCAGACCATCATGGAACTGCAGGTCGAGCTGGCGAAATACAAGGGCGAAGAAAAGGCGCGGGCCGCCAAGGCGGACACAAGGGACACAAGCAAGAACAAATAAAGACAGCAGATTATGATTATACTGATTACCGGCATTTCTTCGGGCTTCGGGCTCGCCATGGCGCGGCAGCTGGCCGCGGAGGGACATACGGTTTATGGGACGGTACGGCGGGATGTGGAACAACTCCCGGACGTGCATTACCTGCGGGCGGACGTGCGCGACACGGCTTCCGTCAAGGCTGCCGTCGATGCGGTGCTTTCAGCCGAAGGACGCATCGACGTGCTGGTCAACAATGCCGGCATGGGTATCGGCGGTCCGGTGGAATTCGCGCCGGAAGACGATGTCAAGCTGCAGATGGATACGAATTTCATGGGCCAGGTGCGCTTTGCCCAGGCCGTGCTTCCCGCCATGCGCAGGCAGGGTGGGGGAAAGATCCTCTGCTTCAGCTCCATCGGCGGCGTGATGGGCCTGCCGTTCCAGGGCTTCTATTCGGCCAGCAAGTTCGCGATCGAAGGTTTCTGCGAAGCCCTGCAGATTGAAGTGCGGCGCCACGGCATCCAGGTCATCCTCATCGAACCGGGCGATTTCTCGACCGGCTTCACGGCCGCCCGCATCAAGCAGGTGTCGGACGAAGCGGCCGCGGCCTATCCTTCCCTCCGCAAGTCCGTCAGCAGCTTCGAGAAAGACGAGCGCACCGGTCTCAAGCCGGAGTTCCTGGCCCGCAAGGTCGCGAAGATCGTGCGCAAGCGGCACCCGCGCTTCCGCTACGTCATCGCCACCCTCATCCAGAAACTCTCCATCCCGCTCAAGCGCATCCTGCCCGCCCGGGCTTTCGTGCGCGTACTTTCGCTGTTTTACGGCGTGAAATAAAGTGTTCGTACACAAATATTTTTTATATTTGCAGGCTCTTAGCAAGCATCTCCGTCCCAAGCCGGCCGGCCATCCTCAAAACCGGCTCATTTTGAGGATGGAGAAGCATAGGAAAGTACAAGTGTTAATTTAAATAGAATTAGAAAATGATTATTGAGAAAGTTTTTGCGAGAGAGATCCTCGACTCGCGTGGCAACCCGACCGTGGAGGTCGATGTGGCCCTGGAATGTGGTATTATGGGCCGTGCAGCCGTTCCGAGCGGCGCCAGCACCGGTGAGAACGAAGCCCTCGAGCTCCGTGACGGCGACAAAGCCCGTTATCTGGGCAAGGGTACGCTGAAGGCCGTGGCCAACGTCAACGAGCGGATCGCTCCCGTCATCGAAGGCATGAGCGTCCTCGACCAGCGCGCCATCGACCAGAAGATGATCGAACTCGACGGCACGCCCACCAAGAAGAATCTCGGTGCCAACGCCATCCTCGGTGTCTCGCTCGCCTGCGCCCACGCAGCAGCCAACTACCTGGAGATTCCCCTCTATCGCTACATCGGCGGTACCAATACCTATGTGCTTCCCGTCCCGATGATGAACATCATCAACGGCGGTGCGCACTCTGACGCTCCGATCGCTTTCCAGGAATTCATGATCCGTCCGGTCGGTGCCTGCTGCGAGAAGGAAGCCATCCGCATGGGTGCCGAGGTGTTCCACAACCTGGCCAAGCTGCTGAAGAAACGCGGCCTGAGCACCGCGGTCGGTGACGAAGGCGGTTTCGCTCCCGCTCTCGACGGTATCGAAGACGCCCTGCAGATCATCTGCGACGCCATCAAGGCCGCCGGTTACGAACCGGGCAAGGACGTGAAGATCGCCATGGACTGCGCCGCCAGCGAATTCGCCACCTGCGAAGACGGCCAGTGGTACTATGACTACCGCCAGCTCAAGGACGGCAAGAAGAAAGACCCCAACGGCAAGAAGCTCACCGCTGCCGAGCAGATCGACTACCTCGAGGAACTCATCACCAAGTTCCCGATCGACTCCATCGAGGACGGTCTGGACGAGAACGACTGGGACAACTGGGTGAAACTCACCGAGCGCATCGGCGACCGCTGCCAGCTCGTGGGCGACGACCTCTTCGTGACCAACGTCAAGTTCCTGGAGAAAGGCATCAAGATGGGTGCCGCCAACTCCATCCTGATCAAGGTCAACCAGATCGGTTCCCTCTCCGAGACCCTCGACGCCATCGAGATGGCCCACCGTCACGGTTACACCACCGTCACGAGCCACCGCTCCGGCGAGACAGAAGACACGACCATCGCCGACATCGCCGTGGCCACCAACAGCGGCCAGATCAAGACCGGTTCGCTCTCGCGTACCGACCGCATGGCCAAGTACAACCAGCTCATCCGCATCGAGGAGCAACTCGGCGAGCGCGCCCGTTACGGTTTCACGAAGCTTCGCTAAACAAGCCGTTTGAAAAGAAAACGTCCTGCTGTTGAGCAGGACGTTTTTTTTTATTTGTCTTTTTTGTCGGTCCGGTAGGACGCGAGTGCCGTCACCTGCGCCTGGCTGACGTCACAGAGCGGATACTCCTTTCCTTGCAGAAAGTCGGCATAGTCGAAGTACCGTGCCAGCATCTTGTCCTGTCCCTTTTTGTAGTACACGTCCACCAGCGCCCCGCCGGGTTTCCAGGCCGTTTTCAAATCCAGCCTGTCCGTTTTCCCGTCGAGATAGGCGAGGATTTCGTCCTTGTTGTCGCGCGAAAGCGGAATCTCTTTCAGCCGGAAAAGTCCTTTCTGGCCTTTGATCCGGTATCCGTGGAGATAGAACGGAGCCAGCATGGCACCGCACATAAGAATCATTACACCGACGGCGACCCATCCTCCGCCCAGAAACAGACAGAGGACGCCAGCCCCGAAGATGGCAGCGAGGACCGCGATGTCCTGCGGCAGGAACGTATTCTTTACCAGATGTTTTTTCATAGCTTTTCGATCAGTTTGTCAGCCCGGGAACCACGCAGTTCGACCAGTTCCGTGCTGGGTTCATACGTATAGTTGGAGAAATCGAAGAGTTGCGCGTAGGCCAGCGATGCCGCTGCATTGTAGTACGCTTCCAGACGAATGATGCCCCCTTCGTTCGTGGTGTTGAGTTGCGGCTCCACGTCCTTTCCTTCCAGGAATCCTTTCAGGGATTCCCGGCAGGCATGCGATACGTCGAACGCTTTTTTCTGGAGGAGCGTATTGTCTCCCACCCGTTTGTAGCCGCCTTTCCAAAACAGCAGCATGAGGATGCCGCAGGCGGCGATAAAGGCTCCGAGGCCTGTGTTCAGGAAAAAGAGGCCGATTCCGACGGCCACCGTGATAACAGATAGGGTTACGTCTTTGGACGTATGGACTTTTTTCAGTTTGATTTCCATGGTTATAGATTGATAAATAAATGATAGTAATAAGCTCCGAACAAGAGGAGCATGGCGGCGCCCTCCCTGCGGTCGATGCGCTCTCTGCGGCCGGTGTAGGCCCACAGGAGCAGGACGATGACGCTGAGCATCAGCACCAGGAGATCGGCAGAAGTTACCGAGGCGAAGGAAAGCGGGGTAATCAACGCAGAAGACCCCAGGATGAGCAGAATGTTGAAAACATTGGATCCCAGGATGTTGCCTAACGCAAGCTGGTCTTTTCCCCGGAGGGCGGCCACCAGGCTCGTGGCCAGTTCCGGAAGGGAGGTACCGCCAGCCAGGATCGTTACTGCGATGAATTTGTCGCTCACCCCAAGCTGGCGGGCGAGCTCCGTTGCGGAATCTACGAAGAGATGGCCGCCGAAGATGAGCCCGGCAAGGCCGACGGCTGCCAGCAACCAGGCAAGCCAGCCCGCGCGCAGCTTCCCGCTTTCCCTGTTTTCTTCGACCTGCTTTCCTCCTTTGAAAGATAGAAACAGGTAGAGGGCGAACACGGCGAGAAACAGTGCGCCGTCCAGCCGGGACAGGCCGTCCGCGTTCCCGATTCTGAGAAAGGAATGCTCCATTCCGAAGACCGGAAGAAGCAGGGTGACGGCCAGTGCCACCGGGATGTCCCGTTTCCGGTTGTCGGCCGTCATCGACACAGGGCGGATCAGTGCGGTCAGCCCGAGGATGAAGAGGACGTTGAATATATTGGAGCCGAGGACGTTGCCTACGGCAACATCCGCATTGCCTTCGATCGCGCCGGTCAGGCTCACGACCAGTTCCGGACAAGAGGTCCCGAAACCGACGATGGTCAGTCCGATGACAAATTCGCTGATGCCGGCCTTCCTGGCGATGCTGGAAGCGCCTTCTACAAGCCAGTCGGCGCCCAGGACGATGAGCCCCAGGCCGACCAGCAGCCAAATGACAGTCATAGATGTTTGTATGAAAGGATTATACTTTTATCAGATTCTTCAACAGTGTCGGAATCTGTCTGCTAAAGCCGGAGCCTGCAGATTGAAAAAAGATACCTTTCAGAAAGATACACCCCGGCCCGATGAATGACGGATTGGGCCAGGAAGGGGTGGTTGTGATTGTTGTCGATGATTTTGCCGTCCTTGACAATCCGGAAGGTGGAACGGATCTGTGAGGAAGAGCGTTTTCCGCTTTGCGTGACCCGGGCCGAGAAGGAATTCGTACTTTCGTTGCCGGCAAAGGTGTAGCCGTGTGCCGCCGTGATGCAGACGTCTCGGTTGAGATTGCGTTCCGCTTCCTGTCCGGCTGCTGGCATTTCGGCATAGCGGCGGTCCTGTTCTTGCCGTGAAAGGGACGTGCCGCTTTCCGTCCTCACTCCGGAGAGCAAGGACAGCAGCAACGACAGTATGAAAACGATTCCTTTCACGGGCCGCAAAGATAGCGAAAAAAAACCGAGGATGGTCCGTGAAACTCACCTGCGCGGCATTACTGCTTCCTGAGGGCCTGCAGTCGGGCCAGCTGTTCCTGGAGCAGGGTGGCGGTCTGCGGGTCTTCCTCGGAGGCACAGGCGGCGGCCAGGCCGGGGAGGTAGGTCAGGTACTGGATGTCCGCGATGTAGCGGGCGGCGCGGACCCTGACCTCCGGGTCGGCGTCATAAACAAGCCCTTGTACCCAGCGCTTCGCGTCCCAGGACTGGTGCTCGTAGAGCCAGTCCAGGCTGGCGACCTTCTCCTGCGGACTTCCATACAGCAATGTCTGGAAACAGGCCGCTTCGTACTCGTTGTCCTTGAGCGTCATCAGGATTTCTTTGCCGAAACGCTTGCTGTCCACGGCTGCCGCGCTGTAATTGGCATGTGGCAGATTGAGCGTCCAGCGCACCATCCTGGGCACCATCCACATCATTCCGGGCGTGCCTTCCGGGTGTGCGATCGAGGAAAAGACGCGTCCCTTCCCGTAGGCGTTTCCGATGAAAAACGGCCGGCCATTGGTCATCCCTGCCGGCGCATTGCCCTCTTCGTGGACATCGCTCTGCATAATGGCGAAAGTTTCGTACCGGATGTCACTTTCCGTGTTGGGAATCAGCACCGGACCTTCGTAATACATCGCGTACAGAGTATCCAGGTCCGATAGTTCCGGGAAAAGACTCCGGCCGCTGTCAGTCAGGGTGAAGGCAGAAATGCCGTGTCCCCTGTTGTCGTGTTCCCGGTCGATGGCCGTCGCGCCGTTCAGTGCCAGACAGGCATAGTCCGGTGTGTCGGAATACAGGTATGCGCCGGCACAGATGCCGACGGCGCCGCCGCCGTTTCGGACGAATGCCCGGATGCGTTCGGCATTTTGTCCGCCCAGATTAAGACACTGCCTGGCGCCGCCTCCGCCCGGAACGATGATGGCATCGAGCGAATCGAGCACGCCGCCTGCGATGTCCGCCGTCGTGATGGTCCGGACGCTCATTTCGGGATCGAGGGAGATGGCGCTGACCGTTTCCCAGATACAGGTCTGGGAGCCTCCGAATCCGTCGAAGACGCCGACACGGATGCGTGAAACATTCTTAGTGGAGGGATTGCACGCCGACAGGGCTGCCAGCAGGGCAAGGAAGATGAGGACCTTTTTCATATTCGCAAATATACGCAAATGTTTTAAATTCTGAAAGAGTCCGGAGTTGGTCAGGCCAGAGTTAAGTAGCTGGAGATTAACCGTCTGAGGGATAGTCAATTGTTAAAAGCAACCCACCCGGGATAAGGGTGGGCTGCTTTTAACAATCTGCTGATTATTAGCGTGTTGTTCTCCAGCGGCCGGCGGGGGCGCCGGCGGGAGCGGGGCTCCCGAAGCCGCTGCGGGCAGCTTCTTCAAGGGCGGAGAGGGTGTGGGGGAGCGGGACGGCGCCCGGCATCTTGACGGTGAAGGCCGACGTGCTGCTCCGCCGGGTGTCCGGGGCCAGCAGGGCGATGCCCAGACGCTCGAAGACCAGGATGCCTTCCTGTGCATAGTCTGCGTACGGGGCTACGCCCAGCGTGCGCAGCCAGTTGCCGTCCTCTTCGTAAAGCGAGAGGACGATCTGGTAACATTCTTCCGTGCCGTGGACATCATCGGCCGTGGCATTGCTGCTCTTGTACACCCGCTGCAGGCTGAGCCGGACGGTACGTTCGTTGTTGGGGCCCCAGAAGATGGTTTCGTCGCCGTTCATACTGTAATACGGATCGGAGAAGCGGTCTTCAAAGCGGCAGACCAGGGCGTCGCGGATATCCACTTCGATGCCGTCCGTCCGGGAGCGGACATGACAGCTGCGCACATCCTCCATGTGGAAAGGGAAGTGGAAGAGCGGATCGCGCATGGCGTCCCGTTCTTTCCGGGTGTATTGCAGGGAGGATTCCGGCGGCAGGTAGGACGTCACGCCGATGTTGTCGCCTTCGATGATGTCGATCCGCCGTTCGGCGAAGCGGCGCGGATCCAGCAGGCGTTCCAGTTCAGTCTGGCGAAGCCCCAGGCCGCCATAGACGTCGCTGTGGTCGATCTGGCGGTTGCCGCTCATGGTCAAAGAGAAGGAGGCCGCCAGTGCATTGGGGTCGTGCATGATCAGCCAGCGCTCTTCTCCTTCCGCCACATAGATGAAGCCGTCGTAAGCTTCGGCTTCCAGATAGCCCCAGCGGGAGACTTCTTCCACGAACGAGCCATCGGCCTCATAGAGCAGGGCTTTGAGCGTGTAGGCCTCTCCGCTGAGCGGATCAGCCATCGTATCGGGCGTGCCCGTCTCCGCCAGGAAAGGCTCCAGCCGGAGAAAACGGCCGTAACCCCAGTCCAGCCGCAGGTCGCGGCACGAGGCCGTCCGGGCAGAACGCATCTCCATCTGCTTGACCTGGTTGCGGTGCAGGCGGATGCCGATGCAGCCGCTGTGCCAGGCCGCGGCGCGGACCGGATCGTCCATCGGGTCGTAGGGGATGATGGCGCCCGGCTGCCGGTAGGATTCTCCGCGCAGGAGGTCGGCGTTCCAGGTCGTCCGTGTGAAATCGGCGTCGAGGGTGCGGAATCCGTCGCCGTGATGCGAGATGGCCAGGTATTCGAAAGGCAGCAGCACCGCGCCCTGTTCACTGACCACGCCCGTAAGCCCGCTCAGGGCCGATTTGGCGATGCCCGTGCCGCCGCTGAAACTGGGCGCGGCGAGGAACTGCGGCGGGAAGATCTCCTGTCCGTCCATGTCATAGACGCCCCAGAGCGGAATCCCTTCCAGCAGTTCGTCCTGCGACGGACGCTGGGCCGTGATCAGGCCACCTTTCTTGGGGATGTTCACCGACTGGCAGTCAACCGGGACGATGATCCGGCCGGAGCGGTCGGCTACGCCGTGCAGTTTCGTCTTGCCCTCCTTGCGGATGACTTCGCACAGGCCGTTCTTGTCAAATTTCTTGATATCGTCATATTCGGCCGGCAGGATCATCTGGCCGTCCGCGTCAATCAGCCCCTTCTTGCCATCGAGGGTGACCTCGGCGAAACCGTCGTTGAAACGGGAGGCGCCGTCGAAACGCGGTTCGATGACCCAGGTCTTGTTCTTGGCCTGGTAGCCGTACTTTTTCGTCTGCTTGTCCCGGACCGGTTTGAGATCCTGGGCCGCGGCCTGAAAGCTGCAGCAGAGGGTCAGCAGCAAAAGCGCCTTGGCAAGTAAGATTTTGATGTTCATGGCTTTATGCGTTTTGCCTATGCGCATAGCTGTATAGGCGATTGTTGTAAATTGTTGTGTATTAAGCTGTTTTGTGTCATTCGTCAAGCGGCCAACGCCCAGGCGGAAAATCCGACAATCAGGGCGACGATGCAGTTGATGAGTTTGGCACGGAGGAAGGCGCCTTTTGATTCGGCCAGCAGCGGCAGGGCGGCGTGGCCGTCCTGCGAGATGCTGCTGGCAATCAGGACGGGCGCGGGAATGACCCCGGCGGCGAAGAGGGTGACGAAGATCAGGTGCGGTCCCGATTCGGGAATGATGCCGATGAGGGTCGCAAGCAGGATCATCAGCGGGATGTTGGCGCTGATCCACTGGCTGATGTCGAAGACTTCCGTGATGAAGCCCAGCGCGATGAGCACGCCGAACGTCCAGGCGAAGATCTTGGGGACGTGCCGGACGATGATGTGGTGCCACAGGTGTTCCTCCACGAAATGGTCGGAGCCGAAGACCGTGACGCCCAGCATGACCAGGCTGACGGCGGCGAAGAGCATATTCATCCAGTCTTCGCTCAGCAGGTTGAATCCGCCGTGTTCCGCCTCTTCCATCCCTTCGTGCTCGTGCTCCAGCATGCCGGTCGCCAGCGCGACGATGTAGAGGGCGATCCCGATGAAGAGAATGCCGCGTTTCCAGGTCAGCAGGTGCCGTTTCGCTTTCTTGCCGTCGGCTGCTTCCTTGCGCTCCGGCGCGTGTCCGTGCTCGTGTTCGTGCAGGTCTTCTTCATGCAGATGCATTTCGTCGCAGGACTTGAGGGTGTAGGGTTTCAGCCCGAGCCGGGGACCGACATAATCGATCAGTACGCCGGTGAGGATGCCGATGACCAGGATCAGGAGGGAGAGCCACAGGGCTTTTCCCGGGAAGAGGGTCAGCATCACGAAGGCTTCGTCGCCCGAGGTGGCGACCATCATTGCGACAAGGGCTCCGAAGCTGATCATTCCGTGCGAGAAGAGCGAGACCGAAGCGAAGCCGCCCATGCAGCCCGGAATCCAGCCCAGCAGGGCCGAGACGACGATCTGCCCGAATTTCGAGCCGCGCAGCCGCTCGAAGAAACGGCCGCCCGAGGTGATGTTCAGGCTCTCGATCATCATCATCATCATCACCACCATGCCGGTGATGAGCACGGCCGCCCGAAGGGCGTCCAGAAGAATGTCTGCGATATCCATATCCTAACCTTGTCCTTGTGATTTGGGGTTGATGAAACCGTCGGCGGGATTCCAGCCCTGAATGGCCTCGTTCAGCGTGCGGACATAAAATACGTCCCCGCAGTTGATGTAGATCCGGTTCTTCCACAGGCAGATCGCCGTGGCCGTTTCCCGGACTGCCGGCAGGTTGAGGATGGCCCGGACGCGTCCGTTCTGGTCGCAGACCTGGATGCCGAAGGACGTCAGTACATAGAGGTTGCCGAGCGTGTCGAAGGCCAGGTCGCGGGCGATGGGGCCTTCCAGGCTGTGATTGTCCGGATTATGCAGCCAGTAGAACTGCTCGCGTGCCGTACGGCTTCCGTCGGGCCGGACGATGGCGCTGCAGAGCCAGTTGGATTGCGCTTCGACGGAAATCTCGAGTTTGCCGGACGGATAGAGAAGTTCCGTCACGGGACGGGCGAGTTTTTCCCGGACGGTAGCGGTGATGTCCCGCGTCCCGACGGGGGACCAGTTGCGGGATTCGGGCTTTTCGGGCAGCAGTTGCTGCAGCATGTCGTTGCGGGAGGTGCCGGCCTTGACGGGCATCGGCCAGCCTTTCCAGAGCCAGCGCATGGCGTCGGGGAACATCCGGGTTCCGTGCCAGATGCTGTGGCCGCCGCGGTCCCAGTGGGCGATTTCTTCGTATCCGGCGAAATCCAGGGCCGATTCCATCAGCAGGTTCTGCTCCCACCATTCGCCGAAGAGGGGATTCCAGGCGTCTTTCATGCCGTCCTGCAGGAAAATGCGGATGGGCTTGGGTTCGTATTTGCGGACGAGGGCCGGATAGTCGTTGCCGCCGCGCATGGCGACATAGGTTCCGACGGAGCTATAGACGCGGTGGAACAGGTCCGGCCGGAAGAAGGCCGCCGTGAAGGCGGCGATGCCGCTGCTGCTGGCGCCGCAGATGGCCCGGTCGTCCGGGTTGTGCGACAGCCGGACCGGCCGCCCGTCGGGGGTGACCATCTTTTCGACCATCGGCAGGATTTCCGTCTCGAGGAAGCGGGCGAAGGTTCCGTCGGTCCGGTCGAATTCGTTGCTGCGGTTGTAGCGCAGGACGTTTCCGTCGCTGTCGTACGAGACGCCCGGCTGGACGAAGACCCCGATGGTCACCGGCATCTCGCCGCGGGCGATCAGATAGTCCATCACCGTGGTGGCGTTGAAGAGGATGCCGTCGAGTCCGACCAGCAGGCAGGCGGGCGTGACGCCGTCGTACTGCACCGGCACATAGACCTGCCATTCCCGGCGGGTCTGGGGATAGATTTCTGACTCGGCGAACGTCCCTTTCAGGATGGTTCCGCGCAGCGAGTCGGCCACCGGCACAAAGGCCGGATCGTCGGGATACTGCGCATTGTGCCGCAGCTCCTGCGCCCCCAGATTCACGACGGCCAGCCCTGCCAGGAATACCATCGTCAAGATTTGTAGCAAGCGTTTCATCGTTGTTGCGCTGGTATGATATTTTTATGGTTTTGCCGGAATTGTGAGGATATATGCCTTGAAGACCTTAGCCACCCTCGGCTATTAGAGGGAGGGGCCCAAAGCCCTGGCTTTGGGAGGGGTCGAGCAGCGCGAGACGGTCTGAAAGGCATATATCCGAACAATGGAGGCGAAACAACTATTTTATAAATCTTTAATATAGCACCGTGCACGCTTGTGCAGGCGGTTTTCGAAGCGGTTCCACATGTTCTGGACGCTGTTGTTGTCCTCGAGTTCCCGGGTGGTTTCCAGGTGCTTGATGCCGTAGCTCTTGACCGCCGGGGCGATCTTTTCGAAGATCATCGCGTTGAGCCCCTTGTTCTTGTACTGGTCGGCGATCCCGATCAGCAGCAGGTCGAGCGTGTCGTTGTGCCGGATGGCGTGCAGCACGTGGAGGAAGCCGAAGGGGAAGAGGTGTCCCCGGCATTTCTGCATCGCCTTCGACAGCGAAGGCATACTGATGCCGAAAGCAACGACCTTCTCGCTCTCGTCGAGAATCACCGACACGAAATCCGTGTTCAGGTTCGGGACGAACTGGTTGATGAGGTCGTTCACCTGGCCTTCCGACAGCTCTGAGAAACCGTGGATGTTGCGATACGTCTCGTTGAGCAGCCGGGCGCACTGCGGGAAGTAGGACACCATCTTCTTCTTCGTGCTGATGTCGGCCTGGTGCAGCTTGTAGCGCGTGGCGACCAGCTTGGCCGTGCGGCCGAACCATTCCGTGATGTTGTCGGGCATCGTCACGCTGAATTCCACCCAGTCGGTGTCTTTCGCGTAGCCCCTGCGCAGCAGCTGCGGCTCATAATAGGGGAAATTGTACTTTCCGTAGGCCGTCGGCAGTTCGTCGAAACCGGCGACCAACACGCCCGATGCATCGAATTCGAGGAAGCCCAGCGGGCCGTTCATCACTTTCATCCCTTTTCCGCGGGCCCAGGCCTCGACCGTGTCGAAAAGCGCGTCCACGACCGCGTTGTCGTCGATGAAGTCCATAAAGCCGAAACGGGCGAAGTCCGTTCCGGTCTTTTTGTTGTACTGGTGGTTGATGATGCCGGCGATCCGGCCGACGATGGCGCCCTTCTCATCGCGGGCAAGCCAGTATTTGCCTTCACAGAACTCGAAAGCGTGGTTCTTCTTCGGATCGAGCGTGTCGCGGTCCCCGCTTTCCAGGGTCGGAACGTAATACTTGTTGTCTTTGTAGAGTTCATTCGGATAATGGACGAACGCCTTCAGGTCTTTTCTAGTAACGACTTCTTGAATGGTTACTTTCATGGGTTCAGTATATTATTGTATTATTTCTTGTTATCAGCTGCCATTTCCTCGCGCAGGGCCCGCCCCGTCCAGGTATCGGCTTGCGCGAGTGTTTCCGGCGTACCTTCGAAAACCACCTCGCCGCCTGCGGCACCCGCGTCCGGCCCCAGGTCGATTACCCAGTCGGCGGCCCGGATCACATCGAGGTTGTGCTCCACCACGAGGATGGAATGTCCCCGGTCCACCAGGGCACGGAAAGCGGTCAGGAGCTTGTCGATGTCGTGGAAATGCAGGCCGGTGGTCGGCTCGTCGAAAACGAAGAGGATGGACCCTTTCGCCTCGAAATCCTTCTGCAGGAACGAAGCCAGTTTGATGCGCTGGCTTTCGCCGCCGCTGAGCGAACTGCTGCGCTGCCCCAGGCTGACATAGGAGAGTCCCACGTCCACCAGCGGCTGCAGCCGTTCGGCGATGCGCCGGGCCAGCGGTTCTTTCTGGGCGCCGAAAAAGGCGATGGCATCCTCGACGCTCATATCCAGGACGTCGCTGATGTTCTTGCCCTGATATTTGACTTCCAGGATGTCGCTTTGGAAGCGTTTGCCGCCGCAGGTCTCGCAAACCATCTCGACATCCGCCATGAACTGCATCGGGATGCGGATCACGCCCTCGCCCAGACACTCGGGGCAACGCCCGCCGTCGATGTTGAAGGAGAAATGCGAATGGCCGTAGCCGTTCATCTTGGCGTAGGGCTGTTCCGAGAAGAGTTTCCGGATATCATCGTACACCTTCAGATAGGTGACGGGGTTCGAGCGCGAACTCTTGCCGATGGGGTTCTGGTCGATGTATTCGATGGCGCTGATCTTGCCCAGGTCGCCGCGGAGTTCCTTGTAGATGCCCGGCTTGCTGCCGATCTGGTTCAGATGCCGGTAGATGGCGGGGTAGAGGATGTCGCCCACCAGCGAACTCTTGCCGCTGCCGCTGACACCCGTCACGACGGTCAGGCAGCGGAGCGGGAACTTGACGGAGATGTTCTTGAGATTGTTCTCCCGCGCGCCGACGATCTCGACGGCGTATTTCCAGCTGCGTTTCTTCTTCGGAATGGGGATCTGCCGCTCGCCCGACAGGTAATCGAGCGTCAGGGAATGGGCCCCGGCCGCAAGCCCTTCCGCGATCTTCCCCTGAAAAACGATCCGGCCTCCGCCGACACCGGCATACGGACCGATGTCGATGAGCTGGTCGGCCGCTTCGATGATGTGCCGGTCGTGTTCGACGACGATCACCGTGTTGCCCAGGTCCCGCAGTCGGAGGAGTACGCCGATCAGGCGCTGCGTGTCGCGCTCGTGCAGGCCGATGCTCGGCTCGTCGAGGATGTACATCGAGCCCACCAGGTTGTTGCCCAGGGCACTGACCAGGTTGATGCGCTGGCTTTCGCCGCCGCTGAGCGTATTGGATGCGCGGCTCAGGGTGAGGTAGGAGAGCCCCACTTCGCAGATGTACTGCAGCCGCGAGCGGATCTCGCGCAGCGGCCGCTCCGCGACCGTGCGGTCGTAGTCGTCGAGCTGCAGCGCGTCGAAGAACGCGGCCAGCTCGCCGATGGGCATCGTCATCAGTTCGTGGATGTTCCGCCCTCCGACCTTCACATACAGGGCCTCGGGCCGGAGCCGCGAGCCGCCGCAGGCGTGGCAGGTGGTCTTGCCGGAGTAGCGGCTGAGCATATATTTGTACTGGATCTTGTAGCGCTGGCTCTCGACCCACTTGAAGAAGGGGTCAATGCCGGTGAAGTATTCGTTGCCCTTCCACAGGAGCTGCTTCTGCGCGGGCGTGAGCTCGATATAGGGTTTGTGGACCGGGAAATCGAATTTGTAGGCATTCATCACCAGCTCGTCGTTGAGCTGTTTCATCACCTCGCCCCGCCAGCAGGCGATGGCGCCCTGGTAAACGCTGAGCGTCGGGTCGGGGATGACCAGGCTTTCGTCGATGCCGATCGTCTTGCCGTACCCGCCGCAGACCGGGCAGGCGCCCAGCGGACTGTTGTAGCTGAACAGGTGTTCGGTCGGCTGCTCGAAGCGGATGCCGTCGGCCTCGAAGAGGTTCGAGAAATTACGGACGCCGGCTTGCTCGTTCCAGACGGAGAGATAGCCGTTCCCCCGGGTGAAGGCGGTCTGGACCGAATCGAGGGCGCGGCTGACCGTATCCTCGTCGTCATCGACGCTGAGCCGGTCCACCAGCAGCATCCATTCGTCCTGGAAGTCGTCGATGTGCTGCAGGGCTTCTTCCATCTTCACGTAACGGCCGTCGCGCGTGGCCAGGCGCGTGAATCCTTCTTCCTTGAGACCGAGCAGCTTCTCGACCTTGCCGTCTTCCTTCCAGCGGATGTCGGCCAGGATCAGGACCGTCGTGCCCTTTTCCAGCGAACAGATATAATCCACCACATTCTTGGCGCTGTCGCAGCGGACCTCGCGGCCCGAGACGGGGGAATAGGTCTTGCCGATGCGGGCGAAGAGCAGGCGCAGGTGGTCGTAGATCTCCGTCGAAGTCCCGACGGTCGAGCGGGGATTGCGGGTGGTGACCTTCTGCTCGATGGCGATGGCCGGCGGGATGCCGGTGATCAGGTCCACGTCGGGTTTGTTCATCCGGCCCAGGAACTGGCGGGCGAACGACGAGAGGCTTTCCGCGAAGCGGCGCTGCCCCTCGGCGAAAAGCGTGTCGAAGGCCAGCGAACTCTTGCCGCTGCCGGAGATGCCCGTGATGACCACGAGTTTCCCGAGCGGGATGTCCAGATCGATATTCTGCAGGTTGTTAACCCTGGCGCCTCTTATGTGTATCTCCTTTTTCTCCATCTTTTGTCTTGCTGTCCTTCGGATCTTTCCGCTCTCGCCAGCGGACTTCGATGACCCGATAGGGATAGTTTCCGCGAAGCCGCGCCGCGTTGGGGCAGTCCTCGCGGTGAATCTTGATGCCGTCCCGGATGGTGACGAAGCCGAAGATCGGGTCGCCCCAGGCAGGCGTGCAGCACTTGGCCGGCTTGAGGTCCACGCCCTTGAGCTTGCGGTCGATCACGAAGTCGCCGCTGTCCACGCCGGCGAAGGGCGCTTTCTCCACATGCTCGCTCCCGGCGCTCCGGGCCGCCGCCTCTGCGGCCTGCTCGGCTTCCAGCTTGTGCTGCAGGTATTCCTTGACCAGCGCCACATCGTACTGGCCGTTGCCGATGGCGCCGAAAAATTCGTTCAGGTTGCCGAACTTGTTGCGTTTGGCCAGGATGGCCAGGTCGGCGTCGGTGATGACCAGTTTCCAGTTCTTCAGGCGCCGGGCCAGCAGTTCCTTGCCCACGGCCGCGCGGGCGTTCTCTTCTTCCTTGAGTTTCTGCTTGATTTTGCTGCGGGCCTTCGAAGAGACCACGAAATTCAGCCAGTCGGCCGTCGGCTTCTGGTTCTTGCTGCTGATGATCTCCACCACGTCGCCGGTGTGGAGCTTCTCGCGGATCGAGCACATCTTTCCGTTGACCCGGGCGCCGGTGCAGCGCAGGCCGAGGTTGGAGTGGATCTCGAAGGCGAAATCGAGCACGGTGCTGCCTGCGTGCAGCTGCCGCAGGTCGCCGGTCGGGGTATAGACGAGCAGTTCCTCGAGTGCGATCGAGGCGTGCTCGTATTTTTCTTCTTCGCTGCTCTGCATCAGGTTGCGCACCTGATTGAGCCAGCGGGTCAGGTGGTCTTTTCCGCCCTTGATGCCCTTGTACGACCAGTGGGCGGCGCCGCCCTGTTCGGCGATGTAGTCCATCCGCGTGGTGCGGATCTGCACTTCCACGGGCAGCCCTTCCTTCGTGCGGACGGTGGTGTGGAGCGACTCATAGCCGTTGTCGCGCGGCTTGGAGATCCAGTCGCGCAGGCGCTTGGTGTCGGGGACATATTCCTCCGTCACCAGCGAATACACTTTCCAGCAGAGGGCCTCTTCCTCGGCGTGGTTTCCGTCGCAGGCGATGATGAAGCGCATCGCGAAGAGGTCATAAACCTTGTCGAAGGAGATCTGCTGGGCCTGCATCTTCTTCCAGATGGAATAGGGGCTCTTTGTCCGGGCCTTGAGCGTATAGCGGATGCCTTCCCGGTCCAGCTTGTCCTTGAGCGGGTTGATGAAGCTGCGCACCAGGGATTCGCGCTGCGGCTCGGTTTCCTTGATCTTGCGGACGATCTCCTTGTAGCGCTCGGGCTCGGTGAATTTCAGGAAGATGTCTTCCAGTTCGCTCTTGATGCGGTACAGCCCGAGCTGGTGGGCCAGGGGGATGTAGAGCATCATCGTCTCCATCAGCTTCTTGGTTCGCTTGCCCGGAGGGAGGATGCTGATCGAGCGCATCACTTCCAGGCGGTCGGCCAGCTTGATCAGGATCACGCGCGGGTCGGTGGAGTAGGAGATGATGAGCTTGCGGTAGCGCTCTTCGTCGAGGTTGGCTTCCTGCAGCTGGATGTTCGAAATATTGTTGAGGCCTTCGACGATCTCGATGATGTCGGCGGGATATTCGGCGCGGAACGACTCCAGCAGGGGCGTCTTGTTGAGCTCGCTGGCACGGGATACCTGGAAACGGTTGGCTTCGTGCAGCAGCGTCGCGGTCACGGCGTCGGCCCTGAGGCCGATCTCTTTCCAGACGATATGCGCCACGGCGAGCGGATGCTCGATGAAGGGGTGGCTGTTGCTGCGCATCTTGCCTTGCAGGGCCTCGTCGGCCGCCTCATAGGCAGCCAGGACCAGGGTCCTTTCGCTGTCGGAAAAGTCTGACAGCATCTCCTGCAGTTTTCGGGGTAGGCTCGTTTTCATCGTTTTCCAGCTAAGGTTTCCAAAGCCCGCATCTCATCGCGCCAGCGGGCGGCTTCCAGGAAGTCGAGCTGCGCGGCGGCGGCTTCCATCTTGCGGCGTGCGGCTGCGATGGCAGCCTGCAGTTCGCCGGGTTTCATCCGGGCGATGACCGGATCTTCTTCCAGGCAGCGGACCTTTTCGTCGAGGGATTCGGGATAGTCGCGGCCGGTCTGCACGGCGCTGCGGGCGGAAACGCCTACCTGGGTCGGCACGATGCCGTGCGCCTCGTTGTAGGCCATCTGCTTGGCCCGGCGGCGGTTGGTCCCGTTGATGGTGGCCTGCATCGAATCGGTGATCTTGTCGGCATACATGATCACGCGCCCGTTCACGTTGCGGGCGGCCCGGCCGGCTGTCTGGGTGAGGCTCCGGTCGGAACGCAGGAATCCCTCCTTGTCCGCATCCAGGATGGCGACCAGCGACACGGTGGGCAGGTCGAGCCCCTCGCGCAGCAGGTTGACGCCCACCAGCACGTCGAAGCGGCCGGCCTTGAAGTCGTCCAGGATCTCCACCCGTTCGAGCGTATCGACATCCGAATGGATGTAGCGTGTGCGGATCTCGAGCCGCGTGAGATATTTTTCCAGTTCTTCGGCCATCCGCTTGGTCAGCGTGGTGACCAGCACCCGCTCGTCCTTTTCGACCCGGATCTGGATCTCTTCCAGCAGGTCGTCGATCTGGTTCTGGATCGGACGCACTTCGATGGGCGGGTCGAGCAGGCCCGTGGGCCGGACCACCTGCTCCACGACCACGCCGCCGGACTGTTCCAGCTCGTAGTCGCCGGGCGTGGCGCTCACGAACAGCCGCTGGCCCACCAGCGCCTCGAATTCATCGAAACGCAGCGGCCGGTTGTCGGCGGCCGCCGGCAGCCGGAATCCGTATTCGATGAGCGTCTGCTTGCGGCTGCGGTCGCCGCCCGACATTGCCCGGATCTGCGGCACCGTGACGTGGCTCTCGTCGATGAAGGTCAGGAAATCGTCCGGGAAATAGTCGATCAGGCAGAACGGCCGCATCCCGGCGCTCCGCCCGTCGAAATAGCGCGAATAGTTCTCGATGCCGGGGCAGTAGCCCACTTCCTTGATCATCTCCAGGTCGTATTCCACACGGGTCTTGAGCCGCTTGGCTTCCAGGTGCTTGCCGATTTCCTCGAAATAGGCGCACTGCTGCATCATGTCATCCTGGATCGTGGCGATGGCACTGCGCGTCCGCTCTTTCGAGGTGACGAAGTTGTTGGCCGGGTAGATCGAGATCTCCCGGAGGAATTCGAGCGTGGCGCCGCTCACCGGATCGATCATCTCAATCGACTCGATCTCGTCGCCGAAGAAGACGACCCGGCAGCCATAGTCGCCATAGGCGATGAAGATATCGACACTGTCGCCCTTGACGCGGAACGTGCCGCGCTTGAATTCCGCCTCGTTGCGGGAATACAGCGCATCGACCAGGGCGTAGAGGAACTTCTGGCGGCTGAGCTTCTGGCCGGTTTCGATGTGGACGGTCGTCTCGTGGAAATCGTCGGGATTACCGATGCCGTACAGGCAGGAGACCGATGAAACCACCACGATGTCGCGCCGGCCCGACAGCAGGGCGGAGGAGGCGCTCAGCCGGAGCTTCTCGATCTCGTCGTTGATGCTCAGGTCTTTCTCGATGTAGGTGTCGGTGGTGGGGAGATAGGCCTCGGGCTGGTAGTAATCGTAATACGAGACGAAATACTCCACCAGGTTCTTCGGGAAGAAATTCTTGAACTCGCTGTACAGCTGGGCCGCGAGCGTCTTGTTGTGGCTCAGGATGAGCGTGGGGCGGTTCAGCTGGGCAATGACATTCGCCATCGTGAAGGTCTTGCCCGAACCGGTCACGCCCAGCAGCGTGGTGGCGGGATTCCCCTCGCGGATCGACGCAACGATCTGCCGGATGGCCTCAGGCTGGTCTCCGGTCGGCTTGTATGGCGCTGTCAATTCAAAATTCATCGGCTTTTGCTTCTCGTTGTCGGGTATATGCTCCCGAACCGTCTCGCTGCGCTCGACCCCTCCCAAGCGAGCTTGGGCCCCTCCCTCTTACAGTGCCGAGGGTGGCATGGGTTCTGGAGCATATACCCGACAACGAGAAGGTCATTATCGTTTATTTTTCTTGTTCGTGACACGCCCTTCGGCCTGGGCGACGTTCTGGAGGTATTCTTCGAGGCCGGCGACGACCTTTTCGGCGATCAGGCGATGGGTGGCCGGGTCGGCGAGCATCTCCTCGTCAGGCAGGCTGCTCATGAAGAGACATTCCACCAGGGCGTTGGGATATTCGGTCGGTGCATTGAGCGAGAAATTGAAATTGCCCGTCAGGCCGTAGCAGGGCACGTTCAGCTCCAGCATGTGCTTGAGCAGCGTGGCGGCCAGTTCCCGGTTGGTGATGTACTTGTAGTACGTACTGGTTCCCATCGGCACGAGCGGCGAACCGCCGGCATTGTTGTGGATCGAAACCATCAGGTCGATGTCGGCTTCGCGGAAGGTCTTCTTGCGCTGGAGCATCGACAGGTTGCTGTCGTCCGCGCGGCTGAGCACCACCTGGGCGCCCTTCTTGCGCAGGAGCTTTTCGATCTCCTTGACGATGCTCAGGTTGACCTCGCTTTCCTTGAGGCCGGTGGTGCTGACGGCGCCCGGCAGCTCGCCGCCGTGGCCGGCGTCGAGTCCGATCCGCATGCCCTTCAGGCTGAGATCCTTCGGCGAATGCCGTACCTCGATGATCAGGCTGTTGCCCTCATAGAAGACCGCATAGCCCCAGCAATGCTTCTCCTTGAGCTTGATGACCAGCCGGAGAATGTCGCTGTCAACCTGCTGCAGGTCCACGTAATCGACCATGCCCAGCTCGTTGTACTGCGAGACCCAGTTGCTGTTGTTCATCGCGCCGAACACATCGACGGCGATGGCCGTCGGGTCGAGCGAGACCGTAGAGGCATAGGGGAGCCGCTCGGGCAGCGAGAGCCGGATCCGGTCGCGGCTGCCCTGATTCGAAATGCCGATGTTGTTGGTATTGACGATGTGGCTGCTCCGGGGCGACATTTCCACGTCTTCCTGGTGGATATAGGCGAAACGGTTGGCCGAAAGCTGCACTTTGTAGAGATTGTCGATCTGTCCGACGACCTTGAGCACGATGCCCGGATCCAGGAAGCCCATCTTCGAGCCTCCGAGCCGGTCGGTGCCGCTGCCGTACTGCAGATACGCATTCTCACGGGTCTCCACGAAGAAGAGCCGTTCTTGCAGCTGCGGCGCCGGCGCCGGACGGTCCATGCGGCCGCCGCTGCGTTCCCCGTAGTAGATGCTGAACTTCTTCGTTTCGACGTTCGTCCCCTGGAAGATGGTCACTTCCACCGGATTGTCGCCTTTCTGGAGCTTGAGCTCCCGGCCGAAGGTGCCGGTCTTGTACACCTTGACCTGCTCGCCATTGATCGCGGCCAGGTTGCCGGGGTCGGTGATGCAGACCAGATAATACTTGCTGTTGTAAACCGTGTCCCGGCTCGACTGGGGGGCACGCTTGAACGTGATTTCGCCCGAAGCGGCAAAGTGGACCAGCAGCAGTGCTGCGGCAAGAATCGTGCGGAAGTGTTTCATTGTATGGTGTTTTTGCTTCTTCAAAGCTTATTTCTTCACGCCCGCGCGCGTAACGCGAACCTACAAAGATACGAATTAATTGTTTTTTTTCTATATTTGACCGACCAATTTGTCAAACCATGATCAAAGACATTTACCTGGCAGGCGGCTGCTTCTGGGGCGCCGAACATTTTTTCCGGCAGATTGACGGCGTCGTCTCCACCGAAGTGGGCTTCGCCAACGGCCATACGGCCAATCCCAGCTACAAGGAAGTCTATACCGATACCACCGGCTATGCCGAAACGGTCCACGTCCGGTACGACCGGGAACGGGTGGGGCTCCGTTTCCTGCTGAAGATGTTTTTCAAGGCCATCGATCCGACCTCGCTCAACAAGCAGGGTGAAGATGAAGGGACGCGCTATCGCACGGGCATCTACTACAGCGACCCGGCCGACCTGGAGACCATCCGGACCGTTTTTGCGCAGGAACAGGCAAAATACGACAAGCCCCTCGTCGTCGAAGTCGAAGCGCTCCGCAATTTCTACAAGGCCGAGGAATACCATCAGGATTACCTCGAAGAGAATCCCGACGGATACTGCCACCTGCCGCTCGAACTGTTCCGCTTCGCCCGCGAGGCCCGGCCCGAGACCGACTGACCCGAGACCGGCTAAACCAGCGCCTGGGCGTCGGTATGCCGGGCGAAAGCCTCGGCGGCCTCGCAGCGGCATTCGATGCCGCGGAAACGCTCCATCGGCTCGTGCCAGCCTTCCATCACTTCTTTCAGCTGCTGGCTTTCGTGACAGTAGCAGGCGCGGTGCTTCCGGGCACGGACCTTCGTGATGTCCACCCAGTGGGTAGGGCGGAACATCTGGGTCTGGACGCCCGTCATCACTTCGAAATAGAACAGCTCGAAGCAGCGGTCGAGCCGCCGCCAGGCATCGACCACCAGCATGCCGCAGACAGCGTGGTCGCGGTGCCCGTCGATGGGCCAGTGGGTGATGACCACATCGGGCTTCTCGCGCTCGAGCAAGTCGCGCATTTCCTTGTAACGGGCCTGGTTGATTTCCGTGGCGCCGTCCACCTGGTCCATGAAGACGTGGCTGCATCCCGTCACGGCGCAGGCATTGGTACATTCCACTACGCGGATGGCGGCCGCTTCCTCGTGGCTCTTGCCCGGGATGCCCGCTTCACCGCGAGTCAGGTACACGCAGACCACTTCGTGCCCGGCTTCCTTCAGCAGGCAGATCGTGCCGCCGGCGCCGGTCTCCGGATCGTCGGGATGCGCCCCGATGACCAGGATTTTCTTTTTCTGCGATTTTTTCAGTTTGCCGGCTTCTCCGGCCTTTGCCAGCGGAATGCCGCCCAGAATGCTCAGGGCGGCTGCGCTGCCCGTGGCTTTCAGCATCGTTCGTCTGTCCATGGTCTTTTGCCTTTTATTCTCCAAAAATAATGATATTTTTTCTACATTCGTACCCTGAAATTCAGAACCTGTCATGAAACGTGATTATTTCGAAGGGGCCGACGTGGCCGTAACTGTTTGTGCCAAAGACGGTACGATCTTGGATATGAACCAGAAATCCCGCAAGACCTTCCTGCGTCCGGGACAGCCGGAGATCCTGGGCAACAATGTGTTGGACTGCCATCCGGAACCGGCCCGCACGATGCTTGCCGACATGCTGGCGCATCCCCGCACGAATGTCTATACGGTGGAGAAGGAGGGGGTCAAGAAACTGATCTTCCAGACGCCCTGGTATGATGAGGGGGAATATGCCGGCTTTATGGAGCTGTCGATGGTCCTGCCCGAGGTCATTCCGAATCGGGTCCGCAAATCTCCTGCATCTGCTCGTTGACCTGCACGATCTCTTCGAGCAGGTTGTAGAGCCCGTCTTCCGAGAGGACGCCCCGCTTCATTTCCTGCGGGACCAGCCCTGCTTCGTCCGCCTCGAAATCTTCCTTCCAGGCGCCGCTGTCGAGATACCCGGTGAGCCGGTCGATGTCCACTTTGACGGTTTCATATTGGTCAAGCGCCGCCGCGAGCGTCTTCAAGGCTTCGGCCGTCCGGTCGAACGCCGCTTCCATTGCAGCAATCCGCTGCAGGGTGAATTCATTCAGTTCCATAGATAAACGGAGATTTCCTACAAATTTACGCTTTTTTTCTTATTTTTGTGCATAAACGATACGTAAGGACATGACATATCGCAATTGGTTTGCAGCGGCAGTCTTCCTGCTGCTGGCGTTTTCGGCGGCTTATGCGCAGATGCCGGCACCATCCCGTGCCTTCTGCCCGGTCCCCCCGGTGGACAGTACGCTGGTGCGGGGCGAAGCGGCCCGCGACAATCTCTGGCCCGGTTTCGGAACGGGCTCGCGCCGTCAGGCCGACATGACTTCGGCCACGGCATTCCGCACGGCTGACATCCTGGGCTTCGCCCTGACGGGCGTCGGTGCTGTAGGCCTGACGGCCACGGCCCTGCAGCGCAGCATCGGCGGTCAGGCGTCGATGTTCACCGGATCGACGAATGCCCCGTATTTCATCTTCGGCGGCGTCGCGCTGGCGGGGGTGGCTACGGTCACCGTTTCCCGCATACTGGCCGCGCGCAAGGCCCGCCAGTACGACCTGATCCTCTTCCCGGCACCTGCTCCGGGCGGCGCCGCCGTCGGCGTAAGTCTCCGCTTCTGAGTTTCGTGCTACGATATTTTGTTTATATTTGAAAATTAATACGTTTTTATATGGAAAGCAATCGTCCGACAATTATCGACTTCGTTGAGAAGTACACGCATCAGTTTGCCGGCAATGTCTATCTTCGCGAGAAGGTCGATGGTGTCTGGAAGGAAATCACCCAGGAGCAGACGCGCAAGGAGGCGTACCGCATCGGTGCGGGCCTGATGGCGCTCGGCCTGCAGAAAGGCGAGAAGATCGCGCTGCTCTCGGAGAGCCGCGCGATGTGGATTCTTGCCGAGCTCGGCGCCCTCTATGCCGGCGCCGTCGATGTGCCGCTTTCGGTCAACCTCGGCGAGGGGCAGGACCTGCTCTTCCGCATCCATCACTCCGAGGCGAAGTGGATCCTCGTATCGGCCAACCAGCTGGCCAAGATCCGCGCCATCATCGGGGAATGCCCCGACGTGCGCAAGGTTATCGTCTTCGACGACACGGCTTTCAACGTGGACAGTCTCCAGGAAGGCGAGATCCGGATGTCGGAGGTCCAGAAGCTCGGCGACGAGTTCCTGGCCACCAGCCGCGACCAGTTCGAGGCACGCTATCGTTCGGTCGGCCCCGACGACTACGCCAACATCAGCTACACCTCCGGCACGACGGCCGATCCGAAGGGTATCCTGCTGACGCATCGCAACTATACGGCCAATGTGGAACAGGGCCATTCGGTCATCTCGATTGGCGAAAATGAAGTAATGCTCATCATCCTCCCGCTCGACCACTGCTTCGCGCATGTGGCGGGCATGTACACGATGATGTACTACGGCGGTTCCATCGCCTTCGTTCCGATCGGCCGCAACGCACTGGCCACGCTCAAGAACGTGCCGACCGCCATCAAGGAGACGCGGCCGCACGTGATGCTGTCCGTGCCGGCGCTGGCGCGCAATTTCAAGAAGAACATCGAGACGGGCATCAAGGCCAAGGGCCCGAAGGTCGAGAAACTCTTCAATTTCGCGGTGAAGAATGCGATTGCCTACAACAAGGAATACTACAACCGGGGCGGCCTGAAGGACTGCTGGCGCAAGCCGCTGATGTGGCTCTTCGACAAGCTCATTTTCAAGACTGTGCGCGAGAGTTTCGGCGGGCGGATGAAGTTCTTCGTGGGCGGCGGTGCACTGCTCGACATCGAACTGCAGCGTTTCTTCTGCGCGGTGGGGATGCCGATGTTCCAGGGCTACGGCCTGACGGAAGCCACGCCGATCATCTGCGCCAACTCGGCGGGTCACGCCATCTTCGGCTCTTCGGGCCGCATCGTGCGTCCGATGGACTGCAAGATCTGCGACGAGCAGGGCAACGAGGTGGCCATCGGCCAGAAGGGTGAGATCGTCATCCGCGGCGAAAATGTGATGGCGGGCTACTGGAAGAATCCCAAGGCGACGGCCGACACGGTGGTGGACGGCTGGCTCCACACGGGCGACATGGGTTATATCTGCCCGTGGGACACGGATTTCCTCTATGTGGTGGGCCGTTTCAAGAGTCTGCTGATCTCGTCGGACGGCGAGAAGTATTCGCCGGAGGGATTCGAAGACAGCCTGCCTGAGGTGTCAAAGTTCGTGTCGCAGGTGGTGTTGCACAACAACCAGGATCCGTACACGATGGTGCTCATCGTGCCGGAGAAGGAGGCGCTCAGGGACTTCGTGCAGAAGCAGGGACTGGATCCGGAGACGCGCGAAGGCAAGGCGGCGATGCTGCAGCAGATTCAGGCGGAGATCGACTCGTACCGCCGTGGCGGAGCACACTACGGCCTCTTCCCGGAACGCTGGCTCCCGGCCGCGGTGGTCATCTGCGACGAGGCGTTCACGATCGGCAACCGCATGATGAACTCGACGATGAAGATCGTCCGCGGCAAGGTCGAAGAGCACTACGCCGACCGCATCGCCTACGCCTACACCCCCGAAGGCAAACAGCTCCTGAACGAAAAGAACATCGCTTCCATCTAACTGTCACAACAGCTTTTAACGATAGCGTTTGCTCGCGCGCAGGCGAGAGGATATATGTCTTGAAGACCTTAGCCACCCTCGGCTAACATATATCCCGAGCCAAGAGCGAGCAATGATTGAGGAATCGGATGTTAGAGACGTTAAAGAAATACTGGGGCTATGACAGTTTCCGGCCGATGCAGGCGGAGATTATCTCCGAGGTGCTGGCGGGACGGGATGTGCTGGCGATCTTGCCGACGGGGGGCGGGAAGTCCGTCTGTTTCCAGGTGCCGGCGCTGATGCGCGAGGGGATCTGCCTGGTGGTTTCGCCGCTGATTGCGCTGATGAAAGACCAGGTCCAGAACCTCCGCGACCGGGGTATCCTGGCCCTGGCTATTTATGCTGGAATGTCCTATCGCGAGATCGACATCGCCCTCGACAACGCCATCTACGGCGACTACAAGTTTCTCTATGTCTCGCCCGAGCGGCTTCGTACTGATTTGTTCAAAGCGCGGGTCGCGCGGATGAATGTCAGCGCCCTGGTGGTGGACGAAGCCCACTGCATCTCGCAGTGGGGCTACGACTTCCGGCCAGACTATTTGCAAATTGCTGAAATACGGAAAATTATCGGCAGTCAGGTTCCGGTCGTCGCACTGACGGCGACGGCAACGCCGCAAGTGGCGGACGACATCATGGCCCGGCTGGAATTCCGCCGACCCAATAAGTTGGTCGGCGATTTTTCGCGTCCTAATCTGTCCTATGTTTTCCGGCAGACCGAGAACAAGATGGGGCAGCTGCTGCGCGTATGCCAGGGCGTGAAAGGGAGCGGCATCGTCTATGTTTCACGCCGGAAAAATGCGGAAGACCTCGCCGCCTTCCTGCAGCAGCAGGGCGTCAGCGCAGAAGGTTATCACGCCGGAATGGGGCGCGATACGCGCACCCGCATCCAGGACGCCTGGAAAGCGGGGGAGACCCGCGTCATCGTCTCGACCAACGCCTTCGGCATGGGAATCGACAAACCCGATGTCCGCTTCGTCTGTCACTTCGATATGCCCGACTCGCTGGAAGCCTATTTCCAGGAGGCGGGGCGTGCGGGACGCGACGGACAGCCGGCCTACGCCGTCCTCCTGTGGAACCCCTCCGACATCGCCCGGCTGCGCCAGACCGTCCGCGCGACCTATCCGCCGCTCGACTATATCCGCGACATCTACCAGAAAGTCTTCATCTACCTGGGCTATGCCTACGAGGAGGGGCGGGGCGCAAGTGCCAAATTCGAAGTGGAGCAGTTCGCCCGCCATTTTCATCTTCACGCCCGCACGGCCTACTACGCCATCAAGTACCTGGAAACCGCCGGCTACTGGACCCTTACGGAAACCCTGCAGATCCCGGCCAGGATCCAGTTCGCCGTCTCGCGCGACGAGCTTTACCGCATCCAGCTGGGCAGCGATGACATCGACCGCTTTGTGAAGCTGCTCCTCAGAATGTACACCGGCGTCTTCACCGAATACGTTCCGGTTGACATCGAGAAGGTGGCCCGGACCGGGCGCTATGCACCCGACGTGGTCGAGGAGAAATTCCGCCAGCTCTCCCGCCGCCAGCTGCTCAAGTATATCCCGGCTATCAACGCCCCGATGCTCTGTCTCAACTACGAGCGCCTCGACGAGAAGAATCTGCGGCTTCCTCGTTCGGAATACGACGAGCGGGTAGGGCGGCGCAGCAGCCGCCTCGAAGCCCTTGTCAGTCTGGTGGAAAACGAGCATGAGTGTCGTTGCATGCAGATGTACAGCTATTTCGGTCAGACGGACGGAAAACCCTGCGGCCGTTGCGATGTCTGCCTGCGCAGAAAATAATCGCTTTCAGATTGTTAAATTTTTTGTCTTTTTACGGATTCGCTTTTATTATTTGTAAAGAATCTGTAACTTTGCTGTGATATTTTGGTCGATTATATGCCAAAATGTCGGTCGGTTCGCAGCCGCCGCCTATGGATGTAGGCAGGACTGATGTGTGGGGACGCTTTGAAATCCCGCCGGACCGTGGCTGCTGTGCGTCTTCCCGGCGTGCAGGAGTGAAAACTATATCCTGACGGGTAACCCGATCGATGGAGACGAAGCAAGCAAGGAAAAAAAACGAAGACAGCATCCGCTGGTACGCTCTCAAGGTGTTCTACAACCGCGTGCCGCAGATCAAGGCCGAACTCGACCAGATCGGCATCACCACCTACGTGGCGATGACCACGGTCGAAAAGTTCGACGGCGGGCGGCTGACCTATGTGGTCAAGCCGCTGGTGTCTTCGCTCCTCTTCCTGCAGACCACGGAATCCTTCTTGTTCGGGCTCAAGCAGCGCCACAACAGCGAGCTGATGTACTACGCGGACCTGGCCACCCGCAAGCCTGCGCCCATCGACGATACCGAGATGCGCAGTTTCATCATCCTGACCGCCGCCGACCGTGGCACCCGCGTGCAGTACCTGGGCGAAAGCGTGCCCGACTTCAAGCGCGGCGAGCACGTCCGGGTGATCGACGGCATCTACAAGGGCGCTGAAGGCTACATCAAGAAAGTCCGTTCCGACCGCAAACTCATCGTGGAAGTCAAGGGCGTCGCCGTGGTGGCCGTCTCGTACATCCACCCCGCATTTCTCGAAAAGATATGAAAATCCTCGTTACCGGCTCGGCCGGCTTCATCGGCGCCAACCTGATGCTCCGGCTGCTCGACAGCGAAACGCCCCACTGCCTGGTGGGCCTCGACAATCTCAACGACTATTACGACCCCAGCCTGAAAGAGTACCGGCTGCGGCAGATCGAAGCCAGGGCGGTGGCCCGCCCGCAGCACGAATATCGCTTCTTCAAGGGCGACCTGGCGGACAAGGCGTTCATCGACCGCCTGTTCGAAGAAAACCGCTTCGACATCGTGGTGAACCTGGCCGCCCAGGCCGGCGTGCGCTACAGCATCGACAATCCGGATGCGTATATCCAGAGCAATATGATCGGCTTCTACAACATCCTGGAAGCCTGCCGTCACCATCCCGTGCAGCACCTGGTGTACGCCTCCAGCAGCAGCGTGTATGGCGGCAACAAGAAGATTCCCTTCAGCGTGGACGACCGCGTGGACAATCCCGTGAGCCTGTACGCCGCCACGAAAAAGAGCAACGAACTCTTCGCGCACTGCTACAGCAAGTTATATGGCATCCCCACCACGGGCCTGCGCTTCTTCACGGTCTATGGCCCGGCCGGGCGCCCCGACATGGCGTATTTCGGCTTCACCAACAAGCTCCTCCGGGGCGAGACGATCCAGATCTTCAACTACGGCAATTGCCGTCGCGACTTCACTTATGTCGATGACATCGTTGAGGGGATTGTACGGGTGATGGGGAAGACCCCCGGTCAAGCCGGGGGTGACGTCCCTTACGCCATCTACAACATCGGCGGCGGGCAGCCGGAGAATCTGCTGGATTTCGTGCAGATCCTGCAGGAAGAGCTCGTGCGGGCGAAAGTCCTGCCGGCCGATTACGACTTCGAGGCGCACAAGCAGCTCGTGCCGATGCAGCCGGGCGATGTGCCCACCACCTATGCCGACGCCTCCGCGCTGGAGCGGGACTTCGGCTTTACCCCGAAAATCACCCTCCGCGAAGGCCTCCGGCACTTTGCCGAGTGGTACAAAGAATATTACGGATAATGCAATATCACATTTTCAGCCCGTATCGGGTGTGCCCGCTTGGCGCACATGTGGACCACCAGAAGGGTCTGGTGACGGGATTCGCGATCGACAAGGGCGTGGACCTGTGCTTCGATGTCGTGGAAAGCAGCCAGGTGACGCTCCGCAGTGAGACGTTCACCGGCGATGTGGCTTTCGACATCGCCACGCCTACCCTCGTCAAGCAGGGCAATTGGGGCGACTATGCCCGGGGCGCCAAGTATGCGTTGCAGAAACGCTTTTCGCTGGCTCACGGTATCGACGGCGTGATCCGGGGATCGCTTCCCGTGGGCGGCCTTTCCAGCAGTGCGGCGGTGCTGATCGCCTATGTGATGGCTTTCGCCAAGGCCAACGGAATCGGGCTGGCTCCGTTTGAAGTCATGAAGATCGCCTCGGAGGCGGAACGCGAATACATCGGGCTGAACAACGGCCTGCTCGACCAGGCCTGCATCGCCCTGGGCAAGAAGGACCATCTGCTGATGCTCGACTGTGAGAGCAATGAGTACCGGCTCATTCCGAAAGCCGCGAACATGCCCGATTTCGAACTGGGCATCTTCTTCAGCGGCCTGACGCGCAGCCTGATGAGCAGCGACTACAACCTCCGCGTGACCGAGTGCAAGACCGCCGCGTGGATCGTGCAGGCCTACGAGAACGTGCCGCTCCGGACCCACGACAAGACCTTCCTCCGCGATGTGCCCGAAAGCATGTACAAGCGCCACCGCGACGAGATGCCGCCGCGCTTCGCCCGCCGCGCCGAGCATTTCTACAGCGAGCACAAACGGGTGCGGGAGGGCATCACGGCCTGGGAAACCGGCAATCTCGAGTGGTTCGGCAGCCTGAGCAAAGCCTCCTGCGAGAGCAGCATCCACAACTACGAGTGCGGCAGCCCCGAACTGATCGCCATCTACGAGGCGATGCTCACCACCGACGGCATCTACGGCGGCCGATTCTCCGGCGCCGGCTTCAAGGGGGCCTGCATCGCGCTGGTGGATCCGGCCCGGAAGGAGCACATTGAAAAAGAAATTACGGAACAATACCTCGCCCGTTTCCCGCAGTACAAAGACTCGTTCCAGGTCTTTTTCTGCAAGAGCGACGACGGAGCCCGATTTGTATGAAAACCATCGTATTAGCTGCCGGCTACGCCACCCGGCTCTATCCGCTGACCGAAAACTTTCCCAAGCCGCTGCTGGAGATCGGGCACAGCACGATCCTGGGGCGGATGCTCGACGACATCGACACCATCCCGGAGATCGACGGGCATATCATCGTGACGAACCACAAGTTTGCGGGGATGTTCGAGGCGTGGGCGGCGCGGCGCCGGACCCCCGGTCAAGCCGGGGGTGACATTAGGATCCTCGACGACGGGACCTCGACCAACGAGACGCGGCTGGGGGCCGTGCGCGACCTGATCCTGGCCATCGAGACGTATGCGCTCGACGAAGACCTGCTGGTCGTGGCGGCCGACAATATCCTCGAATTCAGTTTCCGCGGATTCGTGGAAGCCTTCCACGCGAAAGGCACCTCGATGATCATGTGCCACCACGAGCCCGAGATCTGGCGCCTCCAGCGGACCGGCGTCATCGCCGTGGACAGCGAGATGCGCGTCCTGCAGATGCAGGAGAAACCGGCCGAACCCGTGAGCCACTGGGCCGTGCCGCCGTTCTACATCTACCGGAAGGAAGACCTGCCGCTCATCCGCACCGCGCTTGCGCACGGCTGCGGGGCCGACGCGCCCGGCAATCTCGCGCACTACCTGGTGGACCGCACGCCGATCCATGCCTGGCCCATGCCTGGCGGCCGTTTCGACATCGGCAGCCTCGATACTTACGAAGAAGCAAAACAAAAATACGCATAATAAAGATGAAAATAGCCGTAGCAGGAACCGGTTACGTGGGCATGAGCCTGGCGACACTGCTGTCGCAGCGCCATCCCGTGACCGCCGTCGATGTGATCCCCGAAAAAGTGGATCTCATCAATCAGAAGAAATCGCCCATCCAGGACGAATATATTGAAAAATACCTGGCCGAGAAGCCCCTCGACCTGACCGCGACCCTCGACGGAGCGGCCGCCTATCGCGACGCCGACTTCGTCGTCATCGCGGCCCCGACCAATTACGATCCCAAGAAGAACTTCTTCGACACGAGCCACGTGGAAGAAGTGATCGACCTGGTGCTCCGCGTCAATCCCGCCGCCGTGATGGTTATCAAATCGACCGTGCCGGTGGGCTATACCAAGTCGGTGCGGGAGAAATTCTCCTACCGCGAGCGCAAGGCGGACGGTTCCTTCGAGGTCGTGGTGCCGAAGATCATTTTCGCGCCGGAATTCCTGCGCGAGAGCAAGGCGCTGTATGACAACCTTTACCCGAGCCGGATCATCGTGGGCTTCGAAGCGCCGCTCGAAGAAGCGGCGCAGTGCTTCGCCAGCCTGGTCAAGGAAGCTTCCCTCAAGCCCGACGTGCCCGTGCTCTTCATGGGCAGCACCGAGGCCGAAGCCGTGAAACTCTTCGCGAACACGTACCTGGCCCTCCGCGTCAGTTATTTCAACGAACTGGACACCTACGCCGAGATGAAGGGCCTCAATACCCAGGCCATTATCGACGGGGTGTGCCTCGACCCGCGCATCGGCGACCAGTACAACAACCCGAGCTTCGGCTACGGCGGCTACTGCCTCCCGAAAGACACCAAGCAGCTGCTGGCCAACTTCAACGACGTGCCGGAAAACCTCATCAAGGCCATCGTCGATTCCAACCGTACCCGCAAGGACTACATCGCCGACCGCGTGCTGGAGCGAGCGGGCTATTACACCGCATCCAGCGCCTTCGACACGGCCAAGGAGCGCGACGTGACCATCGGCGTCTATCGCCTCACGATGAAGAGCAACTCCGACAATTTCCGCCAGAGCTCCATCCAGGGCATCATGAAGCGCGTCAAGGCCAAAGGCGCCACGGTCATCATCTACGAACCGACGCTGCCCGACGGCACCCGCTTCTTCGGCTCCCTGGTGGTCAACGACCTCGACCAGTTCAAGCGCCGCAGCGACGCCATCATCGCCAACCGCTACGACCCCATCCTCGACGACGTCCAGGACAAGGTCTATACGCGGGATATCTTTAAGCGGGATTAACAAACCATGGGTAGGTACGAAGAAAACATAGTCCCCATCAAGATTGCCCAACTGGCAGAATTCGTTTCCAAGGTGAAACGGATTTCGTTGGACGAGGCCTTGGTGTACATCTATGTGAATCCCATGTATGAAAGACTCTATGATGAGGATGCCAAGTGGTGGTATCTGAGCACCGAGGCCTTATACGAAGAATTTGAAATCCGGCGCGTTCGCCAGCGTCGGGATGTGCCGAAGGAGGCATTTGAGTTCTATACTTATTGCCTTGAGAATTATGCGATCCGCAGAGGTATAAGTGGTATGCAGGCCTGGGTTTGCTTTAAAGAAACAGGCGCTGATGACTTTGTGGTCAACAACTTCGACCTCCTTCATACGCAGGGGATGGATTATATCCTGGATGAGATCCAGCGCTTTATAAATAAAAGAAGGAAATGAGACTCTATCACGGTTCAACGCTGGCTGTCAGGAAGCCCTCTCTCCGGCCTGGTCGCGCGAATGCCGACTTTGGCAAAGGCTTCTATACGACCAGCAATCCGGAACAGGCTGAACGATGGGCGCATATCAAGCAGGAACGTGAGGATGCCCCGCGTGCCGTTGTAAGCGTCTATGAGTTTGACGAATCGATTCTGGATCAGCAGGATTTGCGTATCCGCCGTTTCACGGGTGCAGATGAGCCGTGGCTCTACTTCGTGACCGACTGCCGAAAGTCCCATCCCCACGCGTACGATTTGGTTCAGGGGCCTGTTGCCAACGATAAGGTGTTCACCACGGTCAACCTGTTTGAGAGTGGCGTGCTGAGTGCCGAGGCAGCCATCCTCCAACTCAAAGCATACAAAACCTACGACCAGCTTTCATTCCACACGGCAAGAGTCATCGGCGCCCTCCGCTTTGTGGATGCGTATGAGGTGTAAGATAAATCATTGACGCTTAAAGTAAAATAACTATGACGAAAAGAAATCCTGAGATTGAAGAGAAACCGCAACGATTAGAAGAACCGGTGGCGGCGTATGGTACGGATCGGAGTTTTGTGGCTCCGGCGGCAGGTATTTCTGTGCGCGATCGGGTGCTTGCAAGTACGATGTCTGTAGACGATTATTTTGATGAGCTGATTAGTCAAGTGCGTCAGGATTATGCGAATCTATGAAGTGCGAATCAGCCGTACTGCCCTCAAGGATATGGCGGAGTTGCGAACTTTTTTAGATGCAATTTATGAGAGTAACATCTGATAATTATTCGACAGTGGATTTAGATACTCTTCCAATCAACAGTGATTGGGATGGTAGAGATGTATCAGAGAATCTGATGCACCGTATCCATGCATATCCTGCCAAGTTCCCTGCTTTCATTACGACCAGGGCAATTCAATACGCAGAATCAAAAGCCGTTCATGTAGATACGGTGGCAGATATTTTCTGTGGTTGTGGAACCGTGGCTTATGAGACCGTCAAGGCAAAACGTCATTTTTGGGGATGCGATATCAACCCCGTGGCCACGTTGATAGCCCGTACAAAGAGTCGTCATTACGATGACAACTGCTTGGCATCCTACTATGAGGAGATTGTCAACGACTTTGCTTTGCAGACCTTTGACCCGAGAGATGCGATAGCTAACAATGAGCGAGTAAAATACTGGTTCCCCCAGCAGCAGATAGAAGATTTGAGCAAATTGAAGCAGGCCATAGAGACTGTGGTTGATGATGAAACCTATCGAGAGTTCTTCCTTTGTGCCTTCTCTAACATACTAAAGCCTTGTTCTCGCTGGCTTACAAAATCCATCAAGCCGCAGGTTGACCCGAAAAAAAAGCCACACAATGTGCTATCTGCTTTCAGTACTCAGGTGAAAATGATGCAAAAAGCCAATCAGGTAAACGAGATAGACGGTGGTTTGGCTGATATAGAAACTACTAACTGCTTGACAAAGGCTGTGGAGCATCCATTTGTGGATTTGTTAGTCACAAGTCCCCCATACGTCACGTCCTACGAGTATGCTGACCTGCACCAACTTTCCACCCTATGGTTAGGCTATACCGATGATTATCGCACCTTTCGGGATGGAACAATCGGTAGTTTGCATGGAGAGAACCATTTGCCAGAGCATTTAAAGCATTTGAACCACACGGGACAGGGCATTGTATTCAAGCTTTATACGATAGATAAGTCAAAGTGCCGCTCCGTATCACAATACTATATAGATATGCAGGACGCGGTCAAGAAAGTATATGAATTGATTAGACCTGGTGGAGCCACTTTGTTTGTGATAGGCAATACAGAGTACAAAGGAGTTAAGATAGACAATGCCCGCCATTTGGTAGAGTCTCTATTGGATGAAGGATTCGAAGATGTGGAAGTTGAGCGTCGCAAGATTTCCAATAAGATACTGACCCCTTACCGTGATTCGGTTGGTAAGTTTACGACTGATAAGAACAGCAGGAAAATTTATTCCGAGGAGTTTATCATTTTTGCAAAGAAACCGCTATGTCAGAACAATTAAAGATACGTCCATACGCTCGTCTACTCACGATGCTTGGTGATCAGCTTATCAAGAATGAGCAGATAGCTGTCACTGAGTTGATGAAGAACTCCTACGATGCCGATGCTGACTGGGTGAAAGTGTCATTCGAGAACTTTGGCAATGATTTTAAGATACAGGACGATTCCCGTATTATCATAGAAGATAACGGCAAGGGAATGCTGCATGATGTTATTATTAAAGCCTGGATGAATCCTGCCACTCCCAATAAGTACACCAAAGATGTCTCAGCTCAGATAACACCTGGAGGCCGTGTCATCCAAGGCGAGAAGGGAATTGGTCGATTTGCTATGTTGAAGTTAGGTCGAACCATAGAAATGGTAACACGCCCAGAAAATAAAGACGAAGAATACAAGCTTATCTTTGACTTCAGCAAGTATGATGAAGATTTCTTAAAAGAAGACGATGAAGAAAAAGAGATATTCCTTGAGCAATTAAACTTTGATTTGGAAACCCGGAAACCAGAGGTGTTTATTCCACGGAAAATAACCATTGATTCAAAATCCTTTGACGGGCAAATCAATGCGAAGGGAACTCGCATCGTAATTAGCAATCTTCGCGGAGCATGGTCAGAAAAGAAATTCCAAAGCCTTACAGACAGTTTTGAGAAATTCAAGGGTATGTTTGGCAGTTTGGAGAGTACGACAGAGTCAGAGAAAGAAGTCAAAAAGTTCACAATAGGACTAATCCACAATGGTGAACCATTGATTAGTGCCAACCGTGCGGACAATCTAGCCGCTATCTCAGAGCAAAAGGCCGTGTTTGCAATTCAAGGCGGAAAATATGACAATGTTAACAAAATACTGAGTTTTAATCTGAATGGTCTTCCAAAAACCTTGAATCTTGACAGCCCGGATGTGAAAGGACTCCGAGTGTTCAGAGATAGATTTCTTTTAGATGACCAAAAGAGCTATAGAGAGATATCTGATTTCGGCCCATTTGCTTTTGATTTCTATATTTTTGACCTGAATGCCAAGGATGATTCGAGATATGGACTCAATGAAGAACAAAAGAGAATAGTCAAGGAACATCGCGTGTATCTTTTGCGCGATGGTGTCCGCGTGTTGCCTTACGGAAATCCTGATGACGACTGGCTGATGATAGACATGATGCGCGGTACGATAAGTGCCAGTATCAATTTCAGTAACGACCAAGTGATAGGCCGTGTGAATATTTCCAAGGCAGACAATGAGCATCTAAGGGATAAGACCAACAGAGAAGGACTTATAGATGATGATTATTACACCCAAGACTTTATATGCATCATTCAGACCCTTCTGGCATATCTGCGAAAAACTGCATATAAGCGGTATCTTGACAATCAGAAGAAGAAAGACAACATAGAACAGCAGAAAAAAGATGCTGTTAAAAAAGCTATAGAGGTATTAGCAGAGCAGTTCTCGGAGAACAAGGACGCTTCCATTCTCATCACTCAACTGAAAAGTTCTTATCAGAAGGAGAAACAGTATCTGTTAGAGCGTGCAGAGCGTACAGAGTCTCTGGCAGCAGTAGGGTTGTCTGTTGAGACCACTAGCCACGACATCATGTTGATGATGAACCGTGGTCTTGACAATCTGGCAGCCCTGGTGCGTGACAGCATGACTCAGAACCTTGACCCTAAGACTTTATCAGATCAGTTGCAGAAACTTTATGGCATATTCAGCTATGTCGGAAACCAGATGAAAGATATGCAACAACTCTTCGTTTCCTCCAAGCAACGCAGGAAGCACATACGAGTGAAAGACCTGCTGGATAAGGTCATAAGATTGTATAAAAACATAATGGATCGCAATGGTATTGTTGTGCGTGTAGATGAGGTTGGTTCTCCTTTAGTTGCTGTTTGTACTGATGCCGATTTGCTTCAATTGTTAATTAATTTATTTGACAATGCTGTATACTGGCTTAGTGTAACAGGAAAGCCTAAGAAGAACATTCTTGTGACACTGGACGGCAATGCCCAACAGATGCTTTTCTCAGACGATGGTTGCGGTGTAAGAGAAGACGATGCTCCTTATATATTCAATGCTTTTTTCTCAGGAAAAGGAGAAGAAGGGAGGGGCTTAGGACTTTATATATCCAAGAAAGCACTTGAGCGAAATGACTATACTATACGCTTGGCAGAGTTTTCTGATGAGAAGAAACTGTGCGGAGCTAACTTTGTCGTACCTTTTGTAAAGCAGCCACAAGATGAATATTGAAGAACTTTTCTCGGGAATAGGCGTTGTCATTGATGATAAGGTGTTTTCATCCAATGAGCAGGAAGATCGTATTATCACTATAGTAAATGAACTGGAAAGCGCTAGAAAGTTCCCGTTAGTGAAATATGCAGATCTGCCTGATGACGACCTTTTGGCAAAGTTAACTCATGTCAGCTTCATATTGCTGGACTGGGAGATTGACGCTAAACAAGAAGAACTGGGTGTAGATGCTCCCAATGCACAGATAGGAGCAGCGTTGAAGGCAGAAAATGAAAGACGCGTCATCGAGATTGTTCAGAAGACCCTTCAGAATAGCCTTGCTCCGGTATTCATATTCAGCAACCAGAGTATTGCTTCAATCAATCAAAAATTGACGGATGCTGGGGTGGATTTGAATAAGAGTCTGGTTTTCACCAAGTCAAAGGAAGAATTGACAAACGATGGTGCCTTGTTCCAGAAAATAGGAGAATGGGTCGATGGCGTTTCTGGTGTATATGTGGCAAAAGCTTGGGATAATGCTTTTAATAAAGCAAAGAATCAGTTCTTTGCAGAATTGGCAAACAATACCTCTCATTGGCCCAAAGCTTTGTTCAAAGCAGCTCTGGAAGATTCTGTAGAGCCAGGAGAAGAGATTACTCAAGCCATATCGTACAATATAATTTCGCGGATGCAGCCGATTGATATTAAGCAGGAGCAGATTGATAAAGATATTGCTATTCCAAGTAAAGATGAGGTTCTTGGAATCTTGAAAGGTCAGTTCTTCTTGGAGAAAGCTTCCGAAGCCTCAATGGTAGGCGATCTCTATAAAAAGAGTGGTAAGTATTATATGAATATTCGTCCAACTTGCGATTGCGTTTCTCGTGACGGTAATTCTAATAGTATCTATCTATGAGTCCACTTTAAAAAGTCAACGCCCCCTCATCACGCATTGACCTCCTGCCGAGGGGTGATGACAGAAGTGCGAAAATAGTTGCAGACGAAGTAAGATATTTTGCATAATTCATTGATTTTTATTAA
>Ga0208297_1000684_pt1 | contig 55185 bp, 33 predicted proteins | sample LMS_cellobiose_e_FD_187367 | JGI IMG/M metagenome (GOLD analysis project Ga0208297, IMG submission 187367) | Rumen-fistulated moose microbial communities from Alaska, USA - LMS_cellobiose_enrichment (SPAdes) (version 2) | ecosystem: Host-associated > Mammals > Digestive system > Stomach > Rumen... | reverse complement strand
CGAATCGTTCAACTCCAAAATCAAAAGCTTCCGTGCTCAACTCAGAGGCGTATCCGACCTGCCCTTCTTCATGTTCAGGCTGTGTAGACTCTTCGGATAGGCTCCCACGGATGTTTGCAGGTGAGCCAATTATTATGAAAAGATTATTTACTATCGGACTCGTCCTTCTTTCTCTCATCTCTTGTAAAGACAAGAATCATGTCTCGCCATGGAAAGAGGGATATCTTGACATCCATGCGGTCAATACAGGCCGCGGCGAGAGTATGTTCTATGTGTTTCCTGATGGGACGACCATGCTTGTAGATTGCGCCGGGTCGCTTCTCAAGGAGCATAAATATATGCCGACAGACCCGAAGCCGGACAGCTCCGTCACTTCCGCGCAGGTGATTTCCGAATATATCCGCCACTTCGCACCGAAATCCAACAGGGAAAGTATCGATTATGTGATGATTTCCCATTATCATTCCGATCATATGGGCGATGTCAACAAGCATTCCCCCATTGCTGAAGGCGGCTACCGCTTATCCAGTACCTCCGAGCTTGGAACGGAAATACCTTTCAAAAAGCTAATTACACGAGGCGACCACAATAAGGTCGTTACCTACAACTGCTCGAAGGAAAGTATAATGAAAAATTTCCTTAAGTTCGTCGATTGGACCAAAGAGAAGAACGGAACAGTCTATGAGTATTTCGAGCCTGGAAGAGACGATCAGATAGTGCCCTTGAAAAAAGAGGTGCCCTCTTTCAAGATTCAGAATATCGCGGCTGCAGGCTATTATTGGACAGGTGATTCCGTAGTAACTGACATTCCTCCAAGGGAGGAGCTTGAGGCAGCCGGTCTCCCTCTTCCGCCGGAAAATAACATGAGCTGCGTGTTCGTCCTCAGTTACGGCGATTTCAATATGTTCTCCGGGGGCGACCTTCAGTATAGCAAGAGGGATCTTTATCCCTACTATGATTTGGAAACACCTGTGTCAAAGGTGGTTTCGAAGGTCGAAGTGATGAAGGCGTCCCATCATGGTACGTCTAACACCAACTGTCAGGAGCTCCTCGACGTTCTCCGTCCGGATGTCTTTGTCGTAAACAACTGGAGGGATATCCAGCCCAACCCGGAGACCATCGGAAGAGTATATCAGGCCAATCTTGACTGCGACGTTTTCCTGACAAATCTCGCAGAGCGCAACCGTGAGCCTCTCGGAGAGTATCTCGACCGATTCAAGAGCCTCGGCGGTCACATTGTAATCCGCGTTGCCCCGGGAGGCAAATCCTACATGATTTATACTCTCGACGACAGCGACTTTAACTACCGTATCACAGGTACTTACGGTCCATATGGATGTAATTAATTGGTAGCAAATAGAATTATATGAAACGAAGAGAATTTTTAACTAGAAGCGGAGCGGCTGTAGCCGGGGGAGTTGCCCTTGGAGCATTTGGTGGAGTGACAACGGCCTGCAATGCTTCCGGAAGGCCCGAAAAAGAAATCGGCAGCGTCGATGTCCTTGTTGTCGGTGGCGGCCCTGCCGGAGTATGTGCAGCCATTGCTGCGGCTAGAAACGGGGCCAGCGCTATGATTCTCGAGCAGGGAGGATGTCTTGGCGGAATGGCTACAAGAGGCCTTGTAGCCCCGTTTATGACCTGCTACGATACAACCGGCGAAGTCATGGTCATCCGCGGTCTCTTCTCGGAAATCGTCGACCGGATGGTTTCCCTCGGCGGAGCCATCCATCCTTCCGAGGTCCGCGCTACCACTCCTTTTTCGGCGTGGATAACTGCCGGTCATGACCATCTTACCCCCTTCGATCCCGAGACAATGAAATTCGTCCTCGATTCGATGTGCGTCGAGGCCGGAGTCAGGATCCTCTTCCATGCCACTCTAGTCGATCCAATAGTAAGTGGACGGACAATCAAGGGAATAAGGGTGCTGACGCGAAGCGGAATAGAGAGAATTGCGGCGAAGGTCGTCATCGACGCAACCGGTGACGGGGACGTAGCGGCGAAAGCCGGTGTCCCTTGCGATTTCGGTAACCCCGAGATAGGGAAAGTCCAGCCGGCTACCCTCTTTTTCCATATCAACAATGTCGACACCCCGCGCCTCGTAAAGGATGTAGAGGCCCATCTCCATGAATTCCGTAAGGTGAACGGAGTCAGCTACAGGGCCCTCCACTGGAGGGTGGAAGAGGCCGAAGCCGCAGGGGAGTGGGATATCTCCCGAAAGTCGGTCAATATCTACCGCGGTGTGAGGGAGGATGAGTGGGCCGTCAACTGCACCCGTATTAAAGATGTGGATGCAACTGATTCAGAGAGTCTTACCAAGGCAGAGATAGAAGGGAGAAGGCAGGTTATGGAGCTTATGAATTTCTTCCATAAATATGTCCCCGGCTGCGAGAATGCTACCATAAAGAGCTCGGCTTCTACTGTCGGTATCCGCGAATCCCGTCATGTCATGGGAGAGTATCTTCTGACAGCCGACGACCTTATAGGAGCCGTTGTGCCTGAGGACAGCATCCTCGTTGCCTCGAACTCTGTCGATGTTCACGGCCGCAACGGTGCCAATACTACGGAATATCGCACTGTAGAGGGCGGTCCATGGTACGGACTGCCGCTCAGAAGCCTTATTCCTCTTGATATAGAGAACCTTATAGTCGCAGGAAGGGCTATTTCCGCTTCCTCCGACGCAGCCGGAGCCGTACGCGTCATGCCTCCTTGCATGGCAATGGGCCACGCTGCCGGAATCACTGCCGCCATCTCTGCCCTCAAAGGGATTGCTCCCCGGAAGGTGGAAGCTGGCGATGTAAGGGCGCAGCTTCTCAAAGAAGGCGCCTTCCTAGGATAGAAACAACTATTACTCAAATTATTAACAACAAACTAAATGAAAAGATTACTGACCTATTTCATGACAGCGGTTCTCCTCGCAGCAGGAGCTACCGACTTGTTCGCTCAGGGAAAGGTTACCGTCTCCGGTACCGTCCTTGACGAGAGCGGACTTGCAGTCATCGGGGCCGGCGTTATTGAGCAGGGAACGCTCAATGGAACAACGACCTCCATCGACGGCAGTTACTCTCTCACAGTGTCTTCAGAAAAAGCGGTACTCGAAATCTCTTTCGTAGGTTATGAGACCCAACTCATTCCTGTCGGAAAGAGAAACCGTATCGACGTGGTGCTTCGTGAGGATGCCAAACTCCTAGACGAGGTAGTCGTCGTCGGTTATGGTACCGTCAAGAAGAAAGACCTTACCGGTGCAGTAGCAAATGTCGACGGCGGAAAGCTCGCGGCTATCCAGTCGACAGGTCTTGCTCAGTCACTTCAGGGATCCATGCCTGGTGTGCAGGTTACCCGTACCAGCGGATTGCCCGGGGCAGATGCGACTATCCGTGTCCGCGGTATCACCACAATCGGTGACTCCAGTCCTCTCCTTATCGCAGACGGAGTTCCGGTATCCAGCCTTGCGGAGGTTGATGTCGATAACATCGACAATATCACCATCCTGAAGGATGCTGCTTCAGCATCTATCTATGGAGCCCGTGCTGCTGCGGGAGTTGTCCTCATCACTACAAAGCGCGCCAAGGAAGGCCAGCTTTCAATCGACTATAACGGCAGCTACTCCATGAACTTCCGTACAACCGCTCCAAAGCAGGTAGATGCCGTAAGATTCATGCAGCTCCAAAATGAGGCCCAGTGGAATGATGCCGGCAACCCCGAAGGAAAGGAGTATTTCCAGTATGACGAGGATTATGTTCTCAACTATATGGAGAATCATAAGCTCGATCCGGACACATACCCTATTACTGACTGGGACGCCCTCATGATTGAAAAATGGGCTCCTCAGTACAAGCATCGTCTCTCAGTCAGCTATGGTAACAAGGTCATCAAGTCCCGTGCAATGCTCAGCTACTCCAATGAGGATGCTCTCTACTATGGAAGGAACCAGGAACAGTACATGGCGAGGATCAACAACGATATAAAGATCAACAACTTTATCTCCGCGTCCTTCGACATGACCTACAATCACAGGATTTCCAACAACAATCAGGTCAATCCTGTCCAGGCTGCCTTCAAGTACAATCCTATCTATGTTTCTCTTTGGTCAGACGGTACATGGGGTCCCGGTAACAACGGAACCAACACCTACGCCCGTCTCCATGCAGGAGGCTTCGTCAAGGGCCTTCATGAGGCATTCTTCGGGAAAGCGTCCCTCATAATCACTCCTTTCAAAAACTTCACTATTACTGGAGTCTTCGCTCCTTCGATCCGTTCTTCAAAGACAAAGGATTATGTCCAGCAGGCTTATTACTACAAGCAGCCAGGAATCCTTTCGGAAAACCCTCTCAGCGGATGTACCTACAACCGCCTTCTCGAGAAGAGGTCTGAGTCCATGGACTTCACTAAGCAGCTTCTCCTCAATTACAACGCGGATTTAGGAGCCAGCCATATGACCTTCCTCCTCGGTTATGAGGATTACTATGCTACAACAGAGTCTCTCAGGGCCGGTAGTGACCAGATGGAACTCGGTGGATATCCTTATCTTCGTCTTGCCAATAAGAATTTCCTTGTCCTGACAGATGGAGACGATGCTTATCCTTATGGAAATGCGACCGAGAGCGCACTGAGGTCTTTCTTTGGTAGAATTACTTATGATTATAAGGGCCGTTACCTCTTCCAGGCCAATGCCCGTTATGATCAGTCATCCCGTTTCGCCCCCGGAAACCGCAGCGGATTCTTCCCGTCGGTATCAGTCGGCTGGGTTCTTTCTGAAGAGCCTTTCATGAGAGGAGTTGTGGACAAGGGCGTTCTCAGCTTCCTCAAGATAAGGGGCTCCTACGGTACCCTCGGAAATGAGAGAATCGGAAACTATCCTTGGCAGTCCACCCTTAATTTCGGTACGACCCCGATGTATGTCGGTGATGACATCATTGCGGCTACAACAGCGGCTCAGGTGTCTTATGCAATCAGGGACATCACCTGGGAGACCACCAAGACCTGGGATATCGGTCTTGATTTCAACATGTTCAACAACCGACTCAGCTTCACCGGCGACTACTACTATAAGACAACCTATGGAATGCTTCTTTCCAGGAAGATTCCTGATGTCCTCGGTTACAGCGATCCTCAGGACAACATCGGTGACATGTACACCAAGGGTTGGGAATTCCAGATTGGTTGGAATGACCGCAAGGGTGATTTCACATATGCGCTGAGTTTCAACCTCTCCGATTATACTTCCGTCATGGGTAATCTCGGAGGCTACCAGAGCCTTGGAAGCAATATCATCAAGGAAGGCATCGAGTATAATGCATGGTACGGCTATCACAGCCCTGGCCTCTTCCTCGACGCAGAAACTCTTGCAACGGCCCCGAAGCTCTACCAGACCGTTAAGCTCGGAGACCTTCAGTATGCGGATATCAGCGGTCCTGACGGTGAACCCGACGGTATGATCAACGCCGAGTACGACCGCATCGTTCTCGGAAGCTCAGTTCCTCATTATCAGTTCGGTGGCAACATCAACCTCGGTTGGAAAAACTGGGATCTTTCAATGATATTCCAGGGTATCGGCAGCGTCCTCGCCTACAAGAGCCAGGCAATGGTCTATCGCGACGGCGACGCCTATACATTCCCTATTGAATATGACAAGTGGTACTACAGTGAGCTCAAGACTCCCGAGCAGAACGCAAAGGCAAAGTATCCTAGGGCTACTCTTACCAATACTGCCAAGAACAACTACGAGCAGATGACTGACTTCTGGCTCTTCAACGGCCGTTATTTCCGTATGAAGAATATCACCCTCAGCTATACTGTTCCTTCGAGACTCACCAAGAAGATCCAGGTTCAGCGCCTTCGCCTTTATGCAAGTGCAACCGATCCGTTCTCTATCAGCGGCTTCCCTCAGGGATGGGATCCTGAATCTTATTCCAACCTGAGCGCCTACATGGTCAAGACCTTCACTGGCGGTGTCCAGATCACCTTCTAAAACATGAATGATATGAAAAAGTATATCTATCTTTTAGCGATCTCCGCATTTGCCATTTTCGGTTGCGTTCCTACTTCGCAAAACGAAGACTCAACCTTCGAATATGCCGGCAATAAGGTAAAGGTGACGGTTCCTTCCGATCCCATTCCTTCAGATGGAGGAAGTCTCAGAGTCGTTGTCAACAATGCCAAAGATCTTACCTACGATATCTCTCTTCCCGGGACAGCAAACTGGCTTTCAATGTCGCGCCAGGATTCGGTTCTGACCTTTACGGCCCAGGCAAATCCGAGCACTGACCATCGTTATGCGAGTATTGGTGTAATTGATACTGAAAAGAATATTGCTATCACCCGTTTTGACGTAATGCAGGACGGTGTGGCTGATGATACTCCTCCGGTTATCAATTACCGATTCAATGTCAGCCCGACCGAATTCTCTGCCAGTGCTTTGGACGAGAAGGTGGTATTCAATGTCTCCGCAGAAAATGTCGAGTGGACGGCCATCTCCGACAATGCCGACTTCAAACTTTCTCAGGATAGCGGAAACACCAATGCCCAGATTACGGTTACATTCCCTGTGAACACAGATACAGAGAATGAGAAGAAGGCCGTAATCACAGTCTCGACCACTTCCGAGAATGTCACCGATAAGTCTTATGCTGTAACCATTACCCAGGCTAAGGCTGAAAAGACTGACGGAAAGCCCGTTAAACCGGCTCCCGGAGTGCTTGCTGAGTGGCATTTCCATATAGATAACCTGAATGCTCTCGCAGCTCATTTCGACGAGGCTGTTACTGATGAGCTTGCTGATAGCGAGGGCTTCGGCGGATTATATGTCGAGCCGAATGTCCGGGGTAAAGGCCGCCTCCAGTGGTACAACCAGGACAAGAAGGGAATTGTCGACAAGGAGCACAAGCGTTGCAAGAGAGCCGTAGGACAGTACGGTGAACCTTGTGTTTATGGCCCGTATGTCGGAGACTATGCTCTCTGGACAGCTGAAGCAGACGCTCCCCTTGCCGCCGGCACAAAACTCCACATCATCTTTACCGTTCGTCCTAACACTGATGCCATGCCGAAGTACTGGATGTTCGAATACCTTGACGGAACAACTTGGAAGCCTGCTCTTGAGGTGAAGAAGATCGGCGACGTAGACTATACTACCGAGTTCTTCTTCGCAGCCGGAAGCGGTAACCAGGTCAATACCAATGTCGAGGCTACCGTAACTCTGACGGCCGAATCTACGGAATCCGCTCAGTTCCGTCTGACATGCGTAAGCAACCTTGAGGTTGTCGACGGTGTGACTCCGCTGACTTTGATCAACAAGTCAATTGTCTTCCGCTTTGCCGGAGAGTCCTGCAATGAAAGCACGCCTCATTATTCCGTGACCCAGCATCCTCTAATCGAAGTAGTTGAATAAAAGGAGGAAAAGAATATGAAAAAATATATACTTACAGCTTTTACAGCTATCGCTCTCTCGGTAAGTTCCTGCGTCAATCTCGATCTCTATCCGCTTTCGGAAGGATCCAGCGAGAACTGGTATTCCAATGAGCAGGAGATTACTCTCGCCCTCAATGCGCTCTATGCACGCGCTATGTGGAATAACGAGACTATGAGGCTTTTCAATACAGACCGTTTTACTGATGACTGGAGCCAGCGTACCCAGCTCTATGACTGGGTCGGCGGAACCATCGACAGCAGTACAGGTTCTGTCGCTACCGAGTGGTCAAACGACTATAAGGGAATTGCACGCGCCAATACTATTCTCTACAGTATGAACAAGGCTACTGACTTGTCTCCCGCCCTTGTCGCTCAGTATACTGGCGAGGCCAAATTCTTCCGTGCCTGCTTCTATTCTTATCTTATTACCCTCTTTGGAGATGTTCCGTATTATGACAACTACATCACTCTTGAGCAGGCATACGAGATGGGAAGGGTAGACAGGAAAGTCGTGCTCCAGCATATTTATCAGGATTTCGACGATGCTGCCGAGGCTCTTCCGGTTTCCTATACTGGAATGAAGAGGGTAACCAAGGGCGCCGCCCTTGCAATGAAGGCCCGCACGGCCCTCTGGATGAATGATTGGAAGACCTGTGCTGCCGCATCAAAGGCCTGCATGGATCTCGGAATCTATGAGCTTCATCCGGATTACGGCGAGCTCTTCAAGTCTTCTACCAAGAACTCCAAAGAGGTTATCTTCGCCCTCCCGGCATCCAATGACCTCGGAGTTCACTCATACGATGAGGCAGCAACCCGTTCTTTCTATCCCCGTTTGAACGGAGGAACTTCGGTTGCACAGCCTTCATGGAACCTTCTTCTGGCATTCCCTTGCACAGACGGAAAGCTCATCGGAGAATCTCCTCTGTATGATCCTGCAAACTTCTTCAAGAACCGTGATCCCCGCCTTTCCGAGGTTACTGCGCCTTTTGATGAGGAATTCATGAGTTATGTCTATAATCCTCGTCCTAGTGCGACCAATACCCTCAATACCGTAGGAGAGACCATTTCCAAGATCTCTGCGGCAGATCAGTCTGTCCGTCCTACAGTCGGAGCCAATGGCAACTGGTGGGTTGGAACTACTGATTCCGGTGTCCTTGCTCGCTATACCGGCACCAACGGGAATGTCTGGATTGGTAACCACGATACCGGCAAAAGCGCTACAGGCCAGACGATTCCGGAGCCAAGCGTGAACGGCGGCTTCTGGGCCTTCCCCGGTGTTATGGTAAAGAATACCGACTGTAAGCCCGGTTCAAAGGATTGCTCATACAACGGATTCGTTCTCAAAAAGTTTGTTGACGAAGAGTGGATTGACGACCGTCTGACGGATACCCCGATGCGTATCATCCGCTATGCTGACGTGCTCTTGATGTACGCTGAGTCCAAGATGGAAATGAATGAGATTGATGCCAGCGTTTTCAACGCTATCAATCAGATTCGCGCCCGTGCGTACAAGTGTGGAGTCGACGAGACATCAAAGTATCCTGCAGTCACAGAGACCAACCAGACCGCTCTCCGCAAGATTATCCGTAACGAACGTCGTATCGAACTCTGCTGGGAGAATCGCCGTTGGTTCGACCTGATTCGCTGGAGAATGTGCGAAGAGGTTCTCGGCCCCGGGACATATGTCTACGGACTTCCTCAGAACGCTCAGAGTACGGCCAACGAGAAGACCGGATACTGGCCTTTCCCGAAAGATTTCCGTCCCAAGATGAGGCCCGATTCTTCTCTCGATCTCTCTGACCTCGAGAATTATCCCGACTATTTCACCCACAATGCTGAAAGAGGTTTTGTCACAAGGCAGTATCTCTATCCTATTCCTATCAAAGAAAGGACAATTTGCCCTGCACTGACACAGAATCCAGGATATTAATAGATGAAAAAATACTTGACAATTTTTGCGGCTGCCGCATTTTTGGCCGCCGCCTGCTCAAAGCCGGAACCGACCCCGACTCCCACTCCGGAGCCGGAGCCGGAACCGACTCCAACCCCGGTCGAGAAGGTCTTCAGCGTATCTCCTTCTTCTGTTTCCGCAAAGGCTGAGGATACCTCTGCTACGATTACCGTTACCTCAGAAGTTGCGTGGACGGCAAAGAGCGACAACTCTGCATTCACTGTCAATCCTGCTTCCGGAAACGGAAATGCCACAATTACAGTGTCTTTCCCTGCTAATACAGTAGAATCTGAGGTCAAGGCCAATATAACAGTCTCTACGACGGATGAGAATGCCAAGACCAAGAGCTACACAGTGGCTATCACCCAGGCCGCGGCTGAAAAGGTCCCTGAGCCGGGTCCCGAGCCAGGACAGGGTAAGGATACTACCTATCTTGCCCGCTGGTGGTTCGACGAGTCACAGGCTGAAATTTTGGGCGTTCACTTTACGGAAGAGGCAAAGCTTGCTGACAAATCCACGAACCCCGAAGCCTGCAAACCGGGTAACGGAGGATACTATGTAGAACCCAACGTCTCCGGAAAGGGACGCATAGAGTTCTATAACGGTATTGACAAGACCGATATCAATCCAAAGGGTCGTGTCAAGAGGGTTATCGGCAAATACGGCGGAGTAGTCAGCTATGGCACATGGAAGGGTGATTACTATCTCATGACAGCCAATACTGATCAGGCTATTCCTGCCGGAACCGATATTTATACATTCTTTGCGCTTCGTGCCAATGTGGATAATGTTCCGAGGTATTGGATGGTAGAAATCCGCGACGGAGACACATGGAAGCCGTATCTTGAGACCAAGAAGGTGGTTGTTGAAGGTGAGGGAGAGGTTGAATACAACCTTGAGATTATCTACGACAACGAAGCCGAGTTACTAAAATGTCCGAATTCCATTGTGGACAGTGAGTACAAACTTACCAGCGCTACAAAGGATATTCAGATCCGCATCCTCGCGGTTTCTTCTGCCTATGCATTCGGCCCCGGTCTTCCTTCAGTTATCGGCGACAGCTCAATTTCAGCCAAGAATCCTGTCACCATTCTTGTAGGAAACCGTGCTAACAACAGCGAGCCTGTTCTTCACCATACGATGATTTGCACTGTTAAGTAAAGAATGAAGTTCAGAATCAAGTATTTATTATCCGTGTCACTTTTTTTCCTTCTGGTCGCTTGCGGCCAGGAGGAAGGAAATGGCCCGGTTGTCATTCCAACGAACAAGACAGACGACAAGGATGTCCCTGCCGCCCAGGTCGGGGCGGTCCTTCCCGCATGGGAGGAAGGCTGTCTGGATATCCACAGTATCAATTCCGGCCGAGGAGAGTGTTTCTATTACATCCTTCCCGACGGGACCACGATGCTCGTGGACTGCGCCGGCGCACCTCCTATGGAACTTGCTAATAGAGAAGGAGTTCCTTCGAAACCGAATGTTTCAGTAACCAGCGGACAGGTTATCGTCAACTACATTAAACATTTCGCACCTTCGGTTGCGGGAGGGAAACTCGATTATTTCATGGCATCCCACTATCATGGCGACCATATCGGAGCATGGAGGGCTGCGCACGCTTCTTACAATTGGCCGATGGTGCACGGAACTACTCCGGAAAACGGGGGATTCTTGATCAACGGCCTTGGTGCAGTTGGTACGGAAATACCTATAACTAAGGTGTTTGACCGCGGAGACTGGTCCTATCATCCGTCTGCCGACTATCTGGATTCGATGGTGGAAAAAACCGATGACGGAGGTCTCAAGCGCTATCTTCTCTACACCAACTTTCTTGCTTGGTCTGCAAAAGAGTTCGGGACAGTCAGGGAAACACTTGTTCCCGGGCGTACCGATCAGGTAGTGCTTCTTCATGATACTGATTCTTACAAGAAGAACTTCTATGTGCGGACGATTGCCGCCAGCGGCGACATTTGGACAGGAATCGGCACAAATGTCAATACGACCTATCTTCCTTCTTCAGAAGAGACTATAAATAATCTTTATAGGGCAAGCGAAAATGTCAACAGCTGCTGCTTCCATCTGAAATACGGATTCTTCGACTTTTTCTCCGGAGGAGATATCCAGTACGGCGGCCGCTCTACCCACTCTTGGCTGGATATCGAGCTTCCGATATCCAAGGTATTGGGCAAGTTAGAAGTGATGAAGGCATCTCATCATGGTACGGCCAATACTAACAGCCAGGAACTTCTCAACGCGGCTAAGCCGGAGCATGTAGTGATTGGGGTCTGGAACTCGGTGCAACCCAATCCTGACACCATCAAGCGTTTCCTCAAAGCCAATTCAAAAACGAGGTTTTTCCTCACGAATCTTACTGATGAAAACCGCAAGACTCTCACTGATGATGGTGTGGATCTTTCAGTTTTCTCCGCTACCGGTGGGCACATCGTAGTCAGAGTAGCTCCCGGTGGCAGAAAATATCGGATATATGTCCTGGACGATACGAACCAGGATTATAAAGTGAAGGCCATTCTCGGCCCTTATACTGCACAATGACAAAAAGAATATTAATAGCGCTCCTCTCAATAGCGATTATTTCCGTTTCTTGTAAAAAAGATGACGGTAACGGCCCCGTAGTTATTCCTTCCACCCACCCTGAAACTGAGCAACCGGAGCAGAAACCGGCGACTGACGATACCTATACGGTCGTCAAAGGCAAGGTCTTGCCGCCATGGCAGGAAGGATATCTTGATATCCATTCGATCAATTCCGGGCGAGGGGAGAGCTTTTTCTATATTTTCCCCGACGGTACGACAATGCTCATCGACGCCGCCGGATCGCTTCTTAAAGACGACCCCAAGCCGCCAACCCCGCCGAAGCCAAATAGGGACATAACCTCCGGTCAGGTTATTACTGACTATATCAAGCACTACCTGCCCGAAGTATCAGGAGGGAAGATTAATTATCTTATGGTCAGTCATTTCCATTCTGATCATATGGGCTCATATTCGTCGGCTCTCCCGTACCATTCTTCAGGAAAGTTCCGTAAAACCGGAATTACCGAGGTCGGCGGGAACATCCCGTTTGATGTGATTTTTGACCGTGGGACGGCAGACAATCTTCCATCTTCAGATATGACCAGTACGACCGCGATGAATAATTATTACAATTTCATCAGTTGGGCTAAAACCGCATATGGCGCGACCGACGAAAGGTTTATTGCCGGTAGGAATGACCAGGTCGTTCTCAAGCATGATGCTTCAAAATATACCAATTTCGAGGTCCGGAATTTGGCCGCAAACGGATATGTATGGACCGGTTCAGGTACTTTGAGCAGAACAGATATGCCGGATCTTTCCGATTTGCAGGCATGGAAAAAGAGCTCCTCAGACGATGCCAGGTTACCTTATGAGAATATCCTTAGTTGTGCTCTTCACCTTCGCTACGGTATGTTCGACTGGTTCTGCGGCGGAGATATCCAGTACAACGGAAGAAGCACCTACCCTTATAAGGATATCGAGGCCCCGATTGCAAAGGTAATGGGCCATGTGGAGGTAATGAAAGCCTGCCATCACGGGACGGCCAATACCAACAGCCAGACTCTCCTTAACGCTTTGACGCCCGATGCTATGATTGTTGGCGTTTGGAGAAATGTCCAGCCCAATTACGACACTATGGGAAGAGTCTATAAGGCCTCTTCTGATTGCCAGATATTTACGACCAATATGACTGACGACAACAAGGTCACTCTCGCCGACTATATGAATAGGTTCAGAGAGACTTCCGGCCATATCGTTGTACGTGTCCAGCCTGGCGGCAGGGTATACAGCATTTATACGCTGGATGATAACGATCAGGAATACAAAGTAAAGGGCATTTTCGGCCCGTATTCTTGCAAATGAGAAAGATTATGTCAATAGTAGCCGCTCTCGTAGCGCTTTCATTATCAGGTTGTTCCCAAGAAGAGGGGAACGGCACCGTCGTTATCCCCGGAAAGGAAGATAACAAGGAACAGGAAACTTCGGAAGTGAAGGTAGGATCCCCTCTTCCCGCATGGGAGGAAGGGGAAATGGATATCCATTTTATCAATACCACTACTGGTGAGTGCATGTTTCTCATCCTTCCGGACGGGACTCAGATGATGATAGATGCCGCAGGCTCCGAGGTTGCAACGGGGGCGGTGAATTCAACCACCAATACCGGCATTCGCGCCCGCTGGGATCCAACCCTTGATCCCGATTTCAGGGCAGGGAAATATATCGCAGACTATATCGGAAAATGCATGGAATGGACAGGAAACAAGACAATCGATTACGTCGTCTTGTCCCATTTCCATAATGATCATTTCGGCGGAGCTTCTAAGCAGCCGGTTTCTGACCTCTCATCGACATACAAGAAACAGAGTCTTTCGGAAATACTTGATACTTACCCTGTTGGGAAACTTCTTGACAGAGGGTATCCGGATTATGACTATCCCTATAATCTCTCCACCGGAGCATCAAATGCCTCAAATGTCAAGAATTACATAACGGCGGTAAAGTGGCATGTTGCGAATAGAGGCCTCAATGCTGAGATGTTTACTGCCGGCTCTTCCACCCAAATCCATCTTAACCGCAAGGCTTCTTCCTATCCTTCTTTCAAAGTCCAGAATATAGCCGTCAACGGTGAGATTTGGGACGGTGCTTCCGGGACGGTGAAGACCTTCCCTACAAAGGGAGAAATTGATATCAAGAAACAGGCGGATTATACCAACAGTTCGAATTGCCCTGAGGAAAACCACTGCTCATGCGTGCTGAAAGTATCTTACGGTAAGTTCGATTTCTTTGCAGGCGGAGATGCCCAGTATGACGGAATGTCGAGCCATGAGTGGAAAGATATGGAAACCCCCATCGCTAAAGTTGCGGGCGTTGTAGATGTAATGAAAGCTGACCATCATGGAGTTACCAATACCAACGGTAGCGGATTCCGTTCATCTGTGACAGGGAAAGTAGCCGAGGCTATGAAGTATCTTTCCCCGACATGCTGGGTCGTCTGCGGGTGGACAGACGGCCATCCGAGGCAGGCCGTCTATGAGGGTGTTACAAAACTATTGCCTTCCTTGGATGTGTATATTACAAATACATGTGCGGCTATGAACGCCTACAATAATTTTGTGAATGTAAAAGGAAGCAATGGTCATGTGGTAGTCCGAGTCGACAAGGGAGGGGATTCGTATAGAATCTATGTTCTCAGCGACTCCGACCACTCTATGAAAGTAAGGTCAATTTCACGTGCTTATAAATCCAAGTAAGCGCACAGAACAAATGGCAGAGAGAAGAATCGTACTTACAAAGGAAATCCCGGTAGCAGGGAGTTATGATGTTGTTGTAGTTGGAGGAGGACCTGCGGGATTCATAGCCGCAATAGCGGCGGCAAGAGAAGGGGCGTCAGTTGCGCTCATCGAGCGATATGGCTTTCTCGGGGGCATGGCGACGGCTGGATTCGTAGCGCCTCTGAGTGTCTTTACATATAATGGCGAGAAGGTCATAGGCGGGATTCCATGGGAGTTTATAGAGCGTCTTGAGAAGATGCATGGGGGGCTTATTGAAAAGCCTCTCGGTAATGTGGCCTTTGATCCGGAACTATATAAGCTCTGCGTCCAAAGGATGGTTCTCGAAGCAGGGGTGGAACTCTATCTCCACTCATATCTTTCGGGGGTTGAGGCGTCTGACGGCCATATCCGGAGTGTCGTCATTGAGAATAAAAGCGGCACGGAAGCTCTTGAGGGAAAGGTATTTATAGATGCTACAGGAGATGCCGACCTTGCATATCTCGCAGGCGTCCCGATGCAGGAGCAGGACGGAGAGAAACTGCAGCCCGCTTCGACTTATTTCGTCCTGTCCGGGGTAGACACCGATTCCGATCTTGTCAGGACAGCCATGCACCATAATCGCCAGGGAGTCAACTGCCAGTGCGACCCTGTGCGCAAAAAGCTTTTGGAAATAGCTGAGAAAGAGGGTATTCCTTCTTTTGGAGGACCATGGTTCTGCACAGTTCTTCATGACGGAGTCATTACAGTCAATATGACGAGAACCGAGGTGGATGCCTGTGACAACAAGGCCTTTTCTGTAGCCGAATGCGAGCTTCGGGAGCAGGTATTCAAGATGGCAGCCATACTTAAGAAGTATTTCCCGGAGTTCAAAGACTCTTATGTCTCCTCTGTCGCCCCTCAGGCAGGAGTAAGGGAGACAAGAAGAATTAAGGGGGTCCATACTATTACTGCCGGGGAATATGTCAGCGGCTATCGCTATGAAGACAGTATTTCCCGAGGGGCCCATCCTATTGACATCCATGCTTCTACGGGTCCTTCCCAGGGGCTGACGTTCCTAAAGCAAGCGGCATATGTCCCTTACAGGGCTCTTATAGCAAAAGATTTCCCGAATATTATAGTCAGTGGAAGATGTATTTCCGCCGACAGGGAGGCCTTTGCATCTCTGAGGGTACAGGCATCATGTATGGGCACGGGCCAGGCAGCAGGCGTTGCTGCGGCTCACGCGGTGGGAAAAGATGTCCGTAGAGTCGATATATCCTTATTACAGAGTCGTTTACGTTTAATTGGGGCAATAATATAAAGATTATGAAAAACAAGGTTTTTGCTTTTACTGCATTAGTTGCTGTCGCTTTGGCAGCTTGTCAGGAGGAGCCTAAAGAGCAGGGCTCCAAGGAAATCAAAGCTACAATATCTGCAGAAGGCCTAAGCTGGTCTTCCGGGGATGCTATCGGTCTATATGAAAAAAAGGATCCTGTCAAGTTCTCCCTTTCCGGAGGGGAAGGGTCAGCAACAGGAACGTTTACCTCATCGTCTTCTTCTGAGGCAACAATAGCCGTCTATCCTTATGACAGTAAGCTTACTTATAGCGGGGGAGGATTCACAATCAATCTTCCGGATAGCTATCAGGGCAAGGCTGTCTTTCCCTTATTCGGAAGAAAATCCGGCGAGCTGTTCAATATGAAACCGGTGACGGCAATAGTGAAAGTTGGTGGAAATATCTCATATTCAGGAGTTTCAAAACTAGTCGTCGAGGCTCCGGGAAAGAAGATCTCAGGTTCTTTCACCTTCACTCTAGGGGATCCGAAGGTGATGACTTCGGCCTCTTCAACGGGAGGGACGTTGACTATGAACGGAACTTTTGCCCAAGGCACGGATTTTTCTTATATGATTCCGATCCCTGCCGGGGCATATGAAAACCTCGTTTTTACTCTATATGACCTTTCAGGGGAGAAGTTGGGCGATTATGCTGAGAAAGGGATATCTCTTGAAGCCGGACAGGTTTTTACAAAAACTATTCGAACTGAAGGATCTGTTGATCCAAGGACTCTCCCGGAGCAAAAGCTCCTGTTTGTCAATGAATCACAGATAGGTCTAATATGGTCCAATAACGGCTTTGGCAACATCCAAGAGGATATTTCTGATCCGTATATCGCTGCAATCTATTCGGACCCTCAGTGCAAGAATCTCCTTTGGGCTTGGCATATCCCTGCGGGAGGAACATCCGGCAGCATCCGGAGCGTTTACTCTTGGGACGGGAGTGACGGAGGGCATAAGTTCCAGCCGGGCATAGTCTTTAACGGACTCAAACCGGAAACACAATACTTTGTGAAAATCTCCGATTCAAAGACAGGAACGGCTACGGTAAATGCTTATACTACAACGGCTTCTTCGAATGTGGACAGAACGTCAGGAAGCGTTTCCGAAGGAGAGGTCATACTCTCTGAAGATTTCAGTGAGTTCCTCTATGGAGGCAGTCCTTGCGGCCTTCCGGGATACAAATCCTCAGCGGCAGCTCTTGAAGAAGCGGCAGTAGTTCCCTCAGGAGATGATCCTGCGGCTTCGACCGGTGGAAAACTCGCTCTTTGTTCTCCGGAAGAGGGCTATACACTCTTCTCCACTCTTTACAAGGCGTTCGGGTCGTCCAGGATAAAGAACTGGGGGAGCTTTGTGCAGCATAACAGTATCATGTCGGTCTCTGTCCAAAGCGGAGTTGTCAAAATCGGAGGAGATAAATATACAGGCGATATACTGACTCCGGCTCTCAAGTGCCTGAGAGAGACGGCTACCCTAAAGATAACATTCGATGCAGCCCCTTATATTGAGTGGGGCTCGACTCCAATCCCGGACGGGAACAAGTGTGTGGTTGAGGTTTTCCCTGGGGATCTAACGATAGTGAACAGGGTCATGGCATCCTTTGGAATCAATAGCAACGAGCCTCTGTCATCAGACGTAGTGGAGATATCCTCCGAGCCAGGATTCAAGACATATTCTGTGACGGTAAAGAACGTTCCTTCAGGTGGTTCCATCGGTATTGGTCCCCTTAGAGACAATGATCAGGGGAAGACCGATCATCGCTGCTATATAGACAATATCAAGGTCGAGCTGGTGAAATATGAGGATACTTCTCATACCCATTATGATTCAATCAACGGAACGCCCATTCTAGAAGGGAACAATGGAATCGGGCTTATCACAGATGCCAAGACCGGCAAGGGGATTGAAGGCGTTCCGGTCACTGACGGATACAATTACACGGCAACGGACGCGAATGGGGTTTATCAGATGAAGCTTGACAGCAGGACCAGAAATGTGTACATGAGTGTTCCTGCCGCGTATAAGATACCTCTTGACGAGTATAATCATGCTCCGCGCTTCTATTCTGTCGGTAAGTTTGACCTGAGCAGGCAGAACCGTAATGATTTCGTTCTCGAGCCTCTCGATGCTCCGGAAAAGGAATTCACCCTCGTGATGATAGGTGACCCTCAGTGCCAGACATCGAAGGGAGTGGGATATTTCACTACGAAACACGACAATTATCCCGGTACTATCCCGGATATCCAAGCGACAGTCAATGAGGGCCTTTCTTCAGGAGAATACAAGAATGTCTATGCAATGACTCTCGGCGATATTGTGTTCGACTCTTCAAATATGTGGCAGTCAATGCAGAAAGCTATGTCCAATGTGAGGATAGATTCGGGCTGGCTGCCGTTCTTCCAGTGCATCGGCAACCATGACCACACTGCTACTGTAACAAGCAGTGACCCTTCAATGATTGATTATTTGTCCTCCGAGCTTTTTGTCAAGCACTTCGGACCTACGGAGTATTCTTTCGACAGGGGAGATGCCCACATTGTTGTCATGGACAATGTCTATGCCGCCTATTCTACCCCGTATTCATCTTATCCGGACGGGGCGACAATGGTATATAACGGAGGCTTTACGGACGAGCAACTGGAGTGGTTCAAGAAAGACCTCAGCTATGTCAAGGACAAGGAAAAGAAGATGCTCATCTTCTGCGCCCATATTCCTTTCCGCGAGGGAGCCAATTACATTACCGGCTCAATGGTCATTCTCTTTGCTCATCACCATGATTTTCTGGATCAGATGAAGGCCTTCCATAGCGCTGAGTTGATGATAGGGCATGTCCATTATCCCGGAGTCTATATCCATCGCGATTGGGTCACCGGAAGCGGCCGTCCGATTATGGAGCATCTCCATCAGGCCGCCTGCGGAGGTTGGTGGAACTGCCACAGCAGCGTGACCGGAGGCCCTAACGGCTATACTATCTATAAGGTCAACGGTCCTGATATTGTCGACTGGATCAATAAGGGTACAGGCCGTTCTAAGGACTATCAGGTCCGAGTTTATGACGGCAATCAGACCTATTCGGGCACCAGAAAATATCAGTTTACATGGGCATCTGGTGGAGTTGGAGGCACCTCGAATATTCCTGTTTACGGCCATAGTCCTCTCGAAGGATGCTTCGTCGCCGAGGTCTGGGATGACGACAGCGACTGGTGGACAGTGGAGATGTATCAGAACGGGAAGAAGATAGGTGATTTTGAGAGAGTCCCCGACGGAGTGATGTCCAATGTGGCTCTGGCATCCTATGCTTTCAACGAACTCGGAAAGAACTCTGTTTCATGGACAGACAGGGCTTTCAGCCATTATTGGTTCTTCCGTCCCGCTTCGGGTATCCCTGCCGCCGAGACAGGGTGGGAAGTCCGTGTGACACATACGATTCCTTCCAGCGGGATTAAGCACGTCTTTACGAGGAGTACCTTCACAACCGACTATTCGGAGTTTTAGGCTGGTTTCTGCAAGGTGACGCATTCAGGCAGGGGCGTGCATGTTCCCTGCCGGCCCCTTTGCAGTGACACCCTCGGGCCGTCCGTGCATGTTCCCTGCCGGCCTCTTTGCAGTGACACCCTCGGGCCGTTCGTGCATGTCCCTGCCGGCCTCCGCATAGCGACGCCGTCAGGCAGGGGCGTGCGGGTCGGTACGCCCCTTGGGCGACCGGTATGGTGAGCCTTCCTGTGGCATGAAGGGGGCTTTTGGTCGCACGGCGAGCATAGGTGTTATGAACATTCACTGGCGCAGGTCGGATGGCGCAGGTCGGATGGCGCAGGTGCGAAAAAATGCTCGGGACCTGCGCCATACTATTGTTGCAAAGAGTTAATTATCAGTATCTTATAAAATAATGATGGCGCAGGAGGCAATGAAAATTTTGCACCTGCGCCATGAACCTGGCAATAACTATCCTATCCCTTCCGCGCCTTGATGATATGTTCATACCGCGGATCCATAACTTATGCAATTGCCCTATCCCTTCAAAGCCTGAATTTGCTCCAAGGAAAGACCAGTGTATCTCACAACAAGATCGACGCCAATCTTATCGTCTAACATCCTCTTTGCCGTCTCAAGCCGATTGGCCTCCATACCTTTCTCCATCCCCTTCTCCATCCCCTTCTCCATCCCCTTCTGCATACCCTTCTCCATACCCATCTCTATACCTTTCTGCACACCCTTCTCATAGCCATCTTCGAAGTAGGCGTCGGCGATGTCTTTTTTGTCATAATCAGATAACATGGCTCTCAAGTATTGAGTTCTTTCCTTGTCCGGAACAAGATTCGTCTTGGCCGCCTCGATTATGTGGTCATATCGCGGATCCATCCCTTCCGGCTTGTGGACAAAGTTACGACAATTTCTAAGAATATAAAACCAGTTTTCCACGGGATTCATGTCCTTGACGGCTTTTTTCGCGAGCCGCGGCAGTTCGCAGATATAGGTCGTGTGAAGGGGCGTGAAGATCCCGCCGCCGACCTTCTCCCGGTGCTGATACTCATACACGAGCTGCTCCTCAGGGCAGCCGGAGTGGGGTGAAGTGAAGTTGGTGAAGCAGATCACGATGACTCTCACGAGGTCCTTGTAGCTGCGCCCCTTCTTCAGCTGCCCCGAAAGGAGCCTGGACCCGTAGTAGTAGAGACGAGGGAAGAAGGCGCTCCTCTTCTCCTGCTGCATCTCGATGATGATTTTCCGCCCGTCATCAGTCTCCGCGAGGATGTCCAGCACAGGTTTCTTGTCGCCCGCCACCGGCGAGACCAGTTCATTGGGCTTGGTGGAGACTGACACGATCCGCTCGGGAAGAAAGTCGTTCAGAAGCATCTTGAGACTCTCCATGTCCTGTTGGAAAACATACTTGAAGGCAACGTCGCACAGAAGGTCCAGGAAGGGCTTTTCCATGATGTCACGGATGAGTCTCTCTTTCTCCCAGTCCGTCAGTGAGCGGAGGTTTTCCAATTCGTCGACGATTCTCTTGTAAACCGTCATCTGTTCAGGTGTAAGAATGATTTTTGTCATTAGAATGAAGTATTAGGTGTCCATACCGCACTCTTCACCGTGAAGAATGCCCGGCCCACCGGAAACGATGAACCGGACAGCAATAATAAGCGAAATTATCCCTCACGATGGCAAAAAACACAAATTGTTTTTTTGACGAAATAAAAAAACAGAAAAAACCAATACTGACTAATCCCAGGCATCCCAATCTCATCCACGAAACCCGGCCTTTCTCGTGGATGAAATTGCTTTGGACAATCGGAGGGCGAAGGCGGAGGCGGCCTGGAGGGGTTGCCCCGCAAACCTTCCGCTTCGCTCCATCCCTCCCAGAGCCATCTTGCCGGCTGTCAGGAAACAAGTTCCCTTCCATCCGTCAATCTGCCTCTGGGCCCCTCCCGTTCACGTGGTCACGGGCGGCCACGGGTTTGCAGAGACAACCCCTTCCGTCCGACAATCTCTGCCTTCACCTCCTTGCTATACTGTTCTCACTCGTGTACTACTGTCATCTATCCATGCATAATCGTCATCATAACAGATAACCGTCCCTTTTCCCAAGACGAACTGGCAAAATCTCAATCACATCCATGAAACCCCGCCCTCGACATGGACGAAACAGCAAAAAGAAGTCCCCGTACACCGGAGAGAGCGAGTGGTGTACGGGGGCGTTTCTTTGGATAGCCAATGTTTGCCATTACGGCAGATATACTCCGTCTTCTTTGAGGGTGGCGATAAGTTTGTCAGACTTGATTTGTTTCGGGCCGATGCCTTCTTTTACTGCCATCGCAGCAGCGGTCCCGGCGGCCTGCCCCATCGCAAAGCATGGAGGCATGACGCGGATGGCAGCCATTACCGGGCGCTCTGCCGCAGCGCAGCGTCCTGCAACGAGGAGGTTGTCTACATTCAGAGGCAGAAGGGCGCGGTAGGGGACGTAGAACGGCTCGTTGGTATTGCGGGCGACATAGTCTACGTAACCTTTCTTATGGATATCCATGCTGTTGGCGCAGCAGAAAATCGGATCGGGATACTTGACCGAGTTCTTGGCGTCTTCTGTTGTGACAGTATAGACTCCTTCGATACGGCGGGTCTCGCGGACTCCCAGATCTGCTGCAGTTGCAACCAGCTCGCAGTTCTCACATCCAGAGACATATTTCCGGAGGAATTTCACTATGGCATAGCACTGCTTTCGACCATCCACTTCTGCGTCTGTAATCTGTTTCGGATCGAGTCCGTCGACTTCGTCGCTCTGGGCCATATTGACAGTATAGGTGCCGTCGAGATTCTCAAAAAGGGCTATCTTATTGCGCCAGGAGGGGAATTCTCCTTTTTCGCGGGCCTGCTTGATCTCATTCATGTACCACTGGCCTTCGTAGTCGCCCTCGGCAAGGCACTTGGCATTGTGGGCGTCCATCTTGGCCTTGTCGACTCCACGCACGGTGAAGAAAAGGGATACGGCCTGATGGTTGCCTTCCCCGTCTCCCAGAACGACCGGGACGCCGGCATCATAGGCGAGGTCTCCGTCTCCTGTGCAGTCGATATACTGCTTTGCAGTTACCTTCCAAATACCGTCCTTGGTCGCGAAATAAGCGGCTTTGATTTTGCCTCCGCGGGTGTCGGCTTTAATGAAAAGCATATGGTACATGAGGTCGACTCCGGCTTCTGTGCACATCTGCTCAAGAGTGCGTTTCAAGCACTCGTAGTCGAAAGTGGTAAGCCCGTGATGACCTTTGTCGCGATATGCGGTCCATGAGCCAATCTCTGCGTTGAGAGGGTGGATAGCTCCGCCTTCGGCAACCATTCGGTCTACGAGGTCCTCATAAAGTCCGCGGATAAGGAAAGTCTTTCCGTCGGGGGTGGTGGAGGACATGAAGGGCGCGACAAGGCCGGCCGTTGCGGTACCGCCAAGTACTCCGTTCCTTTCGGCAAGGATGGTCTTGGCTCCATGGCGGGCGGCGCTGATTGCGGAAGCAGTACCTGCAGGGCCGCCGCCAATGACGAGGACGTCACAAGTAAAACTCCGCTTGACAGGAAGTTTTACGCTTGCATCGTTACAAGATGCAAGCGTAAAAAGCACTGCAGCGGCTGCTGCTATTTTCAGAAAAGATCTCATTAGTCTTCTTCCTGCTCCTGGGCGGCGTACTCGGCGAGAAGCTTGGACTGTACGTCGGCAGGAACCTGCTGATATTCTGCAAACTTCATGGAGAATGTCGCGCTACCTCCGGTGAGGGAGCTGAGGACTGTAGAGTAGCGGTAGAGCTCTGCGAGCGGAACGCGGGCGTGGAGGACGGTGAAGCCCTTGTCCATGTCCTGGTTCATGATCATACCGCGGCGGGTGTTGAGATCGCTCATGCAAGGTCCTACATAGTCGTTCGGGGTGATGATGTCGACATTGTAGATAGGCTCGAGGATCTTCGGGCCGGCGTTGCGGAAGGCCTCCTTGAAGGCGTTACGACCAGCGATGATGAAGGCGATTTCCTTGGAGTCTACCGGGTGCATCTTACCGTCATATACATATACGCGGATGTCGCGTGCGTAGGAACCGGTAAGAGGGCCTTCCTCCATCTTGGACTTGATACCCTTAAGGATAGCAGGCATGAAGGAAAGATCGATAGAACCACCGACAACGCAGTTGTAGAATTCGAGTTTGCCGCCCCAATCGAGGTCGATGATTTCCTGGCTCTTGAAGTTGAAGACAGTGTCCTTGCCGTCAATCTTGAAGTTCCTGGGAGCCTCTTCACCCTCAACGTAAGGGCAAACGAGGAGGTGGACCTCACCGAACTGACCGGCACCACCGGACTGTTTCTTGTGACGATACTGTGCGGTAGCAATCTTTGTGATGGTCTCACGGTAAGGAACCTTCGGAGCAAAGAGCTCTACATCGAGTTTGAACTCGTTGTTGACTCTCCACTTGACATAGTTGATATGCTGCTCGCCCATACCGGAAAGGATGGTCTGGCGGAGCTCCTTGGAGTACTCGACATTGATAGTAGGATCCTGGGCAGCAATCCTGTTGAGGGCGTCGCCTACCTTAGCCTCGTCGTTCTTGTCGACGGCCTTGATAGCGCAGCGGTACTTGGCGTCAGGGAATACCATCGGAGCGATAGCTTCCTGGCCGGGCTGTGCGAGGGTAACGTCGGTCTTTCCGGCTTTGAGCTTCATGACGCAACCGATATCACCGGCAGCGATGGAGGAGACTTTCTCCTTCTTGGCGCCTGCGACTGCATAAATGGCGCTGAGGCGCTCTCCATTGCCGGTCAGAGGATTGACGAGGTCAGCGCCCTCATTGAGGGTACCACTCATTACCTTGAAGTAAGAAACTTCACCGAGATGCTGCTCGACAGAGGTCTTGAAGATGAAGAGGCTTACAGGACCTGCAGGGTTGCATAGAACCTCGCCGCCGTCGACGGTCTTTTCCTTCTTTCCGAGAGGTGAGGGGGCTACGTTGACGATGAAATCCATGAGCCTTCTGACACCGATGTCGGCCTTTGCTGCAACGCAGAATACAGGGATGGTCTCTTCCTTGAGAAGACCGGCCTTGAGGCCTTCGACAATCTCGTCGGTAGTGAGTTCCATGGTCTCGAAGAACTTCTCCATGAGCTCGTCAGAACCCTCGGCAGCCTTTTCCATGAGCTCAGCGCGAAGCTCTTCGGCCTCGTCAGCATAAGCTGCAGGAATCTCGAGCTCCTCGTTCTTGGCATTGTAGAACTTCATCGTGATGACGTCTACTACACCTTCGAGGCCGAGTCCCGGATTGACAGGGAACTGGCAGAGAACGGCCTTCTTGCCGAACTCTTCGTTGATGGCGCTGCGTACATGGTCCCAGTTGGCCTTGTCATGGTCGAGCTGGTTGACAGCAATAATCATAGGGACGCCGTACTGGTCTGCATAACGGGCGAAAAGGGTTGTTCCAACCTCAATTCCGGTAGTGCCGTTCATGACCATAACCGCGCTGTCGACAACCTTGAAGGCTGAAAGGGCACCGCCGCTGAAGTCATCTGAACCCGGCGCATCGATGAAATTGATCTTGCAGCCGCCAAACTCCGCGTAGAGCGGGGTTGCGTTGATGGACTTCTGGTTGGTCTGCTCGAACTCGGTGTTGTCGGAAACCGTGTTCTTTTCTTCTACAGATCCGCGGCGGTCAATCACTTTGCCTTCGTAAAGCATGGCCTCTGAGAGCGTGGTCTTACCTGAGCGCGGAGCGCCGATAAGGACGACGTTGCGGATGTCTTTTGTTGAGTAACTTTTCATTTTAGATATTTTTGATTATTAATTATAATCGATTAAAGGGTATAACCCCGCAAATATATGAATTTTTAAGGCAAAAGCAAAGGTTTCTAAGTTGGAATGCTTATTTTTGTATCTCTGATATATGGAAAAGACGATCACATTGAAGCCCTTCATGCATGAGGACCTCCTCGAAGCGGGATGCGACGAGGCCGGGAGAGGGCCCCTTGCAGGTCCGGTATATGCCGCAGCAGTGATACTGCCGAAGGATTTCCACCATCCGCTCCTCAATGATTCGAAGCAGATGACAGAGAAGAACCGCGACCTCCTCCGGCCAATCATCGAAAGGGAGGCTGTTGCATGGGCAGTCGAGGCCGTGCAGGCGGAAGAGATTGACACCCTCAATATCCTCTGGGCTTCTGTTACAGGCATGCAGAGGGCCGTTCTTCGGCTTGACCCGAGGCCGCAATTCCTCCTCATTGACGGTAATAAATTCCGTCCTTTCGAGGGATACGGCTTCAAGGATTACCGGACGGTGGTTCATGGTGATGCTACTTATGCTTCGATAGCGGCGGCTTCTGTCCTCGCCAAGACCCATAGGGATGAGTTCATGAGAAAAATCGCCAATGATTATCCGGAATATGGCTGGGATCGCAATATGGGCTATCCCACGCCGGAACATATAGAGGCCATCCGCCGCTACGGTTATACTCCATGGCACCGTAAAACCTTCACTGTAAAAGAGCTCGAGCCATCTCTGTTCGGGTAGGTGTCTTTTACAAAAGAATACTTATCTTTGTAGATATATGTTGAAAAATATGAAAAAAGTATTTACTGTTATTGCTGCCGCCCTTGTTGCCATTACGGCTGCGGCAGATGAGGGTATGTGGCTTCTGCCCCTTCTCCAAAAAATGAACAAGAAAGATTTGAGGGAGGCGGGATGCAAACTTTCCCCGGATGAAATATATAGCATCAACCATTCTTCACTGAAGGATGCCATCGTCCAGTTCGGCGGCGGTTGTACCGGAGAGATTATCTCCGAAGAGGGCCTCATCGTGACCAACCACCACTGCGGATACAGCAATATCCAGGCGCTCAGTACCCCTGAGCACAACTACCTGATGGATGGTTATTTCGCTCTTACTAGAGATAAGGAAATTCCTTGCCCGGGACTGTCAGTTACTTTCCTTAGGGAAATGACGGATATTACCGCTATCCTCGCTAAGGAGGCGGATGATGCCGCAAAGGAGGCAAAAATCAAAGAACTTATCGAGAGTGCTCAGAAAGCCAACCCCAACTGCGAAGTCATTACCGAGGATTTCTACAATGACAACGTAAAGTATCTTATTGTCTATAAGGTATTTAATGATGTCCGTTTCGTGGGAGCTCCTCCTGCATCGGTTGGAAAGTACGGAGGGGAGACAGATAATTGGATGTGGCCCCGCCATACCGGCGATTTCTCTATGTTCAGGGTGTATGCTTCACCTGAGAACGAGCCGGCGGAATATGCAGAGGAGAATATCCCCTACAGGCCTCAGAGGCACCTTAAAATATCCCTCAAGGGAGTGAAGGAGAATGACTATTCCATGATTCTCGGATACCCTGGAAGGACCCAGAGATTCCAGACAGCAGCCCAGCTCGAGCAGATGGTCAAGGAGAACCGGGTGCGCATCGATGTCCGTACCGTCCGTCAGGACCTTATGTGGGAGGCTATGTGCGCGGATCCCAAGGTTCAGCTCATGTATGCATCTAAGTATGCCTCTTCCGCAAACGGCTGGAAGAAATGGCAGGGTGAAGAGCTGGCGTTCAAAAAGCTCGATATTATCGGCCGCGAGAAAGCTAAAGAGGCCGCTTTCATGGAGTGGGTCAATCAGGATCCCGCCCGCGTCGAGGCTTATGGAGGAGCATTGGATAAAATCTCCGATGCGGTCAAGAGCGTCTCAGAGCCCGATTTAGCCCTTACACTCCTTACAGAAGCTCCTTTCCGGATTGAGCTTATTACCGCCCTCAGCCGCTATAGCAATGCTGTTAATTCAGTTCTTCGCAAAGATCCTGAAGCTGGAAAGGATGTGTTTGTAGATGCAGCCAAGTCTCTCGACGGATTCTATCGCGACTATGTCGAGCCTCTCGACCGAAAAGAGGCTGTCGCCCTTCTTTCTTACTATCGTGACCATGCCGACAAGACTCAGTATTTCGACTCTCTTGCGGTAGGATTCGAGGATTTCGCTTCCATGGACATTCCAGCTTATGTGGATTATCTGTTCGACGGCTCGGTATTTACCTCTCAGGAAAAGCTCAGTGCCGCTTTGGAAGGTGAAGACTATAAAGAAAAAATCACTAACGACCCGGCCAATATCCTCTACAACGCTATTATTGCGAAGGCTTTGCTCCTGTATCCTTCTCTCTATGCGGCCCAGACCCCTCTTGCCGAGGGTAGTAAGGCTTTCGCTGCCGGCCTTCTTGATTGGGAAAATGGCAAGGCCTCTTATCCGGACGCCAACTTTACAATGCGTCTTACCTACGGCCACGTGCTTCCTTACTCACCAAAGGATGCTGTCTATTATCAGTACTTTACCACTCTTGAGGGAGTAATGGAGAAGGAGGACCCCACAAACCCTGAATTCATCGTTCCCGCTAAGTTGAAGGAACTCTTCGAGGCACGTGACTATGGCCGTTATGCAGACAAGAAGGACGGTAAGATCCATACATGTTTCCTGACCAATAATGACATTACCGGAGGAAATAGCGGATCGCCCGTTCTCAATGCCAAGGGCGAACTTATAGGTCTCGCCTTCGACGGAAACTGGGAGTCAATGAGCTCGGATGTGATGTTCGAACCTGATCTCCAGAGGTGTATCTGCGTGGATATCAGGTATGTTCTCTTCCTCGTTGAGAAGCTCGGAGGAGCTTCCAACATTATTGATGAACTAGATTTTGCGAAATAATGACAGATAAGAATCAGGTTCTGGATTGGCTCTCGGAGGTCGTCCATCCGGCAAGAGAAGACCGTTCCCTGGTAGAACTGGGGATGGTCGATTCCATAGAAGTCACAGAAGGCCGGATTGAGGTTACTCTAGCCTTCCCGAAGCGCCCCGATCCGCTCAAAACCTATCTCCAGGGTGCTGCAAAGGCGGCTATTTACCGCCATGCTCCCGGAGGAACGGAGATTGAAATAAAGACTATAGTTAAAGAGCCGGCCAAGAAGAAAAACAATGTCAATGATTTGACTCTCGAGGAACTTGGAAGTGTCCGCCATATTGTCGGAATCGCTTCCGGAAAGGGCGGAGTGGGCAAGTCTACCGTCGCAGTCAATCTGGCGATAGCCCTTTCGCGCCTTGGTTTCAAGGTCGGTCTTGCCGATGCAGACGTCTATGGACCTTCGGTCCCGATCATGACCGGGACCGAAGGAATGATGCCGGAATCTATCGAAGAGGAGGGCAAGGAAATCATCCTGCCGATAGAGAAATACGGAGTCAAATGGATGTCAATCGGGTATTTTGCCCGTCCTGGCCAGGCTCTGATTTGGAGAGGCCCGATGGCTTGCAATGCCTTGAAGCAGATGATTCTGCAGGTCCGCTGGGGCGATCTCGACTATCTTCTCATCGATATGCCTCCGGGGACAGGAGATATCCATATCTCTCTTGTCCAGGACATTCCGATGGAAGGTGCGCTCATCGTTACGACCCCGCAGCCGGTAGCTCTCGCAGATGTGGAGAAAGGGGTTGACATGTTCCGAAACAGCTCTATCAACCGTCCGATTTTCGGTCTCATTGAGAATATGGCCTGGTTTACTCCGGAGGAGTTGCCGGACAACCGTTACTACATCTTCGGACGCGACGGCGGAGCGAAGATGGCGGCTTCCTTCGGCATCGAACTCCTTGCCCAGATACCCCTTGTCCAGAGTATCCGGGAAGGAGGAGACTCCGGAGAGCCGGCGGCCCTTTCGTCCCGTCCCGACGGGGTGGCATTTATCGAGTTGGCATCGAAGCTTTCCTCCAAACTGGGGTAGACCTCAGTTTGTATAGATAACACTAAGATGAGAACCAAAGGTTTTTTATTTGCCATAATAGTATTATCGGCAATTCTTCTGGGGTGCCGGAAAAAGAGCGGGGAAGAACTCGTTCTGGAGCAGCTCGACAGGGTGCTGGAGATGAAGGAGACATATGAGGGGTATTTCGTCCAGAGGGTTGATGCTCTGAAGTCTCTTGCTACCGGCACCTCAGGCCCAGTGCAGGAGTATGATGCCAACAAGCATATCGCCGAGGAGTATCTTACTCATTCTCTAGATTCGGCCGTAGCATATCTGGAGAAGAATCAATCTATTGCAGAAGGGCTCCATGATTCTTTCAGAACGGAAGAGACGGACCTTATGCTGGTAAAGCTCTATGCAAAGGCGGGGTACATCTCTGATGCAGAGAATATAGCTCAGCGATATAGCGATGATAGTATTCCGGAAGGTCTTGAGTATCAGTACTATGAAGCTATGAGTACCCTTTACGGGGAGCTTGGGGCGTATTCCTCTTCCCGCGAGTTCTGGGTAAAGCGTAACCACTATCTGGCGGCGCTTAAGGAGTATGTCGGCGATGATACTTTCGAGGGATGCGATATCCTAAGGACAGAAGCTGTTGCGAAAGGTCAGGATTCTCTGGCAAGAGCTTATGCCCTGAAAATGCTTGAGCTTTCGGCTCCAAACAGCAAAGAGTTCGCCTCTGCCGCCTTTTTCTATCAGGAAGGTCTTGAGGATCAAGGGGAGAGGATTCAGTGGCTGGCCAAATCCGCCATTGCTGATATGATGACAGCAACAAGGGATTATGCTTCTCTGAATATACTTGCCCAGGAGCTCTATAATGCCGGGGATTTCACAAGGGCTTTCCGCTACAGTGCCGACCATTGCATGAGGGACGCCATCTATTATAACGGAAAACTGCGTCCCTGGCAGGTGGCAAGGTTCTTCCCTCAGGTGGAGAATAAGTATGAGCAGTTGAGCAAAGAGCAGACGCGAAGGCTCAGAACCCTTTCTATCGTCGCCGTCATTCTCGTCCTTCTTCTGGGGCTTACCCTCTTCCTTATAGTGAAGCGTCAGCGGGTTCTCTCGAAGACGCGAAAGGAGCTTGAGGCCACTAAAAACGCTATTGAGCAGAGGAATGACGCCCTTGAGGCTATCAATACCCGCCTTCAAGCCCTTAACAGCGAGCTCTCGGAGTCCAACAAGGTAAAGCAGGAGTACATAACTCTTTTCCTCGGCTATCTCTCAGAGAATATCAGTACGGCCCGCCAGTACAAGAACCATGTCCTCAAGTACATCCGTCGAGGCAACGCAGAATATCTCAAAGACGAGATTGAGGCGATGCCTCCTATTGATGAAGATATCCAGGAGTTCTATCGGATGTTCGACAGGACTTTTGTCAATCTGTACCCGGGATTTGTGGATAAATTCAACGCTCTTCTCGCAGAGGGAGAGGCTATAGTTCCGAAAGGAGATGACATACTTACTCCCGAGCTCAGGGTCTTCGCCCTGATCAAACTCGGCATAGTGGATTCTTCCAGTATCGCTACTCTTCTCCACTATTCGGCCAACACAATCTACAACTACAGGGCCAAGGTAAAGAACAAGGCAAAGGGTGACAGAGACTCCTTCGAGGCCGCTGTAAAGGCTATCGAATAGTATAATCCGGTCCACTTGAAGAGCCCCTCCGTTCCACTTTTAGAGCGGAGGGGCTTTTTTGTAACTAGCTGATAAATAATTGTTTAATTACTTGGTGAGGAGGTTTGCCATCCACTTTGAAGAGCCCTTTACGTCGAGTGTACCCTTTTACTTCGTAATTTTGTTCCGTCGCGTTGTCCCTTGACAGCGCCTCACACGAAAACCACAGTAACCAAACAATCGAAAATGAGAAAATACTCTCTGATCCTTGCAGGTGCTATTCTCATCGCTTCCTGCGCCGGAAAAAAGACTGCCAATCTGCCAGTCTATCTTGATCCGGACAAACCTCTCGAGGAAAGGGTCGAAGACGCTCTTTCGAGGATGACCCTTGAGGAGAAAGTCGCCATGACCCATGCACAGTCAAAATTCAGTTCTCCCGGTGTTCCCCGTCTCGGCATCCCCGAAGTCTGGTGTACCGATGGCCCACATGGTATACGCCCCGAAGTCCTTTGGGACGACTGGGACCAGGCCGGATGGACAAATGATTCTTGCACGGCTTTCCCGGCTCTTTCGAATCTTGCCGCGACATGGGATCGCGAACTCTCCCGCCTTTACGGAGACTGCATCGGCGAAGAAGCCCGCTATCGCAAGAAAGATATCCTCCTCGGCCCCGGCATCAATATCTGCCGCACCCCTCTGAACGGCCGTAATTTCGAGTACATGGGAGAAGATCCCTTCCTCTCGGGCGAGATGGTGGTCCCATACATCCAGGGAGTTCAGGCAAACGGAGTCGCAGCTTGCGTCAAGCATTTCGCCGTCAATAATCAGGAGGTTCGCCGCACCGCGACAAGTTCAAATGTCGACGACCGCACCCTTTATGAGATCTATCTTCCCGCATTCAAGGCTGCCGTCCAGAAGGGCGGAGCGTGGGCTGTCATGGGGTCCTATAACCTCTACAATAACCAGTTCAACTGCCACAACAAGCGCCTTCTTTGCGATATCCTCAAAGGCGAATGGGGCTTCGACGGCGTAGTTGTTAGCGACTGGGGCGGCGCCCGTGACGACGATGAGGCTGTGACAAATGGTCTCGATATGGAGTTCGGCACCTGGACCAACGGTCTTACAGGAGCCCCGAGCGACAGCTACAACAACTATCACCTCGCGCGCCCGTACCTTGAAAGATTGGCTGACGGCAGGGCCGATGAGGCTACTCTCAATGATAAGGCGCGTAGGATCCTCAGGACCATTTTCCGTACTTCCATGAATCCGGAGCACCATTTCGGCCGCTTTGTTTGCCCTGAGCACTATGAGGCCGCGAGAAAGATTGCCGCGGATGGAATAGTTCTCCTTAAGAACGAGGGCGCTCTTCCGATCGATGAAAAAGTCGGTAAGATCCTTGTCGTTGGCGAGAATGCAGTCAAGAAGATGGTAGTCGGCGGAGGCAGCTCCAACCTGAAGACCAGGTATGAGGTCACCCCTCTTGAGGCTCTCGAAGAAGCCTATGGCGAAAAGGTCAGCTGGGTCCGTGGTTATGTCGGGGATGTATCCACCAGCTACAACAAGGTTTCTACCGGTCAGGATCTTTCTGACTCCAGAAGCAGCGAGGAACTTATCGCAGAGGCGGTTGCTGAAGCGGGGAAGGCAGACCTCGTAATCTTCATCGGCGGTCTCAACAAGAGCGCCAATCAGGATAATGAAGGTACTGACAGGGTGCAGCTTGACATGCCTTACGGCCAGGAGAGTGTAATCCGCGCTATCGCTGCAGTCAACCCTCAACTTGTAGTAGTCAATATTTCGGGATCTCCCGTTTCCATGCCTTGGGCAGAAGTCGCATCTGCCATTGTCCAGAGCTGGTATGGCGGCACAGAGACCGGTCATGCCCTGGTGGATGTCCTTTCCGGAGCAGTCAATCCTTCCGGAAAGCTTCCGTTCACAGTTCCTTGCAGTCTCGAAGACGGCCCCCTGAAGACCGAGCGTCAATATCCCGGTGTCCGCGAGGAGGGAAAGAGGTATTGGCAGGAATACTATGACGAAGGAATCTTCGTAGGCTACCGCTGGTACGACACGAAGGGAATCAAAGTTCAGTTCCCCTTCGGATACGGACTCAGCTATACAACGTTTGATTATAGCGGAGCAAAGGCAGGCAAGTCTCTCCGCGAAGGCGGCAGCGTCAAGGTCAGCGTCAATGTCCGCAACAGCGGCAGTCGCGACGGTGCGGAAGTGGTCGAACTTTATGTGGCAGCACCCGAGATCGAGGGTGTCGAGCGTGCAGCCAAGGAACTCAAGGGCTTCGAAAAGATATTCTTAAAGGCCGGCGAGTCCCGCACGGTGACATTCACTCTTACTCCCTCAGATATCTCACGCTTTGATCCCGAGGCTCATAAGTGGGTGGCCGACAAGGGAACATATAAAGCTCTCTTTGGAACCTCCAGCGCCGATATTCTCGCTGAGGCGACATTCGAAATGAAATAATCTTAATTAACTATATGCACATGAAAAGAATCCTGACATTCGTGATGCTGTTTCTCGGCACAATCGCTTTCGCCCAGAAACACTCCGTCACTGGCAAGGTGACCGACCAGACAGGTTATCCTGTCATCGGGCTCTCCGTCATTGAACAGGGAACCCAAAACGGTGCCATCACCGACGCCGATGGAAATTACTCCATCACTACAGCTTCTCCTTCGTCCGTCCTCGTCTTCGACGCTCTCGGCTACACAACTGTTACCGAGCAGGTGGGTGGCCGCAGTGTCATCAATGTTGAGGTTGCTGAAGAGGCCCTCGCTCTCGACGCTGTCGTTGCAATCGGTTACGGCTCGGTCAGAAAGAAAGACCTTACTACCGCAGTATCAATTGTTTCCACAGAGGATGTTGCGACCCGTCCTATCACCGAGGCCTCCGGTCTCATCCAGGGAAAGGTTGCTGGTGTCCAGGTCCAGCAGACAAGCGGTCTTCCCGGAAGCGGCATGACAGTCCGCGTCCGCGGTAACAGCTCCATCGCTTCTTCCAACGATCCTCTCTATGTAGTCGACGGAGTTCCTGTCGGCGAAGGCGGCTATGCTATTGCTTACCTTTCTCCGAACGATATCGAGACCATGCAGATTCTCAAGGATGCATCCTCAGCAGCTATCTATGGATCCCGTGCAGCCAACGGAGTCGTCCTCATTACCACCAAATCCGGCGCTCGCAACCAGGCTCCGAGAGTCAACTTCTCGAGCTATGTCGGCGTTTCCAATGTCAGAAGGACTTACGAGGTGATGAATGTCGACGATTACCGCGAATATGCCAAGGAGTTCATGATCAATATCCCCGAAGGACTGAAGGATGAGACAGACTGGTTTGAAAATACTTATAAGACCGGTATAACTCAGAACTATCAGCTCGGCGTTTCCGGCGGATCTGACAACATGCGCTACTATATCGGCGGCGGTTTCAGCGATGAGAAGGGAGTTATCTCCTCTGCATATGCAAAGCGCTACAATGTTCGCGCAAGCTTCGATGTGGATATGTACAAGTGGCTGACAGTCGGAGCAAATGTCGCTTTCTCCAACTACAAGACCAATGGTATCATCGACGGAACCGGTTCCAACCGCGCCGGTGTGGTCCTTTCAGTCATCAATACCCCTACCTATGCAAAGGTGTGGGACGAGACCAATCCCGACTGGTACTGGACACAGTTCTACGGCCTTGCTGGCATTACCACACCTGCCGAGAATGTCGCCCGTACCTCTGATAACTTCACAACTACAGACCGCGCGGTCATGACCGGTTATGCCCAGATCAACTTCTCAGATCATCTCAATTTCAAGAGCTCCGTCTCGATGGACCGCAGGTGGGTACATAACTACTATTTCCTCGATCCTCTTCATATCAGCTATGGTCGTACCCAGCATGGCGAGGCTTCCGATACCCGCAGCGACGACCGCAGGATGATCTATGACAATATCCTTACCTACAATAATACTTTTGGTGGAAATCACAATCTCGAGGTGATGGCCGGTACATCCGCAACCACTTCCGACTGGCAGCAGCTTTCCGGTTCCAGAAGCCACTTCTCTACCGAATATGGTAACTCCATCTGGGGTCTCAACGGAGGTAACAAGGGCGGTCTTCGCGGACAGAGCACAGGCTGGTCTCAGTGGGCAATAATGTCTTATCTCGGACGTGTTGCATATAATTATGCCAGCAAGTATTATCTGACAGTGAATTTCCGTGCTGACGGTTCTTCTAAGCTCGCTCCCGGTCATAAATGGGGCTATTTCCCTTCTGCATCCGCTGCTTGGAGAATCTCCGGCGAGGATTTCCTCAAGGATGTAGAGTGGCTCAGCGACCTCAAACTTCGTGCAGGTTGGGGACAGCAGGGTAACCAGTCAGGTCTCGGCGACTATGCTTGGGTCCAGACCTACAATACCAACTATTTCGACTGGACCAACAATGATTATGCTGACGCCACCCCTACTCTTGGAACAGAGTCCAACTGGAAGAATGAGAGTCTGACATGGGAGACCACAACCCAGACTAACGTCGGAGTCGATGCAAGCCTCTTCGGCGGCCGTCTCGGTCTCACTGTCGATGCTTACTACAAGTATACGAAAGACATGCTCATGAGCGTTACCATCCCCAACAAGCCTTCAATGTTCCGCAATGAAGGAGAAATGTCCAACTGGGGTCTCGAGTTCGCCCTGAATTCTGTCAATGTAGTAAAGAAGAATTTCGAGTGGTCAACCGATTTCAATATCTCCATGAACCGCAACCGCCTCGAAAAGCTTGCTCTACAGCAGGTTTACTATTACATCAACCCGGAGACTATCGGAGAGAACATCGTCAGAATGACCCCCGGTATGCCTCTCTCCCAGTTCTGGGGCTACAAGGCTCTCGGAGTTGATCCTGAGACCGGTCTTGAGATGTATGAGGACCTCAATAACGACGGCGATATCACCGACTCTGACAAGCAGTACATCGGCGATGCCAATCCGGATTTCATCTTCGGTATGACCAATAACTTCCGCCTCGGTGGATTCAATCTCAGCTTCCTTATCACCGGCTCCTATGGAAACGACATCTACAATGTCTCCAAGCTCGATATGATCGGAATGCACAGCGGAGCCAACCAGCTCAAGTCTGCCGTTCGCCGCTGGAGGATTCCAGGCCAGATTACCGATATCCCCAAGGCAGGCGAGCCCAACAATACCCGTTCGTCTACAATGTGGGTGGAAGACGGCAGCTACCTCAAGGTGAAGAATATCACCCTCTCTTACGACTTCTCCGGCAAGTTCCTGCAGAAGTACAATATTCACAGGATAGCTCCTTATGTGACCCTTGCAAACATGCTCACACTTACCCGCTACAGCGGATATGATCCTGAGATGAGCCAGTATTCGAGCGCTACCAACACCGGCATCGATTATGGTACCTACCCTAATGTGAGGACAGTCACCTTCGGTGTAAACGTTGATTTTTAAACCATAGGAGACAATGAAAATGAAAAAGATATTCAATATTTTAGCCGTAGCGGCAATCGCCGTTTCCGCTGCCTCCTGCGACCTCGACCTTTATTCGCCGACTTCCTTCAACAAGGGAAATGTCACAGTCGATGACGAAACAGGCTCCCAGTATACAAAGAAGGCCGATATGGAAGGCCTCCGCAACTCTCTTTATAATTCTTGGATGAAAAATATCCAGGAGATGGGTCTCGAAGATTGGCTCGTCTACTCGGAAACAAGGGCTGACAACGCTTATTGCGGCACATCTTCTACTGAGATTATGTCCCTCGAAGCCAACACTCAGGACGGAGCCAACAAGAATGTGGTACGCGACTGGAACTGGTATCAAACACAGGTATCCAATGCCAATAATATCATCTGTAATATAGACCGTATAGCTACTGAAGATCCTTCCCTTTCTGCGGCAGAGCGCGACCAGTGGAAGGCTGAGGCTCTTATCTGGAGGTCATTCTGCTTCTTCCGCCTTACCCAGCTTTGGGGAGACGCTCCGATGGTCCTCGAAATCCCGCCGGCAATTACTGTCGACAATGTAGAGCAGTATTATCATCTCTACTATCCCGACCGCGCCCCAATGAGCGAGATCTATGCTCAGCTCGTGAATGACCTTACATGGGCTTCCCAGTATGCTCCTAACCTCAATCCTGAGAATAAGATGCTCCTTTCCAAGACATTTGCTCTTGGCCTTCTCGCCCGCGTCTACGCTGAGAAGCCTATCCGCGACTGGAGCAAGGTTATTGAGTATTGCACCGATGTAGAAAATTCCGGCATTTCCCTCGAAGAGGATTACGGAAAGCTTTGGAGCTACAACGACGACGACGCATACCGCAATTCCAAGGAGTCTGTACTCGAAATACAGTGGACCAGCAAGTCGAGCGGCAACTGGGTATACATGATGTATCACCGTAATGCCTACAATCCGGATGACAGCTACACTTGGGCAAAGTGGACGACCCCGTCCCGCGATCTTATCGAGGCTTATCAGAAGGAAGGCGATGAGGTTCGAATGAACGCATCCATCGTTTGGGACAAGTGTTCATGGAGCAACTATTATCCTTCAGACAATTACGCTTTCATGCACAAGATGCCCACCAATGTCAGCAGCATCTATATCATGCGCCTTGCCGAGATTTATCTTCTTCATGCCGAGGCTCTTGCTTGCACCGGTGACCTTGCCGGAGCGGCCGGATACGTCAACAGGGTCCGTTCCCGCGCGAAACTTGCCGACCTTCCTGCTTCAGCACAGGCAAGCCAGGAGGCAATGATTGACGCGATTCTCAAGGAGCGCCGTCTCGAACTCGCTTTCGAAGGCTTCCGTTTCTTCGATCTCGCCCGTCATGACAGGATAATCGAAGTTCACAATTCTGTCAACGCTAAGGATTCATATTGGCAGGTCAGGAAGCCTCTTACCGAGACTAGAATATTCCTTCCGATTCCGACCTCAGCTCTTGAGCAGAATAGCGCCCTTACCCAGAACCCCGGTTATTGATTATGAAGCGTTTACTCATCATACCTACAGTCCTTGCACTGACCTGCTGTGCTTGCGGCCACGAAGTTCCGGAGAATAACAATCCGGACAATCCTACGCCGGTTGAGCCAGTGGTCGAGACCAAGGGTGCTAAGGCTTATGTAACGACGGCTGACAAGTCGCAGCTTTTTGCCGAATCGACAATCGAGTTCGGCAAGGCTGCGTCGATGTCTCCGAATATTGTGAGATTCACTGAAGATCGCTATCAAAGCGTTGACGGTTTCGGTCTTGCAATCACCCAGGCCAGCTGTTACAACCTTCTCAAAATGTCAAAGGCCGACAGAACCCGCTTCCTTACGGAACTCTTCGACCCCATTGACGGAGTAGGTTCGTCGTTGATCAGGGTCTGCATTGGCGGAAGCGACTTCTCAATGTCCGAGTATACATGGTGCGACAGCGAGGGTATCAGCCATTTCGCTATCCATGAGAGCGAGTTCACATATCTCTTCCCCATACTTGACGAGATATATGCAATCAATCCCAATGTCAAGATTATCGGCTCTCCTTGGAGCGTCCCTATCTGGATGAAAATGGCCGTTTCAGGCAATGGAGCCCACAATGCATGGACATCCGGAAGACTTAATCCAAAGTATTACAAGGATTACGCAACCTACTTTGTGAAGTGGATCCAGGCAATGGAGGCCAGGGGATACAAGGTAATGGCGGTGACTCTCCAGAACGAGCCGCTCAACCATGGCAACTCCATGTCCACCTATATGCCCTGGACAGACCAGAGGGATTTCCTCGTTCAAGGAATAGGCCCGGCGTTCAAGGCGGCCGGTCTTTCCACAAAGGTCCTTCTTTTCGACCATAATTACAATTATGACAATCAGGGAGACCAGAACAACTATCCCATCAATATTCTCAACGACAAGGAGGCAAACGCTTTTGCAGCCGGCAGTGCATGGCATAATTACGGCGGCAGCGTGACCGTCCTCGACGGCGTCCACTCGGCCTTCCCTGACAAGGATATCTATTTCACAGAGGCTTCTATCGGCACATGGAATTATAATTTCGCGAGTTGCCTGATAAACGACTTCCGTGATATTTTCCTCGGGACACTAGGTCGTTACGGCAAGGGAGTGACCCTTTGGAACCTGATGCTTGACAATGAACGCAAGCCCTATCGTCCGGGCGGTTGCTCAACCTGCTACGGCGCTGTCACCATCAACAACTCCACCTATTCTTACTCCTCCATCGAGCGTAATACCCACTACTACAATGTGGCACACGCATCGAAGGTTGTCAAACCGGGGGCTGTAAGGATTGGGACCAAGGGTGTTGCTAAGACAGGTGTCACCTATCAGGCCTATCTCAATACTGACGGATCCTATGGAATCCTGATCCTCAACGAGAGTTCTGCAGAGCAGCAGCTCGTATTCGCTACGGACAAGCGTTCGGTGACTGTCAATATCCCCGCAAAGTCCATTGAATCAGTTATTTGGAATGAAAATGAATAAAAATATGAAACGTTTTTCCATCCTTTCCGCCCTCTTCGTTGCAGCCGTTGCTATCACAGGCTGCCGCCTCGAGGAACCGGAATTCATCACGACCGACAAGGGCCCGTCCCAGACAGTCACCCTGCCTTCAATGGCGCTGATGGGGTCACAGATGGACTTTTCCGTCGCTCTTAACGACGAAATCGCCCTTTCAACCCTTAAGATCAAGGTGCTCTTCGACGAGACTGTAGTCGCCGATACCACTATCCGTACCAAGACTAACGGCACCTATGAGGGTCACCTCATGATCCCTTTCCTCAAGGATATTCCTGACGGTACTGCCACTGTAAAAGTGACCTCCCAGAACATTCAGTTCGGCCTTACCGATGAGACTTATGACCTTCCGGTCAGGCGTCCCGCATTCGATTATATCACCCTTACCGACGAGAGCGGCAACTCATACAGGATGGAGCCCAAGGGCGACAACCAGTATGAGGTTTCCGGCTCTTTCCCCGGAGAGGTCAACGGTAAACTTACTACGGCACCTTTCGATGCTCAGGGTAGGACTCTTACCTTTGGATATGGCTCTACCGGCATTGAACTCAATGGAGCGTCACCGATTCCTTATTCCAACGGAGTCGCCGGTGATTATACAATCTCCTTCAATGCCCTTACTTTCGAAGGATCTCCTTTCGTAGTACTTACGATCAATGATACCAAGTGCGTCATGGCAGACAAGGAGAACTACTATGCAGTCCTCAATCTGACCCAGGGAGGAACCCTGACATTCGATGGCTATGCTCCCGGTTATGACGACTTTATCATCGATCCCGACTTCTTCGAAAAGCAGGCTGACGGAACTCTGAAATTCCTTGCTACCGACGGTCTTTACAAGGTCAACATCGGCCTTACGGAGAAGTTCTTCCGCGTTCAGAGAATGGCTTCGGCTTCCGATTATGCAACACTTTCCAACGGCGGCGCCGTTTGGATTATCGGTGAGAAGGGCCATTATGGCAAACCTACCCCTGTCACCGCAGGATGGAACACAGAAACCGGTCCTCTCTGCATGGCAGAAGTATCTCCGAAGGTCCATCAGGCTACCTTCGAAGCGGGTACCCAGATGGTACTTACTGGCCTCAATATCAAGTTCTTCCACCAGCATGGCTGGGGCGGAGAATTCGGCGGCGGTTCCATTACTACCGACAGCCCTCTCCTCTCTGTCGGAGAGTCTGACGGAAATATCCACTTCGCTGAAGGCGTCAAGCTCGATATGGGCGGAATCTATCGTTTCACCCTTGATCTGAATGGTTATGACGGAACTACCGGTGCTATTGTTCACTTCGCCAAAGTTGGTCAGAACGAGGTAGAGGCTGACAAGATTACCTTTGGCGGCGTGGAACTCTCTCAGACTTCCGGGACAACCTATCAGGGCAATGTTTCCCTCAAGCAGGGCCAGAGCGTCAAGGCGGAAGGTATCGCCGATATCGCCGACTGGACAATCGATTCTGACTTCTTCGAGACCGAAAGCGCCGGCTCATATAAGCTTATCCCGGTCGACGGCTATTATCTCATTACTGCTGATACCAATAAGAAATATCTGAAAGTAGAGCGTGCTACCGAGGCTGGCGCAACCGCCACTCTTGCAGATGACGGCACTGGTGCAGTCTGGATGATCGGTGGCTCTTGCTTCGGTAAGCCTGAGATATTCTCCTCAAGCTGGTCAACAGACGACGGTCTTTGCCTTGCAGAGGTGGAGAAGGGTAAGTTTGTCATAACCCTCAAGGCCGGATATCAGCTCAGCACAACCAATGTGGATGTCAAATTCTTCCATCAGAAAGGCTGGGGCGGAGAATTCGGCGGAGGTACCATCACCACCTCGAGTGATCTTGTGAAGATTACCGACAGCGGCAACATCAACCTCGCTTCCGGAGTCACCCTCGATCTTGGAGCCGATTACAGGTTCACGCTGAATACCAACGGTGCCAAGAACAACGCTACCCTTACCGTCGAGAAAGTCGGTGAAGGCGGTGGCAGCGGAGCTGCAATCAAAGTCAATGGGACCGAGCTGAAGCAAACAGCTGCAACAGTCTATGCCGGTGCTGTGGATTTCACAAAGGGTGCAGTAATCTCTGTTTCAGGAGTTGATGATATTCTCTCATATTATATCGATCCCGACTATGTGGATGCTAAATACCAGTTTGCTTCGTCTACCGGAAAATATCAGGTGATTGTAGATACCGAGAAGAAGTTCGCAACTTTCAAGCGTCTTAAGGACGACGGAACAGAGGCAACTCTTGCAGAGGGCGCTCTATGGCTCATGGCTTGGGGCGTCGCTCACCCTGTGATGACAAGCCAGCTGGCTTGGAATCCCGGTTCGGCCTACTGTATGGCAGAGGTTGAGCCCAATGTCTTCCAGATGACAGGTGTCGCTGTTGAGGAGACTGACGGAACGACTGTCGGCGGACGCTTCCGCTATGACTATATCTCCATGAAATACTTCCACCAGGATGGCTGGGGAGGAGAAATGGGTACTGTTACCTTCTCAGAAGAGGCCGCAAAACTACTCAAGCAGGACGGCAATATCTCTCTTGCTGACGGAGTGCAGCTTACCAAAGGTGCAACCTATCGCCTTACCATCGATCTGAATGATGGCGAAAAAGTTGATTTCAGGGAAGTTAAGTAATTGTTTTTTTCTTGGATGGACTGGCCTACTGGAAGATTTTCCGGTAGGCCGGTCTTTCGTCTATTCAACATTGCATTAGTAGGACGGCTGATCTCCGAAGCCTTCGATTTTGATGTAGTCCGGATAGACGGAAACAATGGCAAAGCGGTTGTTTTTTCCTTCGCACATGCCTTTGAACGTGATAAAAGCTGTGGGACCGATGACTGCGCTCCCGCCCTTGTGTTCATGTCCGGCGAGGTATGCTAAGACAGTATCGCCATGCCGCTCTATGACATCTAAGACTTCCTGATAGTTCAGGAGGAGACAGGATTGATTCTCAGGGGCAAGTGGCTGATGGCCCATGATGATCGCTTTCTGTTTCTTTCTTTCGGCTTTTTTAAGCTGCCTGTCGAGCCACTTTAGCTGCTTCCCGGAAACCGAGCCGTTATAATTTTTGGCATATTTGGCCTTATTTGCGACGGCTTTGTCATATAGTGCCTTTGCCTTCTCCCACTTTGCGGAACCTTCCTTGCTGGAAAAGAGGGCGATTTCGTTGTCATTCATTACGATGAAGCGAACGCCGCCTTCTACGAAGCTATAATATGAATCGTCCTGCCCGACCATCTTGAAAAAGGCTTTTTGGCCTTTTGGGTCGTAGGAGTGGGTATAATCATGGTTGCCGTAGACATAGTGGATCTTGACCTTTGACTTTGCAAGTACCGGCTGTAGATCGGGAAAGCATAGGTGGTTTCGGTCAATAATATCTCCTAGTGATACCGTAAATGCGATATTCTCCCTGTCATTGAAAACGGAAATTGCTTCCGACAGTCGTTCTATGGCAAGGTGGTAACGCCGTCCGTGTACACCTACAGTCGTATCCCTATCGTACTGAGCGTCAGCAACAACGCTGAAAGTGACGAGCGGCTTTTCGCTAAGCGACTGGGCCCGCAGACTCGCGGCGGTCATAATCAAAAAGAGTAAAGAAACTGTCTTTTTCATCCGGATTAAAATAAGAATACAGCATGCAAGTTAGCACTTTTTCTTGAATTGTCATCGCCAGAGTATTTTGCAACCCGGTTGCAGAGGAGGTGCTGTATCTTTGCCGTTGGAAAATAAAAAAGTATAGCGATATGATACACAGTCATGAAGAACATGAGCATCATCATGAGGAAGGCGGCGAGCTGAAGGAGCAGATTATAAAGATAGCCGTAGCTACGGTGCTTCTTATTATTGCCGTCCTTATTGAAAAGAATACTTCTTTAAAGACATGGCAGCTTCTTCTTGTCTACCTTGTCCCATATCTCGTCGTGGGCTTTGAGACATTGAAAGAGGCCATAGAGGGCCTGCTGGAGGGGGAACCTCTCAATGAGGACTTCCTGATGAGCATCGCGACAATCGGAGCTCTTGGAATCGGTTTTCTTCCCGGAGCCGAGACTCAGTTCCCGGAGGCGGTCTTTGTAATGTTATTCTTCCAGGTCGGTGAGATGTTCGAAGGCATAGCCGAGGGAAGAAGCAAAAAGAGCATTGAGCACCTTATGGACATACGTCCCGACACTGCCTCGGTAGAGAGGGACGGAGTGGTGATTACAGTCAACCCCGAAGAGGTCGAGATCGGAGAGATTATAGTCATCAGGCCGGGGGAGAAGGTCCCAGTGGATGGGAAGGTCGTCGAAGGATCGTCAACGCTTGATACAGTGGCACTTACGGGGGAGAGCGTCCCCCGCAGCATTCATGAGGGCGACGAAATCCTCTCAGGCTGCGTCAATCTCAGCGGTGTCCTCCGCGTAGAGGTTACGAAGGTGTTCACCCAGTCAACGGCATCGAAGATTCTCGAGCTCGTTACCGAGGCCTCGGAGAGCAAATCCAAGAGCGAAAACTTCATTACTAAATTCGCCCGTGTATATACTCCGATTGTAGTGATTGCAGCCGTGCTGCTTGCCGCTATCCCTCCGCTTTTCGGTGCGAGTTTCTCCACATGGCTCTACAGGGCCCTCATGTTCCTTGTGGTCTCGTGCCCCTGCGCCCTTGTGATATCTGTCCCTCTAGCCTTCTTCGGAGGTCTTGGAGGTGCTTCCAGGAAGGGAATTCTCATCAAGGGATCCAACTTCATGGACACCCTGGCAAAGACCAAAACTGTTGTTTTTGATAAGACCGGAACCCTGACGGAGGGCGTTTTCGAAGTGACAGCAGTCCATCCGGAGGTCTTGGACAAGTTTGAAGACAATCTTCTTCATCTTGCCGCCCATGTCGAAAGATACTCAACCCATCCGATTGCCGCAGCCCTTAGAAACGCTTATCCTGCTGAGAATGACGGGTGTGAAGTATCTGAGGTTGAGGAGATTGCAGGAAAGGGAGTGAAGGCCAAGGTCAATGGATCTGTAGTCGCTGTCGGAAACTCCTCTTTGATGGATATGATAGGTGCCGCATGGCATCCCTGCCACCATAGCGGCACAATTGTCCATGTTGCCGTGGACGGGATATATGCCGGTCATATAGTTATCTCTGACCGCATTAAGGCCGATTCCGCCGAGGCTATAAAGGCTCTTCATGATGCCGGTGTTGAAAAGACGGTTATGCTGACAGGAGATATGGAGGGAGTCGGGAAAGCCGTCGCCGAAGAACTGGGATTGAGTGAATATCATGCTCAGCTCCTTCCTGCCGAAAAGGTAGCGGAAGTGGAGAAACTTCTCGGGGAAGGAACATTAGCCTTTGTCGGTGATGGAATAAATGATGCTCCGGTGCTCGCCAGAGCGGATGTCGGCATCGCAATGGGCGCTCTTGGGTCTGATGCCGCAATCGAGGCTGCGGACGTTGTTCTCATGGATGACAAGCCTTCCAAGATTGCGACTGCCATCAATATCGCCCGCCGCACAATCAGGATAGCGAAGGAGAATATCTGGTTCGCAATAGGAGTGAAAATTCTGGTGCTGATACTGGCCTCGCTAGGCCTCGCAACTATGTGGATGGCCGTCTTTGCCGATGTCGGCGTCACGGTCCTCGCCGTCCTCAATTCGATGAGAACGCTCTAAAGCCCCTTCAGAGCAGCTTCTATCTTATCGAGCACGACGGTGCCGAGAATGACCTTCCCGTCAGGCCCGATAAGGTAGATAGAAGGAATCCATTTGACATAGTAGAGGGAGGAGACGGTTGTCTCCTTCCATTTTTTTAGCTCGCTTCCATGAGCCCAGTCCATCCCGTTGTCGCGGATATAGGAGGTCCATTTATCTTTATCCGTGTCGAAAGAAACGCTTAAGAAAGCTACCGAGTCGGAGGCATAAGCCTTGTGGATCTCCTTGAGGCGGGGAACATCAGCGCGACAGTCAGGGCACCAAGTGGCCCAGAAGTCAAGAACTACATATTTCCCTTTGAAATCGGAAAGGCGGACACTCTTTCCATCGGGGGTCCCTATGGTGAAATCCGGGGCAGAGGCTCCTGGTTTCAAGAGCTCTTTTGCATAGGTATCGTCCGGATCGTCGGAAACGGCGCTCTGAGCCTTTGCAGTAAAGAAGAGAGCGAGTAGGGATGCTATGATTGCTACTATCTTTTTCATGTTCTGAGATTGTCTTTTTGCAAATGTAATGAAAAGTTAGTATTTTTAAAACTCGAAACTAATACCCTCATTATATGAAAAAATTGATTCTCAAATCATTTGCTTTTGCCGCTGCGGCTGTGGCGCTCTTCTCTTGCAAAGCTCCCGTAGAAGAGGCTCTTGGTCAGAAGACAGACGCCCTGCCCTCCGAGGCTTGGGAAGTGTCAAAATGGATATCGGCCGCAGACGCCCCTGTAGTGACAGATATAATTAAAGACGGTTCCAGGGCTGCAGATGGTTCCAGCTGGTTCCTTTCTACTGTGAAGAACGGCAAAAAGGTAGCCTCGGCGAAATGGATGACCGCCGGGCTCGGTGTATACGAGCTCTATGTCAATGGAAAACCCATAGGAGAGGAATTCTTGAAACCCGGTTTTACCCATTCTACGAAGACAAAGAGGACTTTTACATATGATATCACACCTGCTCTGAAATTAAATTCAGGAGCCGAGAATGTCCTTTCGGTAGAGGTTGCTCCCGGCTGGTGGGGAGATAAGATTGTGACCCCCGCAAAGCATGAAGGAATGGTCGGAAAGAAATGCGCTTTCAGGGGTGTTCTTTCCCTTACCTATGAAGATGGCACATCAGAACTCTTCGGCACTGATACAGAGAATTGGAAAGCCGGTATCGCCGGTCCTGTAAAGCATGCTGCTATTTTCGACGGAGAGGAATATGATGCCCGCGAACTTCCTGGATACGAGACTCCGGAAAAGCTTTCTACTCCTGAGGTCAACGAGGAGTTCTCGGGAGAGCTCCTCCCTTCCGAAGGGGCTGAGGTATATCTTCGTAAAGACCTAACACTCAAGCCAATAAGGGCCTATGTTTGGGAAGGAGTAGAAGGGGAGAGCGAAGATGCTTATGGAAAAGTCTTTATTAAGAAAGAGTTCGCTCCCGGAGCGCCCATGACAGTCCGTCCCGGAGAGACTCTCGTTGTCGACTTCGGGCAGAACTGCGCAGGTGTTCCTTCATTTGTCTTCAATGCACCCGAAGGGACCGTCCTCACATGCCTACCTTCCGAGATTATGAATGACGGCAACGGCTCGAAAGAGCGCGGAATGGACGGGCCGGAAGGCAGTGTCCACCGTCTCAATCTGCGCACTCCGAATGAGGCATTCAGAATGGTATATACATTCGCTGCATCCAAGAAACCGGTTTCATATCATCCCCGTTTCACCTTCTACGGCTACCGCTACGCATCCATTACGGCAACAGATGTGGTGACTATCAAAAGCGTCGAAACCATCCCCGTGACATCTATCGCTGCAAATCTCGAAACCGGAAAGATAACGACTGGGAACGAGCTGGTGAATAAGCTGATTTCCAACACGGTATGGGGCCAGCTTTCGAACTATCTTTCTGTCCCGACCGATTGCCCCCAGCGTAACGAGCGCCTTGGCTGGATGGCTGATACCCAGGTGTTTACAGAGACAGGAGCTTTCTTTGCCAACACTGACAGCTTCTTCCATAAGTGGATGAGGGATGTGCGTGACTCCCAGAGTGAGAAAGGTGCTTATCCTGGTGTCTCTCCGAAGGCGCAGTATGGTGGCGACATGATGAGGCTCGGATGGGCAGATGCAGGAGTTATCGTTCCCTGGACCGTTTGGAAGCAGTTCGGAGATGTCTCCATTATCGAAGAAAACTGGGAATCGATGGAGAAGTTCATGAACTACGCCAATGACACCAAATATGACCACGAGACCCATATCGACGAGAACCACAATTATCAGTGGGCGGACTGGCTCAGCTATGAGCCGCTGGAAAGCCATAGCGGAGAAGCATTCTTCAAGGATCAGGAAGGTCACAGGCAGCCCAAGCCCGAGACAGTTGATTACTGGAACTACTTGAGCGCTTGCTACTGGAAGATGGATGCCGAGATGATGAGGGATATGGCGGCCGCTACCGGACGCGACGCCACTCGATTCGATGAAATGGCAAAGGCGGCCAAGGCTTACCTCCGCTCCCGCTTCTTTACTGAGGACGGAAAGTTTGTGACCGAGATTCTCAATACAATGCAGACCCCGGCCCTCTTCGCCCTTAAGAACGGACTTGTCGAGGGAGAGGCTTATGATGCTATGAAAGCTTCTCTCCGCAAGAACTTCGAGGATCATGGAAACTGCCTCCAGACAGGATTCCTCGGTACATCTATCCTAATGGATGTGCTCACCGAGAACGGCATGATCGATATAGCATATGAACTCCTTTTCCAGAGGAAGAACCCGAGCTGGCTCTATTCCGTAGACAACGGAGCTACGACAATTTGGGAGCGCTGGAATAGTTACATGATTGAAAAGGGAATGGGCCCGAAAGGCATGAACAGCTTCAATCACTATGCATACGGATGCGTCTGCGCATGGATTTGGAAGACCTGCGCCGGAATCGCTGCCGATCCTGCAGAACCCGGATTCAAGCATATTATCATGAAGCCGGTTCCAGACAAGAGACTTGGCAGTCTTGATGCCACATTCAAGTCCGCATCGGGAGAAATCAAGAGCTCCTGGAAGTATGTCGGGGACAAGTGGGTATGGAATTTCACTGTTCCTGAGGGGGCCAAGGCAACTGTCACCCTCCCCGGCGAGACCGAGTCAAAGGATTATGGCGCAGGAAGCTATACTGTTGAAAAATAGGTTATTATGAAAAAATATTTAGCAATATTCGCTGCCATTGCAGCAATTCTTTCTCTGGCTTGGTCATGCTCCAAAGGGGCTGACTCAGTCATAACTCTCGTTGATGAGGGTAGCGGCCATACGGTAGGAGTTGTTATTGAATATAATACTCCTATTTCATTTCTATCCTTAACCAAGAAATCTTATGAAGTCCCCGGTTATGGGATTATCGCTGCCTTTACTTCTGAGAAAGATCCTCAAGAGATGTTGGATGAGAATAAGGCGAGCGAAAAGGTCCAGGTGGTTCCCCGTCAGGGCCAGAATCTGTCAGGACAGGAAGAGGTTGTGCCTCCGCAAACGCCGTCTATGACGGGGTTCAGAGAGTCTTTGAGAGGGAAAGACGGAAAGTATGTGCTGCTTTTGGTTAGAAAGAAGCTTCCTCGCATTGCCCCGGGAGCCCCGGCGGACAGCGTTGCTTTTGCTAAGTCTTTGCAGGAGTCGTCCTCGGAAGTGGTAAAGGTGCGTCAGGTCCTGGATATCAAGACTGCTAAAGGAAAGTCGGTACCGGCTTGGAAAGAAGAGATAGCTTCTTCCGAGTCAATCAAGATCAAGATGCGTCATCTCCCTGGTATGCATGGCGCCAGGAGGAGAATGCCTCATCCGGGGAACGCCCCTGGCAATATGCCTTCGGCGCCGCAGGCTCCGGTCAAGAAATAGATCTTACCAGATCATATTCCATTGGGCATCCTGCGCGCGGGATGCCTGTTTTGATCCCGATTTTCCAAAATGCCATGAGAATGACAACATGAAATAGCGTCCTAGCGAGTTGTGGTATGTCGTTACTATGCTGTTTTCTGTAGCACGATTATAATAGAAACGACTCTGTCCGAGGAGATCGTTGACGAAGAACGTCAAAGACCAGTCTTTGATGTTCTTTTTTATTGTCACGTCAAGTTCGGTGTATGGGGCGCCGAACCCCTTCTCGTATCCCGAGAACCGGCAGTGTGTAGCGCTTGCGGAGAAATCCCATGCTGATTTTGTGGAGTAAGTCAGGCTTCCGGAGAGGGTCCATCTCCAATAATTCGTATTTGCCCTGCTATCGAGTGAGAACGTAGATTTGTCATTATTGACGCTTCCGCCAACCGATGCGTTAAGCTGCTCTCCTGAATAAATAAAAGATGCAGATTCATAAATTGTCCTTGTACGAGTCAAGCTCTCGCTGAATCCGCTCTCTCCGTTGTAGAATTTATCCCCATTTGAGCCCCAGAAGGAGTCCATGAAATCAGAATATACAAATCTCGTAACATCTAACTGAGGAACCTTGCTGACATTCTGGTAGCTTGTTGATGAGGCGAAAGAAGAAAAGCTATAGCTTCTTAGACTGAATTTTTTGTTCCTGGAGAGCGGAAACCAAAAATAGCTGTTGACGTTTATAGAAATTAATGGTTTTTTAGCATTGACAGGGATGCTATAAAGGATTCCGTCAGAGTCGAACCAGCTTGCGGAAACAATTGATCTTCGGATAATTGAGCTAAATGTTGAGAGGTTAATGCCAGTTTGGCGCTTGTTGTCGGAGTAGTCGTATGATATCTGATAATTATCTGAGATGGAAGGTTTTAAGTAGATATTTCCGGTTGAAAGTCTGATTGGGTTGGAAAGGTCCAGCATCGGGGAAAGCTGTGTGTTGGTAGGACGACGGGTGCTTCCGTTAGCAAAGATGTTGAGATTGTGGGATCCTTTTGATTCTTTTATTCTGATGTATGGAGAAAGGCTCCAGTCCCATTTCCCTTCTCCGGTTGTCGTTTCACGAGAGAAGCTCTTGGCGTAATTGTCTATCGCGAGGCCAATTACATTTCCTCCGACTTGGACGTTGAGTCCTTCTTTCTTGAATTGAAGTCTCGCGATATAGTCCTGCTGGTAGGAGCGGTTCTCAGAAACAGAAGAATAATAATCGTTCAGGGTCTTGTCTGCATTGAATGCATCCTCTTTGGCAGATGACTTATTGCCCGAGAGGGAAGCAACTGTCTGCAGGGCCCAGAATTCACCAAATGGCTCCGTATAAGATAGAATTCCGGATAGATAATGTCCTTTTCTCGAAAGGTCGTAAGATAGATCTTTTAAGTCGGAACCCTTCGAAGGATAAATGATCTCAGAGTTCTCGGTTTTGTCTCTTGAGGTGCCGTTGAAATTGAAATTCCCTGAAAAAGAAAGTGACCGCTTTTCCTTTCCTAATAGATTCTTCAATCCCAGAGTCAGCTTGTTATTAGAGCTTAAGGCGCCGGTTTTGGACCAAACTGTACCGTTTGAAGTGCTCTGCAAGATGTCTCCGGCCGAGACTTCCGAAGTCTTCTGAGAAAGCCTGTCAGTATCAGAATATCTGAGTGAGGACTCCAGGCTGACCGTATACTTCTTTTTCTCCTTTTTCTTTAGCTCAATGCCTCCATTGAAGGATTTTGTGTCGGTAAGAATCGAGGAATACGCATCGGTATTATGATCGGCAGTATCTGCCGTTCCGTATTCTTTGGTGTTGGAGATAGTCTTGGAGTCTTTATTGGAATCCTTTACATTGATGTTTATATTGGTCTCAATTCCGGGGATCCTGTCCGTGTTTACGTTTACTCCTCCGCCATATGACGTTGTAAGGCCGAACATATCGTCGACACCCGGGATCTCCTCATCGAATATAAATGCGACTCCGGAATCTCCGGAAGAGGCGTTAGCTCCGTTTGCTATCACTGTGACCTGATCTTTCTCATTAAAAAGAGAGACCATAGCACTCGATTCAAAAACAGCTTTATTCTTTTCTGCAAGAGGGTTGTCCTTGTTCTGGAAGTTGACGCCACCGCCGGCTTTCAAGGATCCGAACCAACCTTTCTTGTACTCTTCTTTGAGGTCTATGTCCATGACCTTCTCCTTCTTCCCGTCGGAGACACCGGTGAACTGGGCTGATTCGGATTCCTGATTGATTACCTTGACTTTGTCTACAAATCGGGCAGGGAGATTGTTGAGGGCGGCCGTTTGGTCAAAAAAGAAGGTTTTTCCGCCGACTGTGATCCTGTCTATTTCTTCGCCGTTGTGCTTGACTTTGCCGTCAGAGGTTATCTCCATCCCGGGCATCTTTTCTATGAGGTCTTTAAGCATGGCGTTATCGAGGACCCGGAAAGAGGAGGCGTTGTAGACGATGGTATCTCCCCGGACCTCGATTGGGTTGCCGATAGCGGAAATCCTTGCAGCGTCCAGTGCTTCGCTGTCCTGTTGTAACTTGATGATTCCCAGGTCTTTCTTCTCTTTGAAATAATGGACTTTGCTGTATTTCTTATATCCGAGAATCTCGACAGAGAGGGTGTATTCGCCCCTTGTCACCTTCTTGAGTTCGGCTTTGCCCTCCTGATCTGTAAGTCCGAAAGCGGTGATGATTGTGTCTCCTATCGGCTGCAGATACGCTGTCGCAAAGGCAACGGGCTCGTTGGTCAGTGAATCCCTTGCTTCTAGAGATATCTTAAACGAGGATTCACGCCAAAGATCCTCTGAAATGTAGATTTGTGCTTTTGCTGCAACCGCCCCTATCAGAATGGCCGTTATGGATATAAGAATTCTTTTCATTATTGTTTCGAAAAGAGTGTTCTACTTTCAAATATCATGCTACCTCAGCTTGAAAATAATGGGGAATGTAATCCGTACTGCTATAGGCTTTCCATCATGTATTCCCGGATCCCATGACGGGGATGCGGAGACTACTCTTATTGCCTCATTATCAAGTATTTCGCCCGCGCTTTCGACAATATAGATGTTGTGGACGCGGCCATCTGTCCCGACGGCAAAACTGAGTGTGACTTGGCCTTGGATGCCTTTATCATGGGCTTCTTTCGGGTAGCGTAGATTCTCATTGACCCACCGCGAAAATGTACTGATGTCATCAGACCCCAGGAACTTGGGCTTAACCTCCACATTTTCGAAGAACTCTATTCTTTCAAATGGAATCGGCTCGTCCGGATTACTGACTTTGAAGCTAATAGGCTGAACCAAAAGGACTGGGACAGCTTTGCCGTTTTTCTTTGCCGGAATCCAGTATCCGGATGTCTCCATTAAGATATTCGAGACCATCTTTCTGACCTCAGGGCACATCCCTTGCGCCTCTATTGCCGGAAGGATTTCGCCATGTTCATTGAGGATAAAGGCGACCGCGAGTTGGCCGCTATGCTTGCATCCGGACGGTCGACGGAGTCTTGTACTGAGCCATTCATTGAAGAGCTTTTTCCCGTTCAAGTTAAACTCGGGAAGAATATCAACTTCATCAAGAGGGACCACTCCTTCAGGGACCTTGAATGGCTTGAGTTCCTCACTGATTTGCTCAGAATCGTTTCCAACCCAGATGGCTACCGGGGTTAAGACAGTCTGCCGTTTGGTGTCATCAGGATTTTCATTAAATTTGTAAACAGTTTTCGCGTTCAACGCGAGGGCTCCGCAGAGCAGAGGCAGGACATACAACGCCTTTAGCGCTGCTCCAGCCTTTGATTTTTGTTTTGACATCATAGTAATACGATTTTTAAGGATACTGTGATTAAAGCTGTTAGTGATTGAGTAGCCGCTCCCACTGACAGCTTTTTTTATTAACGAGTATTGATATTCTCTTATGTCTGCTCCTTTTTTGAGGACAGCGTCATCTGCCTCATATTCATGGATAGCCCTAAGATCGGAGAGCAGCATCCATATGACAGGGTTGAACCATTGGAAAGCGGATAGAGTGTCTACGATTAGAATGTCTATAGAGTGTCTAAAAGCAATATGAGCTTTTTCATGCGCGATAATATGCTTGTTGCCACTTTCATAATCGTCCCTTGACATGACAATACTACCCATCCAACTGAATGGGGCAATATCTTCCTCTATAACAGTTATTTCCGTACCATCTTCAAGTATTATCGGCCTTCCTTTGCTGACGATTCGCCTGACTTTGACTATCGCGTACGCGATTCTTGTAATGATAATAAAAGCCCCTAGGATAAAGACTCCGAACAGGAAGAGTATCCAAGGGTTTTCTCCAGCCATCTCAGTAAGCGCGGTAGGGTCTATCGCTCCTTCTCCTGCCTCTAATGTAATGTCAGGGTATGCTACCGTGCGATATCTTGTTAAGTGGATTATAGGAAGGATAAAAGAAGAGACGGCCGTCGCTATTAAGACTACCCTATTGACTGCATGCAAAGTTTCCCGGCTTAAAAGGAGTCGGTAGAATAAGTAAAAGACAGCCATCAGGACAGCAACCTTTCCTTCATAAATGAGAAACTCCGCAATCATTTTTCTTTTTCTATTTGTTCTATCAGCTGCTTAAGTTCATCAATTCTGAGTTTTTCTTCTTCAACGAATTGAGATATAAGGGAAGCGTAAGAATTGTTATAATATTTTTTTACCACATCTCCGATAGTAACGCCACGATAAGCCTTCTCTGAAATCGCAACTTTATAGATAAAGGTGTTGGCAATCGGCTTCCTTCTCAGGAACCCCTTGTCCTCAAGGAATTTTACCTGGGTGGCCACAGTGTTGTAATTGGGCTTAGGATCTGGAATATTGTCAAGCAACTCCCTGATGCAAAGATCTCCCTTCTTCCAGAAAATATCCATCAGCGCTTCTTCTTTTGCTGTTAGTCTCTGTTTCATAACGCTTTACAAATGATTCTTCGGCAAAGATAAGTAAAAAAAACTTATCTCCTAATTTTTTTAGGAGATTTTAGTATTTTTTTAGGAGCTTGCCTGGAGAGGAATTCGCTGGCCTATATGTTTTAGAATGTCAATACATTACGTACTTTTCCCTAGGGCGAATACCTTAGGTAAAAAGTTGTATTAATCTGAGGCTCAATAGATTATGCGCCAGCCGAAAATATGTCATTTGCGTGTAAGGGGGATATGAAGGATTTTCGATAGTTGTTTTGGGGACGCAGCGAAGGAAGATGACAATTCTTTCCAAAGAGAATATTTCTCTTCATCAGGCAATTGCCTGATTTTTTTGGCATTAGAATATTTCGCGGATAAATATTTTGACATTTCCATAATAACGGCGTCAGAGGTTGGATCATATTCCTCTTTTATGTCGAATTCTTTTCCCGTGTTAGATTCTATAGCGATTGGTTTTATAATCTTTATAATACTCTGTAAGCACATCATAGTCTATTGGAGAGTAAAGATTAAGAATATGGTCGATAAGCTGTTCTTTCTCGTGGTCTGAAAGAGGTGAAAATAAGCGTCTAAGCAAGGGATAGTTAAGATATAAGCCATTGTTCTTGTGGGAAGATATAGTATTAATTGCGGAGCGTAGATGTTTTGATGCTTTTTCCTTTTTTATGGCATCACTGAACGGGTGCGAAGAAGCTCCGTATGCAAGAAGGTTCCATCGCCATTGCAAAGCGTTGGTACACAACTGCTTCTCGACAGGGTTGTTGAAGACGTAGGATACCGAGGTTCTGATATTTTTATCATCATATTTAGGGGCACTTCCGAACGGCCCATCTATTAATGCCCCTTTTCTGCCGCAATCGATATTGTATTTCAATGCGAAAAGGTGGGTATAATCTCGGATAAAAGAATAGAGATCTTTGAGCGAATCTGCTTTTATAAGAAGATGCAAATGGTCGGGCATTGGACAAATTGCAATGATACACACGCCATATTTTGCTGCGACAACTGAGAGAATTGATATGTAGACTATATAGTCATAGAATGAGTAGAAGAGAATACCACGATCAGCAGATCTTTGATATACATGGATAAAGGAATGCTTGGAAAAACGTCTTTTAGAAGTTGCCATAGTTTAATAGTTTAGTATTACAAAAATGGCAAACCTATAGCTAAAATGCAAGTATTCTTCTATCTTTTGTTCCTGCCTTGCCGTGCTACGTAACACCCTTCCAGTAGCACGAGGGAGGATATTTGGCGACGGTTGCGCGAACCGATAGTGCTGTGCAGCGACAGGCTTTCGGGCGAATAGGAGGGAAAGGACCAGCGGGCCCGACGA
>Ga0208297_1000683_pt1 | contig 55254 bp, 43 predicted proteins | sample LMS_cellobiose_e_FD_187367 | JGI IMG/M metagenome (GOLD analysis project Ga0208297, IMG submission 187367) | Rumen-fistulated moose microbial communities from Alaska, USA - LMS_cellobiose_enrichment (SPAdes) (version 2) | ecosystem: Host-associated > Mammals > Digestive system > Stomach > Rumen... | reverse complement strand
TGTTTGAACTCCGCATCAAGCAGATCGCCGCCAGTCAGTTTCTTGATGGATTCCGACCCTTTCTGCTGGAGAAAGTTTCCCGGCACGTCCGCGCCGATGAGCAAAGTCTTTCCGACATACCCGGAGAGCTCGAAACGTTCATTTGCATGCATGGTCCGCAGTTCGGCGATGTTCTCCTCGCCGACGACTTTTTTGACGATCTCGACCAGCGTTCCCTTGCCACCTCCAGCAGTCCCTTCCAACAGCATGAATTGCTGGGCATCGTTGCCGCCGAGCAGTGTCATGCCGATGTATTTCTGAAACGCCTCAATCGCCTCGTCACCCAGCGCCGGGGCAAGCAGGTCGTTCAGAAACCGCGGGCACTCCGCATTCGTATCCAGCGCCAGCGGGATCTGGTTGCGTGAATGATACTCCGGGGCGAAGTCTTTCAGCACCATGTTCTGCAAATCGAGTATCCCGTTTTGGAGATGGATGATTTTCCGGGATGCATCATGCCTGAACGCTCCTCGTTTTTCAACGACGCCGCGCAAAAGTTGGACCGCATCCCGAAGCGCACCATTGCCATGATGGAGCATCAGTTCATTCCATTCGCCGGGATGATATGCCTGCCAGTATTCCCGAAGGTCTTTCGAGAGCAGATTCTTCAAACTGTCCTCGGTGGTCTGCTGCCAGATGCCGCGTTCCTCTATGTATTGGTAAAACGATGCTTCGTCGGGTTCGAAAAGAAGCTGATACCGATGGGCAAGGAACTGTGCGTTCCACATCTGGTTGTAGCAGATCCTCGACACCAACCCCTCGCGCGTCCACTTGATCTTGAACGGATCGCCATACTCCGCCGTGATCTCGCGGTACGGGTCGGCAAACTGAAGTGCGAGTTGCGGGGCGATCAGTTCCCTGGTCCCGCTGATATGGGAGAGAAACTCTTCCGCCGTATGATCCAGAAGATAATCGTCCAGACCGGTCTTTTCATCCTCCGACTCCTGCGGCACATCCACCCGGAACAACTTGCAGCCGGACTTGTCCAGTTCGGCGGCGAGATAGATCGCATTGCGGGTAAACTGCCCGGCCTTGCGTCTGCCGTCGCGGGAATCGCTGTCATAGATGAGGTAAACATCCCGCCCGCCGGACAGATACGGGGTCAGGTCTTCGTGGATCTTGTGCTCCGACCCTGCCTCCCGGCGCTCATCTTTGGAGGCGAGCCAGTTCCAGATACCGGGGAGCCCGATGGTCGGGATGCCGCTTTTCGTCGCCTTGACCGCTTTCTTCTCGCCTTCCGTCAAAAACAACGGAGCGGAGTGGTCTTCCATCAGATACCCATGCACATCAGCCGGAATATAGCAATGGTTGCCCGCGCCGACGGCAACGCCGTATTTCATGCGTTCTCCGCTTGCGCCCACCGGCAGAGGCGGCCGGAACCGCATCCGGGAAAACTCATGATTGTGCCGGTCGCGCATAGCTGCGCCATCGGGATAGCGGAACATAATTTTGTATCCGCAGACCGTCTGGTCCAGATATTTTTCATTTGTGAAAGGCTGGACTTCCATATCCTGCCGGGTCAGACCGGATTTCGCCAGATCCTCATCGACCCACTTCAAGATGTCATCTTGCGTTTTTTTCATAGTTTCACCGCCGCTGGTATTGTTCAGTTGTCTGTCCGCGCGGGCGGCAGGACTGAACAGATTGAACGTCCGCCCTGCCAACGCAGGGGGTGCCGACATGATTGCTGTCATCGTGTTTCCTTTCGGTTATGGGACAAAAAGAATGCGCGGCTCCAGCGTCCCGGACCGAAACCGTGCATTGATTCAGAAAAAGACTTCCCGGCAAAGCCCCCTGCCGGACAGGGTGCTTATTCCGTTACGACATGCCAGTCCTCCCATTCTTTATGATGCGCTTTACAGTCTGCTGCATCCATTCCTCCTTTCGTTTTGCGGGAAGTTGATCCTTCCGCGTAGTTTGCTCATTATGTATATTCAGATTTTTTGGCAAACGCTCAGTAAAAATCTTTCGTTTTTTTCATGGTCTCCGCCCAAAATCCGGAATCGCCACCCTTTTTCGCCTTTCCCAGAAGAAAACATCCATACCGTATATTCGGAATTTTTTTGAAAACGATCAAGGTTTTTCCGGCTTTTTTGGAAAAAAGTCGTATCCATCCGAATCCGGCGACGAGATGTCCCTCTATCGGGGTTATTGCCAGGCAGGGGTATGTTTTGGCCCCTGTTTTCAGAAAAAATTTCATAAATTTTCTGAAATCACCCGTCCCGACAGGTGCACGACACTGACATCCGCCGATGAAAGCGCTCAACCCGTCATCCCCTTTATTCAGGTTTTTTCGGCAAACGCTCAGTAAAAAACCGCCTTTTCCCGAAAAAAACGAGATTTTTCCCGCTTTCGCAAACGAACTCTCTATCGGGGTTACTGCCAGGCAGGGGTGCAAATTGGCCCCTGTTTTCGGAAAAAAATTCAAAAAATTTCCGGGTTCATCCATCCGGGCAGGTGCACGACACCGCCATCCTGATGATCGCGCCGCTATCCCTCATCCCCTTTATTCAGGTTTTTTCGGCAAACGATCAGAGAAAAACGGACTTTTTTTCAAAAAAGTTTTGATCCCGTCTTTCGACCGTCCCGTACATACGCAAAAAATCACGAAACGTTCACCCCTTTTCTGAAGAAACCTTCCATACCGTATATTCAAATTTTTTCGGCAAGTGATCAATGATTTTTGCGTTTTTCTCGAAAAAAAGTCCTGGCCCGCGTTTTTTCATCCCGCAACGAGCAATCCTTCTATCCAGTATATTCAGTTTTTTTTCGGCAAACGATCAGAGATTTTTGCATTTTTCTCGAAAAAAAGTCGGCAACCGGATCCCTCTATCGGGGTTATCGCCAGGCAGGGGTGCAAATTGGCCCCTGATTTTTGAAAAAATCGGGAATTTTTTCCGGACCTGTGGTCTGAGGGCTACGGTTCGAATCCCACATGGCTGCCGTTTTTCAGAGTCTCTGAAGTGTCTGAGTTTACTCTGCTTTTTCGAACAGATGCCGTTGAACTCTTTACTGTGTAAATCGTTGTGACAGAGAGAAGCTCTCTCCGGAAACACACAAAAGCCCCGGGACAGAGAATTTTCGGAGCTTTCAGAGACGGCAGATGTGTGTTTCCGTCCCGTCAGAAGCCACGTGCAGAGAATCTTCAGAGTTCAGAGAATCGAGATGGGTATGCTGTGTCAGTCAAGCACGTTCCGGCAGAGTTTGCCGATCTCCCACACGATGCTTTCGTAGATGTCGTAGGGATAGCTTGCATTGAGCTCGTCCGCCAACATCTGCGCCGTCCGGGGCAGCATTTCCGCCAGACGCGACAGTTCCGCCAGCACCAGTTTGGGATTGAGATCGCAGCGCCGGGCCAGTTCCGCGAAGTGGTCCCGGGTCAGCATCCCCATCCGCGTTTCGCCGCCGATGCTCATGGCAAAACGTTTGGCGATGGAGTCGTAAACCATCGTCGAGAGCAGATCATACGCCGGGGCGAACGACGGCCGCCCGTTGCGGTAAAGCACGGCGTAGTTCTTGGCGTGGGCATCGCAGTTGCCGGTGAGGAAGTTGAAAATGAGCAGCCGGACAAAGCCCAATTTTCCTGCGGCGGGCATTTTGATCTCCGTCATCCGGTGCATACACTCCTCGATGCCCGGACCGCCGTCCTCCTGGTATTTGAGCTTCGGCGGCACGTTCAGCAACTGGCAGAAGTCCTCCTGATGCAAACGCACGGTAATGCCGTTCGCCGTCTCGCGGTCGAAACGGGACACGGTGTAGAACGGTTCATCGTTCAATGTCAGGATGTCGCACTCCGCGGCCGGGATGCCGCACTTTTTTGCCAGTTTCATGCAGAAGAACTCGTTGAACACGCTGTCGGGAAAGTTCGGGATCGCCGGTTTGATGATGTGCGTGGAGGGAGTTCCGTAAAGCGGCAGGGAGTTTTTTCCGTTGCGGACACAGGCGACCAATTTTTCCTGCGACCCAGCGCCGGAGATGCGGACTCCCTCGTCGCCGACATCCAGCGGCCGCTGACCGAGGTTGTCCAGAATGCGGTATGCTTCATCGTCGGAAAGGTCGCGGTAAACGGGAGCAGACAGAGACTGCGGCGTCTGGTCAACGGGATAAAACGAAACCGCCCCCGCACAGTCCGCGCCGATGCGCTTCAGCATCCCGAAGGTGTTGTCCTCGGAGACATGGAGGATCATCGCGACCGTGGCGCGGATACGCTCGTCGGGCAGCAGATTGGAGAAGAAGTTTTCCACCGCGGGATCGTGGAACACCTCGTCCGTCAGGGGCAGATTCTGCGACAGCGGATAGGCGTCGGGCGAGCACAGATACTCCGACAAGTAGGCAAACGACAGTGCGCCGTTGTCTTGCGCCAGCGTTCCGATCCGCGTCGTGTTCAGAAACACATGAAGTTCGTCGTGGATGCCGGACATGACTCATCACTCCTTGTCGTAGGGGCTGCGGATGAGCATGTCGACGCCGAGCGTTTCGAGGACGCGCAGCATCTTGCCGATGTGACACGTCTCCTTGCCGTTTTCCAAGTCGCTGATAAAGCGGATGCCGGTATTCGCCAGCCCGGCGAGCTGTGCCTGCGTGACCTTCTGCGCCCGGCGCAATTCGCGCACTTTCCGTCCCAGCGCCGCGCAGTCCTGAATGGTATCCTGGCCCATGATCCAACCTCCGTTTTGTTACCGTTCGGGAATAATATACCACGTTTTTCTCAAAAGTCAAGAAAATTTTCCCGAACGGGAATAATTTTCCCCGAGACTGCTCGGTCTATTACAAAAAATATCGACAATTCATTGATTGACAAGTTGATATAACGCGACTCCATGCTTCTATATACAGCGCACCACCACCCCGCGGTACCGCCAAGCGCCCGTCCGGAACCCGCTCGCAGACCGGGCAAAGTCTGCGACCTTTCTCAAGGTCGCCACAGACGCGGATGGAAATTGTGACGTATTTCGTTGATTCGCAGACGACATTATTGAAAATTGCCATATTTCCGAATTGAATTTTACCGTTTGGAGCAGTATATTATTGTGGGTTTGTGTGTCGTGTTCCCCTTCGGGGAAGATGCGCGAACCGGAAAAATTCGGTGCTGACAATGAAATTCGTCCTCAAACAATACGATACGGAGCTGATCTCCTTCGACCTGCGGTCGGAGGGGCTGGACGGCTTTGCCTGCACACTGCTCGAAAAAGAGGAGCGTCACCGCAAACTGTTTCCGCTGGGGCTCCAGTTGACCGACAAAGGCTTGCTCGACTGGCTTAGAAGCCGGGTCATCCCCCGCAACCGCGAGTTCGTTGACAAGATCCTTTCCGTCTACGGACTGGACCACAACAACATCCTCGGCATCGTCAAACTGTGCATGGGGCTTTCCGTGAACGACAGTTACTGGATCGTGCCGGAGGGCTTCAATGGCAAGTTCGCGGATTACAACCTTTTTGAGAACGGCTTCGACAAGGCGTTGTCGCTGATTGCCTGGACCGGGTTCGGCAGTGTGCGGCCGAGCGCATTTTCGTCGTCGCCCGAGTTCACCACCAACGGCAACCTTCGCAAAGGCTGGCGGCGTATTGGCGGGAAGATTATGCTCTACAAGGGCGGCAGTTCCGGCGCAGCAAACACCGGCAACGAGCCGTATTCCGAGTTTTATGCCTCCCAGATCGCCGAGGCCATGGGGCTGAACCACGTCACCTACAAGCTGGCGAAGTGGAAAGGCACGCTGTGCAGCACCTGTGAGCTTTTCACGGACATCGACCATTCCTTTGTGCCGATCCACCGCTGCTTCCCGGAGATGAAACTTTCCGAGATCGCTGCCGAACTGAAAAAGATGGGCGACAAGTTCTATCAGCCGTTCTGTGACATGATGGTCTTCGACGCGCTGGTGTGCAACACGGACCGGCACTTCGGCAACTTCGGGCTCCTGGTCAACAACCGGAGCAACAAGCCGTGTGCCTTCGCGCCGATTTTCGACAACGGCATGGCGCTCTTCCCGTTCGCGATGGATGATGAGTTCCGCGATCTCGACGCCTACGCCACGACCCGCACTCCGTATTTCGGCTCATCCTTCGCGGACCTTGCCGCGGCATTCATGACCGACCGCCAGCGCAAACAGCTCCGGAAACTGATCGACTTCCGCTTTACCCGCGACCGCAACTACAACCTCCCCGCAAAGCGCCTCAGGGCGCTGGAAACGTTCTTGCAGCGGCAAGTCAGAAAGTTGAGCGCAGGTGAAAAATGAGCACATTTTCTGTAAAATGTCCTGGCTGCGGCATCCTGCTTGACGCGGATGAAAAGTATATCGGTCTCATGGCGTCCTGCGAAAAGTGCGATGCACATTTTCCGTTGTGGAAAACAGAAGACACGTTGCCGCCATATCCGGATATGCTGGAGCGATATAAAGTCGGCATCGTGGCCAAGGCGGGGTTACAGCTTTCGATCACTTCGGGATTATTCGGCGATGAACAGCTTGAACTGACCTTGTCGCCGGAGGAATGCAAGAGGATATTCCATTTTTCATATCCCTTGCTTCGGAATGAAAACGAATCGGTTCATCTAAACGGCTATAATCGCTACTGGAAGAACCCTGTATCCATCAATGGCGTCAGTTATTTTGTCTGCAAGGAATGGTTTGAAAGCAACCGGAAGTATTTGATTTTCTGGCTTCGACAGATGAACGTTGCCTATGATGACTTAACCGCCGCATGTGACTTGCTGCAAAACGGTCCCGCCGACAAAAAAGCAGATTTGCAGGAAGAACACGTGTCGACCGTTCCTGCGGAAAGCGATGCCCGAACTTTTACTTTCGATGCCTTCCCGAAAGATCTGGACTACAGCCAGCCGCTGTCCCTGACAATGCCCAACGGCACTTTCCCGGTGAAGTATTGGAGCGAAGTTTTGGAGCACTGCTACGGCTATGCCTACCAAAACAACCTGAGCAAAGTTGAATCTCTGGCGGATATCGAAGCGCCTCCGCCACTCAGGAAGGGCATTCTTTTTTCTCGTCATCCTGAAATCTTGCGGCAGGCCAAGAAGCTGTCGCCGGGCTTTTACATGGAGGCCAATTTCAGCGCACACAGCGTCGTGAAAAATGTCTGCGGACTCATGGCTTACTGCGGATTCCCGGTGAAGGAGTTTTCGGTAACCTACCGGGTCAAGTCTTCCGAGCCGCCCGTTCCGGAAAGCAAAGCCGATGCGCCCGTATCGAGTTCCGAATTCAGCAAATCGCTGGATTTTTCCACGTTTACGACCGGGATCACGATCCCTGTCAGGGCGCATGAGGCCTTTTTGAAGCACTTGTCGGTTAAATTGGAACGTGGAAAGTCTCATCCCGTGACGATCATGGTCGGGGACAGCAGTTTTCAGGTCTCGATCAACAACATCGGTTTCTCCGACCCGAACCGGAAACAGGTCCTGGCGTTTCTGTGGCGGAAGAATTCTCCGCTTGCCAAGAGCTTTCAGGCGACTTTCCCGGCGGCGTATCAGCAGCTGATGGAAGATCACGCCAATCGTGCCGGAGTTGATGCGGTTTTGACCGTGTCCTGCGGCGAACAGCCCGATGTTTTCCAAATTGACCTGGGGACACCGCTGGTCGAGTGTAAAGAGCCTGACGCGCCCGCTCAAGCCGAAACGGCCGCCCCGGCTTTGCAGGAAGCCTCCGTGTCGAAGACGGCATCCTGTGGTGAGGACACGGCAAATAACGAGAACCAGCTTGCCGAGTTGTTGCAGGCGGAATTTACAAATGGTGTCAGACCAAGTTCCGTGATAGACCAAAAAAAGTTCCGGAAGTTGTATCGGCAATATTTTGATGCAGATTTGTCTGAGGATTTCGATTTCGCTGCCATCTTGCCGAGAGTCGGCATTGCTCACGGGGGGAAGGTTTTTCCGAAGCCTACGTCCGAACAAGGCGGCTGGCGCAGTCTAATCGACAAATTGATTTTGGAGGGGCAGTCTCTCTTTCAGTTCTCCCGTCTCATGGAATTATACGCTGACGAGCTTATGAAGTTCGGCATTACATCCCGCGAGTTGCTTCAGGAAGTAATGACGCGGGATGCGTCTGATTCCTTCGATATCTCCGGCGAATTATTCGCTCCCAAGGGAGACGAGACGATTCCCCATCGTCTTGCTGCTGCCTTCATTCCCGCAGAGGGTGCCATTATTGACGTTCTTGCAACTTCACGCCATGTCCCGTATCTCGATGTCGCATTCATTCGCACTTGGTACAGAGAAACTGACAGCCTGGTCAGAATTGCTCAAGATGTTTATGCCATAACGGGGCGAATTGAATTTGACGATACGGAAATTACTCGGGGCAAGTCTGACTGCGGAACAGCTGTAGCTGCGGAGGGATTCTTTTCTCTGTCGCAACTACATCTTGTCGACAGTGCTACGATGAACGACAGCCGTATGACTGAAGGTGCTCTTCGACGTGTTTTTTTCCAGCGTTTCTTGTCAGATGACTTTGATTTACATGGGCAGATTGTTTGTGCCAAAGGGGAAAGTATAGATGCCAAGATTCCTCTTCGAGTATTCCTGCGCGAACATTCTGAAGTCGCACTTGATCAACTTGAGGCAGTCGCGAAGGAATTTAATATCGCGCTGGGGATGGCACTTCAGACAGCCCACGAAGAGATGGTGCGTGTTAATCGAGAGAGATTCGTTGCGCCTGGCATGATTCCGTTCAGCATTGGTCCAACAGACGAGGCCATAGCAAATGTTTGTGAAGACACCCCCATGCCATTTGGATCATTCGCGAATCTGTCGGACTTTCCTGCTGTGCCAGGATGGCCATGGAACGAATACCTCCTCGAGTCTTTTTTGCGGCGGTCGAGTTCCAGGTTCCGGCTTCTGTCGCCAACTGGGCCCTCAAAGGATGTATCGGGAGCCGTCGTTCCATACCGTATGCGCGACTACAGTGCCGAAGATGTTTTCGCGATGATCGCCATTCGTAGCGCGGTTGCTCCTGAAACGAAGAAAGTTGGAAATTATTTTATTGAGACGCGTTGCATCCTGCGCCGTACAAGCAAAACATTGGAGGCGGTGGTTGCCAGAATGAAAGAATTGGAGAAACACTGATGTATACCTATTCACACGATCCGGAAACCGGCGGACTGATTCTTGAAGATTCGCTGTCAGAATTCTCAAAGGAGCCACGTCCCGTATGGGCGAAGGAACTTGATCTGCTGGGTTTTGACAAGTTCTGGAAATACGACAGCAACTGCCCAGACCCATATCTTTGGGCAGAAGCCAACTTCTACTGGTATCGCGGGAAAAAAGTCGCAAAGACCAACGGCGGGTCGCTTTACGAGAAACCAGAAATAGAATTGCTGAAAGATGAAACCGGCAAGGAGGTTCTGCCTGAAGGGGCATCACTCCTTCCCGTTGATATAGCGGCGATGGTAGCAAAAAACCGCCTGCGGCTCGAGGCTCTTGAAACTCTTACCGTCAAGAAGATATACGACATTTATCGCAAGTATGAAAAGAAGCTCGACTGTTTCCACGTCGCATTCTCTGGCGGCAAGGATTCAATCGTTCTGCTTGAGCTCGTCTGCCGTGCACTGCCCCGCACGGCATTCATGGTCGTGTTTGGCGATACCGGCATGGAATTTCCCGACACTTATAAGGCGGTTGAAGAGGTCGAGACACGTTGCAAGACGGATGGCATTGCTTTCTATCGTGCCAAGTCGCGTTTTGAGCCGGAGGTGTCGTGGCGATTGTTCGGGCCGCCGTCGCGCGTCCTACGGTGGTGTTGCACCGTCCACAAATCGGTTCCTCAGACGCTCAAGATTCGCGAACTCCTCGGCAAGCGGGATTATACGGGAATGGATTTCGTAGGTGTTCGTGGACACGAGAGTGCCTCGCGAGCCGAATACGACTACGAAAATTACAGCAAGAAACAGAAAGGTCAATACTCATTCAATCCAATACTCGAATGGACGAGTGCCGAGGTATGGCTCTACATCTTCTTGAGAGGACTTGTCGTGAATGCAGCCTACAAGAAGGGAAACGCACGTGTCGGTTGTCTCTTTTGTCCTCACTCGGCAGACAAATCGGATTGGTTTAGGCGCATGAACTATCCCGATGAGGTCGGTAAGTTCGTGCAGCTTATCCGCGAAGGCGTAGACGATCCTTCTATGGACACATACATTTCATGCGGTGGATGGATTGAGCGACGAAACGGGCGAGATGTAAAGAATAATGAACAAAAAATATCAGAATTAACTGCCGATGGACGAACGACACTCTCCATTTCTGACCCGACTACGGATTGGCGCGAATGGCTTAAGACGCTGGAAGAAAATGTAGAGCTGGAGACATCAGAATCGCATGGTGCCCTGACCGTTTCGTTCCCTGCTGTTCTCTCGAAAACTGCCGTGGGCAAGAAACTCAAGCAATGCTTTATCAAAGCGGCTTATTGTGTAGAATGTGGAGCCTGCGAGTCGAACTGCCGCTCTGGGGCACTCTCATTCAATAACGGCCTCCACATCGAGAATTGCATCCATTGTGGTCAATGTCACAATATTGACAAGGGATGTTTGGTATACCATTCGCTAAATAAACCCTTAAACGAAGGACATCTTATGAAAAGCCTCAATACTTTCTCCGATCATGCACCTAAGCCAGAATGGATTGTTGACTTCTTTGCAAAAGGTGCAGACTATCTTGCAAACAACAGCCTAGGGCGAATGCAAATAGCGTTCTTCAAACGGTTCCTTTCAGATGCTGGGCTGATCGTAAAGAATAAAACCACGACGTTTTACGAACTGGTGAACCGGCTGGGCGTGAATAATGAGGACACTTGGGGGCTTGTCCTTGTGAACCTTGTAAACGAGAATCCGCAAATAGAGTGGTATATTCGGAACATGGAACCTGAGCATATGTGTGCTTCGCAGGAAATCATCGGCGCACTTGCTCCTTTCGGAGTCAAAGAGAAGGATGCACGTTCAATTCTTAAAGCTTTCAAACGGTTGTGCGAAACGCCCTTTGGGAGACGGCTTAATTTCGGGACTTTTTCCGATGCTGGTCATGCTTTACAATCAATAACTCGCACCAAACCTGTTTTGCCATCCCCGCTTGTTATGCTTTATGCGCTATACAAGTTTGCTGAAAAATGTGGTGGCTATTACGAATTCTCGCTCTCACGACTGATGGATTTTACGGTGGAATCGGATGGCGTGAGTCCGGCACAGACATTTGCATTGTCGCGTGATGAGATGGAGGCGATCCTGAACGGACTTGCGAGGACGAATCCGGACTTTGTTACATTCACCACAACCCACGATCTTGAACTTATTCGTCTTGCTGATGATAAAACATCTTCGGATGTAATTTCGCTTTTCAATTAGGAGGAAAACTATGTCCAACTATAGTGACTATTTCCAACTCAAGTACAACCCCCCGGAAATTACGCAGGCAACATTTGATGCCCATCCGGACGGCTGGAAAACGACGTACCCACACAAGACATTTGTCGACTTGTTGAAACGTCTGGAAAAAATGCTTGCACGCGGCAGCGAGATGGATAAACATTCCATTTGGATTCACGGGGCATACGGAACGGGCAAGAGCCAAGTAACGTGGACTCTTCGCTGCCTCTTGACGTGCAGCGATGCCGATTTCAACACCTACTTTGATGATTATTCGCCGCTGAAAACAGAGAACGATTTGAGGACCAAACTTGCGGGACATCGCAAAGCACGGAAGATCGTAGTGGCGGCGCGGCACGGATCGGATGCGATTTCGGGTCCGGAAGATCTTGTCGAGGCTGTTTTCGCAAGTCTTTCCAAGGCCCTTGATGATGCGAAGATTTCCTACGATGCCGGGGCGACTCTGCGTGGCGGCATAGCCAAATGGCTTGAAAGCAATACTGAACGTACCTATTTCGATGCTCTTATCAAGGAGTCCCCATATTGTCATAAGGGATGCTTTGCGGGTAAATCGGCAGACGACATCCTTACAACTCTCAAGGGTAACGGTATTGCAGATGATTTGCTCAGGGAAATTCGGCGTCTCGCAAAGGACAGAGGCCTCACAGCACTGCGCTTTGCCAAGGAGGATCTTGCCGCCTGGATACGCGAGACAGTCGAGAAGAATAATCTGCACCTTATACTTGTTTGGGACGAATTTTCCGCATTCTTCAAAAACAACAAGACGAAACTCGATACTTTGCAGTCTCTCGCAGAACTATCCGGGGCTACTCGATTCAATCTCGTGATCGTCACGCACTTCACCACATCCTTTTTGCCGGAGAACGACAATTCGGCGCAAATCATTGTTGACCGCTTCAAGCCGACGATGGAAATCAGTCTGCCGGAAAATATCGCTTTCGAACTGATAAGTGATTCCCTTAAGGTCAAGCCTGCATTCAAGCAAGAGTGGGAGTCGCTTGCCGACGATCTTAACGAGCGCATGATGGTGCCTCGCAGCAAAGTGGCGAAAATGCTTAAAGATGTCGATGAAAGCATCTTTCGTACCATGCTGCCATTTCATCCGTATGCGGCACTGGTTCTCAAAAATATTGCCGCGTTATTTGACTCGAACCAGCGGAGTATGTTCACGTTCATTGCGGCGGAAGAAGATGCCCATGCATTCAAATGGTACATCCAGACCCATTCACCGGAAAACGCCGATGTATTGGGGGTGGATTTGCTTTGGGAATACTTCTATGAGACCGGCAAAACGCTGAGAGGAACTGGCGAAACCGGGAAGAGTAATCTTGATGCCCAGGTCAGGGCGATTTTGGAGGTCTATCCCGACAAGTCCGGAAAACTGCTTGCAGACGAGAAGCGAGTCCTGAAAACGATACTCATGTTCCAGGCCCTGGCGAAAAAGCTCAACAATCCTCCCGAGTTTCTTGCCACGGAAGAAAATCTTCGTCTTGCCTTTGATGGTATTGATGCATTGGAAAGCGGTACGGGGATAACCATTGCCAATAAACTCGTCAATACCGATAAGATTCTGTTCGTAGACGAGGTAAACGGCAAGCGTGTTTGCCAAGCCCCGATGGCAACAGGTGGTCGTGATTTGCAGGAAATCGAGAAACTTAAGCAGCACTACCTTGACACGACAAAGACGAAAGACCTGCTGAAAGATTGGCAACGCGAAGAGGTGTTGCGTTTGTCACGTCCTTTGGAAGAACGATTCGACATTCGGATTTCGGGACCGGACTCTTTTAAACTGGTTCTTGGTCAGCTGCTGGCACAGGATTCCAAGAATTACAAAATGCGAGCCATGATCGTAATCGGTCGGAATAGCCTTGATGCTGTTGCAGCCAGAACAGCGATAGATGAGGCCCTTGCCGAGCCGCGAAGCAGCAATGTTGTATTCATAGATGCAAGCGCTGTGGAACTGGATGATGACGATTTTGCGAAATGGGCCGAATATAAGGCGCGGTCGAATTGGTATGCCCACAAGGATACGCAACAATCAAACAATGCCCTTTCAGAAGCGGGAAAAATACTTTCTGCATGGCGAGATAAGATAGCATCCGGCGCATTTACCGTAAGAACAAAACGTAATCCGACAGGTGTGGTTTGTCATGGGGCTTCCGAGGTCGGAGACGAAATGCGCTTATCGGTGTTGGAAAAATATCCGCTTACATTGGAATTTGAACATGGTTTGAAAGACACCCAGTTTAATCAAGCGACAAAGGCAGAGGTTTCTGCTGGGATATGGGGTGGTCTTGCTCATCTTCCAAACGGAGAGAAGGGCGGTAAGATGGATGCTGCGGCGGAAAATGCTCTTATTGGTCCAGTTAAAGACAAAGCGGTGTATTGGAAAGAGATTCCGACGCTGACAATTTCCAAAATAAAGTCCAAGATCGAGCAGAAACTCAAGCATGCTTTCAAGTCAGGCGGTGAAGGAAGAATTGAGTTTGGCGACATCATAGAATCGCTCTTTGAAATCGGATTCATGCCTACGGCTTTACATGGCTTTCTCGTAGGGTATCTTCTTAAGGAATATGTAGGCGGTGATTACCGATTTGTCCGCGATGGCGAAAGTCCGCTTCTTACGGCAACAAATATGACCGAGGCGATTCTTGCCTATTTCAGGAAGGTTCTTGGAACGGGCGGGGGAAGATACCACGAGGCGTACATCGGAATCTTGACAGATGAGCAACGGCGTTTCGCCGACCTTGCAAAAGTTGTGTTCCGCCTTGGCGAGAATGCCTCAATTGATATCGTTGCACATGATCTTGCCGTGCGCATTCGAGATTTTCAGTATCCTCTGTGGTGTTTCGAGGCGTTGCCTGAAGCCGTCGGGTTGGAACGTTACATAGAACAGTTCACTTTGCTCACCAATCCTGCAAACCAGAAGGGCGCCACGCTTTCAGGGGTTGCAACGGAGATTGGACGCATGGCGGCAAACGACCCCGATGTGGAGACGCGGCTCTCAGCTCTTTTCACAAAGGAGAAGGCCGCAGCGGCAATGAATGCATGGCTAGATGATTTTGAGGAAGGTCTGTTCCGCAAAACGGCAGAAGAGATAAATGCCCCCGATCCGCTTGCAGATGTCAGACGTTGTTTTGGCAAAAACGGTGACGGAGCCTGGCTCTGGCATCGTGAAACGGGGGAGAACGAGATCCGAGCACTTCTTCGGGACTACCGCATCGTGGCAGAATCGTCAAAACGGGGCTTTGTAACCCCTGTGAATTCTGTTTGGGAATGTATTGAGGCTTGGCGAGACAAGACGCGTAATATACGCATCCCGTGTGCGACACTTGTGGCGTTAAAACCGCAGTCCAAGACATTTCTCGGGTTACTCAAGGAGATAGCTGGAGGAGGACATCTTGAGCAGAATGACAGGCGAGACGCCTTTTTCCGCGAGATTACAGACAAGGGAGACATCAATCGCGATATGCTCGACGGATGTCTTGCGCTTTTCAAATCGACATACTGCGAACAACTTTCAGGCTTGGACACACAGGAGATGGATGATTTGTATCTTACCGGGTTGGATAAATCGTCCTTCCTTGCCGACAAGCCGACCTATGAGCAGATGCTCGTCCAAAAAGTCTCTGAAATCAAGAGTCACCAAGGACGGGCGAAATTGCTTGCTTTGTGGGAAGAAAAGACGGGAACTCCGACTCCTTCGGCATGGTCAAAGCAGTTTGAGACACCTATTCTCGCCATGGTTCCTCCAGAGGGAACTCCCTTACTCAATAGTTTGCGTAACGCCTTAAATGCTTTGAACAACAAAGAATCGTCGGTCGCCAATGTCGAAGCGGCTCTTGACTTTTTCTCAATCCATCCGGAAGTGTTCCGCTGGTTTGATGGAAAGGTGGCTGACGAGGCCTTCCAACGGAGTGTTCTCGGCCGCTACGCGGTCATACTGACAGATCTCGCGGCAGTTCGTACTCGATTGGGAAAACTGAATGCAGACCCCGATAGTTGGCTTGTTGATCCGAGGCTTGAAGCAACGCTTCAGAAGTTGGCGGAAAGCGAATACAACCTGAATTGCGCGGAACGCGTACGCGGGAAAATCAAAGAAATGAGCGCAGAGGAAGCGAAACGTTATCTCGTGGATCTTGTTGTAAACTCACTTGATGTGGGGCTGGTAATTCTGTCAAAGGAATAACGCTATGGATACTGTTAAAGCTGCACTGGATTACCTGAACGGGAACGGCACCTCGACTCCTTTTTTTGTGGCGTTTGATGCGTCTGCCGATCTGTCATTGCTTGTATCATCACTCTCTTCATGCGATACGATACGTATGAGTGATTTCTGCCATGCTCCAGATGCATTGCCGGACTTGGATTCGCTTTGCGATCGGCTTACACATGCGAGCGGGAAAGCGATTCTTCTTGGCGTTGGCGAGTATGCAGCACTTTCTGGCGACAGAGAGGTGAAGAGATGGCTTTTCGGACTGACATTACACAATTTCCGCCTTGTTGTGCCGGTATGGAATGGACACATATTTCTCGACGATGAATCGCGGAACGATCCCCGTATACAGGGGCGCAGGGGGGTGGCATTTGCCAAAACAGACAATCATTGGTCGATTCGCATTTTCAAAGAAGGTCTTGTAAAAAATCCCGACGCGATGGGGTTCCGGGCTCTTATGCGAATTCTTGAAGATGGGTGTAACAATGCGCTAACCGCCATAACAACAGTTGTCCCATTGAACAACATATGGTGTCGCCGGATTGATTCTGCTTACGAGGTATTCAAAGAGCGGTATCCGAAGAGTAATGTTCGGGAGGAAATGTTTTCCGAAAAACAGTGGGCGGCATTCCTAAATGAAGATCGCATTCGGGATGATAGTCTGACAAGCGCTGATTCGCTTCTGAGTCTCCTTGAAGATGGAACAGGTGATGACCAGTATCTATCGTTTGTAATATCGAAAACCCGACAATACTCCGAATGGCGGAGCAATCTTCTTTGTGCAATTCTTGACATTTCCCCTGACGATGAACTCTTTCCAAAACTTTATGGGGCTCGCAAGAAAATAATCTCGCATTTTGATAATGCGGATATGACAGATTTTATTCGTGAATCGCACCGCATTCCCGATCCTTCCGTCCGTGTTTGCTATATGACTGATACCACGGCTCTGGAAAGAGAAGAAATATTGCGGATAGTCGTGGCAGCCGAGGATGTCCCAGATGCGGTGGAAAAGATCTATCCTTTACTATGGGATTATTGGCGTAAGTTCATGCTTTGCGGTGATGCCTTTTCCAAAGATCTCACACAATATTTTCAGGACTACAAACGGCAAAAACTATTAGGGCGAATCGAGCCAAGTTTCATGGAAATTGTGCGGGATCTTGCAGAAGATCGTCCACAATTTGCCTTGCCAACGAGAGAATCTGTTCTTGAAAGCATCGGAACGGACAATGTAGCACTTTGCTGGGTAGATGCACTAGGGTGTGAGTTCCTTGGATTTATTCAGGCTGTTGCGGAGCGCCGTGGCCTTAAGCTGAAAGTTACCCCCGCAAGAGCAAAATTACCATCCATAACAAGTGTAAACCGACAGTTTTATGACGAGTGGACAGGCGAAAAAATGCCTCCCTTCTCCAGACTGGACAAGATAAAGCATGGTGATTTTGTAAAATTTGACGATACGGACAGTAATGTGGCAACCGAACTCCCGCATGAATTGCAGATTGTGGAAGATGTGATTAATGCAATATCAGCACGACTCCGCAAAAAAACAGGCAGCAAAGTAATTCTTGCCAGTGACCACGGTGCGACTCGCCTTGCCGTGATCTCGCACAACGAGACGGTTTGGGAACTGCCGGAGAAAGGAAAACACAGCGGCAGATGTTGTCGAAAAAGCGAGTTTGATGGTATTCTTCCGTCTTGTTCAACCGACAGCGAAGACGAGAAATGGCATGTCCTTGCCGGATACGATCGCTTTAGGGGTGGTCGGCAGGGGGATGTTGAAGTCCACGGCGGAGCCACTTTGGAAGAAATGGTCGTTCCCGTTATAGAGTTTGAACTGCTTGAAAAAAATATCCATGTAAGACTTGCCGCGGAAAAATTCAAGGTGACTTTCCGCGATACGGAAATTACGCTTCGGATCTTTTGTTCCGCAACTTTGACAGCACCGTCTGTCGCGATTGGGGAATCACGCTACAATGCTACTGCAAATGATAGCGAAGTTGGCTGGTATGATGTCCGTATCCCCAAACCTGTGGCTGGCGACCATGTGGCGATTGTTTATGACGGCGACACGAAAATCGACGAAGTGCATTTCTCCGTTGTAAGTGGCGGGGCTCAAATTAAGAATGACGATTTCTTTTGATAAAGGAACTCTTTTGAAATGACACAGGAAACGACAGAAAAACTCCGCAAATGCTTTGAATCAATGGCCGTTTTCAAGGACTTGACTCAAACAAGTCTTTTTAAGACCCTTGGATTGCCGTCTTTCATGCGGGACTGGCTCCTGCAGCGTTTTGAGAACGAAGATGGTGTGTTTGATGCAGAAGAAATGATTTCATTTGTGCATGAGTTTATTCCAAAAAACGATGATTGGACGCGTATAAAAGATCGGATAGTGGTAGGCTTTGAGCGCGTCAAACTACTTGCCAAAATAATCATTAATATTGATGTTGTCACAGGAGAAGTCACGTTTTCGCTACCTGATTTCGGACTTCGTAACCGCGAAACGATGATTGACGCGGAGGTGTGGGACAAATGCAGAGGCAAATTGGCTTCTGGACGTGAAACGTGGGGTATGCTTGAGCTCGGATATCGGCCACCGGATGACACGGTTCGACCTAGGCTTCCAGGTAAAATCAAGTTGTTGTCATTCCGTGATTTTTGCCCTTATTCGATTGACTTGGAATACTATAAGGATGTCCGCAAAGAATTTACGATTCAAGAGTGGGTTGATATTGTCCTTGGCGCTGTTGATTACAAAGCCGAAGGATATATAGCGGCAAAAGCAGAGAATGCTGAACTCCCAGATCCACAGATAATGAAGCATACGATGTTGTCACGGGTGCTCACATTTGCAGAAAAACGTCTCAATTTGATTGAGTTGGCGCCCATGGGCACAGGGAAATCTTACTTGTTTGGGCAAGTGAGTCGCTATGGCTGGCTTTCTACCAGCGATAAAATGACTCGTGCAAAGCTTTTCTATGATTCTGGACGACGTGAACCAGGGCTCGTGGGACAATATGACTTTATTGTTTTGGATGAAATACAAAAAACCGTCTTCGAAGATGGCATGGGAAGTGTGATGCAGGGATACTTGGAGAACGGAAAGTTTTCTGTAGGCAATTATTCCAGTCCTGCAACTTCTGGATTTGTCTTGTGTGGAAATATTCCGCCAGAGATCATGAAGCAAGACGGTTACGCCTATATGTTTGCCAATTTGCCGAAACTGTTTCAAGATGCCGCGATGATTGACCGTTTCCATGGCTTCATCAAAGGATGGAATATTCCCCCGATGAACAGCTCCCTTAAGATAGACGGCTGGGCATTGAATTCTGAATATTTTACAGCGATACTGCACCAATTGCGTGATGACAGTTCCTATAGACATGTCGTTGACGAACTGGTGGAAGTCCCTCCGGGTTCCTACGAACGCGATACCGAGGCGGTTAAACTTATATCAACGGCATTTCTAAAACTGCTGTTCCCCAATGTAAGAACTCCAGCAGACATTTCGGAAAAGGACTTTGTGCGATTTTGTTTCAGACCGGCGATGAAGATGCGTTATACCATCCGATACCAGCTGGGGCTTATGAACGAGCAGTATAGAGGAAAGGATTTGCCTGCTTTCAAAATAAGAAAGGTGGTCTAAGAGTGCCTAAGAAAGTTGAGCAATGCTTTGAATGCGGACAAATGGTCGACAAGAATGCTGTTGGTCTCAACAAAAAGCTGTTGGGCGAGAATGTTTCCAAGTTTTTCTGTTTATCATGTCTTGCCGAGAATCTCGGGGTGTCTGTTGAAGACCTTATTGCAAAAATAGAAGAGTTCAAAGCTCAAGGCTGTAAATTATTTTCATGAAGAAACGTCCTTACATTTATGCCGATAATGCGGCGACTACCAGACTGGCTCCAGAAGCACTCGAAGCCATGATGTCGTATCTCACCGATGAATACGGCAATCCGTCCAGCTTGTATTCCTTCAGCAGATCAGCGAAAAAGGCTCTGGCTGATGCACGTGCTGTCATTGCCGAATGTATTGGAGCATCTCCAGAGGAGATCTTCTTCACCAGCGGGGGAACCGAAAGCGATAATTGGGCGATCAACAACTTCGTTTTTGCCGAGTTCCATAGAAAACGCAAGATTCTGATTTCCCCCGTGGAACACCATGCAATTCTGAACAGCTGCAGCAAAGTTGCGCTTGTTTCCCATTATGTAATTGGCACGACTCCTGTCGATAAAACAGGCAAAATTATAATTCCCGATTACGAAGAGCATGTTTCGGAATGTCCCGACGGGATTTCCATTATGCTTGCCAATAATGAAATCGGAACAATTGAAGATATCGAACATCTTACCAGAATTGCGCATCGTTACAACCTACCGTTCCATACCGATGCGGTTCAGGCTATGGGGCATATCCCGATAAATGTCAAAACACTGGACGTAGATATGTTGTCTGCATCGGCACACAAATTCCATGGTCCTAAAGGAATCGGATTTCTTTATGTAAAGAGCGAGACTCCTATGGGATCATTTATTGAAGGCGGACAGCAGGAAGCCGGTCGGCGCGCAGGCACGGAAAATGTTGCCGCGATTGTCGGCATGGCAACTGCTTTGAGACTCTGTTGCGAAAGAATGAATGAAGTAACTGCCCGTCTGGCTGAAATGACAGCCTGTTTCAGAAAAATAATCAATACCAATCTTCCTGAAGCAACATTCAACGGAGATCCGGAACATCGCCTGCCTGGTCATATCAGTCTATCCATCCCTGGCATTTCCGGAGAAGGTCTGCTGCATGTCCTCGACCTGCAAGGAATAGCCATATCCACTGGAGCCGCTTGTAATTCCAAATCTACAGAAATCTCACATGTTCTGAAAGCAATTGAATTGCCGGAAAAACTTGCCAAAGGAACCGTCCGCATCACGTTCGGCGCATATAACACCGTGGATCAGGCGCAATATATCGCGGACAAAATCGTCAAATATTACAAAACAGCAGTCGGGGTGGGACATGCAAGATCATAAAAAACATCTTTTTGACGAATATATCGTTCAGGGGGAAACGTCACGTAAACAGCGGGCGGAGAATTGGCAGATCGCCATCGGGCTGCAGGATGTCGACCGGCTGCAGAACTCCCCCTACCTGCTGGAGACTGCAAAAGAGCATATCGAGGGGAATATTGATTTCGCCGCCGTCAAGAAGCGCATAGCCGACTACTACCAGACCGAAGAGGGCCGCAAACTTGCCGCAGCACGGTCCGATGAAGCGGACGAGGTTGCATCCCGCATTTCAGAGATTCTGGAAGAGGATGCCTTTGCATTCATTCCGGAAGAGTATTTGCGTCTGCACAAACGGCTGTTCGCTGGAGTTTTTCCTCATGCCGGGAAATACCGGCGAGTAAACATTTTGAAGAAGGAGTGGGTGTTGGATGGTGAAAGCGTCATTTACGCGCCTGCCGAACTGCTGAAAGAAACCTTGGAATATGATTTTTCGCAGGAACGCAAGTTCTCGTATCAAGGGCTTTCCCCACAAGAGACACTGAAACATATCTGCAAATTCATTTCCGGGCTGTGGCAGATACATCCGTTTATGGAAGGGAATACCAGAACAACTGCCGTCTTCACGATTTTTTACCTGCGCAAGTTCGGATTTTCGACCGACAATGAACCGTTCAAGCGTCACTCGTGGTATTTCCGAAATGCGCTCGTGCGAGCCAATTACAACAACTACGCTCAGCAGATTTCTTCTACTACCGTATTTTTGGAAAGATTCTTTGAGAACCTGCTTTTCCACGGAAAAAATGAACTTAAAAATCGCTTCTGCCATATACTGTGGAAAGAGGAAGCGCAAATCCAAAGTGCCATTTCAAAGTGCCAAAATGTCACTTTGGAGGAATCTTTGGTTCTGAAAATTATAGCTGCGAACCCCAGAGTCACGCAAAAGATGATAGCCGATGCAATCAAAAAATCGGATCGTACCGTAAAGCGTATTACCAGTTCATTGCAGAAAAAAGGTCTTCTTTCACGTAAAAACGGCAAGCGCAACGGAGTTTGGGAAGTCTTGCAATGAAAAACGGTGATGTCCGATGAAACTGCTTTGCCTTTCAGACTTGCATTTACGCTCGGAGGCGGTAGTCGCGGCCATCGACCGGCAGCGGCTGTCGCCGTTTCTGGCGCAAATCGTAGCGACTGAGGCCGAGGTTTCCCCGGATGCCATTGTGGTAACGGGGGACACCGTTTCCCCGGCCCAGGTGCGCCTGCCTTCGGCAACGCTGCGGACGTTCATCCCGACCGACCTGCCGGTGGTTGCCACGCTGGGCAATCATGAATTCTGGGGCCGCACCTTCGAAGACACTCTGGCGAAGCTGAAGGAGCAGACGCTGGCCACCCCGAACATCTTTTATCTCGACCTGATCGGCGCGGTCGAACTCGGCGGGGTGAACTTCGTCGGCGGGACGCTGTTCTTCGATGGGTCCATGCGGATTCGGGACAACCAGCGGGTCGATGAATGGGACGGCTGGCAGGACTGGCGCATCGTCGACATCGAATCCCGGTATATGGAATTTAACGCGTACTACGTGGACATGATCCGGGCGAAGATGAAGCTTGGGATGTCGACCGCCCTTTGCATGCATCACGTGCCACACGTCCGGCTGAACGGTCATGAGCCGAGCCATTACATTATTATTTTTTTGAAGACATCACTTGCAAAAATGCTCCCCGTGAAGTATAATATTCACGAAGATGGGAGTTATATAGGAGAACAAGCCATGGTATTATGTGCAACATTCTTCCATATCACGGATCGCGAGAAATCGTTTCGAAGCCGTCATACGGCAAGGTTAAGCCGTATAACGATTCGGCAGCGATTTCTACTGCACCAAAGGCAAATAAAGATTTATTTCTGGATGAAAAAATAGGAGAACTGGGATTTTATGTGGCATGATATTGAGACGACAGAAGATTTTCTAAATTTTTGTGTCATTGCTCAAACTGCGGCCAATTTTATCAGAGAATCTGGAGAAAACCCTATTTCATTGGGTATATCTGGCAGCTGGGGAGTCGGGAAAACTTCTTTGGTAAAAATGATTCGACAGGAAATAGAGAATTTTGGCGATCAAAATTACTCTTTCATTGATTTCAACGCATGGCTTTATCAGGGGTATGATGATGCCAGGATGGCGTTATTGCAAACTGTGGCTGATTTCCTCCTAGAAAAGACAAAGGAGAATCAACCGCTATTAAAAAAAGCAGAAGCCTTTTGCCGCAGAATAAAAGTTTTGCGACTCTTTAGGACTATGATCCCGGTCATTGCTGGTGGCGCGAGCGGATACGCGACAACAGGCAACTTCGGGGGCGCTGCAATGGGGGCTATAAGCGGAGCGATTGGGGCGACGACAGGAAATATTACGCAACAGGCAACTCAAATAACTGAGGGGTCTGCTAAATTGTACGATAGCATTGTCGGTAGCATTTCGCCAGAAACCACGCACTCCTTGCCTCAAGAGATACAGAAAATCCGTAACGAATTTGAATCTCTATTGGGTGACCTAAAGATAAAACTTGTGGTAATTGTGGATGATTTGGACCGATGTTTACCAGATACTGCCATTTCAACGCTTGAAGCTATGCGCTTATTGCTTTTCATGAAAAATACGGCATTCATAATTGCAGCCGATGAAAATATGATTCGAAAAGCTGTCAGTGCCCATTTTGGAGGGACCGTATTGTCAGATGAACTTGTAACCAATTATTTTGATAAGCTTATCCAAGTTCCAATAGCAGTTCCACATTTAGGAATATCTGAAATCCGAGCCTACCTCATGATGTTGTTTGCCAGGGACTACTTGGAGCATGAAATAATATCACATGATGAATATAAGTCTGTTAAAAGTTGCCTTGATGAGAAATTAAAATCCTCATGGAATACTGCAATTACAGAAAAGGAACTAGAAGTTGCATGGGGAAGCAAAAGCCGCCAAACGGAAATCGCGCTTGGAATTAAAATTGCCGATGAACTAGCACCTCTTCTTGCCGCATCGGATAAAATTTGTGGTAACCCAAGGCTTATTAAGCGTTTTTTGAATGAGATAAAAATCCGTCAGGCAATAGCCCTTTCCCAAGGAATGAATATTCAGTGGGCTCAGCTGGTGAAATTTCAATTGTTTCTTCGTTGTGCTCCATCTGCAGCCGTGGATTTCATGCGTCAGCAATTATTGGATAGCAATAATGGCAAATTGGCATTTCTTAAGGATATTGAAGACGGATTGGCACAAAATTATACATACAAAGCCCCTGATGCTTGTTGGAATGATCCGTTTATTGAAAAGTGGTCAATGCTTGAACCGCCATTGGGAGATGTTGATTTGAGACCATTGTTTAGCCTACGCAAGGATCCTGTTGGGGCTGTTGTTTCGTATAGTCCGCTCTCTGTCGATGCACAAGCATTATTCGAAGAGATTCGCATTGCAACTCGATGGGATAGATCCTTTTCGGGCCGAATGGATAAATTGGGAAAAGAAGAAAAGAATCGAATTTTTACTTACATGCTTCGCGAAATAGAAAGAGGTGCTTGGGATGCAAATTCCGTTAACAAAATTATCGCAATAGCCGATGATAATGAAGCGTTGCGCGGGAAAGCATTATTGCTGTTGGAGCAAATTCCTCCCGTTGGTATAGCCCCTGGACATATTTCTATTGTTTCCGCTCACGACTGGTCAAAACCTATTTTGGATAAATGGAAAGATATTCCCACGCTTAAAAACTCGGCAAAAAAGGCTATCGAACATAATTTGAAATGAGGATGTGATATGGGAACTTCTACCTCTAGCAATGGCCCCAGTGGTGGAGTTTCATTTGACCCGCCTTGGCTTATTTCCGAAAGGGACAACGGAGATATTTCAATCTCTGATACGGAGCAACTGGAATTGCCCTTGGCGCCTCTGCCTTTGCAAGTTGATAACATGGCGCCTCGGGCACGTTTTGCTCCTGCTAGAAAAGGGCTAAATCACTATATTTCATCGGGTGATCACCAAGACCTAAAAAAAGCCTTGGGGGGGGTATTCGCGCCGGGGAATGGGGGGAGCAACTCGACTTGCGCGCCGCATGACAATGTCCGCCCGCACGGGAGCCGAGGCAGTAGCTTTTTTTAGAGACATTGCCGATGGGAAATGCAATCCGAATTCATCGTGGCTAAAAGAATTGCTTGCAGAAAGTTCTTCTCCTGATGATATTTTTGATCAAATTGCCGCTAAAATTTCTCCTGAATTTGGTGGCATAGATGAAAATTCCTGCCGTGATTCAATTACGCAGGCATTGATCGATTTAGGGGAATCAAACCAGGATTTTGACATTACCAATTTCACTGCAGACGACATACAATCTTTTATATGTTATTTCCTTAGCAACGAGATCTTTAATCGTGTAATAATTGACATTGGTCAATCATTTGAACGCCATTTATCTGTGCGAGAGATATGTGAACGCAAGGATGAAATGCGAGAATACATTTTCTACGAGGTTGAAAAGCAGGTTAACAATTATTGGGACGAAAATTCATATATATCCCAAGCTGATATTGTCAAAGTATTACAACAAATCATCCGCGATACATTTTCGATTTTCGAGGAGGAATAGCCATGAAGAACTTTATTTGCTGCAAAGAAGTCAATATTCCTCAAGAGATTCCTGAGAACACATATTATTTTGCTTTATATCCATCACATGCGGTTCATCGTGATGGTGTAGGCTATATTAATATAAATTTTCTAAAAAACATAAAAAAATTAGGTATTTTCCCGCAAATTAATGAGCTAGATTTTACCACTATCGCGTTATCGGTTGCAGCCATCGACAATGCAATATCAAGACAAAAATCTGTTGATGGTTGGACTCGTAATATTCATGCCGAAATAGCGCTCTGTAATCCAACACCATGGAATCTTCAGAGAGATGATTTGCAAAAAGCTTTCCATTTTTTGACTGGCGATTATTGGCAATTTGAATTTAAGGCCGAAGGGTGGGCCCCGATTGACCGCACCGATGATGTTTCTGTTCCTACTGTCGACGCTGATTGCGTATGCCTTCTGTCAGGGGGATTAGATAGTTTTGTCGGTGCGATTGATTTGCAGGAGCAACACAAAAAGCCTCTTTTCGTTTCTCAGATAACACGAGCCGATGCCCCCATTCAGAGAGAACTAGCAGAACTACTCAATGCGTCTGAAAGACATATCCAATTAGGTTTTTCCATCAAATCGCCCTGCGGAGAAACTGAAAAATCAACACGGGCAAGATCAATTGTATTTTTTTCATATGCGCTTTTGGCGACATCGTTAATTCGCCATAATCATGTGGGGCCAATTGATATCATTGTCCCAGAAAATGGCTTCATCAGTTTAAATATCCCCATGAATTCTGGAAGGATTGGAAGTTTAAGCACAAAAACAACACATCCCATATATTTGAAATCCATACAAAAAATATGGGATAATGTTCAGATACCATCTAAGCTTAATATGCCTTATCAATTTAGAACCAAAGGCGAGATGCTTATTCACTGCCGTAACAAGGCTATTCTCAAGCAAGGAGCTTTTTTAACCGCAAGTTGTGGCAAATATTCGCATTATGGGCGAAAGCATTGTGGGCGTTGTTTACCATGCCTAGTTCGTCGTGCCGCCTTCGCCAAAGCAGGACTAGTAGATAGAACTATCAATGATTATGTTTTTGCAGATTTGTCCAATCCGAATTCCAATAAGAAGACTGGGGCAAATGATTTTCATGCCATTGCAGAGGCATGCATGACCGCTCAACGACGAGGTATTCAGCGATTCCTCGCCGGAGAGTTAGCATTTGCCACCAATGGTGAAAAAGCTCAATATTCAGATGTAGTTTCCAGGGGACTTAAAGAATTAGAGTCGTATTTACACTCATGGGGCGTCATATGATAGACATGCATTCTCATGTCGATTTATATCCAAGCCCGCTTAAAATTGCAAAGCTGGCTAATGAGCATAACACGTTTACACTTGCCGTGACAACAAGTCCTAAAGCTTGGCAAATGACTTCTCGTATTTTTTCTCGCTATGAGAACATCGCTGTTGCGTTGGGGCTTCATCCTGAAATTGTGCAGCAAAAGGCCGGAGAGTTAGACTTATTTTTAAATACTATTCCTGACGTAAAAATAATAGGCGAGATTGGGATTGATGGTTCTATGCGAAATATAAATAATTTGCAATTGCAAAACAAGATATTTCAAGCAATCTTAATTGAAGCAGAAAAATGTGGAGGAAAAGTTCTTAGCATTCACTCTAGAGGTGCTGAAGAAATGGTGCTCCAAAATTTAATTAAATATTCCAATTATTCTCGAGTAATTTTACATTGGTTTTCCGGCGAGACGGATGAACTAAAAACCGCTATTTCATTAGGATGTTTTTTTAGTATTGGTCCTGCTGCTCTTTTGAGTCGTCGTGGAAGGGATTTGGCTGCAAACATTCCCATTGACCGCATCCTTCCAGAATCAGATGGCCCTTTCGCAAAATGCAATGGGATTTGCGTTTTCCCATGGGAAGTTAGTCCGTTTTATCAGTTTTATGCAAACATTTACCAGATTTCTCAAGAACAACTGTCTCTCCAAATAGATGAAAACTTTAATAGACTTATGGCATTTTAACTTGGTGTGTGTCGCTGTAAGCATTTCGAATGTCCGCGTGGTTGATATGTGGCTTTGACACCCACCTCTCGGATGAAGGGGGGTGATTATGGACAGAAAAACCGGCTTATTTGACGAGTATCTACACCATAGCAATCCGGAGGTGCCATTCGACCTGATGTTCAGTAATTATCTGATCTGCGGCCACACGCATCGTCGGGTGATCGGCGAGGTCGTCCCCGGATTTATGGGCGTGAACGTCGGCAGCGACTACGATGATCTGAAGACTTTTACCATTGAAGTGTAGTGAACCGCCTGACCGTTTCGTAAAACAGGGAGTTCAAAGGCTGCCACGATGCTTGTCCGGCCGAAAGTCCGGAAATATCATGCAGAATTCTTTCTTTCTCCCGAGCAAAGAAGTCCGATAAAATCTCCGGGAGCGGAATACGGCTCTTCTCATTTGCGTGGGTCTTGATTTCCTGCAGCCGGGAGATTTCGTCAAGAATTTCAGCAGGCACATATTTCGGCTTCAACAGTTCGACAAACGGTGTCGGCGGCATGGTTTGCGTTTTGACCGTCCACATGGCTGCAAGAAGGCCGCGCAGCGCGTAAAAAAGTTTCTTGACGGCAATCGTTCCATCCTGCTGCCGGTTTTCAAGAGCCTTGGCGGACAGGGCCAGATAATGATGCACCGTCCGGACCGGATTGAAATAGACCGGGATCAGACTCCGCATTTCATCGGTGAATTTCGGGTCTGCATAATAGATGACCGGACTGCCGAGCCATTCGTTCAGCGAGGGATTGCACCCGGCAAAAAGGCGCAGTGTTTTCCGGAGTTCCCAGGCGGAAACATCCAATTCATCGGGAAGCATGGCGTTAAAGGTATCCGGGCGCTTGGTATCCAAAGACCAGTACCATGTTTCCGGTTTGACGTAGATCACCCGGACGTCGTAATCGCTGTCCGGAGATGCAAAGCCCCAGGCGCGACTGCCGGACTCGGCGGCAAAAAGAATTTTGAAATCCTGCTGTCGTTCCAACTCATGCAGAACGGCGACAATTTTATCATGCATGATCGGTCTCCCATTTTTCCGAGATGGACAGAAGAAGATGGTTCACAATATCCATATCCGCGGTTTCCGGCAATGCCGATTCCTTTTGCTCGGATTGCAGTTCATCGGAAAGAACTGCGACCTTTGCCAGCAGTTCGTCATACGTGAATTTCCCCGCGCGGATTGCCATCAGTTCCCGGAGCTTTTCGCCGGAAAAACGAATCAGCGGCTCCCCGAACCTCATGATGTTCAGTCCCGAATACAGCAACCGGAACGTGTGCATCAGGTTCTTGGCATCGTAGTCCATTTCGCCGGATTCCTGACTGCGCCAGCGCGCATCGTTGCGATGTCTGCGCCAGTCCCAATACTGCCGATGCTCGGATTTCGCTTTTTCGAACGCATTCTTGTTGAACAGCATCAAGCCGATGAACCGGGTCCTCTCATCCTCCTTCGGAATACTTTCGCAAACCAGCATCCCGTTGCGAAAAACGCCTTTCGCCTGAGTCCCGTAATCGTATAATCGGTATAACTCCGAGGCGTTTTCCACTGCGGAAACATGACAGTGCCTCAAATTGATTCCCGCATCTGCCAGTGTCAGCGGCCGCCCCGGCATACCTGACGCATTCGGGAGCAGTACCCGACAGAAACCTTCTTCCGTGGGCGGTTCTTCCGGCTGAGGATTGTGGACCCGTTTGTTGCAGCCTCTTGCTTTTTTGATCTGTGACATGGCGTATTCACAGTAGGTTTTGCTTGCCTGACGGGAAATGAAGATCCGCCGCTGCTCCTGTAGCATCTGCCAGTACACGGTCGTTTTCAGAATGCAGTCCGGCGGCAGGAAAAGGGAATCCAGAATGTTCGGATTCGCACTGGCCGCCAGCTCCAAATAGTTTTTCAGCGCATAGAAACGATTGTCATTCCCTGCATCCGCAATCTGCCTGACAGTGTCTCCTATGGCAAGATAGTGACGCTGCTCCATCATGAATACACCGATGGTGTCGCGGTCGCTTTCCGGGGTATTGGTCCCATAGGCATAACTGCCCCAGATCCCACGGAAAATCACACGGTCTGAAGTCGGTAAGAGCAGTTCCTCGAAAGATATATCATCCATTTTCCACCTGCAGTCTTTGTGCCTGCCGCCGGGTCGGCTTTACTTCTCCTCCCGTTCCGGCACGGCTCCCAGGCGATGCCCGAACATGTCCAGCACCACGTTGACCTTGTCCATGCGGAGGGTCGGTTTCCCTGCTTCCAGTTCCCGGATGAAGCGGATGCCCACCCCGGCCCGGTCGGCCAGGCCGCGCTGCGTCAGCTTGTGGAGTTTCCGCTGCTGGCGGACAAAGTCTTTTATTTCCATTTTATACCCTTTCGGTGATAAATTTGATGTCATACCGACAAATTACACCCCTTCGGGTATAAAGTCAAGCAATTTTGTAAAAATTATCCCCTATCGGGTGCATTTTTTTGATTGATTTGAGGTGGACGCTGGCGGAAGGCTCCGATCGACTGGTAACTGTTTTGTGCGGAAAAGCGCAAATAATAAGTGTTTTTGCAAAAAAGTAACTGTTTTGAAAACCGGGGACCGGAAAGAACCTTGATCGCGTTGTTCAAAAACTGATAACTTTTGCTTGACGTCAGCAATGTGCGGAAATTCAAAGTTGGATTTTGGATTTCCGCACATTTTCTCAGACAAGAAAACTGTTGCGCCTTGCTGCCGGTTCATTGATGTCGTGCCGAATACCCGACTGATGTCAGCTCAAAGCGAGGTTGCCGGCAAATTCAGTACATCTTCACGCAGATGAACTTTTCGGGGATAGAGGCTCACCACCGCTCCGGTTGCGATGCGTTGCTTGAAGATCGCCAGTTCATCAAAATGGCGGGCATCGTTCCGATCCAGCACCGCCGACTTCTTGAACTCCGTCGGATAGAGTGTCTCGTTCATGCTGATGATGAGGTCGATTTCCTTAGGGCGGCGCTTCTTGTCGCGGAAGTAGAAGAACGGCGTATCCTGTCCTGCGCCAGCATAGCTCTTGACGATCTCGGAAAAGCACCAAGTCTCAAAGAAATGCCCGGCCATCGCGCCATCGGCCAGCGTTTCCGGCGATGTCCAGCTTGTCAGATACGCCATCAGCCCCGTGTCCAGCATATAGACCTTCGGCGTGGTAACGACCAGTGAAGCCGTCTCTCCGGTTTTGTAAGGATGCAGGACCTTCACGATGCCCGATGCCTCCAGAATGGAAAGATATCCCTTGGCGGTCGGCTGGCTGATGCCCGTGTCCCGTGCGATGTCGGAGTAGTTCAGCATTTGCCCCGACCGGGCGGCAACGGCTTTGAGAAATGCGTAGAATACATTGAGGTCGGCCACCTGAGCCAGCGAGCGGACATCCCGCTCAAGGTAGGTCTGGACGTATGACCGGTAGAAATCAAGCCAATTCCCGCGCGGGTCAGAAGACATCAGCAGATTCGGGTAACTGCCCAGCCACAGCCGCTCGAAGAACCGGTCGGGGGAACATGCTTCTTCGCCGACCGCGAGATTCTCCGGCAGATACGGAATGGCATTGGGCGCACCGGAAAGTTCTCGCACGGAAAGCCCGTGGAGGTTGAAAATACCGATCCTTCCGGCGAGAGATTCGGTGACCTTCATCATCATTTTGAACTGCTGCGACCCCGTCAGCCAGTACATGCCGACAGCCTTTTCCGGGTCCTTGAGCCGGGCCTCGTCGATGCTCTCCTTGATATATGGCAGGAGTTCCGGCACATACTGGATCTCGTCGATTGCGACGGGCGGCGGGTTGTCCGCGAGAAAGAGACGCGGATCTTTCCGCGCCATCTCCTGAATATCGGGGACGTCAAGGGAAACGAAGCGACGCCCCGGCTCCGCAATCTGCCGGAGGAACGTTGTCTTCCCGACCTGCCGTGCGCCGATAACCAGCAGCGCGGGAAAGAAACGATTCGCTTTAAGGAACGGCGTTTCCAGATGTCGCCTGATGTACATGGTCACCTCCATTTATGCGTAATTTTGCAATCTTATCTTAAAATAACGCACTTTCTCGTGCTTTTCAAGTGAAAAAGTGCGGAATTTTCAAAATTCACTTTGAATTTCCGCACTTTTACATTGGGATTTGCTTGACGTCGGCAAAGTTCGCAGCTTCAAGTCACCGAACGAAATCTCTACAATCCACCGAATGAAAAGTCCACAATCCACCGAATTGACCTCAAAAAACTTAAATGCCGATCGAAAATTCCATGGGTGGATCGCGTTGTTCGAAACGAACGTGCTCTCTTGCTCAGTTTGAGGAAAGCAAATAACCTCCATTTTCCACCTGCAGTCTTTGTGTCTGCTTCCGGATCAGTTTGACGATCTGTTCCTGATCGCCGCATGGTTTACTTCTCATCCCATTCCGGCACGGCTCCCAGATTTTGGTTGGTCCTGGAACTCGGACTCACCGCAATCATACTCCAGCAGATCTTCAATGCGGCAGGACAAGACTTGCGCGAGGGAACGCAGGGTAGCACCCGCCGCCTTGTTGATGTCCTTGGAACGCCGTTCATACTGCTGAATTGTGCGAAGATTCACGCCGGACCTCCTGCTCAGTTCCAGCTGAGTCAGCCCCCAGTTCTTCCTGCGGGTCTGCAACCGCGCGGGAAGCGCTTTGCCGCGAATGACCCGGTTCAGACCATCGACGGCCCGGTCTTCGGAAGCCTCGTGCAGGGTCGGGTAAAGACGGAGAACTTCCCGCATGGAAAGCACTTCCCGGATGCTCTGGAAAGTTCTTCCGGTATGCCACTGAAAATAGGCGATGATCCAGCCGGCCCAGTATTCCGGTGAGCAGGAGTATTCCGTCTGCGGTTCCGCATCATCGTGCGGGATGCCGGATTTTCGCAGGACTTCCATCGCAAGTTCCGTGCCGGACAACCCGGAAACGTATTTGGGATTTCCTCTTTCAAACTGCGCGGCTGCACCTGACGATATCATCATGGTGAAAAAAACGTCCAGTTCCACTTGACAGACATTCCGGGCAAAGTCAAAGGCTTCACCCAGATTGCGCATGGCATCGTCCAGATACTGGTCATCGTAAGCGCGGGTCATCGGGCAGAATCCTTTCCCTGATAATGTCGCGGATGAACAGACCGTTCAAATCTTCCCGGTCGAGTTCTTCCCGGAAGGCGGCTCTTGCGGCGTCATCCCGCTGCCTGCGCTTCGGGAAATATACCGCATTGGAAACTTCCTCGCTGGAAATGAACCGGATCGAAGCAAACGCATTTTCGCTTTTCAGCACGAACTGTTCGCCGAGTTCTCCAAGTTTCATGGCATAACTCAACTGGTGCAGAGAAATCTCATTGCTGACAAACGCCCTAGCAAAGGAGAAATAGGAATCGTCCGCCCGATAGCCGATGATCGCATCGAAACTGTCGATCTCCGGGAGAAAGTGTGAGGTCAGCCATTCCACTCCTTTTTTCATACTCGGCGCGGAAATGCGGGTGTGGCGGTATTTCATCAGCAAAGCCAGCCAGTGTAAAATGGTGTAATTCTCCGAGGAAAGATTCAGAATTCTCAATTGGGCCGGGTCGATCTCATAACGGTTGACAAAGCCATCTGAATTTTCTCCGCAGGCCCATTCTCTGGCAAGGTCAAGGTTCTCGGTGCAGTAGAAACCTCTGCCGTAATCATTATACGGTTTACCCTTGCCGTATTCGGGCTTGCGCACGATTTCCGGCGATCCGTGATAAAGAATCAGGTTGCTCATGGCTATTTATACCCCCATAGAGTTACATCTTGATAAAATATACTCCCATAGAAGCAGTTTTTCAAGCGTCGATTCAAATGATTTTTCAAAATTTCATGTGTCCGAGCGCGGGGCTCCGGACCGGTTCGCCCGCCGCGTCGCAGAGCGCCGCCGGGCAAGAAATGAGGGCAGTTTGCAAAAATCGTCACTACACCACCATTCACAAATTCTCTGGGATTCAGTCAATCAGAACTGAGTCCCAGTTTTCTTTTGTAAAAAGGCCCATTATACCAGCGACTTACGACTTTTTATGATTCCGGGCAGAGATCGGCACAGAGACAGGATTTTTCGTCAAAAAGCGTGTGTTTCGCATAGATCCTCCGAAAATTCTCTGTCTGTAAAGGTCGCCCGACCTCTATGCCTGACCTTTACACTTAAAATCATAGAGATAAACGACTTGTAAAAACACACGGCAAATTCTGGAGAAAAATCGATAAAGGACCTGAGTCTCCATACCCGACCTTTATGAAAAAAAGGGGGTCCGACCTCTACCAAAACGTGATTTTGGAGATAAAATCAGCCTCAAAATCACAGGTCGGTTTTTCTTGATGCTTCTGCAACCAACCATTCAGGAGAACTAAAAATGGAGAATTTCTGCAACCACTCCTTGCGGAATATTCCACGAAGCCGGACTTTTGCTCGACAGGTGGCTTGCCTTACTCAGCCTGATTGCCAATCGCCGCGACGCCCCCAGAAAACGCAAAAGGCGGCCGGGACCACTCCCGACCGCCAGACTTTGACATCATTTGAAACCGAACAGTTTCTTCTGGTCCTCCCAGCGAACCGGCATCTCCTTTCGCAACTGTTCCATCGGGATAGATCTCTGCATGGTCCCGGCAAGGATTGCATGAACGATTTCCGGTGCGAGCAATGTCAGCCGGGTAATTCGCGCGACAAACGCATGATCTTTGCCGATGGCCTTGGCCAGATCGACAGTGTTCCGATATGTCCCGGAATCGATCAGAGCTTGCCAGCGGAAAGCCCGCGCCAGATTTACCACCAGCGGGTTAATTTCAGGGGTGTCGTTCTCCGTAAAAATTACTCTCTTTCGTCCAGAACGGAAACGAAGCGAAATGGGGACCGTCACCAGAGCATTTCCATTGTCCAAAACTTTTATTTTACTCATTTTCAATTACCTCCATCAGGGATTTTATGCCTGCAATTTTCAGTTCAATTTCCAGTCTGTCTTCCCAGACTACCGCCTTCGCCACGAGAAGCTGGACCAGCCGGTTGTATTCTCCGGGGGTCAGTTCATTCCAGAATTCTTCCTTGAAGAAATCCATGACCTCCGAAGGATTGAATCCAGTTTGCTCGACGAACTGCGACACCATGCCTGGTTCAGTGAGAATCTTCCGCAACTGAAGCCGGATCAACATCTCGACGTCTTCAGACGGAATCTGATGCACGGGGCATTCCGCAACAATCCGCTTGGTGTCTTGATAGCACTGGTAGTAATAATACCTCTTTGTTCCCTTGTTGGAATACGTGGGCATCATGGCACAATTGCAGTGGCCACATCGCAAAATGCCTTTCAGCGGGGCAATAATCCCCTGCCGGTCGCGGGGATCATCCTCCGGACGGTTGCTTGCCAGGATTACCCTAGTCCGATCCCAAACTTCGCGGGTAATGATCGCTTCCTGCTCACCCTTGCAGACCGCGTCTTTATATTTGACCTCTCCGATGTAGGTGTGGTTGTTCAAGATGCGGTAAATGTGATCCCGCCGCCAGAGTTGATCTCTCCGTGTCCGGTATCCGTCCGAGTTCAGTTCATTGGCAATCAGTTTCGGAGCCTGAATCTCAATAAACCGCTGGAAGATGCGACGGACTATTTTTGCCTCATCTTCGTTAACTATAAGCCGTTTATTATCGACATTATAGCCAAATGTTACATTCCCGCCAACCCATTTGCCTTTTTTGCGGCTCGCGGACATCTTGTCCCTGATCCTCTCTGTAATTACCTCGCGCTCATACTGGCTGAATGTCATCAAAATATTCAGCATCATACGCCCCGAAGAGGTCGCCGTGTTGATCTCCTGAGTTACGGAAACGAACTGGACGCCCCATTCGTCGAATTTCTTGGTCAAGTCGGCAAAATCCGTGAGATTTCTGCTCAATCTGTCAATCTTATAGGTCAAAATGATGTCAACAAGACCGGATTCGCAATCATTTAGCAACTTCTGCAAGGCGGGACGATTCACATTGCCGCCGCTGTATCCGCCGTCGTCATAATGGTCCGACAGGCAGATCCAGCCTTTCCCTTTCTGGCTGGCGATGTAATTCTCGCAAGCCTCCCGCTGGGAGATCAGCGAATTGAAGTCGCGGTCGAGCGTGGCATTCTCCACGCTTTTCCGGGTATAGCGGCGCATCTTACTTTTTCATCCATCATTTCACCCCGAAGAATTTCTTTCCGTTCCACTGCGTCCCGGTAATGGCGAACGCCGCCCCGGAAAGCGATTTGTATGTTTGTCCGTTGTATTCGAAGCTGCACCCTGCCGTTCCATTGCCCCTGCGGATTGACTTCCCGCCAACCGGGTTGCAGTTCCGCCACCCGGTTATTGACTCCGGCAGTCAGATAGATCGGCACTTTGACATCGATTTCATGACACGCATCGATCTGCGCCCGCAGCAAATCGAAATCTAGGCCAGGATGCATGGCGCCCACTTCGGTCGGATGATAACTCCAGCTGTAAATCGTTATCATTCAGCCACGAAAGATGCGGAAACAAAAATCCGGTCATAAAGAACCGGACGAGAGAGAACAAAAAAAGTGGTCGAGGAACAATCCCACCATCAGTGTAAAGCTGTTTGAGAAAAAAGTCATAAAGCGTTGGTAATAAACGCGGTTTATCCACGGTTGCGAACTCGCGTTCTAATGGCGATTTTCGCGCTGTTGATTCTCCGACGGGTGAAATCTCCCCTCAAATCGGAAGGACTTGCGCTGTTTGATCGCCATAGATACCATCTTACAGGTCAGGAGAAAAACAGATGAGAGCGTTTATAGCTGAAACCATCACTGTATCCTGGAGTTTCCGGTGCATTGGCAGTATCGCTTTTTCCTGCGGAAATTTTAAGTTCCCTGACAAATATTTGTTCCCCAGATGCAGCATAGAGCGTGTTTTGATAAACCGTTACCCTTTCTGCCGGAAGATCTCCGGGCAGCGGAAGAATCAAATCCGTCAGTCCGAAAGATACGATTCCCTGGATTCCCAATTCCGTGGCGGCCAGAACCCGGTCGTCTGCGAGAACGGTAATATCCGAAGCACCCGGAGTGGTGAAATCATACCGTAAATGCAACGGTGCCAGTTTGCAGCACTGATCCAGCGAACCATCCGGAAAAATCGACATTGCATAGATAAATCGCCGGGCAGCGTCAGCAATATAAAGTCGCCATTTATCGGAAGAAATCCCCAATGCAGTAATCTTTTCAAATCCTCCGGCGGCGATTTGTTTTATGCCATCTTTTTCAAAATAAATATTTCCTCCGCTGAACGTATAGACACCTCCGTTGAATGCAGCAGGCTGCCGTTCCGGGAACGTGCCGTTGTACCGTTGCCAGGAGCTGCCGGATGCTGTCAGCTTCCTGATCCTGATCTGATTGAAAAGCGGTTTTACGGGAACCGTTTCCCAATTTGCCCAGAGGAATCCCATCATCCGGCGCCATAAAGTTACATCATCACGCCGGCAGCAATGACCTTCACCGTTGAATTGTTCAAATCTGAAATCATATCCGGCAAATTCCAAGGCGGAGGCCGCATTTTGTGCCGCCAGAAGCGAACTGCCGAAGAAATAGTCCGGTTCTTCTGTTCCGCTCGTGATATAAAGTCTGATTGGTTTCGTCTCTGTTTTCCGGGCAATGACCATCGCTTCTTCTCCTCCGCGCATAGCGGAAAAGGTCGGGCTGCTTAAAAATGCCCGGCGGAAATAATCGTTCCGGAACCATACGGCGTTCCACGCCGCCATTCCGCCGGATGATCCGCCGCAAATAAAATGCATATCCGGCTGTGAGGACAAGGTTTCACCGGAGATCCGGCAGACTTCAGGAATCAATTCCTCCACCAGAAAATTTGAAAAATCAGGTCCGTATTGATCAAATTCAGCGGCCCGCATATTTCTGTTTGTACCGGTGGGAATGGTGGGATTCAATACGCCGGGCCGGATGAAAACGGCGATGCCAAAGGGAATCAGTTCTTCCAGCATAAAATTTTTCAGCATTGCGGACATGGTATCAAAGGAATGTTCCAATAATACATACAGCGCAAGTTCATTTGCTTTTGCATCCGGTTTGGCGGTATATATATCATATTCAAAATAACTGCCGCGTTCGAAATTACAGCCGGTGATGCTGCATTTTGTGAACTGTTTTTCTATAATAGTTTTCTCGTTCATCGGTTCCTCTTGTTTTTAGGGAACCTCTATCAATACTTTTTTGACAGAAATTCCGTTCGTTCTTCTTTGAAAATCTCAAAATGAGATTTTTCAATATTGAAAAGTAACTCTGTGACTCCTCTTTTTCAAGTCTCTGCGACTGAAAAAGTCGGCATTTTGTTTGTTTTTTTCTGTAAAATCCTCCATTTTATGCATTCTGCTGCGTCAAAGTTCAGAATCGGTCCATGTCGTATGCAATATTGCGTAATCCAAGTTTCACTTCCGCCATTTGGATTCTTTCTTTCCATGCGGCTGAACGGCGCAGATATCCCGGCGTGATGAATTTGGCCGCACGTGCCTCCTCCATCACAGTGACCCGCCCCGGTTGAAGTCCCGGTAAAGCCGCGCCTGCGCCAGAACGAATCCATGCGGGGTGGAGTTCAGCAGCCGGGCAACGTCCACCACGCGCATATTACTCGGATTGATTGGCATTTGCCTCGTCTCCTTTCACGATCCAGGCGGCGAACTCGACCAGATTGATCGTGCCGTCTTCATTCCGGGGGGCTCCGGCCGCAAAGTCCGCCGTCAGCAGCTCCGCCGAAATCAGCCGCGAGCCCGCACCTTTGAACTTTACCGACTGCCCGCTGCTTTACGGGCTGGTGATCAAGTCGCTGGTCCAATTCATCGACCTTGAAAAAACGCCTCTGCCGCCACCTGCATTCGGGTTCGCGACCATCAGTGACCTGAGCCCCGCAAGCATCGAGAAGGCACGGGCCGAGGCATTGCGGGATCTGGAACAGCATCGCTGAACACGAAACAACGCCGCCCCGGCGGGGCGGCCAATAGAAAGGATTTGAAGATGGAATTTCTGGAATCGCAAAATAAGCAGTATGGTTTTTTCGGAACGGTGGCATTACTTCACGGTCGGGAAAAGGCCAAAGACGAATGGGCCGTCGCATCCCGCTGGGTGTTTCAGACCCTTCCTTCGTGGTCGTCAGAGGATATTCGCGGATTTCTGGACAGCACTTATGGTCGGCATCTCGCGGATGAGGCCCACCAGAAACGCGGCGGTATCGCGGAAGTTGAAGCCGAAAGATGGCTTCGCAGTATGTATGAATACGCAAAACAGGTCGGGATCGCTGCCAAAACACCGGCCTTGGATCTGCGCCTGCAGGCCGATGCCGAACTCCGAAAGGCCGAAGAGAGCATCCGCAAAGCGGAGCAAATAAGCGAAGAAATATTAAGGCTGCTTCCTCCGAACACCAAGGACGCTTACATGAGTGCCCTTCGGGAACACGCCGTAAGGTGCATCAACACGGCCAGATTCTTCTTCGGAGATGATTGAGAGCATGGATACCGCACTTATGCAAGTCGTAAGTGCGGCTTTATCTCGAAAATATGGAGAAATTATTATGCCCTTCGGCAGCAGGTCAGCGCATAAAATTTTGCCCACAGCGGCCCAGAAACGGCCCAACGTCCGCTTATGTGGGGGTGGGTCGAACCGGCCTGATGGTGGTAATAAAAATCTCGCGTGACAGAGGGCTGTCCGGGCCGAGAAACGGCATTCAAAAATTTTTGATATTTCATTGATATTCAACTTGCTATATCGAAAATTTCATGGTTATATATACGCCGTGCAAAGCAGACGGATTTTTAAAGAAAGGAGAACCATGAAAAGCCCGATTTTATACTTTGCCTACGGGTCCAACATGAACCCGCTCCGGATGGGACAGCGGTGTCCGGGTGCAACCGCGCTCGGCGTCGGCATCCTCCGGAACTATCAGATCGCCGAGCGGCTTTACGCCGACATCGATTTCGAGGAAGGAGCCGAAGTCCACGGCGTGCTGTTTCTGATCACGGATCAGCACCTGCGGTCGCTGGACGCCCGCGAGGGCTACCCGAAAGTTTACCGGAGGATGTGGCTTCCTGTCGAATTCAACGACGAGTCCTACCTCGCGGTCACCTACGAGATGACAGCTGCGACCAAGGCCGCCCGTTCCGGACGGACATATCCGGAAGAATACAGGAAACTCTGCTCAGAGGGAGCGAGATTCTATCGCGTAAAAAACAGTTTCACAACACGGAGAAAAAGAGCATGAACACAGTCCAGATCATCGCGTATGGAACACTAATGACCGGCGAGCGAAACCATCGCTACTGCCGAAATGCCGTCAGCATCCAGCCCTGCACGATCACGGGGACGATCTACGACACCGGCTGGCAGTTCCCGGCATTCCGGCCGGAGGGCAGCAACACGGTCCACGCGGAGCTGATCGAGATACCCATCGCCGACTGGCCCGCAATGGACCGGCTGGAGGGCTACCCCAGGCTTTACGACCGGATGCTGGTCCCGGCGACGCTGGCTGACGGCAGCACGGTCGAGGCGTGGGTTTACGTCATGAACACTATTCCGGCGCAGGCACGGGTCATCGCCAGCGGCGACTGGAAAAACAGAGAATGAGGTGAAAAATGACAAACACGATTCTGATCGAACAAACGGCGAAAAACATCAAACTCGTCGAGGCTATCGCGCTGGCGGTGCTGTTCGCCAGCATCGCGGTCGGGCTGGGCGGGATGTATCTCTCACTCACGCTGGGGATCGAGATGTTCATCCTCGCTGGAATCGCGCTCGTCGGCTTCATGGGCGTCCGCGTCTGGCGCTGGTGGATGCATGGGTGAGCATCATGCGCGAACACTGCATCGACTGCTTCTTCGGGAACGAGGAGGACAGCAGGGGACTGTGCTTTCTCTATCCAGACAATCCGGTCGAGGTCAATTATTCCGACCCGGCCTGTGAAAACTTCGAACTGAGCGAATAACCTTACTTTTCTTCGTCCTTTTCAACCGTCCCGTCATCCGTGTCGTCGGCGACTTTTTCGTCCAGGCGTTTGAACAGGCGATAGAGGTCGATGCTGCCGCCGATGGCGAACCAGACCGTGGAAATGACGGCGATAATGCCGGGAACGAGCAATCCGGTGATGAAGAATTTGATCCCCCACCATTCGATGGGCCAGCGGTAGAAGACCGTGTTCCAGATCAGGATCCCCAGGAAACAGCCGCACCAGGCATAGCAGAAGGTGTAAATGAAAACGGAGTAAGCCAGGATCCGGTCGCTTTTGGTGTAGTTGGGGTCGATCCCCGCGATTTTCAGGAAGAAATTCTTGAAAGACCATTCGAAGCGTTTGAAGGTCATGCCGTCGGCATATTGGCCGCGGTGCAGCAGTTTATCCATGTTGTAATCTTTTTTGCAGGTGAGCAGCGAAACCACGACATAGAGAATGACGGAACTCAAGACGGCGATGAACGTCATTTCGATGGAGTTGATCGGGAAGCGGTCCGGAGTCACCTTCCAGACGATGATGGGGTTGAACGGAGCGGAAACGCTCTCAAAAAATCTGGTGACCGCGCCGACCAGGCCATAGCGTTCGAAGAACGGGTAGATATGATTGGCCCAGTGCTGCTGGCAGAGGATGCCGCCGACGGCGATGGTCGAGCCTGTGATCAGGGTGGCGAAAGCCGCCGCTGTCGTCCCCTTCTTCCAGTAAAGGCCGAAGGTGGTGACCGGTCCGGCGCCCGCGGTCCAGATCGCGCCCGTGATGGCGAAGAACATCAGCACGTAATCCATCTGCGAGAAGAAGAAGCTGAACATGAAGGCGACGACCACCACGAAAGTGATCGTGCACCGCAGCAGGGTGATATGCTGTTTCGGCGTGAGCCGCTTCTTGAAGAACGGAAGAATGATGTCCTGCGCGATGATGCTGCCCCAGCTGTGCATGTAGGTGGTATCCGTGGAGACCATGAGGAAGATCATCAGGGCGCAGAGGATGCCGGTGATGCCGACGGGGAGCAGTTCCCGCAGCGTGATCGGAACCAGCATCTGCCCGTAAAGAGTGTTCAGCTGTGTTCCCGCCTTTTTGTCGACCGTGCCGACCGCCATGGATGCGATCGCGCGGTAATCATCCGGTTTGACATGGTCGAAATCGATCTTGCTGCCTTGATAGGCATGGCTCTTTTTGAGCGTGTCTTTCAGCTGATCGGAAACCTTTCCGGTCTCGATCATGGCAAGCAGACCGGTCCGGACATGATCGAATTTCTTGTCTGCCGCAAGTTCCTCCACCGTCTGCCTGGTCAAATGATAGTGGGCGCTTTTGGCTTCCTTCCTGAAATCGGCGTTGTGGATGACCACGAAAGCGGCGACAGCGAGCATGGTGATCATCATGACGGAAAATCCTGCACGCCAGGTGCCGAAAAGCCCCGCCATTTTCTGTTCATGCGGGTTGAGTGCCGAAACGGAATAACCTTGGGCGCCGCCCCAGGTGATGCGGTTGAAGATGCCGCTGAAAATGCCGGTGAATACGTAGAACAGGTTGAAATTCCGCATTTTATAAATATCGAACGGATTGAGCATGCTGACGCCGGTGCCGGGTTCCCTCGTGTAGGCCAGAGTCGGCGTGACTTCCGTCCACCAGTTGAAGCGGTAAATGACATAGAAGACCAGGATCGCATAAAACGGATAGGAGAGGATGCCCTGAATGCAGTCGGTCACCATGATGGTGATCTGTCCGCCGAGCAGAGCCAGGAACAAGGCGCATCCCAGGAAAATGATCATCAGGGTGCCGAATGTGGAAAAACGCCAGTCCCCGAGATAAAAATATGCAGGCAGACCCCAGAAATACATCAGGACCCGTGCGGAAACTGCCGGGAAGATCGCATAGTTCATCACGCCGGAAAACGCCTGCAGGAAACAGGCGAAAACACGGAATTTGCGGTTGTAGCGGATCTCCAGAAACTGGCCCATGGTCAGCGCACGGGTTTCCCGGAAACGGTAGGTGCAGTAACCGGTCAATCCGTATGCCAGACCGATCGGCATAGCGACCGCCCCCCCAGTACTGGACGGCAAAACCGCAGTTGTAATACATTTCCCACAGGGCGACCACGGAAACCAGTCCCATATTCGCTTCCGCGCCGGCCACGCAGAGGACATACCGGCCGGCCACGCGGCCCGCGGCCAGGAAATCCGCCACGCTTTTCACATAGGTTTGCGCCTTCAGTGCCATGCCGATCACAATGGCCAGCGGAATGGCAACCACGATCCAATCGATCCAAGTCATCATTTTTTTGTTCCTTTCAATGTTTAACTTTATTTAGTTTATTTTCAATTCAAAAACATTTTTTCCAGCTTGGACGGCATAGTCAATGCCATTGATTTCAAGCACAAAATCCGCATCTGAAACCACCGAGACAAGACTATTTTCAAAAATGAGGTCCGCAGTTATATCTCCGAACTGATAATTGCGGACGCCGAGCCTGCCGGTGATGCCTTCGGGCAGTTCCCAGACGGCGCGGCGGGCGAACGCATCGGTTTTCCGGAGTCCGATGATGTTTTCCAGATAAAGCGAAATCGGGGCGAGAGCGGACCAGCCGCAGAAATCCTTGCGGACCACTCTGCGGGACGGCACGCATGACCGCGCCGGCTCGAAAGAATTCGGCGCATAACATTCCCAAATGGTATGCGGTTCATAATTGCGATAGGTTTCCGACATGTGATGCAGGATTTTTCCGGAAAGTTCCGAGGCAAGCCTGGTCATGCCGTATTTTTCCAGAGCTTTGATGGTCATATAGGCGGTCGGGACCCACATGGCGCCGCGCCAGTAAAGGCCGTGCTCGGCATTGAAATCGGGATCGTCGCGGGCCAGCGTCACGCACGGCACCATGCCACCCAGTTTTTTCGGGTCGGAAAGGTGTTCCGCCATTCTTGCCGCCCGTTCCGGCGGGGCCATCTCCGCCAGCATGACCCAATAGGATGCCGGAGTCATGACTTTGACGAATTTTCCCGTCTCTGCCTCGATATCATAATAAAACCCGTCTTCCTCATCCCAGTAGAAAGTATTGACCGTTTCCTTCAGTCTGCGGTATTTTCCCTTCCAGTTTCCGGCCAGCTGCGGATCGCCGGCCATCCCGGCCAGTTTCGCGATATAAAGCGCACTCAATCCCTGCTGGGCAATGGCGTCCACCCACAGGATATGGCGGTTGTCCGGCCGGTTCACCTCCACCGGGGCGGATTTCCGTCCCCGCGGCGTATTGTCCATGCCGGAGCGGCCGCCCTCCCAGAAATAGCCGCGTTCATGCTTCCGCCACCGTGTCACCGCCCGGATCATCGGCGGCTGCGTCGCATCTTCCGTCAGCTCTTCCAGCCAGGCGAAATGTTTCTGAAGATACTGTTTTTCCAGCAGCAGTTTTTTCAGATGGGCGAGGTCTCCGCTCATCAGGAGATTTTCATATTCGGTCCAGGCAAAGAGCGGCGGATTGTCCGCAATATGGATACAGAACTGAATTCCATCCGGCAGTTCCGGATGGGGAACATGCGGAAGGATCGCACCGCCGTAAAGCACTTCATAAAAATTGTTCAGTGATTCCACTCCGGGGAACCGGTTCCTGCCGTATTTGCAGAAAAGGGCCATGAAACAGGTATCCCAGATCCAGATGTCGTAAGGCGATGCCGCTTCATCCATATACGGGGTCTGCGGCAGGCCCGGCACCTCTTTGATATGATCGTGGGCCAGTTCCCAGGCTTTCCAGTACAGTTCCGTATATTCCGGATGTTCATCACATACCGGAACCGGAATTTGGCTCTTCCATTCCGCACCGGGTCTGAAATCTTTGGTCTGTTTCATAATCATTTATTCCGCAATGGTCTGCTGTTCCTGACCGAAACGTTCCGCTTCGCTCCTGCATTCCCGGAGGAATGCGGCCTGTTCTTCACCGGACAGCTTTTCGCCGTTTCCATGCATCGGGGAGATCAGTTTCACTTCCGCGCCCGAAAGTGCGATGGCGGTGGAGAGATCGCCATGGCAGAGGATGTCCTGGACTGCAAGGGCCAGCGTCGCCCCCTCTTCGGAGAATTTCGATGCAACGAGATCCAGGCTGCAAACCGTTTTTTCCGCAGTGACAGCGTCCGCCTTTCCTGAGATCGCCGCCGCAAAAACCGCCGCAGCACCGGCATCGCGAAGTCCTTCAAAGGCGAAATTTCGGATCCCGAACGTCTTTTCGGCCCATTGCGCCAGGAGGTTGTATTCCTGCACCCAGATCCCGAACATGGAAAAGCCGAACCAGATGCAATAGCGGGTCAGATTGTGGTAATTCTGTTTCGCACCCAGAGAAAATTCATAGGTATACATTTCTCCGGAGCCGTAAGGATCGAACAGCAGCAAGGCGTCACCGCTATTTTTCGCTTCCTGATAGATCCGGCTTCCGGCAAGTTTTTCCTTCTCCAGATCGGAAGCCATGATCCGGCAGCGGCCGGTTTTTCCCGGACGGAAAAGCACGGGGATCATCACCGCGCCCGCGTCAATGGAATAACGCTCCCAGCCCTCTTTTTCCGGCAGGGCATCGACATTTTCGATTCGGATCTCCCGGGTCCGGACCAGTAGGTCGGCCAGATTCCGTTTCACCGTCGCCGCATCGGAAACCTGTTTCCTCTGCACGGCAAGTTCTTCCGCTTTTTCATGGGTCCACTTGCAGAGACTTTTCAGCTTGGCCGGTGCTTTCCCAGCTTCCCAGACCATCAATTCCGGTTCCGGCAGGGAAGCGCCGTCGGGCACTTCGCGCGCCATACCGTGTCCGATCCCCTTCAAATGCAGATCGAAAAATCCGGCTGCGCTCGCCATGATTTCCGGCCAGTAGCCGTGGGTGCCCGGAAAAGCTTCATGGGCAAATTTATCTTCCGCACCGCAGGCGCGGAACACCTTGTTCGCTTCATAGCAGCTGCGGAGCATCTCGCGCACGCAGAACGATTCGCCGTCGGCGATATTGGAGCAGATCTTCAGTGCACGGGGCGCTGTCAAGGCCAGGATCCCGGATTCCTCCGTGAAAGTCAGGCCGCCAGGCATCACTTCGCAGAAACAATTGGCCGTGCGGACATAGACCTCGTAAGAGCCTACACTGCAAACGGGAACCGCCGCCTTGACCCGGTCGTCCATTGCGGCGATGTACATGGTCTGGTTGCCGCCGCCGGAACCGCCGGTGACTCCGATCCGGTCCGCATCGACAAACGGCAGACTCTGCAGCAGGTCGATCGCGCGCATATTGTCCGCCACCTGGATCCCCATGAGCGTTTCGCCCGCATTCATCAGGGAAGCGCCCAGATACATGCCGTGATACTCCGGCACCCCGTGAATGCTGGCCCGTTCGCCCGCACCGAAAGCATCCGGCGCCAGGCACACATAGCCCAGTTTGGCAAAAATCTGGGCCCGCACCTGGATCTTCGCCGCCACTTTTCCCTGTGCCATGTGTCCGTGGACATTCACAATGGCCGGGAACGGGCCCGGCCCGTCCGGAATATACAGATTTGCCGTCACATACCGCCCGGGCGCCGCACAGAAACTGATTTTTCTGATCGAGAATCCGTCCATCCGGATCGTCCCGGTCTCTTCATAATCCAGCGGAAGGGAATGGTCGACTTTCAGGCGGATCGCCGCCGCCGCTTTCCGGTAAAGTTCCGGCCGGACCGCGGCCCATTCTTCCGGTGTTTCCGGAAGCTGGAATTTTCTGAACCCTTTGGCTGCTCTCTGCCGGAGCGGCTGTGAAACCGATTCGGGAAACGCCTGGTTCCACACATTGGGAAAGGATTTCAAACTTCTGTCTATTGCGCTCATTTTTACCTCACTTGGATGGCGTGAAATATTGATCGATCCCGTAATTCACTGCTTCCCAGAAAGTGCATTTCCGTTCATTGGCGGTCCGCAGGATCGGGAGGCAATTCTTCAGCTTGATGGAGATGAACTGCACCATCAGAGTTTTTTCGCCCCAGCCGGCTTCGGCTTTGGCGATCTGTTCATCCGACAAGCCGAATCCCTTGAGCACCGCTTTGGCCATGACCGCATTTCCGAGCGGATTCATGTGCAGGTTGTCCACCATCAGCAGATTGCCCTTCACGTTCGGATAAATTTTTCTCAGTCTGAGAACTTCTTTCTGCATTTCTGCATTGGTGTCGATGAGGACGCAGTTTTCAGTCTTGGCCAGTTCCCGGAGAAATTTATTATAGCCGGCCAGTTTCTGATTTAATTCAAAATCGGGTTTTTCACTGATCATGGTTGCGGTCATGATGCAGACCCGGATCCCCGCGGCTTTCGCCTGACGAACGATTTCCGTGATGTTTTTCCGGTAATCTTCCAGTTTGATACCCCTTTGCCGGTGCGCCACATCATTGACTCCGCAGCTCAGAGTCATGATCTGCGGCTTTTTGTCGATGACATCTTTCTGGAGCCGCGCCAGCATCTGGTCGGATTTGTGGCCGCTGACTCCGGCCGGGATCCGGACCGCTTTTACGCCGTTCACCGCCAGACCGCCGATGACCAGGTTGACATAGCCTGACTCGAACCGGCTCCCCAGCAAGGTGATGGAATCGCCCAGAAAGGCGATTTTGTCTCCATCTTTGACCCAGATTTCCGCAAACGCCGCCGAAACCATGGCCAGCAGCAGAAATGACAGAATGATTTTTTCTCTCATCATGATTCTATTTCCTTTTGTTTGGTTGAGCTGCAATTCGATCGGGATAGCGGCGGACGGTCATGGTTTTCCGTCCGTTTTGCGGATCCCGAAATCGTAAAACCGGTTGCGTCCCTCGCACCCGATGATCCCGACGTAAAAGGTTTCAGGCAATGCTTCATCCATGAAGCCGAAAGTGTGTCCGCCGCATTCGATCTGCATGTATTTCCCCTTGCGGTCCCGGGTGACGCGCACCCGCAGTTTATATTTCCTGCGGGGCAGGAACTTTGTCTTGAGGAACGCCGCCTGGCGGTACTTCGGTTTCCCCTGATTGTAAACATGATGCCAGACATTGATCCCCTCGTCGAACAGGATGATCTCATAATGGTCCCGCTGTTCGGGTTCGCCTTTCGCGCTCCTGCCGACGTCTTTGGCCAGGACGATCAGCGGCGCCATCCGGTGGTCGAAGCTCATCGTGCAGGTGATTTCGCTCGGCATTCCGTATTTTTTCCGCAGCATGATGCACGAATAAACGCTGTCCACGTATTTTGAAAAGATCACCTCGTCCGTCAGATCCGGCGGCACGGCATTCATGATATGGTCATCCAGCTGAACCATTTTCTTCAGATAGTTCCGACGGGCGCTTTTGACATCGAACCACAGGGACCTGTCCCATTTTCCCCGGGCGAAGGTCGTGTAAAAATCCTGTCCGGCAAGGGAGGCAAGACCGAACAGTCCCAGCAGCATAAAGAATCGTTTTGATATGATTTTCATTGAATTCTCCGTTTTGGTTCCCTGGTTTATCTGGTCATTTCCGGCAGTCCCAGAACGCGGGCGATCCGGTTTCTCGCTTCCGATATGGGTTTTCCCGGGATATTACGGTTTTTGACAAATGCCATGGCAAGACCGCTTTCCCGGTCGGCGCTCCCTTCGGATCCCGCGGCTCCGGTCTGTCCGAAGAGCCGGAAGGGTGAGGAAATGTCGCCGAACCTGACGAAGCCCAAGCCGAACCGGAACCGCTTTTTCCGGTCGGAAGAAAACTCGTTTTCCGGATCAAAGCCAAAACTGACTGCCTCCTGGATCGTCTTTTCTTCCAGCAGGACTTTCCCTTCCAGTCCCGAAGGAAGGAGAGACGCATAGAGCCGGGCAAGGGAACGCGCGTTGGTGCAGCAATTCGTGGATGGATTCAGTCCGGATAGCACATACGGCTTGTTGTGGGATAAAAAGAATTCGTTGTCTTCCGGATCAAGGATACTGGCCAGATCGCCATATCTTTCTTCCGGAAGGGAAAAATACATGTCTCGGATGTTGAGCGGTTCGAATATCTTTTCATGCAGCAGAGTGATAAAAGGCTTACCCGTCGCCTCTTCCGCGATTTTCCCGCACAGGGCGCCGTAAGTATACCCGTGATAAGCTTTCTTCTCCCCCGGTTCCGTTTCCGGGGTCACGTCAGCGAGGGCGGAACAGAAAACATCCCACCGGTAATAGTCGGCAAATTTCAGCCGCGGCGGCGGATCATGCAGTCCGGAGGAGTGATGGAGCACGTGGCGGATGGTGATCTTCTGCTTCCCGTTCTTCCCGAATTCCTTCCAGTAGCGGCATACCGGATCATCAAGACCGAATACGTTTTCCTGATAAAGGATGAGCATCAGGATCGTCATCACACACTTTCCCGCTGAAAAAACGGGAAAAAGCGTATCGGGCGTGACTTTTTTACTTCCCGTCCCGTCGGTGAAGCCGCTGGCCAGATCGCAGAGCAGGGTGCCGTGGTCGTAAAAGGCAAGCTGCAGACCGCACTCTCTGCCGGATGCGGTGTATTCATCCATGATCTCCTGGATCTGCGAGTTGATCCGAAGCTGCCGTTCGGTAAAAGTATTCATTTGCAGGGCCCACTAGATTTTATGGTTTGTCTTTGCCGAAATACTGCTCGATGGCATGATCCACGGCGTGCCAGAACGAGCATTTCCTCTCATTGGCCAGCTGCAGGATCGGGAAACAATGTTTCAGTTTGATGGAGATGAACTGCACCATGATAGTCTTTTCGCCCCAGCCCGCTTCGGCTTTGGCAATCTGTTCATCCGTCAGGCCGAAACCCTTGAGCACCGCTTTGGCCATGACTGCGTTTCCCAGAGGATTCATGTGGACTGCGTCCACTGCCAGCAGACTCTGCTTCACGTCCGGATAGATTTTCCGGAGGCGGATAACTTCTTTCTGCATTTCTGCATTGGTGTCGATAAGGCCGCAGTTTTCGGCTTTGGCCAGTTCCTTGAGACAGTTGACATAGCCGGACAGTTTCTGATTCGATTTGCCGTCGGCTCTTTCTCCGATCATGGTCGGCGTCATGAGGTAAATCCGAATCCCCGCGGCTTTTGCCTGCCGGATGATTTCCGCGACATTTTTCCGGTAATCTTCCAGATTGACGCCGTTTTTCCCCTGCAGCACATCGTTGACGCCGCAACTCAAGGTCATGACCTGCGGTTTTTTGCTGATGACATCCCGCTGGAGCCGCGCCAGCATCTGGTTGGACTTGTTTCCGCTGAACCCGGCCGGGATCATGACCGTTTTGACACCGTTCCGGGCGAGACCGTCCATGACCAGATTGACATAGCCGCACTGGTTGCGGATCCCCAGCAAGGTGATGGAATCGCCCAAAAAAGCAATTTTTTCACCATCTTTGACGGCAATTTCCGCAAAAGCGGAGGAGACCAGCACCAGCAGCAGAAATGCGATGACCTTTTTCGGGCTTTTCATCTGTTCGACTGCCTCGGGTTCAGCGGTTCAGTTTTTTCCAGACCGGTTCCAGATCGACGATCTTCCCTTCGCGGGCGGACTGGTCGAAACCAAGGGCAAAAACCGCGCTTTCCAGACCTTCGTTGCCGCTGCATTTGGGTTTCACTCCTTTGGACATGGTCGCCCACAGTTCCTTCATGATGTGGTAATCGCCGCCGCCATGGCCGTCGGCGCCGAATTTCATGACATGGGTCGCTTCGTCACCGATCCGCCGGTACTTGATGGAGCGGTCATACAGTTCCAGGATGATGGTCCCTTCGGAACAGTTGAAGCGCATTCTGCGTTCCGGCAGCGCGTTGCACATGGTGGCGCAGAACGACACCTGGACCCCGTTCCGGAATACCGCTGTCCCCATGGAGGTGTCCATCAGGTCGTTGTCGTCGTTGAAGGCCGTTTCGATCTGGTCATGTCCGCCCCAGTTGTTGAATGCGTTCGCGCCGAATTTTTCCTCCATGAAACGATTGGCGGACTTGAACACGTTTTTCGTGCCGACAAAGTAAACTTTCGATGGCAGGGAACCGCAGAACCAGTTGATCAGGTCGAGGTCATGGCAGCATTTTTCCAGGATATGCGGTCCGGACAGTTCCGTTTTTCGCCGCCAGTTCCGCATGATGTAGCCGCCGTGCCCCGGATCGATATTTTCATTGGCCTCGATACTGAGCAGTTTGCCGAAGGTCCCCGAATCCAGGAATTCCTTGATCTTCTGATACATCGGCGCATAGCGGAGCACGAATCCGGTGGCGAACTGCAGATTCGTCTTCCGGTGCGCCTCGAAAATTTCCTGGCAGTCGTCGATCGTGGTGGCCAGCGGCTTTTCCGAAAAAACATGTTTCCCGGCTTTGAACGCGGCAAGAATGTGTTCCTTGTGGAACGCATTCGGTGAAAACACCATGACCCATTCCACGCCGGGAGTGCTGATCGCCTCCATATAATTCGAACATCTCCGGAATTTCGCCGGATCGACGTTCCACACCCGCATGGCTTCATCCACGATGCTGTCTATGGGATCATAGGCCGCCAGGATTTCCACGCCGCGCTGCGAATCGCGCAGCAGGTTGCTGACCACACCTCTCGAACGAGCGCCGCATGCAATCACGGCAACTCCGATTTTTTTCTCTCCTGACATATTAAATTCCTTTTCTGGAAAGTTTCAGTTTCAAAACACTGCACAGCGGATCGGCCGGCTGGTCCGGAAATCCCGTTAAATAGATCCCGCCACGTTCCTGACGGAATCCGAGCTCCCTATCCGTCCCGAGTAATCGGACGCTTTCAATTTTTCCCTGGATGGCGGGGATGAACAGTTCTTTTTCAGGAAAATTGATGAGATACCCGTAATACGCGTCATCCGTTCCGGTCAGTTTGCAGAACTGGTTCCCGTTGCCGCCGTTGCGGTTGATGACGCCCGGGGCGTAATGCACATCGTAAACCGCTTCGGGGTAACGTTTCACCCAGCGGCCCAGTTTCATCAGCAGTTCCTGCTGCCACTCCGGAATGACGCCGTCCGCATCCGGCCCGACGTTCAGCAGCAGATTGGTTTCCCGGTGCAGGGCCGTGACCAGCAGATTCATCAGTTCATATTCGTTTTTCCGGTAAACTTCGTTCCTGAAGTAGCCCCAATGGGAATTTGCATTGCCGCCCAGCGTGAAACATGCCTCGCACAGATGGTCCCTGCCGCTGCCGGAAACACCTTCCGGAGTCGAAAAATCCTCCGGCAGTCCGGACCGGTTGTTGATCAGGATATCCGGCTGCAGGGAACGCACCATCGCATTCAGTTCCTCCGCATGCCAGAACCGTGCCACATCTTCCTGCGTGTCCGTCACCAGGGACGGGTAACACCAGCCGCCGTCATACCAGAGAATGTCGATCTTGCCGTAATTGGTCATCAGCTCCCGCACCTGGGCAAACGTCAGTTCGCGCATTTTCTCCGCTTTTTCCGGGGAATCCGATTCTTTCGGGATTCCGAAGCGCCAGTCGCCCAGCGAATAATAGAGTCCGACCTTCAGACCGTGCCTCCGGCAGGATTCCACATATTCCGCCACGAAATCGCGGTGCGCGGGACAGTTCATGGAATTGAACGCGTCCGCTTTGCTGTCGAACATGGCGAATCCCTCATGATGGCAGGTGGTGAACACCATGTACCTCATCCCGCATTCCCGGGCAAAGGAGCACAGACTGTCCATATTGAAATTCCGGGGATTGAACCGCCTGGCGAATTCCGCGTATTTCTCGTTCGGAATCCGTTCGTGATACATTTCCCATTCGCCGCGCCCCGGCACGGCATACAGCCCCCAATGCACAAACAGGCCCAGTTTCGCTTTCCTGAACCACTTCTGATTTTCCCGAATCATTTTTCCTTACCGTCTTACAGTTCGATGACCTGGCCCCGTTCCCGGGAAAGCTCCGCAGCCTCTGCTATCGAAGTGGAAAGCATACCCTGTTCAAGGGTGGAAAGATTTTCCGTTTCCCCTCTCACCGCCCGGATGAAGCTGTCCAGCAGCCCCGGATCAGCGCCCCCGTGTCCGCCCTCCTGCGGCGGGATTTCATACGTGACGCTTTCCTTCGTCCACCGGTCGGTGATCCGGATCGTGCTCTGGTGCAGACTCATCTGGGCCACGGCCTTGTCTCCGACGATCGAATAGAGCCGGTCGGAGAAACCGCAGACAAAACATTCCATGTGGGATGCCCTCGCACCGTTTTCATATTCCACGATGGCGAAGCCGTTGTCATGCGCGCTCAGGTCGGACATATACATGCAGGAATCTTTCCGGTAGCCGTCCTCCTTGACCGCCTCTTCTCCCCACATGGGGCCGTTTTCCGGATGGGCGTCTTTGCAGGTCCCGTTTTTCCCGTAATGGCAGAGACTGCAGCTGGGGCCGACCGGAATTCCTTTTTCCACTTTGAAGGGGATGTTTTCCGGCCGGAATACGTTCATGCCGGCAAAACAGGCCACCCTGACCGGTTTCGGAAAGCCCAGATACCAGTTGAAGATGTCGAAGTCATGGCTTCCTTTGTGATTCCAGAGTCCGCCGCTGTATGATTTTTTCCCGTTCCAGCGGGACATGTAAGTCCGGCCGCCGTCGTAGAATTCCCGGTTCTCAATCAGGAAAATTTTTCCGAGATCGCCGTTGTCGATGATCTGCTTCATCCGTTTCAGCACCGGATGATGGCGCAGGTTGAATCCGATCATGGCGACCTTTCCGCTTTTGCGCATGGCGTCGATGATGTTGCGGCAGCCCGCCGCACTGGTTGCCAGCGGCTTGTCGATCAGGACATTGACCCCGTGGTTCAACGCGGCGACCGTCCCTTTTTCATGTTCGGGATCGGGCGAAGTGACGATCACACAGTCCAGAGATTCTTTTTCCAGCATCTCTTCCAGATCCGTATAAATCTTCCCGCCGATCTGTTCCGACACGCAGCGCAGCCGAACGTGGTTGGTATCATACAAGGCGCAGATCTCGCAATCTTCGCGGTCTTTCAGCAAGGCTCCGAAAGACAATCTGCCCCGGGCACCGCATCCGATGATCCCGAATCTCAATTTCCTGTCCATATCCATTTCCTCCAGTATTAATGTACCTGCCGGTTCCGATGTTTCAAGACGGACGGCTGATGAATCGTTATGCCTTTTTCTCAAAAAGTTGCGGTATTTTATCACTTAAGTCCCGTTCATTCCAGAACGGATTTTTTCAGTTCCGCGGGCAGTTCCTTCAGATTGAAATACTGCTCGACGAGCTGGGCATCCTGACCGCCGTACTCCCCGCTTCCGAGACGGCGTTCCATCTTGATGATGCGCGTCCGGATGTATCTGGCCTCGACGTCCTTCGGCAGGGTATAATCGTCAAAGCAGAAGATTTCATTCACATCGCCGTTCTTCTGAAGTTCTTCCGGGATCGTCGCCACCCGTTTCGGGACAATGATACGCCAGGCCTGCTTGTCGAATGAACCTTCCACCTGATAGGTGGCCCGTCTCACAAAACGCATCTTGTGGAAAACCGAGGTGACCCGGCTGATGAAACGGTTTTCGCCCAGGTCGATCATGGTCCAGCCGATGCCCAGACCCGGGGTCCAGCCGGTCGCCAGACTGCCGTCGTAGGCGCACGCGGCCCGGAAATTTCCGTATTCCCGGCTGGCGTCGGCGTTGATCTCGCCGATCCCTTCCAGCATATTCAGCGTGCGGTGCATCCGCTTGTATCTCGCCCACTCCCTGGCATTTTTGGATTTGCCGCGGATGTAGCTGCGCATCTCCGCCAGATATTCCCCCGCCGACTTGTCCAGCTTGACCAGTTTGCTGATCTTCGCATAGTCGACGGCGATCAGGAACAACACCGGCAGCATCGCCTCATACGTCCTCCGGATATGGGCGCGGTCCTGTTCCTTGTGCGCTTCTTCCAATGCCTTGCTCAGGATCCTGTAGCATTCCGCGGTCACTTCCGGTGCTTCATACGGCGCCCGGGTCAGGGGGCCGCCGCTGGTCATTCCCACAAAACCGGATTTCCAGTGCACGTCACGCAGATATTTATAATATTTCTTCACATAAGGACCCGCAGCCGGACCGAAATATTCGTTGCAGAACATCGTTTCCAGTTCCTCGCCGTCCCCGCATTCCGCCGGATCCCACATGGCGCGGGCCAGCAGCCACGGCCGGAACGGACACCCCTGTTTGACGACCCGGCTCGTCATCAGGCCGATCTCTTCCGGGAAAAATCCTTCGGTGATCCCCATGGCATGGACATCCCGCACGTTGATGAGGTTGATGAGCTGATCCGGATAGGTCATCCAGTGGGAACCGCCCCACACATAATCCCAGAACAGAATGTGTTTGCAGACTTTCTGCCAGCCCTCCACGATCACCTTCATGAATTTATTCGCCATCTTGTTTTTCGGATCCAGATAGGGCCGGCCCCGGCGGATGGCCAGGTCGACGATCTGGACCGCCACATTGTCGTTCGCCTTGATCCCTTCCGGCGGCTTCTGCGTGGCAATGTAGGCGAAGATCACCAGTTTCACTTCCGGAAATTCTTTCCCGACGATTTCTCCCACTTTGTTCGCAAAATACACCCACCGGGCCGATTCACGGTCCCCGTGCGCTTTCACCAGCGCCTTGCATTTCTCGCAACCGCACATACCGCGGTTGCCGTCGCCTTCTCCGATATGAATGAATTTCGCATGGGGCGACTGTTTCAGATAGTAACAGCAGCGTTTGGCAGTTTCCTTGATCAGATTCTCGTTGGTCAGACAGTAGTCGACCGTCACGCCGCGTTTGACCGGATCGATCCGTTTCCCCTCCTGGATGGCAAAGAATTCCGGATGGTTTTTATATTTGTCGGCGGGGATCAGTCCCAGCATCCCGTGGGAGCCCAGCGGCGGCGCCCAGATCGCTATCTCGCCGTATTTTCGGTTCAGCTCCGCTTCCCTCACCGGTCGGTTCGAACTCAGCAGATTGAAGGTCGCCCAGTGCATGCCCTCTTCGTTGCTGTCATATAGCGCACCCCGCGATTTGAACGCAGGTTTTC
>Ga0208297_1000682_pt1 | contig 55255 bp, 59 predicted proteins | sample LMS_cellobiose_e_FD_187367 | JGI IMG/M metagenome (GOLD analysis project Ga0208297, IMG submission 187367) | Rumen-fistulated moose microbial communities from Alaska, USA - LMS_cellobiose_enrichment (SPAdes) (version 2) | ecosystem: Host-associated > Mammals > Digestive system > Stomach > Rumen... | reverse complement strand
CGGACAAAGTGGCTGTAGATACCGGAAGTCAGGATACCCACGAATGGTCATGTGATTTTTGCGGTGCCTCGGGAACGGAACACCATATTCTGGGAGAAGACGGTAAGTGTATCTGCGGCGCAGATCTCTCCGATGTCTGGATCCGTGACGAAGAAGGAAACTACCTCATTTACACCACCAGCCACTGGAATATGATGTGCGACTTGTGGTACCGCGATATCACAACGCAAGGCAAGACCTTCCTTCTTATGAACGATATCACGATAACCAGAGGGTTTGCTAATGGCTTAAGCATTCCCACGTCCTTCACTTCATCAGACTCGCGGCTGTTTCTGGGACATTTTGACGGGCAGGGGCATACGCTGAATGTAGACCTCTCCGGGAATCCCGAGTCGACCTATTTGGGGCCCTTTAACCTTACCCATAACTGTACCATTGAGAATCTCCATGTCACCGGCACCATCAATAAGACGGGGACCACCGGCGGCGTCGGCGGTCTCATTGGGTACAACATGGGAGGTGATACTACCATAAGAAATGTCCGGGTCAGTGTGGATATCGTCTGTGATGTGCCTGCGGAAAACTGCGGTGGCTTTTCCGGTTACACATGGTCCTGGAGCGGGCTCGGCCAGCTTAAGCTCATAGGCTGCGCCTTTGACGGGACCATTAAAAACGGAGCGGATAATAACTTCAGCGGCTTTACAGGTACTGTAAGAAACGGCTATTCCGTGCTGGTCAAAGACTGCATCTTTGACTACCCGGCGAGTGGCAAATGTGGTACGGAAGCCCATCCCTTTGTATTTGGCGGCAATTATACTCTGGAGAACAGTTTCTATACCGATAATCTGAACGCCCACGTCAAGTCGGGGGCCGACAGAGTCTGGCCCATTACATGGAACGGGAGTAATCTTGATGTGAGCCCCGGAGTCTCAGCGACTGCCATATACGATACCGCGTCTATCACCACATATGGAAACTACCTCTCTTTTAAGGATCAATACTACGGTGCGCAGGGAAAAGATATCACTGTGAGGATCGCATTCAAAAAAGAAGAGGACGTGGGTTATGCCAGGGTCAACAGGTGGGCATATGACCGCCTGACGACCGATGAAGACGGGACGACCACCTTCACCATGCCCGGTGATCCGGCGAATATAGACGTGGAGGAACTTGCCCGCATCATGTTCATGGACGGAGACGACAATGTGTTCTATGAGCAGCAGATCCATTACTACAGGCCATTCTCCGAAGTGATATGGCCGGAAGGGACTCCTTCCAAAACACCGGATGCGTATTACATCGATCATTATGTGTTTGATAAATGGATCGAACCGGACTTTAGTCCGTATCCTGCCAACGTCTACAATGATCTGAAAATCAAGTCGACGTACACGCCGGTTTACAAAGATTTCACTGTGAGTTTCGTCCGGGACGACGGTACACCGATCGACAGCGCGGAATACACGTACGGGACCCCGGCTTCGGAGATCGTATTCCCGGAGGATCCCACCAAAGAGGCGGATGAATATACTTCCTATGTGTTCGATCACTGGGAACCGGCGGCAGCAGATGTGACCAAGGATACAACATATACCGCTGTATTCAGGCCTACGGACAGTTACACCGTCAGTTTCTATATGGATGACGGGACGCTGATCGATCAGGAATTCTATCTGTACGGAACAGAGGCTTCCGAGATCGCGTTCCCGGAAGCTCCCGAAAAAGAACCCGGCGGCCATTACACATATACCTTTGATCACTGGGATACGGCCGAAAAAGTCACCGGGGATGCCAGCTATTATGCACATTACACCCCGGTCAGGAGAGACCATAAGTGGAACTACTCCGTCGAATGGTCGGAAGATCATTCCACGGTCACCGCAAAAATGGTCTGTGAGTATGATGAAAGCGAGTGTTTCGAAGAGACCATCCCCGCAAAAAGCATGGAGTGGTGGAGCACCACGAGCAGGCAGTGTGAAGAAAAAGGCGATATGCGCTATTACTTCCTGATGACCGACTTCTACCGGTACGGCGCTTTCTATGAGAATTACGATCTTCCTTATGAGCTCAGATCAACCTTCGTGGAAGGAGTGTTGGAGCCGATGGGACATAGCTGGATACTTTACAGCGTGCACTGGAACGGCGATGACACAGCCACCGGATATCTGTATTGCTCGCGTGACTCAAGCCATAAAATGACGGAGACCGCGGATGTGGAAAGTGAGTTCATTACAGCTCCCACGTGTGAAGAAGGCGGAACAGTCCGGCTGACTGCGAATTTTACGACCGTAGAGAATGGCACAAGGACCGACGAAAAGGATGTGCCCGCTTTGGGCCATGACTTCGGCCTGCTGGAAGAGAAACTGGATGAGACCGGCCACTATTGGTATTGTGAGTGCAGCCGCTGCGACGAGACGCTTAGGATAGATATCACGGATGAAGACTGTCAGCATAATGCGCTGACCACGATCCCCAAGGAAGATCCCACATGCACGGAGGATGGCCGTGAAGAATATTATCAGTGCGATTACTGCCATCAGTATGTTGTGATAGAGAATGGTGAAAAGATCACGCTCACGGAAGAGAACTTCGATGAATATATGCAAAAACTGACGATCCCGGCCAAGGGCCATGACTATGGCGAGTGGACAGTAACAGCAGAAGCGACATGCACGACGGATGGCTCGAAGGAGAAAGTCTGCAGTGTATGCGGAGACAAGGTCACGGAAGTTATCCTTGCAAAGGGACATGCATTCTCTGATGAGTTTACTGTAGATAAAGCGGCGAGCTGCACGGAGGAAGGAACGAAGTCCAGACATTGCGCTAACTGTGACGCAGTGACGGACGTTACGGTCATACCCAAGACCGACCATACATATGGTGACTGGGCGGTGGTAGCTGAAGCGACCTGCACAGAGGATGGGTCGAAGGAGAAGGTCTGCTCGGTTTGCGAAGACAAAGTCACAGAAGTCATCCCGGCAACCGGTCATAAGTGGAACGACGAGTACACGGTAGATAAAGAGGCAAGCTGCACAGAAGAAGGTAGCAAGTCCAAGCATTGCTCAGTATGTAATGCTATCGATGAGTCTACAGTGACGGTCATCCCAAAGGTTGATCATACATATGGCGAATGGATAGTGACAAAGGAAGCGACCTGCACAGAAGACGGATCAAAGGAGAAGGTGTGCGGCGTGTGCGGAGACAAGGTGACAGAAACGATCCCAGCTCTCGGTCATGACTGGGACGAGGGCGTCGTCACCAAAGAGCCGTCATTCACCGAGGAAGGGGAGCTGCTCCATACTTGCAGGCGCAACGCAACTCATACATATACTGAAGTCATCCCGAAGCTCGACAGGCCTGATGAACCGATAATCACCCGTGTCGCCGGCTCCAACCGCTACGCGACTTCCATCGAAGCGGCGAACCATCTGAAAGAGACGAACGGCATCAGCAAATTCGACAGCATCATAGTGGCCAGCGGTGCAGACTTCCCGGACGCGCTTTCCGCCAGCTATCTGGCATACAAGAAGAATGGGCCGATCCTGCTCGTGAACAGCGGAACTATCGCGATGGTCTCAGACTATATAAACTCCAATCTCGCATCCGGCGGAACGGTCTACATCGTAGGAGGTACAGGCGCGGTTCCTGAAGCGCTCGATCAAAAGATTAACGGAACGGTCAAACGACTTGCAGGATCGAATCGCTATGCCACCAATATAGAGGTGCTCAAGGAAGCGGGTGTGGAAGGTGAGGACCTTTTGGTCGCGAGCGGAAAGGGATTCGCGGATGCGCTTTCTGCATCGGCTGCCAAGAAGCCTATATTCCTGGTCGGAGCGGCACTCACTGCTGACCAGAAAGCATATCTGGACACGAATGCGAAGACCACGTCCGGAAAGATCTACATAATTGGCGGGACCGGAGCTGTTTCGCAGAGCATAGAGGACGCGGTCAGAAGCTACGGCTCGATCAAAAGGCTTGCAGGCAGCAACCGCTATGCCACGTCTATCGCGGTCGCGGAGGAGCTATTCCCGGAGACTGTGGAAAGCGTGGTCATCGCCAACGGTAAGAATTTCCCGGACGGACTGTCCGGCGGACCGATCGCGACAGGGTATGACGCACCGCTCATCCTGGTGATCGACAGTACGTGCGACCATGCAGCGAAGTACTTCTCTGAGAGAGAAGCGTTCAGGCTTTTGATCATGGGCGGAACCGGAGTGATTGCGGATTCTACGGCCGGCAAGATCACCGGCGGAACGGTATAGATCAGAGATGACCTCGAACGAGAAAAGCATCATACAGACCTCGTTCAGACACATGAAAAAACCAACAATTGAGGCAACAATTGGCTCATAAAACGTCGGAAGATTGAAATCTCAATTTCGGATACGAGCACGCATCTCACCGCCTTCACCACAAACGAACAGGTCCCGGAAAGTCCGGGATCTGTTTATTTTTCAACGTTTTCGAGGCTTCAGGCGATTTGGCCGCAAGGCCTGTTTTCTGCCGATATACCCCGTATAAACATGCCGAAACCATGCTCAAAAACACAAAAAAGGAGACAAATGAGGATACAATCTTCGTATATGGTGCTGAAAAACGCGGGCATACTTGACAGGTCGAATTCATTTGTTCCGGCTTTAAAGACCGGCTTGAGGGTCCTTCCGGGGACGGGTGTGGTATACTGGTCGTAAGAAAGGGCGACAAATCGGCAGTTTGAGGAGACGGTGACATGACAGAATCCGAACTTTATAAAGAGCTTGGTATACTGACAAAGGACAAAGACAAGTGGAAAGAGAGCATCCCTTATGTTTCATCGTTCCTCGCTTACGACTCTGTAAAAATCCAAGCCAAGGCGCTTTGGCTTCTCGGTGAAATGGGTCTCATCTACTCGCTGTCTGTGCAGGATGTTATTCCGGTAATCGTTTCCTTTCTTGACAGTCCGGAGCCGCTTTTGCGGGAGCGGGCCGTGAACGCTCTCGGCAGGATTGGACGGGGTAGCTATCCTGTGATTAAACCGTACTGGAAAGAGCTGTTCCGATTTGCCTCTGATAAAGCACCAAAAGTACGCCTGGCGTTTATCTGGGCATCTGAAAACATCGCTACAAACATGCCTGATATATATGAGGATCATATACCGGTATTCGAGAAGCTACTGCATGATGTAGATGACAAAGTACGGATGGAATCGCCGGAGATCTTTCGGGTTCTCGGTAAACGCAGGCCTGAGTTCGTCAGGCCGTATGTGGAGCAGCTGCGGCAGATATCGGAAACCGACGAGAACCACGTCGTAAGAATCCACTGCCTTGGCGCGATCAAGGCGATGGGATTAAATTAGATAAATTCAAATTTGTCGAAATCAATATGAAGCACCAAATGCAGTCAATACGGCTGCATTTTTTATTTGGAGAAAGGAAAGAAGTATGAATACATACGAGATAAAAAACTATGAGGAGCTTCGACCAAACCTGCGGGTAAGGCTGATGGATACGAAGGCGCATGCTGATGTGCTGCAGAAAACAGTGCATGTCCCGGTAGGATGCGGGCTGGCGCTTGCAGCATACTTCAGGGTGCCTGAAGAGGTCGCGGGCAGCGGAGGGATCGCAAATGTTCCCAAGGAATTGGCTGCAGCCGACGGTCTTGACGAGGGAGAGATACTTGGTGATGCCATGATCGGATCTGTCGCATATGATACTCCAAGGCTATTTTCCATGATGGATATGCTCCTTGGAAACAAGTCGCAAAACTATCTTCAGGACGGCGAGCTCCCGGAGGAGCCTTTTCTTGTACTTACGACTAATGAAGGGCTGCTCGGCGCGTCCACACTCTTTTATCCGGGCATTAAGGATAAGATCGGGGAAAAGCTCGGAGGAGATTTCTTCGTCCTCCCAAGTTCTGTCCATGAGGTTTTGATCCTTCCGGATAAAGGGCAGATGAAAGCGACAGAGCTTGCGCAGATGGTGAAATCGATAAACGAGACAGAGGTGGAACCCAAAGACAGGCTTTGCGATAAGGTGTTCCGGTACAACACAGAAACGAAGGAGCTTATCGTCGCAGCCGATATGGAGCGAAGAAGGGAGCGGGAACGATGATATGAACAGGAAAGACGGAATATGTGCTTATCTGAAAAAGCACCATACAGGAGCGGGGAGGGCTGTTCACAGCAGGGAGCTGGAGCAGCTCTTTTCTATTGACGGAAGGTCTCTAAGACGCTGCATAAGCGAACTCCGGCAGGAAGGCAAGCCTATCTGCAGCGACAGCACCGGCTATTACTACGCCGAAAAGCAGGACGATATCAACCATACGATCGCAAGGCTTAATAAGCTGGTAACGCGCATTGCAAATGCAAGGACCGGAATGCTGTATGCCTCGGTCATCGACCTTGGCGAGATGCAGCTTGAGATCAATATAAACGTGAGAAAGGATGGAGAAAACAATGGGTAAGGAAATCACTATCTGGACGAGTGAGCCGGACTATGAGGAAGTCCGAAGGGAGCTTGAGGAAGACTTCCCTGAAATGAGCGAGGCGGACAGGATCGCGATCTTTAAGCAGGGCAATCTTGACTGCCTTCAGTTCCAGAGAGAGGAGCTGTCCATGAAGCTCGGCATGCCGATCTTCGTTGTGGCTGAGCTTGGACTTTGGGACGGCAAACACATGGCTTACAAGGAGATCGACAGCGGCCAGCTGGCAGACTGCTTTGAGCCAAACAGGGATACCCTCAGCATCCGCTGGTTCGTGGACGAAAAGGGTGACCTTCGCTGCGATGATGTACACCATGACGGCGTGAACCACTATCTCTACAGGGTCCTTAGGAGAGACGTTCCGCAGAGCGAGATCGATTATCTGAAGAACGCGATCCGTGCTGGCGTGGCCTACCGCAGCGACATCGAACGCTGCACAGAAAGGCTCGGTGACGCCATCAGCGCCGTATATGGTTTTGAACTGCCTCAGCCGGAACGCCAGAAGGAAAGGGGACAGGCAAGATGAAGACCGAGATCGTTTTCATAGACGAAGAAACGCTTACGGGGGAAGAGCTTGCGGAAATGGCAGAATCGCAGACCCCTTCACATCTTGAGAGATATCTGGAGGAGGTGAGCAGTCATGGGCAGGCCTCAGAATAAAGAGGAGTACAGAAAAGACCTTGCCGATGCCTTTATCCATGTCCTTGAGGAAAAGGGCCTTGACTGGAAGAAGGAATGGCGCGGCTGCGGCGGCACGGCTCCGCAGAACGGCATCACAAAGGCCTGCTATCGCGGGACGAACGCCTTCTATCTGTCGCTCGTCGCCATGGCAAAAGGCTATCAGGATCCGCGCTGGGTCACCATGATCCAGATCATGGATAAGGACGGTAAGTACCATCCGAAGGAAAAATGGCATCTGAAGGCCGGGAGCAAAGCCAGCTACGTTGAATACTGGTACCCCTTCGATACAAAGAACAAAAAGGCTCTGAAGTGGAACGAGTACCGCGAGGCCATCAGGAATGGCCGAGATCCGGAGGATTTCAGGCTTTCCACACGCTATACGGCAGTCTTCAACGCGGACAACATCGAAGGGATGCCGGAGCTTGAGATGCCAGCTGAAAACACGGATATCAAACCCAACGATATCGTAAACAGGCTGGCTTTTAATATGGGCGTTCCCATATATTTCGACGGCGGGGATCAGGCGTATTATTCTCCGTCCAAGGACAGTATCCATCTTCCGACGCTGCAGTCTTTCGATTCTGATTATGCCTTTTGCAGCACGGCGCTGCATGAGCTGGCGCACTCGACCGGCCATCATACAAGGCTGGACCGCAAGCAGGGCAGTTTCTTCGGAACGCCTGATTATGCATATGAGGAGCTGGTTGCCGAGATCACGTCCTGCTTTATGGGTGTGTCTTCCGGCATAGAGCAGACACCGGAGCATGTAGAAAACCATAAAGCCTATGTGCAGACCTGGGTAAGCGCTATCAGGGAAAAGCCGGAGGCTCTTGTCAAAGCCGTAAAGGACGCGCAGTCTGCGGCAAACTATATGGACTGGAAAGCCGAGCTGATAACAGAAGCCGAATACAACAGCCTGTCCGGCAAGGCATTCGAGATTCCCGTAAGGGAGGAAAGGAGCAGGGATGAAGCAAGATGAAGTAATGGATATGACCTGGGAGGAACTCAGGGAGTTCGTAGAGCAGATGCCGGACGGAACATCCGTGATCGTTTTTGTGGAAGGTGACGGCGATGGAAGAGATGAAGTACGGTCTTGATGTCGTAAAGATCAGGCTTGTGAGGGAGGACCCCCTGGCTCCGGACAGGATAATCGATTCTCCTTCAGCGGCGGTAGACGTTATGGCTGAAGAACTGTCCGGGTATGACCGTGAGTTATTCTGTGTGCTCAATCTCCGTAACGACAAGTCCATAATCAATATGAATATCGTGAGCATGGGAAGTCTTACGTCATCCCACGCACACCCAAGGGATGTCTTCAAAAGCAGCATCCTTTCCAATGCCGCAGCTATCATACTGATGCACAACCATCCAAGCGGGGGTGTGAAGCCTTCGGCAGCGGACTACACCGTGACGAAGCAGCTTGCGGAATGCGGGAATCTTCTGGATATACCGGTTCTTGACCACATCGTAGTTTCAGGAAGGGATCCTGCAAATCGCTACAGTTTCCTTGAGCACGGAGATCTTGGCAGGGACGATGTTCCCGTAGCTGCTGACAGCAGAGGAGCGAGGTAAGAGTATGGATATAAATGAGCTGTTTGAACAGCTGACCGCCAAAATGCAGAAGGAGCAGGACGAATACCGTGCCTGGCTTCTTTCACTTCCGAAGGAGGAGATCCTTCAGCGCTGCTACGAGTACAGCACAAGGGAGGATATCCTTGTCGCCCTTGATGATGCCCATCTTAAAGAAGAAGAGCTTCAGGCACTTCTGGACTGCAGCTATCCGCTTTCAGCCGTATATAAGGAATACACCTCATGGGATACCAATTACATGCAGGACGTTACGGACAGCATTCAGATCCTTGGGGAACGGTACGCGAAGGAAGCATCAGAAAAAGAGAGGGAGGAGGCGAGGTAATGGTTTCGAAAGAAGATATTGAAAAGGCAAGGGAGATGGATCTTCTGACCTATCTTCAAAGCTTCGAGCCTTACGAGCTGGTTCACGTTTCCGGCAATACATGGTGTACGAGGGAACATGACAGCCTGAAGATAAGCAACGGCAAGTGGCACTGGTTCTCACAGGGCATCGGCGGAAGATCAGCTATTGATTATCTGGTCAAGGTCAGGGGGTACACTTTCCCGATGGCCGTGGAAGCGGTCCTTGGAAGGATCCCTGTAAAGGAAGCGCCAAAGGCGCAGCCGGCTGAAAAAGAAAAAACAAGGAAGCTGAAGCTGCCGGAGCTGTCAGACAGTACGGAAGTAGTCAGGAACTATCTGATAAAAAGAGGCATCGATCCGGACATCATCGACTGGTGCATCAAACGGAAAATGATCCTTCAGACTAAGAACTATGACAACGCCGTGTTCGTCGGATACGACAGTAAGGGCAACATGAGATATGCGGCCATCAGGGGTACGCGCAGCAGATATAAAGGAGACGCATCGGGAAGCGACAAACGCTTCTCTTTTCGTATTTCGGAAACTGAAAAGCCGGAGGTCCTGCATCTTTTTGAAGCTGCAATAGACCTCCTGAGCTTTGCGACACTTCGCAAGATGGACGGATATGACTGGAAGGCAGACGCAATGCTGTCCCTTGCCGGTGTCTATGTGAACCGAGACGGCAGCGCACCTCTTCCGAAAGGTCTTGAGAGGTTCATAAAGGAAAACCCGCAGCTGAAAGAGATCCATCTGCACCTGGATAATGATGAGATCGGCAGAGGTGCATCGATTGGTCTCTGCAGTGCCCTTCAAGGCAAATACATTATGGTCATTGATCCGCCTGCAGACGGCAAGGATGTAAACGACGAACTGATGGCAAGGCTTGAAAGAGCAAACAGAGATTATGAAAGGTAAGGTAAACAAAATGGCAGAAAACGAAAAGACCGTATGCTGGGAGATCAAAGAGCATCTGGCGACGCTCAGGGAAAATACGAGCGGCTGGAAAAGGGAGCTCAACATCGTCTCATGGAATGAAGGCCCCGCAAAGATCGATATCCGTGACTGGAGCGAGGATCATCTCAGGATGACAAGGGGTATTACCCTGACTACGGATGAAGCCCGGACGGTCCGCGACGCGGTGAGCAGATATCTTGAAAAAGCGCAGGAACGCGAGACGAGGGCAGCAAGGGAGACCGGCTATGAGCGATGACAAAATGAGGGTCCTTATATGTGAACCTGGCATGCTGGCAAGGGCAGCAGAGATCGGAACTTCTCTTGAGGATCTGCAGCGGGCGGTAGGCGGTCTGATACAGGCCGTCTATCCGTATGACGATCCTGTCGCCATTGTCTGTAATGACGAGGGAAAGATCAACGGCTTTCCTCTCAACCGGGCTCTTAGGGACGGAGAGGGAAAAGTCTATGACATCATCGCAGGTCCCTTTTTCGTATGCGGCCTTGGCGAGGAGGATTTTGCCAGCCTTTCAGACGAGCTGCTCGAAAAATACAAGGACAAATTCCGCTGCCCTGAACAGTTTTTCAGGCGCGGCAGCGACATCGAAGCCGTTCCGTATACCCCTGTCCGCGATGACGTTTCAAGGTAGGGGCAGGGGCGGCCAAATTTTCGCAAGCATCGCCTTTGTCATGACAAAGGCGCTTGTCAGGGGAGACCCTGAGACCCTTAGGGAGGTGACAGCCGTGTGAGACTTCGGAAATACAAGTTTGAATGCTACCTTGACGAGAGGGAGAACCACCAGCTGACAGAGAACGCTGAAAGGGCTGGTCTGTCAAAGTCAGAGTATTTCAGGAAAGTGCTTGCAGGACAGAAAATCAAAGAACTTCCTCCCATGGAGTTCTATGATGTCCTGAAAGAGCTTCGGCAGATCAATAACAACATGAATCAGATCGCTGCCCGCGCAAACAGCATCGGCTTCATAGACATCTCCAAATACAAAGAGAACGCCGCGCAGCTTCAGAAGGTGATCGGCGATCTCATGAAGGAGGTGTTCGGCTGATGGCTACTACATCTCTTTGGAGGATAAAAGGCAACATCAATACCGTGTTGAAATATGTTTCAAATCCTGAGAAGACTGACGAGGCAAAGCTTGATCCGGATGCCCTTGAAGATGTCATCGCTTATGCCAGTAGGGAAGAGGCTACGCAACTTCAGAAGTATGTTTCCGGCGTTAATTGCAACCCGGAAACAGCCAGGGTGGAGATGCTTGCGGTAAAGGCTCATTTCGGCAAACACGGAGGGACGATTGCATATCACGGATATCAGTCCTTCGCCGAAGGGGAGGTCACGCCGCAGCAGGCTCATGCCATAGGCATAGCTCTTGCGAACGAGCTTTGGGGAGATAAGTATCAGGTACTTGTCGCAACACATTTGGATAAGGCTTCTCACCTGCACAACCATTTTGTGATAAATACGGTTTCATTTGTGGACGGCATCAAGTTCCACAGAACTAAACAGGACTATGCAAGGATGCAGGAAGTGTCGGACCGGCTTTGCAAAGAGGCCGGTCTTTCTGTTGTAGAACAGGATCATGGACGAAGCCGAAGCTACGGGGAGTGGCGTGCAGAGACTGAAGGCAGACCGACAATACGAGGCGGTATCAGAAAAGACATAGATGAGGCTGTCGCAAGGTCTGTTACTGCCAGTCAGTTTATGGACAATCTGAAATCTATGGGCTATGAGTTCAAGCTTTATACGGAGAGCGGAAGACTGCTGAAGTATCCGGGGATCAAGCCTCCGGGAGCGAAAGGGTTCTTCCGCTTTTATAAGCTTGGACCCGGTTACAGTCTTGATGATATCGGCGACCGTATCCTGAATAACACAAGGCCGAAGCTTCCATTTGACGAAATCCAGTCACCTGTAAGAAAGATACGTTCCCGCAGGCCTAAGAAAAAGCTGCATGGCATCTATGCTCTGTATATCCGGTACTGCTATGACCTTCATATCATAGTTAAGAACCCAAGGCGGAAGCCGCTGCCTTTTGAACTCAGGGAAGATGCACTTAAGCTCTCAAAGCTCGATGAACAGACCCGATTCATGGCAGCGCATCAGCTGCAGAGTCTTTCGGATATTGCAGCGCATAAAGCTGCCGCGCAGAGCCTTCTGGATTCACTTTCAGAGGAGCGAAGGATACTTCGCAACAGTCGGAAGGTCGAAAGACGGAGGGGAGAAGAGGACAAAGTGACAGAAATCAAAGAGACAACAATGTCACTTACGGGGCAGATCAAAGAGCTTCGTAGAGAAATAAAGCTCTGCGAAGAAATAGAAAACCGGGCTGATGACATAAAGCTCAGGCTGGAATACGCAAAGGAATACAGATCAGGAAAGGAGATCAAAAACGATGAATACATCAGGAGACGCGGCGGAACAGGTCGTGAGGATGAGTCTCGAAGCCGCTGAGGTGGCGGCACGGGTGACAGGCGCAGGAGCCAAGCAGGTCGCTGTAATGCTCTATGCCATCATGAAGGACCAGAAGAAGACCAGAGGCAAGATGCGCCTTACGAATATGCTTAAGTCTGGCAAGGAACTGAAGGTCTTTGCTGTAAAGGACAAGGATCTTACAAGGTTCTGCACGGAAGCCAAGAAATACGGCGTCCTGTACTGCGTTCTGCGTGACCGGGATGCCAATGACGGCATTACTGATGTCATGATACGGGCTGAAGATGTCTCTAAGGTCAACCGCATCTTTGAAAGGTTCAATCTTTCGACTGTCGATATGGCATCCATAAAAAGCGAGCTTCTGAAGGTAAAGGAGAAGGCTGCGGAGGCAAGCCCCGAAAACCCCAAGGAGGCCCGGGCGAAGACAGACCCTCAGTCCGGGCCTTCCTCAGAAGCCAGAAACGGGTCAGATCCGGACCGTTCAAATAAGCGGTCTGTCAAGGAGGAACTGAAAGAACTTAAGGAGATTGCAAAGGGCAGGAACGAGCCGATCATCCCGGACAGATCCGATGTTAAGGTTCCCGTTCCGAAGATAAAGCCAAGGGAGGTCCGCTGATATGGAGAAAGTCGAAAAGAAGGTTTTGATTCTCAATGACGTGGAGCAGGGGCTTATGGTAAACGGCCTTATGGACTTCAGGAACAGTCTTCTGAGGCAGGATAAGCCGACGGAGGACATCAATGACCTGATCCTGCGGGTCATTGACGCCCCTGTAAAGAAGCTTTGGAGGGCTGAGTATGAAGCAAGGTAAAAGCAGGGAGTCAAAAGCCGCTCTATATTTTGCAGGACTGATTCCTGTACTGTGGCTGGCACTGCTTGCTGCGCCGTGCATGGGCAGCGGGTTCTCAGACCTCATAGCAGGCTTTCCTGAGGCGATGTCGCATCCGTTTCGTATAGTATGGTGCCACTACAGTTTGAAAGCTGTCATACTATTTGCTGCAGCATATCTTATGAGCATTGCCATATATGAATCCTCGGCAAGGAATTACAGGCCAAGAGAGGAGCACGGTTCCGCCCGCTGGGGCAGCGCTACAGGGCTTCGCCGGAAATACGCGGACAAGGAAATGTTCAGAAACAAGATCCTTACCCGCCATGCAGCGATAGGGCTCGACGGCAGAAAGCACATGAGAAATCTCAATGTGCTGGTCGTCGGCGGCTCAGGTTCCGGCAAGACCCGAAGCTACGCGAAGCCTAACGTGATGCAGGCGAACACCTCGTTTGTTGTACTTGACCCGAAAATGACTGTATTTTAGGATAATAGCTGTGAAAACCTATGAGATAGGGATTTACAGCCGATACATACCAATCACGATGGTTGAGAAATCCCTGAAAACAAAGGAATCTCAGCCATTTTTACATTCTGGAAGAAAGGAGGCCGGAGCCGGATATGAAAGAGAAAATCACAGCCCTTTACGAGCGCTTGTCCCGTGATGACGAGCAACAGGGCGAGTCGAACAGCATTACCAACCAAAAGAAATACCTGGAAGACTTTGCCCGTTCCAAGGGCTTCAGGAATATCCGCCACTTTACCGACGATGGATACTCCGGCACGAATTTCAACCGTCCGGGGTTCATGGCCCTCCTGGAAGAAGTCAAGGCCGGGAATGTGGCCGTAATTTGCATCAAGGATATGTCGAGGATCGGCAGGAACTATCTCCAGGTCGGTTTCTATACCGAGATCCTTTTCCCGGAGAAGGGTGTCCGTTTCATTGCCGTTAATAACAACATCGACAGTGATAACCCGACGGAGAACGAGTTCACGCCGTTCCTCAATATCATGAACGAGTGGTACGCGAGGGATACCAGCAAGAAGATCAAGGCTATCTTCCGCAACCGCATGGAGCATGGCGAACGAGTCAGCGGCGCGGTTCCCTACGGATATAAGATGGCCGAGGACAAAACGTTCGTGGTTGACCCGGAAGCCGCCGAGGTCGTGAAGCGCATCTTCGCTATGGCTGCGGATGGCAAACCGATCCGCACCATTGCCGACACGCTGACCGCCGAGAAGGTGCTGATCCCGTCGGCGTATTGGGAGCAGAAAGAAGGGATGGTATCCCGCAACCACAAGTACCATGATCCGTATATCTGGACGAACGCTTCTATCGCCTATATCCTCGACCGCAAGGAATACCTGGGCCATACGGTCCTTGGGAAGACCGTCCGCGACAACTTCAAGTCGAAGAAACGCAGGAAAGCGACTGAGGACGAATTGCTTTTCTTCCCCGATACCCATGAACCGATCGTGGACCAGGATACGTGGGACAGGGCGAACAGACTGAGGAAGCGGTCCCCGAAGCGCATTAAGAACGGGCCGTTTTATCACAGGCTGTCCGGCATGGCCTTCTGCGCGGACTGCGGTTCAAGACTTCGTTACAACGCGCCGCCGCATGAGAAGGATAAGGAATGGGATCCCCTGAAGGGCGGGTATCAGTGCGGCAACTACTGCAATATCTATCATTCATGCAGTTCCCACTATATCAGCATCAAGAACCTGGAAGCGGCGATCCTCCAGGCGGTCCAGGCTGTGTCCGGCTACGTGCTGGAAGACGAGGGCCGGTTCATTGACCAGCTCATGGAACAATGGGAGCTGAAGCAGACGCAGGCCACTTCCGACGACAAGAAGGAGCTTGCCGCCGCGAAGCGCCGCATGTCAGAACTGGACTCCCTGATCAAAGGTCTGTATGAGAGCCAGATCAGTGGCAAACTCCCGGAGAGACAGGTCCAGAAGCTCATCGTCCAGTACGACGAGGAACAGGCCAGGCTTGAAACCCGTATTGCCGAACTGGAAGCGCCGGATGAAGTGATAGCGCCGAAAAAAGCGGATATCAACAGGTTTATCGCCCTCGTGAAGAAATACCAGGACATCACCGAACTGACGGACGAAATGCTGTACGAGTTCATTGACAAGATCGTGGTCCATGCCCCGACAGGCGGCAAGACGATCTACCGCCAGCAGAAGCTTGATATCTATTTCAACTTCATCGGCCACTATCTCCCGCCCATGCCGGAGATCACCGAAGAGGAACGAAGGGCCGAAGTCGAGGCGGCAAGCGAGGCAAAAAGGCAGGCGAGATACGAACGAAAGAAAGAAAACCGGAAGCAAAAGCTGGCCGACCTGAAGGCCAGGGCCGAAACTGACCCGGAAGCCGCGAAGGAATACGCGGAATACCAGGAGCGCCAGAAGGAAATCCGGAGAAAAAAGAAGGAGAAGAAGCAGGCGGAGCGGCAGGCCGCTGAAAATGACCCGCAGGTCCAGGCGAAGAAAGAAGCAAAACGTATCGAGCGGAACAAGAAGAACATGGAGCGTTATCACCGCAACCATGTCCCAATTGAAGAGCTTGAAAAACGCGCGGAAACTGATCAGCAGGCGGCTGAAGAACTGAGGATCCGAAGGGAAACGCAGGCTGAAAAGAACCGTAAGAACAAGGCGCGCCGTGAGGAACGCATGGCCCAGGACCCGGCATACGCCGAGGAAATCCGCAGGAAGAAAGACGAGCGGAACAAGGCCAAGACCGCACAGCGTATGTCTGACCGTCAGGCCCTGATCGAGAGGGCCAGGACGGACCCGGAAGCCGCCGCCGAGCTGGAAGCTCTCAGGGCGAAAGGTCGTGAAGCCGCCGAGCGGAGCAGGCAGAAGAAGCTTGCCAGGATGGAAGCCGATCCCGAATACGCCGCCGCTGAAAGGGCGAAGAAGAACGAGAAGGCCAAGAGGGCCTATCACGCGAAAAAGGCTAAGATGGACGACCTCAAGGCCAGGGCGGAGACGGACCCGGAAGCCGCCGCGGAACTTGCCGCCATCCGCGCCTATCAGGTGGAAGCGACCACTAAAAGCCGCAACAAACTGATCGAGGATGCCAGGACGAACCCCGATGCCGCCGCGAAGCTGGCCGGCCAGCGAAGCCGCAGGAATGCCCATGCCAAAGAGAAAAGGGATGAGCTGATCGCGCAGGCCGAAACCGATCCGGAAGCCGCCGCCAGACTGGCTGAGAGAAGGGCGCGTGATGTGGAAGCCACACAGCGCTACTATGCGAATATGCAGGAACAGGCGAAGACCGATCCCGAAGCTGCGGCGAAGTGGGAAGCGCACAGGGAATACAACCGCCGCTATCTGAGAAACTACAACGCGAAGAAAAAGGCGGCATCTGCCGGAAAGGAGAAGGAAATCTATGAAACTGTATGACATTGGTAAACTGATCGTGAAGATCGTGATGCTTCCGGCGGTCGTGACCGTGACGCTGGTCCAGTGGATCATGATGTTCCTGGTCGGTTTATCTTCCGTCGTCTTCAACCTTCTTGCCGGATTGTTCCTGCTGGTGGCGGTCCTGTCGTACCTGATGGGGCTGTCCGCCGGAGCCGAAGCAGTGAAGATGATTATCGCCGGATTCGTGATCTTTATGATCCCGGTGGCCGGGGACGCGGTTGTGACTGCCGTTACCGCGCTGAATATGGGGATGCGTGATTTTATCAGGTCATGAACCGCAAAACTGAATATGAAAAAGTATCGCCGATACTTTATGCCAATGCCGTCCTTCTGAACACAGGGGCGGCATACTTTTTTGTAAAACAGAAGGAGAACGAAAGCATGAGGCTTAGCAAGTATGAGAAAGAGACAATCATCCTGACCAGCGAGGGTGATGACACTTACAGTGTTTACACCTTCAACGCCGGACTCAAGCGGCGACTGGCCGACTTCGCAAAGAAGTACCCGGCAGTCTGCCGATTGGAAAGCGAGGACAAGAAAATCGGCTGTCAAAGCTATGTGATCGACAAAGCAAGGCTGTCGATACGTCTTACAGCCCCGTATAGTGAAGCCAGACGTAAGGCGGCAAGAGAAAGCGCAAAGGAAAGAGGCTTTTCGCCAAAACCCACGGTTGAAGAAATGCGCTAAAGATGCTATAATGATGCCGCAACTTTGCACTATAAAAAGAAGGAGAATAACATGGGTTTTCCTGAAAAAATCAAGGACATACGCCGTCAAAGCTTACTGAGTCAAACAGATTTTGCAAAAGAGCTGGGTGTGTCCTATTCAACGGTGAATCGTTGGGAAACAGGAAAAACACTGCCAACGTATAAAGCCATGAAGAGTATTGAAGCTTTTTGCTCAAGGCGCAACATTGAGATTGAACCTTGCATCGAACTATGGAAGGGGGAAAAGTGATGCCGTACACACATATCGACTGCTTTTCCGGCCCGGGTGGAATATGTACCGGTATGCACGCCGCTGGATTTGATACCAAAGTGGCCATCGAATATATCCAAAGCTGTGTAGATACCTATTCCGCAAACCATCCGGAAGTCCACGTGATTCACTCCGATATCAGGGATGTGACAGCAGAACAGGTTTTACCCTTTATTCCTGAAGACGGCGTAGATATCGTTACGTCCGGGATGCCTTGCGAAACTTTTTCGACTGCTGGAAATACGTCACGTTCCTTTTATGATGACCGTCAGTTCCTTTTTAGGGAAGGTATTCGTATAGCTGAAATCGCAAAGGCAAAACTCGTTTTGTTTGAGAACGTTCCTGCTATCACAACTAAAACAGTGTCAAAAGACTCTAAGGAGCTTATAGTTGATGTTTTGAAGCGGGAACTTGAAGCTGCCGGATATGGGAACTATGTTGAGGTCGTCTTGAATGCGACTCAGTTTGGGGTTCCTCAAAGAAGGAATAGATTTTTTATCCTTGCGAGCAGGTATCCGGAAATGAAGCTGTCGGTACCACAACCAACAACGGATATCGAAGTCACCGTAGAGGAAGCATTGGCGGGCCTGCCAAATGTAATACCTAACAGTGGCCAGGAAGGAACGACGTATACTTCAAAGAAATCCGCGTTTTCAGAGAAGATGCAGGATCTTTCCTTCTGGAACCGTGAAGGGTTTAGTAACGATCTTTCGTACCACATGCCAATGAAACACAGGGCATGTACTCTGGAACGCTTTAGCTTATTGAATCAAGGCGAGAGTCTAAAAGACTTGTTTGATAGATACAGTGGTGAGGAACGAGAAGAATTACAGAAAAGACGTGTCCTTCCCCGCAAGATGTTTATAAAACGTAATTATCGCCTTGTTTCAGATCAACCGTCACCGACCGTGACAAGTCACTGCCTGGATGAATTTGTTCATCCGGTTTATGACAGGGCTTTGACTGTAAGGGAATGTGCAAGGCTACAATCATTCCCGGATTCATATGACTTTTGCGGCGGTCCATATCTGACTCCGCACCTTCATAATGACATTCAGGATAAATACGAACAGATCGGGGATGCGGTTCCCCCTCTACTTGCTTATGCATGGGGCATGAAGATCAAAGAGATTTTGGAGGAAAACAATAATGAGTGACAGTCCGAAAGTCGATTATAAAGTGTTTATCCGCGATCTTTACAAGGAAACTTGGGAGCATGAATTTATCATTGAGGTTGAAGATCGGCAAACTATGGCGGCAAGGCAAGCGGCAAGACTTGCCGCTCAAAGGAAGGCTATTGATAAAGCGCTTGTCGAGTCCTTGATTAAATACTCTCCAGATGTTCCGGAAAGTGATATCTGGAAAGAAATCGGTCTTACACATAAGCTGAATGTTGCTGAATTAGGTGATTTCGGAGTACAAGAAACGGACCAGCCTGCTGTTATTGAAAGAGTACTGTCAGCCCATCAGAGTTGGATTAAGTCAAGTGGTCACTCGTTTGAAAGGTACATTTCAAACATAAACAGTGAAGCACTTGCCAAAAATGAAATCCGTTTTATTTTGCAATCCGAACTCACAGCTATGATTCGTGGAAACCAGCTGACAAACACGCCGGAAGACATAGAAGGTCTTGGTTCATGGGGAAAAGATTTTGATTTATATGCTATCCAGAGCGTTCATGGAGATGTTCATGTGTTCGGATGTATCCAATCGAAAACAAGTATCCGTGACAGAGTTGGACGTGATGTGACTTTCTCTCACAATGCGATGGATGGATTATTCTGGTCGGCGGCTGTTACCCTTGATGGTAACTTTCTGAATATGCCGGAATTTGTACACATGGTAAATGGCGGCGCTTCTTACCGTACAAACGGATGGCATGGAATGTATGCCATGTCCGGAATTGAGGGAAACAATGGAAGAATCTACAAAGTAGATGATTCGATGGATCTGTTTATCAAACACGCCATAGCCGCCGCCAAGCAATTCATTTCGGATCGAAGACAACTAAATGAGAACTGGAAGCCGGAGTGAACTCTTTCTGATGTATCAAGAGAAGGTGGCTGTTAATAGAAAGAGAGACCGTTAACATGGACGTCCTTACTCCTGAACAAAGACGAAAGAATATGCAACGTATCCGGTCAAAAGATACAAGCATAGAGCTGATGTTGCGAAAGGCTTTATGGCATAGAGGTTATCGTTATAGGAAGAATTATAAAAAGCTTCCCGGAAAGCCGGACATAGCTATTACAAAACAGAAAGTTGCTGTTTTCTGTGACAGCGAATTTTTTCACGGTAAAGATTGGGAAGTTAAAAAGCCCAAGCTTGAAAAGAGCAACAACCCGGATTTCTGGATCGGAAAAATCGAAAGGAATATGCAACGCGATCTTGAGAACGACCAGAAGCTTCAATTCCTTGGATGGACGGTAATCCATTTCTGGGGCAAAGAGATAAAGAAGGATCTTGATGGATGTATCCGGGTAATCGAAGAAGCAATCTTTGAAAACATGATTGCAGAAAATGAAGCGGATACCCATGATGAGTAAAGCAAAGGCGATCAACCGTGAAATAGTTGGTCGCTTTTGTTTTACCCATTGAGCAGGATCGGTCGAGCGCCGATGCTGTGAAAACTGAATATGACGAAAGCCAAGGCCGCCGCCCTGGCTGAGTCAGATGAGGAAGCCGTTGATGGTTTCGCTCCGCCGCTCTCTTGCGGATGGCAGCGAAAATATCAGCGGCTATTTTTGTGGGAGCGTCCAGTGAACGGTTCCGCAAAAGCCGGAAGAAATGAAACGAGCCGCCGGGCAAACGGCGAGTGTCAGTTCTGCCGGAAGCTGGGGTCAAGGGGAACGCAGTTCCTTTTGGCGGAGTTAAGGGGCGGCAGTCCCTTATCTGGGTGCTGGGGCGAAGCGTCCGGCGCAGGTCGAGGGCAAGGCCCCGCCCAGTTAAGTGTTGGGAACCGACACTTAGTACTGGGTATTACCTGCCGAAAAAGATCCCGGTTTTTCAAGTTTTATGAGGCAGGGGTAAAGCATGATTTTCCAAAAATGAAGAAAGGACAGTTACCGATGAAACTAACAAGACACAATGGCCGTTCCGGCAAACATGGCACTTATAACCCGAAGCACAATGACCGCCGTTTCGATATCGCCAACAGTGAGCATATCGATCAGGAGCGTTCCAAGCAGAATGTGTACTGGGACTGCTACCAGGGATTGCGCTTTCCGACGGATCAGGAAGACGCGGACCGAATCATTTATTCTTTTGAGCAGATCGAGAAAGCTTTCTATGCTGACCGTTACGATGATTTCTGTGAAGGCCAGCATGAGCGAAACAGGAAGACCGGACACACTGCCAGGGACCGAACGACTTCAGATCTGTGGGCGGACAAAAGGACCTGCCCGGAAGAAACAGTTATCCAGATCGGGACGATGGAACAGTATGCCCCGCCGGAGATTTTGGTGCAAGTCGCGACAGAGTTCTTCGAGGAATTTGACCGCCGCTTCGGGAAGCACATCCACATCTTAGACTGGGCACTGCACATGGACGAGGCCACGCCGCACATCCAGGAGCGTCATGTCTTCGATTGTGAAAACCAGTACGGCGAGGTTGCACCGCAACAGGAAAAAGCGCTGGAAGCCCTGGGCTTCGATCTTCCGAATCCGGACAAAAAGCCGAGCAAGCTGAACAGCAGGAAGATCACTTTCGATGCCGCCTGCCGCGTGATGCTTTTTGATATCTGCGAGAGGCATGGCCTGCACCTTGACCGCGAACCGGAGTACGGAGGAAGGGCCTATCTTGAAAAGCAGGATTATATCCTGATGAAGCAAAAGGAAAAGATGGCCGAGCAGGCCGAAACGATTTCCGAACAGGAGTCAAGACTTGATACTTTGACGATCCGCATTGAAGATACCGAGAAGTTCATCGACGAAGTTTCCGAGATCGCCTATGAGACCGCCGTCGATGTCGTGACGGAGAAGGTGATCGAGGAAACCCATAACGCTGATTTTGACGAGATCGCAAAAGTGAAAAAGAGCCTGACTTCTGAAAAGGCCAAGACCACTCCACAGCAGAAAAGCGTGATCAGCCAGACTCTGGATATCGTGATGAAGCGGTTCCGGGGGCTGACGGAACACATCACCGAGAGGCTGGCCGAAATCTTCGGTGATCCGGTCCAGAAGAAGAAACTCCAGGAACCGATCCGTGAATCCATCCGTGACCGTCTTTCCAGAAACCAGCGGAGGGCTGACGAGGCGAACGCGGCAAGACACGCCGGACAGGACCAGCCGCCGAAGAAGAAACAACAGAATATGGAGCTTTGATAAGCGTCTGTTTTTAATCAGTTTTACCGATGAAGACAGGCGCTTTTTTTATTTCCGAATTGAAAGAAGGTGATAGTTTTGGGCATCTATTCACAGATCAAAGAGCAGGTCAGCACCCGCGCCGTGGCCGAGCATTACGGGTACAAGGTCAGCCGGAACGGCATGATGAAGTGCCCATTCCATCCGGACAAAACGCCGAGCATGAAGGTCGATCAGAATTTCATCTGCTTCGGATGCCAGGAGAAAGGCGACGTGATCGAATTCGCCGCGAAGCTGTTTGGCCTGCCGCCATATGAAGCCGCCGGGAAGCTTGTGGCCGATATGGGGCTGACGGTAACTGCGGAAAGCGCTCCGAAAGCTCCGCCTGGCTCCCGCCGGAAAGCCAAGCGGCAGCGTTTGGAGCAAAAGCAGTTCGACAAGGCAGTGGAACGCATTTACTCCGTCTACTGCGACTATTTCCATCTTTTGAACGAGTGGGCCGAGGTTCACGCGCCGCGCTCCCCGACAGAGGATTTCCATCCCCTGTTCGTCGAGGCGATGCACAAAAGGGACTATGTGGAGTACCTTCTGGACCTCCTGCTTTACGGTTCAAAGGAAGACAAGGCATTCGTCCTGATCGACAAGGGAAAGGAGGTAAACGATCTTGAAAGACGAATCAGAGAGATTAAGTCCGGCGACGGAGAACGCGCTTCGTGCGGCGACAGCTTCCCTACAGCCGGACATGACGACGGAAGACGTGAGGGATCTTCTGGAAACGACGGAGAAAGGTCAGGTCAGGAACCTTGTCACAAACGCCGAAACGATCCTGTCCTATGACCCGTTACTTCGCGGGGCGATCCGCTACAACGAGCTGACACAGAGGGTCGATGTAGTGAAGCCCCTCGGATGGGAACGAGGAAGCTCCGGCCTGGACGACAACGACGTGAACAACATTCATCTGTACTGTGAAAGGACCTACGGGATCACTTCCCAGAAGCTGATCGAAGAGGCGGTCCACATCGTAGCGAACAGGAACAGGTTCCATCCGGTCCGCGACTTCCTGAACAGTCTTGAGTGGGACGGCCAGCCGCGAGTCCGCTACGCCCTCCGTCACTTCCTTGGGGCCGATGACAGCGACTACACCTATGAGGTCCTCAAGTTTTTCATGCTTGGGGCTATCTCAAGGGTGTTTAAGCCGGGGATCAAGTTCGACTATATCATCTGTGTGGTCGGCGACCAGGGGGCCGGGAAATCAACTTTTTTCAGGCTTCTTGCGGTCGATGACGACTGGTTCACGGATGACCTGAAGGATCTGGAAAGCGGCAAGGTCTATGAAAAGCTCCAGGGACACTGGATCATCGAGATGTCGGAGATGCTGGCGACCAACAACGCCAGGAGCAATGAGGCTATCAAGAGCTTCCTCTCCCGCCAGAAGGAGATCTATCGAACGCCGTATGAGCGATACCCGAAGGACAGGCCGAGGCAGTGCGTGTTCGCCGGGACGACCAACAAGATCAGCTTCCTGCCGAGCGACAGGACCGGGAACCGCAGGTTCCTGCCGATAGCCTGCCAGGAAAGCGAGGCTGAGGTGTTCATCCTGGATGATGAGAAAGCATCAAGGGAGTATATCCGGCAGATGTGGGCCGAAGTCATGGAGATCTGGCGCTCCGGCAAGGTGAGGCTGAAGCTCTCCCCTGAGATCGAAGCCGAGGTCCGGCAGCGTCAGAGGCAGTTCATGCAGGAAGACGTGGACTCCGGGCTAATCCTTGCGTTCATGCAGGAATACTCCGGCGATATGGTCTGCTCCAAGCAACTGTTCAGGGAAGCACTGCACAATGAGTTCGCCCAGCCGCAGAGGTGGCAGACGAACGAGATCAACGATATCGTGAACCAGCTCATCCGCGACGGGACACTGACCGGATGGCGTTACTTTGACAGCCCGCGCCGTTTTACCGGGACGGATTACGGCACCCAGAAGGGCTGGGAAAAAGTGACGGAAACTGGTCCGGATCGCAACGAAGGGGTGTCAACGAATGACGGCTTCCGCCAGATGGGCATGGACGAATACACCCCGTTCTGATTTTCAACACTCCGTTGACACGTTCGTTGACGGTTCGTTGACAGGAAAAAGCGGTACCGACAGGCCGGAAAGCCTTGATTTTCCTTATGATCCGCACTCAATGTCAACGAAAAACGTCAACGAGGGGTAAAAAAGTATTTTGAGTAAGGAAGGGCATACCAACGCCCGGAAAAGTGTTTAGGGCTTCGTTGACAAGTTCGTTGACAAGCCCCCAATTCATCAAAGAAAGGATCTTAATATCATGAAGAGAATGAATCTTGAGTATGGCGACGCTATGATGATCTACTGCATCGGCTCCGTGAACCGTGAGGACACCATTGAGCGGTTCACCCGCATCATCCCCCACGTAGGCAACGATGAAATCCGCGACCAGATGTTTGTCCTGCGGGAAAAGATCAGCGAACGTATGGACGACGAGGACTGGGAGATCTTCTTCCCCAAGGTCCTCCGCAATATGGCTGTCTATCTGGACCACGACAGGGAAAACTTCCTGAAGTGCCTGAATGAGATGAGGGCCGAGCTGAAGGCTGAGATGGAGCAGGCTGACCTGCTGGAAAGCATGGGGCTGAAATATGGATGCAGAGAAGACGACGAAGACTAATGAAACTGAGGGGACTCCGGCCACTGTGCCGGAGTCTTCCGGCCTGGTCATGAAGAGCGGCGGAACAACCTTTGTCATCGGCCTGCATTTCAGCGAAACCAGCAAGGACACGCTGGAAGACAAGGTAAAGAAGCTCATCAAGAAGGACGTGGAGAGCGGTAATTTCTGATGTAAAACCGCAATCCGCGCCCTTCACTGGGCTTTGTCCTAAAAAACAGTTGACAAGGGTGAGATTTTGCGGGATACCGGCAACCTGCTAACGGAAAAGGGATATGACATCAAGGTCCTTAACCTCATAGATATGGCTAAGAGCCATTGCTACAACCCGTTCGTCTACATCCATAATGACAACGATGTGCAGAAGCTCGTGACCAACATATTCAAGAACACAGCGCCTAAAGACAAGCAGGCCGCACCGCAGGACCCTTTCTGGGATAATGCCTCGAACATGCTCCTGATGGCGCTGGTCTTCTATCTGCACTATGAGGCTCCACCGGAGGAACAGAACTTCCCGATGGTTATGGAAATGATACAGGCTGGGGAGGTCAGAGAGGACAATGAGGATTACCGCTCAGCTCTCGACCTGCTCTTTGAGCGGCTGGAGATGCGCAGTCCCGAACATATAGCGCTTAAGTACTACAGGAGTTATCATTCCGGTTCTGGCAAGACCCTAAAATCAATACAGATCACGCTCATATCAAGGCTGGAAAAGTTCAATCTTTCGTCTCTGGCCGGGATAACCCAGACCGACGAGATGGAACTTGGAAACCTTGGGGAGAAGAAAACTGCTGTCTTTGCGGTAATACCGGATAACGACAGCAGTTTTAATTTTCTGGTCGGACTGCTCTACACTCAGCTGTTCCAGCAGCTGTATTACAACGCCGACAGTGTGCATGGCGGAAGGCTTCCGGTGCATGTACATTTCGTTATGGATGAGTTCGCAAATGTCGCGCTCCCGGAAGAGTTCGACAAGCTGCTTTCTACGATGCGCAGCCGCGAGATCTCTGTATCGATCATCATACAGAATCTCGCGCAGCTGAAGGCCCTGTTTGAAAAGCAGTGGGAGTCTATTGTCGGCAACTGCGATGAATTCCTGTATCTGGGAGGCAACGAGCAGTCCACGCACGAATATGTGTCCAAGCTTCTCGGCAAGGAGACCATAGACACCAATACCTTTGGGCAGTCGAAAGGCAGACAGGGCAGTTATACGAAGAACTGGCAGCAAACCGGAAGGGAGCTTATGACACCGGATGAAGTCCGTATGCTCGATAACGAGTATGCGCTTTTGTTTATCCGGGGTGAGAGGCCTGTCATGGACATCAAATACAAGCTGGCAGAGCATCCGAATGTCAAACTGACAGCTGACGGTGGTGCACCGGTCTATACGTACAACGAAGGCCGTGGACCTGAGTATACGACTGTATCATTCATTCCGGCGGAAATATCCGGTCAAATCGGATACGAGCTGCCTGAGGATATGCACTTTGAACTGCTTTCAGAAGAAGATCTGGAAGAGGAAATCGAAAAGGAGAGAAAAAGCAATGAACAACAATCTTAAGAAGCCGGTTCCCGGCAAAGTCAGAAAGGGCTTCAGCATCTATGCAGCCGTTGTGCTGGCTATGGCTGCTTCAGTCCCGGTATTTGCGGATGGGGATCCGCTTACGGTCATCAACAACCTGAGCGATTTTGTATTCGGTCTTATAAGGGCTGTCGGCATCATTATTGCTGGCTGGGGTATTGTACAGGTCGGCATTTCGGTACAGTCCCACGACCCTTCGCAGAGATCCAACGGATTCCTGACCCTTGCCGGAGGCGTCATCATCATCTTCGCAAAGGAGATCCTGAACCTGATCATGGGATAGGAGAGGAGGTGTATGGCTATGTCGGATAACTGGGTCATACAGAATCTTGAGAGGTCCTTTTCTGTCTGGAATGAGAAACTTTCGGAGCTCTGGCTTATCATTGCCGAGAGTCCCGAAAGCTTCAGGGGCGGAGCTATCTGGAACATTATCGTCGGCATCCACGGGACTCTTCAGGCTATCGGCTATGCCCTGCTGGTACTTTTCTTCGCATATGGTGTGATCAAGACCTGCGGGAGCGTAGCCGAGCTGAAGAGGCCTGAAACGGCTGTCAAGCTCTTTGTAAGATTTGGCCTTGCCAAGGGTACAATTACCTACGGTATGGAGCTGATGCTGGCGCTGCTGTCTATAGTGCAGGGCATTATCTCAAAGATCATGGGCTCTGCCGGAGGTCTTTCGTCCATTTCGACCGTGCTTCCAGACGAAATAGTACAGGCGGTGGACGATACCGGTTTCTTTGCCAGCATCCCGCTCTGGGCGGTCACTCTTATAGGCTGCCTTGTAGTCTGGGTGCTGGCTTTTGTGATGATACTTAGCGTTTACGGCAGGTTCTTTAAGATCTACATGTATACGGCTATTGCTCCTGTACCGCTGTCTGCCTTTGGAGGCGAGCCAACACAGTATATCGGGAAGAGCTTTTTGAAAAGCTATGTTGCCGTGCTGCTGGAGGGCGCGATCGTTGTACTGGCATGTATCATCTTTACTGCCTTTGCCGGAACGCCGCCCGAAGTTGACACTTCTGCCTCTGCTACAACGATGGTCTGGACTTATCTCGGGGACACGATTTTCAACATGCTTATCCTTGTAGGTACTGTCAAAATGGCTGACAGGTTAGTGAAAGAAATGATGGGACTGTAGGAGGAGACAATGCAGGTAAAAATGAATAAGGAGATTCGCGGATACAGCGAATCGGTTTTCTTTGGACTGTCGATGCGGCAGTTCTTTTTTTCTTTGCTGGCAGTATTGGTCGCTGTTGTTTTGTACTTCTGGCTAAAGCCGCTGCTGGGAGGAGAAACGGTGTCCTGGGTATGCATCCTTGGTGCTGTGCCGTTTGCAGCGATGGGGTTTATCTCATACCACGGCATGACTGCAGAGAAGTTCCTGCTGACATGGCTTACTGACGTGGCAACGCCCAAGGAACTTGTTTTTAAGGGGAGTAACCTGTACTACGAAATTCAGAAGGATCGAATAAAAGCCAGAGAGAAGGAGGAATACAAGAGGCATGATTAAGAGTTATGAAAAGATAACCAAACAGGAGAGGCCTATGCTGAAGATCCCGCGCAAGGTGCAGGACATCATTCCGATCGACTGCATCTACGGTGACGGGATCTTTCGCTGCGGTCAGAAATACACAAAGAGTTTTATGCTCAGCGACATCAATTTCATGGTCGCCAGCGAGGACGATAAAGAGGACATGCTTGAAAAGTATGCAGCCTTCATAAACAGCCTTGACGGGGCGGCGACTACAAAGATTACGATCAATAATCACAAGTTCAATCGAAGGGACTTTGAGAAGGCGCTGCTGATGCCGCTGAAGAATGACGGACTGGATGATTACCGCCGGGAGTATAACCGGATGCTGCTGGATAAGGCGAGCTCTGGCAACGGTATCGTTCAGGAAAAATATATTACGGTGTCAGTTGCCAAGAAAAATATCGAAGAGGCCAGACGCTACTTCAGCCGGATCGAGATAGAGTTTGCGGCGAGGCTGAAGGTCCTGAACTCAAAATGCAGACCCATGAGCACGGAAGACAGGCTTAAGGTCCTACACAATTTCTACCGTATCGGAGAAGAGGAACGCTACTACTTCGACATGGATCAGGCTGTCCGGAAGGGTCATGATCTGAGGGACTATATCTGCCCGGATGCAGTGGAAAAGAATGCAGATTACCTGATGATAGGAGAAAAATATGCAAGGGTTCTGTTCCTGAAGGATTACGCCAATATCATCGATGACGATTTCATAACCAAGCTTACGGATTACAGCCGGACCATGATGCTCTCCATAGACATCATTCCGGTCGCGACTGATGAGGCAATAAAGGATGCGGAAAACAAGCTGCTGGGCGTGGAGACCAACATCACCAACTGGCAGCGAAAGCAGAACCAGAACAACAACTTCTCGGCCATCGTTCCCTATGATATGGATCTTCAGAGAGCTGAGGCAAGGGAGTTCCTGAATGACCTTGTGTCCCGCGATCAGCGCATGCTTATGGCAGTTCTTACTATGGTCCATGTGGCGGATACCAAGGACCAGCTTGATGCTGATACCAGAAGCATAATCGCTTTTGCCGAAGAACGACGCTTTCAGATGGCAACTCTCAGATTCCAGCAGATTGCGGGTCTTCAGACCGTGTTGCCTATAGGTGTGCGCCGCATAGATGCTATCCGCACCCATACTACAGAGGCTCTGTCTATCTTTGTGCCTTTTAAGGTTCAAGAGATACAGGACAGAGGCGGCATCTACTATGGGGAGAATGCAGAGTCCCACAACCTGATCTTCTGCAACCGGGAGAACCTGCTGAACCAGTCTGGGATCCTTCTCGGCGTGCCTGGCTCCGGCAAGTCCTTTTGTGCCAAGAGCATGATCTATCCGCTCATTCTTAATTCCGATGACGACATCCTGATATGCGACCCGGAGGGCGAATATGCCCCTCTTGTGGAAGCAATGGGCAAAGATATCGGAACGGTCGTAAAAGTCGCTGCAGGAGGCCGTGACAGGCTGAACGCGATGTATATGGTGGACGGATATGGTGACAATGATCCGCTGGTCGTAAAGACACAGTTCATTATGTCTCTGATCGAACAGATCGATAAGGGCGGGGTCGGCCCGAAGCACAGGTCCATTATAGACCGCTGCATGGGGGATATTTACCGCAGGGCGAGAAATACTGGCGAGGTACCTACGCTTACCACGCTGCGAGAGGAGCTTCTGAAGCAGCCTGAAGAGATCGCCAAGGAGATCGCTCTGTCGCTTGAGCTTTATACGGTCGGATCTCTGGATATCTTCGGTCATGACAGCAATGTGGATCTGAACAAAAGGGTCATAGTCTTTGATATCCATGATCTCGGTGCGCAGCTGAAACCTGCGGGACTGCTGGTCATTACCGATACAATGCTCAATCGCGTGGGATACAACTGGAAGCGCGGTAAACGAACGCATATCTTTATCGATGAATACCATGTTGTCTATGAGAACGAGTATAGTGCCGCTTTCTTTGATTCGGCGTGGAGGCAGTTCAGGAAGCGCAATGCGCAGCCGACGGCCATCACACAGAACGTGGACTTCCTTCTGGAAAGCCCGCAGGCGAGGGCGATGCTGTCCAATTCCGAGTTTCTGGTAATGCTGAGCCAGGCTCCGCAGGACAGACTCAGACTTGCCGATCTTCTGAACATCTCCGATGACCAGCTTTCCTACATCACTAATGCGGAGGCCGGAAGCGGGCTGATCAAGTACGGAAACTCTCTGGTTCCCTTTGTGAACCGTTTCCCAAAGGATACGAAGCTGTACGAACTGATGACGACCAAGCCCGGAGAGGGTGTGTTTGCTAGATAGGAGGACAGGATGGCAAAGCTAAGAAAGATAAAAAGCGGAAGCGCTCTCAGTCCTCCCGATAACAAGATGATTGCACAGAAGCAGATGCGAAGCCGGTATATCAGGACGGTTAAGAAGAAACGCAAGGAAGTAGTATTGACAATACCACTTGCGGCAAAAACCAGTAGTAACAATGCTACTTTTGCGTCGGAAACGGAAAAACATGACCATATCAGGCCAAAGCGGAAGGCTGATAATAAGGCCCGGATCTCTGCCGAAGGCATCCGTTATCATGACACCAGTACCTATAACGGTGGCAGAATGTTCGCTGAAAAGAGGCATAAGAAGCGCCTGGCTGAAAGAAGTCGCCTGACAGACAGAAGTATCAGTACGGCTGTTGCTGCACGAACCTTGAATGACTCTTTGAGTAACGCGACACAGCAAAGAACTGGGGAGAACGGCAAGCCTGATGAATACGCCGAGTCGCAGATCAGTTATGCAGGACGGAGGATGACGTATCGTTCAGCCACAGCAGTTTGGTCTGTTGGCAGGCAGCGGCAAGGCAATCTGAAAGGCAGGGTTTCAGCATCTATTCCGGTCAGAGGGCAACCGATTGCAGACGCATACCGTGAAGTACCTGTAAACTCCGGATTAGAAACTCTTTCGCATGGAGAATTCAACGTCAGGCAAGGCATGCGGCTGGCGACGGAACAATACAGACAGGAACGCCGTATCGAGCATGTGAAGACCGGTATCTCCGGCATGCTGCAGTCTGTACGCAAAGCGATCAAGGCTATAGCAGAAGCTTCGAAGAGTACCGCTGCCGCTATTTCCATTGCGGGAATCGGCAGCACTGTGGTTTTGGTCATAGTCTCAGTAGTACTGGTGCTTGCCATGACTATTAGCTCGTCCTTTGGTGAGTACGGCCTTGAGCTTTCCGATAACGACCTTGTGAATATTGCTCTTTCGCAGGTTGGTACCGAGAGCGGAGAAGAATACTGCAAGTGGTACGGTTTTGACCATGAAGTCGGCTGGTGCGCCATATTTGTATCATGGTGCGGTACGGAGGCTGGGCTTGTAAAGAAAAACCTGATGCCTAAGTTCGCATGGGTGCCTACTGGCGTCTACTGGTTCCAAAGCAGAGGTCAATGGCATCCTAACGACTATACGCCGAAGCCGGGCGACATCATTTTCTTCGACTGGTATGACTATGACCTTGATGAAGAAGGTAAGGAGATCGGTCAGGACGGACAGGCAGACCATGTGGGCATAGTCGAGAAGGTTGAAGGCGGCAGGGTCTACACCGTTGAAGGAAATACGACAGTTGATGGTATCTGCGCCGAAAAGCATTACCCGTCTGGGTACTTTGAGATACTTGGGTATGGGGAGATCCTGTACCCGTAATTTGAACGCGGCCACAGGCCGGGAAAGGAATGAAAGATGAATAACAATACTTATACCAGAAAAGTCGATGCACTTGGCAGAGTAGTACTGCCGAAAGAGATCAGGGAGCTGCTTGATCTTAAGCCCGGAGCCTTAATCCACTTCGAGATTGTGGATGACAAAGTACTGTTCAAGTGCGAACCAGTTAAAGAGTAGTTGCAAATTAAACCAAGAATTATGAGACGATTCCATTATTCGTATAATGCGGGTAGCGGAATCGTGTTTTTTTATTGTTTTTGTGTCGCTAAATGGCGGCGAAAGAAAAACAGGTTATTCCGTTGTAAAAGTGGATGTGATAATATATATATGTATTTCTATATCCATCTTGAAGGGAAGGATAATGTTTTATGCTAGGCGCAATAATCGGAGATATTGCTGGCTCAAGATTTGAGTGGAATAATAATAAATCTAAACAATTTGATCTGCTTACTTATAAATGCAAGCCAACAGATGATTCCATAATGACTTTGGCTGTTGCAAAGGCGTTTATCGAATGCGGGGATGATTTTAGCAATCTTGGAACTTCTGTTATTGCAAAAATGCAGATGCTCGGTCAGAAGTATCCAAATGCTGGATATGGCGGACGGTTTTATGAGTGGATATATTCTAAAGAACCTAAGCCGTACAACAGTTGGGGAAATGGTGCTGCAATGCGAGTTAGTCCCTGTGGACATGTGGCTAACTCGATGGATGAAGCTCGGTTGTTTGCTAAAATAGTGACCGAAGTGACCCATAATCATCCAGAAGGAATCAAGGCTGCTGAAGCTGTTTCTGTTGCGATTTATATGGCTCGCACCGGAAGCAGTTTACTAGAAATTGAAGATTACATCAAAAACACTTACTACAATATTGATTTTAAGATAGATGATATACGTGACGAGTATTCATTTGATGTTTCCTGCCAAGGTTCTGTCCCTCAAGCATTTGAAGCCTTTTTTGAATCAACTGGATTTGAAGATGCGATTCGTAATGCCATTTCTATTGGTGGCGATAGCGATACGATAGCGGCGATAACTGGTAGTATTGCTGAAGCATATTACGGAATCCCTGAGCATATCAGAAAGCACGCATTGACATTTCTTGATGACACGCTTTTAACCATATTAAACGATTTTGAAAATAAGTATGGAATAATTACAGAAAAAGCCACTGACTTAGGTGTAAAAACCGTAAAGTATGTTCCTGTTAGTGCGACGCACACAAAACGCGTGGAGGCATTTGAAAGGCCCGAAGAATCTGAGATGCTTTATGCCGTTAACCGGGCAGAAGAGGCAAGCAAAAGTGATTCTGTTGAATGGAAGAACACTACAAGCAGAATGCTGTACAATCACTTATTTGATGCTTGCAATATACTTCGTGGCCCGATAAATCAAGATGAGTTTAAAACCTATGTTATCCCGTTGCTCTTTTTCAAGCGTGTGTCAGATTCTTATGACGAAGAAGCGCAACTGGCATATGAAGAATATGGTGACGATGTTGAATTCTTTGAAGAAGATGAAATTCATAAGTTTATAATTCCAGAGGGGTGCCATTGGGATGATGTCCGTATAAAAAGTGAGAATGTCGGTTCAGCCATAGTAAATGCAATGGTTGGAATCGAAAGGGCAAATCCTGACACGCTGAATGGACTCTTTTCAAGTTTTGATGATGCAAACTGGACCGACAAGAATAAACTCTCTGATGAACGGTTAAAGGATCTCGTTGAGCATATGTCAAAGCTCAAGGTGGGTAACAAAAATTACTCTGCGGATGTTATGGGCGATGCATACGAATTCTTGCTCAAAAAGTTTGCAGATCTTTCAAAAAAGAATGCAGGCGAGTTCTATACACCCAGATCCGTTGTAAAGCTCTTAGTAAAAATACTTAATCCAAAACCTGGTGAAACGGTTTATGATCCTGCATGTGGGACTGGCGGAATGCTTATTGAGGCAATTCGCCAGATGAATGACGATAAGTCAACTTATGGTAAAATTTACGGGCAAGAAAAGAACCTTGCTACATCTGCAATAGCACGAATGAACCTCTATTTACATGGAGCCCAAGATTTTAACGTAGTTCAGGGCGATACACTTAGAGCACCAAGCTTCCTGTACAGAGGAACGCTAAAAACCTTTGATTGCTGTATCGCAAATCCTCCGTTTGGACTTTCTAAATGGGGTGCGGAACAATTTGCTTCTGATATCTATGGTCGTAATATCTGGGGGTGTCCGTCAGATTCCAATGCAGATTTTGCCTGGCTTCAGCATATGGTCAAATCTATGGATCCCAAAACGGGCAGATGTACTGTCATCATGCCGCAAGGCGTCCTTTTCCATGGTGGAAAAGAGGGCGATATGCGTAAACAGCTTATCGAGTCGGATAAGCTGGAAGCTGTAATTACTTTTGTTGGCGGACTGTTTTATGGAGCGGGTGTATCTGCATGTGTTCTTTACCTCAATAACAATAAGCCAGAAGATCATAGGGGTAAAGTTCTACTGGTCGATGGCTCTGAAATATATACTGCACAACGTGCACAAAACATAATGACCGATGAGGATGTCGAGACGGCGTTTAGTCTTTTCTCAGATTATAAAGATGTTGTAGATCGATCAAAGGTCGTAACAATTAAGGAAATCGCTGATAAGGATTATACGCTTTCAGTAAATACATATATTGAAAAAACTCCAACAGAATCTGTCGATCCAGTAGAGGTGAGAAAGAGATTCTTTGCTGCAGTTAATGCAGTCATAGATGCGGAGAATCACTTAAAAGATCTTCTTATCAAGGAGGGCTTGCTCGATGAGTAGTAGAATCACACTTGATGAGCTTGAGAGCTATTTATGGAATTCCGCAATACTCCTAAGAAGCAGTATAGATGCGGGTGCGTATAAACAATACATTTTTCCACTACTCTTCTTTAAGAGAATTTGTGATGTTTATGACGAAGAGTCTTATGCAGCTCTTCAGGAATATGGCGTTGATGTATTCGATTTTGACCCAGAAGAGATACATACATTTATTGTCCCCGAAGGTGCGCATTGGAACGACGTACGTGAAACTTCAGAAAACGTAGGACTGGCTATTGTCAATGCGTTCCACGCTATAGAAAAGGCAAATATAGAGCAGCTTCATGGTGTTTTTGGTGATGGAGCATGGACTAATAAAAACAGACTGCCAGATTCTCTTCTTAAGGACCTGATCGAGCATTTTAGCAGCAAAACTTTATCTATTGAAAACTGCCCTGAGGACGAGCTCGGTCAAGGCTACGAGTATTTGATAAAAAAGTTTGCAGATGACAGCGGGCATACGGCACAGGAGTTTTATACAAATCGTACAGTAGTTCATTTGATGACTGAACTACTGAAGCCACAGCCTGGCGAATCTGTATATGATCCCACTTGCGGCAGTGCCGGAATGTTGATTTCATGTATAGCCTATCTCAAAAAGCAAGGAAAAGAATGGCGGAACATGAAGGTTTTCGGTCAGGAAATCAACCAACTGACATCTGCTATTGGCCGAATGAATCTATTCCTTCATGGCGTACAGGATTTTCAGGTCGTAAATGATGATACGCTTAAAAATCCAGCCTTTGTGGAACATGGTGAACTTCAAAAGTTTGATATAGTATTGGCAAATCCTCCCTACTCTATAAAACAATGGGATAGAGCGGCTTTTGAATCCGATAAATATGGACGTAACTTCCTTGGAACACCTCCTCAAGGGCGGGCTGACTATGCCTTCTTCCAACATATACTTACAAGTATGAAGCCGGGAAGTGGCAGATGTGCGATTCTTTTCCCTCATGGGGTTTTGTTCCGCAATGAAGAAAAGGAAATGCGAAAGAAGCTCATTGAAAGTGATCTCGTGGATTGCGTTATTGGACTTGGCCCCAACCTGTTCTTTAATGCCCCTATGGAGGCTTGCATTATTATATGCAGGACATATAAGGATGCTGAGAAGCGCGGGAAAGTGCTTTTCATCAATGCTGTTGATGAAGTTACTCGAAAGAATGCTCAGAGCTATTTGGAGGATGAACATATTAATCATATTTCATCCGCTTATGAAAGCTATTCCGATGAAGCGGGCTATTCCAGAGTTGTCAGTTTGAGCGATATTGCTAAAAATGACTATTCTCTGAACATCGCATTATATGTCAGAAAAATAGGGCCTGTTGAGCCAAGATTAACCGTTGAGGAATGTATTGATGATTGGCTTTCAAGCAGCGTCTCTGCAAGAGAAAGCATTCAGGAGTTAATTAAACTTCTCCCAAAGGAGGTGGAACAACATGCCTAAAGTCCATCTTGGAGATGTCGCAAGAGAATATAAGGAAACGATAAAAGATTCTGCCGGGCTTCCTATTGTTGGTTTGGAGCACTTAACTCCGGGCGAAATACATTTGGAACAATGGGATGAAGATACAGAGAATACTTTTTCTAAAGGTTTCAAAAAAGGACAAATGCTTTTTGGCCGTAGGAGGGCTTATCTCAAGAAAGCAGCTCTCGCGCCATTTGATGGTGTTTGCTCTGGAGATATTACTGTAATAGAGGCTATCCCGGGAAAGATAATACCGGAGCTACTTCCATTCATAATTCAAAATGACAGCTTGTTTGACTATGCTGTTGGACGTTCTGCAGGTTCTTTATCTCCAAGAGTCAAATGGAACGATCTGAAAGAATACGAGTTTGATCTGCCGGAATATGAAAAACAACAAGGTATGGTCGAACTACTTCAGGCTGCTTATGATGCAAAAACAGCGTATAAAACATTAATTGCAGCTACAGATGAATTGGTGAAATCGCAATTTATCGAGATGTTCGGAGACCCGGCGACGAACCCGATGCAATGGGAAGAAGCGACTCTAAAGGATGTGTGTGTAGGAAAGATGTCATATGGATCAGGTGCTGCCGCTGTGGATTACGATGAAGTAACTCGATATGTGAGAATAACGGATATAACGGATGTTGGTGGCCTGAATGATGATATTAAATCTCCCGGTGTCATTGACGAGAAATACCTTCTTTCGGACGGAGATATCCTTTTTGCCCGATCTGGCGCTACTGTTGGGAAGACTTTAAGGTTTAGGAAAAAGTATGGCCGGTGCATTTATGCAGGATTCTTGATCCGACTGATTCCAGACCAGACAAAAGTGAGTCCGGATTACATCTTTGGCTTCACTAAGTCAGCTTTTTATGAGCGGTTTGTTAGGGACACGCAGCGAGCGGTCGGACAGCCAAATATAAACGCACAGGAGTATGGCGATTTGAAGATATGCATCCCGCCGATGGAGCGTCAGCTTGCCTATGCTGAGTTCCTTGACCAGAGCGATAAATCAAAATTTGAACTGCAGCAAGCGATAATTCGCACGGATAATTTGATTAAATCTTTGCTCCATCAGGATAATAACTAAATATCATGGCGTAGGATGTTGGTAAAAAGGAGGAATACCAACTTGAATACGCAAATGATGTTACTAATTGAGCAGAAAATGCTCCCGCACCTTGACAACAGACAAAGAGAATTGCTGCATGACACCCTTTTACTTTGTTTAGATTGCAAAGAAGAGGCGAGGGAAACAGATAAATATGCTCTAGTAAAGCTTTTTCTGGCCGCAAAACGAGTTGAAGGATGTTCTGATAAAACAATCAGGTACTATGACTCTACCATCAGGAATGTTTTATCTTCTATCGGTAAGGACATCCCCTTGGTACAGACGGACGACCTCAGGATTTACCTGGATGAATACCAACAACGAAGCAATGCAAGCAAGGTCACTATAGATAATATCAGACGTATCCTTTCCAGCTTTTTTTCTTGGTTGGAAGATGAGGATTATATAGTCAAAAGTCCAGTTCGAAGGATACATAAGGTTAAAACCTGTAAGACGGTAAAGGAGACCTATACCGATGAAGCACTGGAAATGATGCGCGATAACAGTGAATGCGATAGGGATCTGGCTATCATAGATTTATTAGCATCAACAGGGATGAGGGTCGGAGAACTTGTTAAGCTTAATCGTGACGATATTGATTTTGAGAATAGAGAGTGCGTCGTTCTCGGAAAAGGTAATAAACAACGGAAGGTTTATTTTGATGCAAGAACAAAGATCCATCTACAGAGATATCTTAAAGAAAGGCGGGATGATAACGAAGCATTGTTTGTATCGTTGCAAAAGCCATTTAACAGATTGCTTATTAGTGGCGTAGAAATCCGTTTGCGAACGCTTGGACAAAAGTTGGATATTAACAAGGTCCACCCACATAAGTTTCGCCGGACTCTTGCTACAATGGCGATAGATAAAGGTATGCCAATAGAGCAGGTTCAGCAGCTGCTTGGACACCAAAGCGTAGATACCACACTACAATACGCGATGGTGAATCAGAACAATGTGAAGCTCTCACACCATCGCTTCATAGGCTAAACTTTTGCAAACGAGTCGCAATTTATCGAGATGTTTGGCGAAGTGGAAAAACGGATGAGATTAGATACCGTTTGCACCTACTTCGGAGATGGCGATTGGATAGAGGCAAAAGATCAGTCTCCTGAAGGGATTAGGCTCATCCAAACGGGAAATGTTGGAAACGGTGAATACAAGGACAAAGGAGATAAAGCCCGTTATATAAGCGAAGAAACATTCGTAAGATTAAACTGCACAGAGGTGAAATCGGGCGATATTCTTATTTCAAGGCTTCCCGACCCAATTGGAAGGGCTTGTATAGTGCCAGAAATGCCAAAATCAATCACTGCGGTCGACTGCACGATAGTACGTCTACAGCCGTTTATATTACCAGAGTTCTTCGTGAATTACACGAAGACACCAGGATACACACAACAAATAGATTCGTTTACTACCGGCAGCACACGAAAAAGAGTAAGTCGCGCTAACCTCGGAAGCATTGTGATTCCGGTGCCGGAATTGAGTCAGCAACAACGCTTCGTGATGTTTTCGCAACAGAGCGATAAATCAAAATTTGTCTGTTCAAATCGCAATTTATCGAGGAGTTCGGGGATCCAATAAAGAATACTCATAACCTGCCAACATTTCATTTGGCAGAACTCGTGGAACCCGGGAAAGATACATTAAAAGCTGGGCCCTTTGGGTCTGCGCTGAAAAAGAGTTGCTACACAAAAACAGGTTATAAAATATATGGACAAGAGCAGGTTATTAGTGGGGATCCATATTATGGAGATTATTATATATCCGAAGAAAAATACAAGGAATTGATTAGTTGTGCGGTCAAGCCTGGAGATTTTTTAATCAGCCTTGTAGGGACATTCGGAAAAACCATGGTATTGCCGAATAATTGCGAAGCTGGAATTATCAATCCACGATTGATAAAGATTCGGTTTGATAAAACAAAAATGAATCCATATTTCTTTCAACAGCTTTTCGCATCTGATGCGATGTTAACCCATTTAGAAAGCAATACGCATGGGACAACTATGGGTGTGTTGAACCTAGGAATATTAAAGAAATTATCAATAATTGTTCCATCGATGGAAGAACAAAACCGTTTTGTTGAACTTGTGGAACAGAGCGATAAATCAAAATTAAATATTAAACACATAGGAGGAATCTAAATGTTTACAGAAGCAGATTTCGAGAAAATGGTATGTGAAACATTAGCGAATAACGGATGGAAGTATATCCCGGCGGACGGACTGCCCCGTGCTTATTCTGATGTTCTAGTCGAGCCTATGGTAAAGGATGCGCTTATAAGATTGAATCCGGTTATTGCGGAAGATCCTTCTCGTGCAGATGAAGTGATTTACAAGCTCCGAACCCTCATTCTTTCAGCTCAGGCGAATAACTTAATAGCGGCAAATGAAGAATTCAAAAGACTCGTATTTGAAAACAACTCGTTCCCGTTTGGAGAAAACGGGCGTAGTGTTTCAATAGATTTCTTTGGAACTGTAACCCCAGAGCGACTTGCCCTGAATGAATACGTAGTAACCAATCAATGGGTCTATCCGAAGACAGAGGGCGGTAAACGCTTGGATATAGTTCTTCTGGTTAATGGATTTCCTGTTGCAATTGGTGAATTAAAAACCCCAGTTCGAGAAGCAATATCTTGGATGGATGGAGCTGGCGATATTCTTGCTTATGAAAAAAGCATTCCCCAGATGTTTGTCACGAATGTATTCAATTTTGCATCAGAGGGGAAGTGTTATAGATACAGTTCGATCAATGCACCTTTAACAGTATGGGGCCCTTGGCATACTGAAAAGCATAAAGCAGAAGGGTCTCTTGTCCATGTTCAGGAAGCACTTATAGATATGATCAAGCCTGAAATCGTCATGGATATTTTCAGGTTCTTTACGCTCTTTGCGACGGATAAAAAACATCGTAAGTATAAAATCATATGTCGCTACCAACAGTACGAAGGTGCAAATGCGATTATTGACAGAGTACTTGCAGGTAAATCAAAGCAAGGTCTCATATGGCATTTCCAAGGGTCAGGCAAGTCTTTACTTATGGTTTTTGCTGCACAAAAACTCAGAATGCTTCCGGAGCTAAAGTCGCCTACAGTTGTCATTGTTGATGACCGAATTGATTTGGAAACGCAGATCACAGCTACGTTTAATGCGTCAGATATCCCGAATCTTGCTAAAGCTACAAGTAAAGAAGAACTCATTCAGTTTTTCAAAGCAGATACTCGCAAAATCCTTATAACAACGATCTTTAAATTTGGCGAGGTTGATGGCGAGCTAAATGCCAGAGACAACATTATTCTGATGGTTGATGAGTACGACATAATAGGTCTAAGTCGAGAGGCAGCCTGAACAAAGGCTTCCAGACTTAGTCCTATTTTTTCGACCTACTGGAGAGGTGAAGAGGATGGACGGCGCCGGACAAAATCTATAACCTGCACTTAAGGACAGCGGAGATGCCAGGTCTCCGAAGGACAGCTGCCCTTGGAGAAGTGTGGTGAAAAATCGCTGAAGATAGGACTTTGGCTTTTGACTTATGTGTCGAAGCCGGGGTCCTTTCTTTTTTCACCACAGATCATATCTATGGCAGGCGATGGCCTGACCGTCAGGAAGGAGGCTTATAGATGGCATTTAAGAAGAACAGGAACATGAAGGTGCATGGTACGAGCGGATACAGGTACAAGGCGACGCCGACGATTATGCTGAAGGGGGAATGGCTGAAGGAACTTGGTTTTGAGATCGGAGATTATGTGTCCGTCTGCTGTGAGAATGGAAAGCTGGTCATTACTCAGGATGCGGAAATGGCGGCGATGAAGGAAGCAGAGGCGGCTTTCGTGGAAAGAGAGACAAGGCTTCTGCAGAAGAGGTTTGAAGCGGAAAAAGAAAAGCTGCGCGCTCAGTTCGTGGCTGAGAGGAAAGCTGATTACTGCATGGTGGCGGAAGCCGGATTGGAGGCGTGACGATATGGGGAAGATTTATATGATCGGAGCAATGAAGGGCGGCGTTGGGAAGTCCGTGTCTGTGTTCAATCTGGCATATTCCCTGAAGAAGCGCGGCAAGAAGGTACTGGCAGTGGATTTTGATCCGCAGAGCAATCTGACCACCTGTTTCGGAGCGGATGAGGTGGATGTGGCGATCGGCGATCTTATGATGGACGTGATTGAGGAAGAGAATCTTCCGGAGCGTGAGGAATATATCTGGGAGAGGAACGGCGTGGACTTCATTCCGGCATCCATAGGGCTTTCTGCGGTGGAAGCGAAGCTGAGACTGGAGATGGGTACGGAGAAGATGCTGTCAGCCATTTTGGAACCGCTGAGAGAGGATTATGACTATATCCTGATCGATACATGTCCGTCCCTGGGCGCATTGACAATCAACGCTATGGCGGCGGCAGATGAGGTGATCGTGGCTGTGAATCCGCAGCTTCTGGCGATGATGGGATTACAGGATTTCCTGAAATCGGTGAAGAAAATCAAGAGCCGCATCAACGAGCGGCTGAACGTGGCGGGGATCCTGCTCACGATGTGCGATGCCAGGACGATTCTCTGCAAGACCATCACGGAACAGGTGGCGGAAACATTCCAGGGACAGATCAGAATCTTCAAGAGCAAGATCCCGAACACCGTGAAGGTTGGCGAGAGTGTTTATTACAGTGAGCCGCTGATCGAGTACGCGCCTGAGAGCAACGCCTGTAAGGCGTATGAGAGACTGGCTGGGGAGGTGATCGCATATGAAGGCTAATTCTCCGAAGAGGAAGATATTTGACGCAGTAGACGTGCTGACTGAGGAATCCTCGGCGCATGAGCCGGACGGGGTACAGATTCTGCCGCTAAATAAGATCAAGGCTTTCCATGACCATCCGTTCCATCTGTACGAGGGTGAGCGGCTTCAGGACATGGTGGAGAGTATAAAGGAACACGGGGTGCTGACGCCGGTGATCGTCCAGAAGAAAAGGGGCGGATATGAAATGCTTTCCGGTCACAACAGGGCGAACGCGGCGAAGATTGCAGGGCTTACGGAGATACCGGCTATCGTGAAGGAAGGCCTGACGGAGCAGGAAGCCTATGTCTATGTGATCGAGACGAACATGATCCAGAGATCCTTCAATGACCTGCTTCCGAGCGAGAAGGCTGCCGTGATGGCGGAGCAGTATGACAAGACATGCTGCCAGGGCAAGCGGAGCGACATCATCCGTGAACTGGAGATCCTTGCCGGGAATGAGACAGAATCAACTTGTGGTCATAATGGCCACAAGTTGAAGAGCCGGGATGTGCTGGCGAGGGAATATGGCTTTTCAAGCCGGAACGCGGCAAGGTATTTGAGGCTGAATTATCTGATCAGACCGTTCAAGGACATGATTGACAGGAACGAGATCCCGCTTCTTTCGGCGGTGGATGTGTCTTATATGCCGGAAGAAGAGCAGCAGGCTCTGTATGATTTGCTGACCGGCAGGAAGCTGAAGCTTATGCCGAAAATGGCGGCGCAGCTTAGGAAAGCGTCCGGGAATCTGGATGAAGGGAAGATGCTGGAGATCGTGGACGGACTTAAGGTGAAAAAGCAGGCCAACGGCGTGAGCCTGAAATTGCCCACGGCAATCTGCAGCAAGTATTTTGAGGGCATGAACGCGGAACAGATGGCTTCCCTTGTGGAGCAGGCGCTGGAAGCGTGGTTTGCCGGGAAGGAGGCTGTCCATGTTCAGTAATGAAGATCTGAAATGCCTGGATTCGGAGTATTTCTTCATCATAACCTCGGATGCCTACGATGTGACGATCATGTCCAGGAATACCGGCCACTACTGGTATCTGCATAATCCGGAGTATCCGGAGCAGGGAACGGTGATCATCTTCCACAAGCACAAGGCTTCCCACCCGTACCACCAGCACGGTAGGGCGAATACTCTGCGGCAGGCGGTACGGAGCATCCGGGGGCATGACCGGTGGCAGATGAACGGAAGGAAATGGTGAGAATTTAGCGGACTCGTAAATTTGCGTTTACGAGTCCGTTTTATTGGACAAGTCATTCGATATACTATAGTCAAAAGGGTGCAGAGGGACGATATGGCACTAATACAAACATATACAAACATATACAAACACACATAAAAAGAGAAAAACTGTTGAAAATAATCGCAAGAAGAGGTATAATGCAAAAGGTATGCGTTGAAATGGTTTTGATTGGATTCGGAAGAGGTTTGGTCAATGAACGAAGTACAAAACGAAAAATGGATAAGTGTAGAAGACGCTGCAGAATATCTCGGAGTAAAGCCAGCAACAGTTAGAGAGTGGATAAGAAAAAAACAAGATATGCCTGCTCACAAGGTTGGGAAACAGTGGAAGTTTAGATGCTCTGAGTTGGATGAATGGATTCAGAGTGGGAAAAGCGCGATAGACTAACGGGAGGTTTTATCTTGTGGAGATTGGCCTTGACGATAGACGTATCAGATACCTTTCTGATAAAGATAAACGTCTTGCAAAATTAATTCATACCATAGGCCCTATTAAGGTATCGGAGCATAATGACGACTTTGCCTTTATTGTGTGCGAGATAATTGGTCAGATGCTATCTAATAAAGTTGCCGATGTGATGATAGATCGGTTGGCGGAGCAATGCGATGGCAATATTACTATTGAGTCAGTTAAGAATGTGGGGACTGATGGACTGAAGGCAATAGGATTATCTTCTGCAAAAGTCTCATACATTCAGAATGTATTGGTTGCGGTAGAAACAGGAGAATTAGACTTTGACGATCTCCGCGATAAAGATGATGATGTCGTTGTTAAAAAATTGAAAAAAATTAAAGGCATAGGGAACTGGACTGCTAAAATGTACCTCCTATTCGTATTGAGAAGAGATAATGTCTTGCCCTATGAAGATGGGGCATTCATACAGGGATACAAATGGCTATATAACACTACAGATTTGTCGGAAGAGTCAGTTAAAAAAAGATGTAAAAAATGGGAACCATATTCATCATTGGCAGCAAGGTATATGTATAAGGCTGTAGATTATGGATTAACAAAGTACCCATTTCACCTATATAAAGATTTGGAAGGGATTAGGTAACAATATGGATCAGTTATCTTTATTTGCAATAGGAGATGAAGGTACCACCTTTAGCGATATTTGTGCTGCTATAGGGTGCGATAATACAATGCCAGCGTGGCCTGATCAGTTCGGTCAGGCAATACGATCATATCTGTCAGATAATAATATTGAGAAGATAAGAACATTAAGCCTTTTTTCCGGAGCGGGTGGATTAGATATCGGATTTAGTGATGTGGGATTCGATATCATTGAATCTGTAGAAATAGAGGAAAAGTTCTGTGAGACTTTGGAATTGAACTCTGGTGAAGGAAAACGGTTTGATAATTCCAAGGTGAATTGTATTGATATACGAGAATATACTGCAGCTCATCTGGGCAAGATAGATTTTATTATTGGCGGTCCGCCTTGCCAGACTTTTAGTGCAGCAGGAAGAAGAGCAAATGGCGTTTTGGGGACTACCGATGCAAGGGGTGTTCTTTTCAAAGAGTATGTGAGGCTGCTTCAGGAACTGTCTCCGAAAGGTTTTCTTTTTGAAAATGTATATGGGATAATTGGCGCTCAGGGTGGTGAAGCGTGGCGCGAGATACTAAAGAGCTTTTCTGATGTGGGATATAGATTGTTCTTTAGAATAATAGATGCTGCTGATTATGGTGTTCCTCAGCATAGAGAGAGACTGATAATTGTTGGTTTGAAAGAGGGAGAGTTTAAGTTCCCGAGACCGACACATGGGCCTGATTCGATAGATGATGAACCGTTTTATAATGCAGAGACTGCGGTAACAGGTGTTCCGTTAACTGCAGAGGAAAGCAAGCGGGGAATCGGTGGAAGATATGGTGCGCTATTGGATAATATTCCACCTGGATTGAATTATAGTTTTTACACTGAGGAAATGGGGCATCCGAATCCGATATTTGCGTGGAGATCAAAGTTTTCTGATTTCCTTTATAAAGCAGATCCGAATGTACCCGTAAGAACAATAAAAGCTCAGGGAGGTGCTTATACAGGACCGTTCCATTGGGACAATCGTTTTTTTGCTTATCCTGAGTACAAGCGCCTTCAGACATTTCCAGATGACTATGAGATTAGTGGAACTAAGCAGATTGCAGTGAAGCAAATTGGCAATTCGGTTCCTCCTCAGATGGCTCGTATGATGGCCATAGCTATTAGGCAACAGATATTTAAGACAGAATTTCCTTTTAAGCTTTCTTTGCTGGATGAGAGCGAGGAACTGACATTTAGGAAAAGAAAGCGTCAGTTGACCGCAATCTATCAAAAGAAAGCAAAGATGGCAATAGAAGCTATCAAGGAAGAACATGCTGTACTTCCAGATTCACATAAGTATTTATGCAGGATGACGGACACATTTAAGTTTGAAGAGGTTAAGAAAAAGACCGACTGTGAATTTGAAGTATCTGCCGATTGGTCGGACACCTTGAAGATAAGCGTTAGACCTAAAACAAATGTGACTAACGAGAGTGTAATCAAGATAGGTGTGCAGCCAAACGGAGAAGGCTGGAATTTGGATATTGATAAAGTTATCATGGAAGTATTTTCTGATGATATTAAGGGATTCACGATTGCGTGGAAAGCTTTTGAGCATGAGCTGATAATTAATTCAATTAAGGCAGATATAGTTCAGCTCAACGGATATTATCAATATGTTCCTAAGCTGAAATGCCAGTGTACGATGAAGAATCCCGTGAAATACGGAGATATTGTATGTAAGGTGGTTTCAGGAGAACCTGTTACAGAAATGGTTTCTTCTGATAGGCTGTCTGAATGCTGGAACACTTCTAAGGAAGAGCTTATTGATATTGCTGAGTTTTTGAGGACTCTTGGATATGAAATTAGAAATCATAGAACCAATCCTCAAATAGAGGAAGGATATTGGCTTGTTCCTTATGCATTTCCAACTTTAACACCACAAAGCGTGCAGCTTCGGAAGAAGGTGAAATAATATGAGCAAAAAAAACGATGAAATACATTTGGATGTATATTTAGATCGTCAAGAATTACATATGAGTAGTGTGGTAAAGACATATTATGAAGGTATTCAGTCTGCAGCCGCAAAACAAAGATATGAAAAAATAAAGAAAACGCTTGCAACTGATTATTTGCAAAAAAAATTAGATGATCTGGAAAATGCTGATTTCTCTGAATTATCAACGGAGAATAAGCATCTGTTAGAAGCGCTTGTTTTGGGGGTTAGTAGTGAAAAAGGAAGAGGACTACTTGGGGTGGCATTCCTTCAGTTGGTAATAAAAACAATCACTCCGGAACAAAGCATAAGGCTTCACAAGAGTTCAAATCAAAGAGGTAATTTCTCTTGGAAAGATGGAATTTCCATGAGGACACTTAATTCAAAATATACTGGAAAATTCCTGAAAGAAAATGGCCTTCTCAACTCGAATAAGTTTGGGTCATTTATGACAAGGACTCTTGCTGAGAATTACCCTTTTTCAAAACTGTACAAGGCAGAAATAAGAGGGCCGTTTGATGAATGGATAGCTATTGTAGATGCGATTGAAAGCAACCAAATGCCGGCTGAGCCTGCATTATCTTATTTGATGCTTTTGCTGAAGCGAAATGCGGATGCATTTAAGAAATTGGCAGAGGATACAGTTGTACTGGCAAAAGAATATTCCGATGTGACTTTTGAAAATATTCTGGAAATAATGAAGCGCTTTTATAACTCGACTTATGGTAAAGCACGAGCATTTGAAGTTGTTATGCACGGGCTTATGCAAGCAAAAGCGGAGATGGATACTATTGGTGACGAAGAATTGGTTCCTTTATCTCAGATGAGATCCGCTAATAAAAAGCATGGAAATGTCGGAGACATAGAACTGTTATTGGACGATATAATAGTTGAAGCGTGGGATGCAAAGTATGGAAAAACATATTTATTGGATGAACTTGATGAATTGAGAGATAAGTTGATCGTAAACCCCGGGGTGGAAATAGCAGGGTTCGTTGCAGACAAAGATGTTGATAAAACGGATGAAATAATGGACAAAATCTCAGAGATAACAGCTGAGACTTCTACGGAGATAATATTATGTTCTTTTGATGAATGGGTTAAACAACAAGTTGATGGTTTTTCCAGTGATGAAAGGAATACTCTTGCGAGGGAATGGCTTATGTCTGTCGTAGAAACTTTTGCTCTTAAGAGACCTGAATATGCACCTATAGAAGAGCCGAGTGAAAAGTGGTTGGTGGATATTGCCAGAATTCTATCTACAAAGGAGGAATAGACTTATGGGAAAAAATATTGATAATTCTCATTTGGATGTGTATTTGGACAGATATGAACTGCATCGGAATGATGTGGTGACGACATATTATGAAGGATTTCAGAATGCTGCTACACAGCAGAGATACGAAAAGATAAATAATGAGTTGTCAAATGGTTATCTGTACAAAATAATGGAGAAACTTCCGGATGTGGATTTTGCTGAACTTTCTGAAGAGAATAAAGTTCTGCTCAGGAGGCTTGTCAACGGAATTACGAGTGAAGTAGGAAGAGCCTTGGTGGGGGTTGCCTTTCTGCAGCTTACGATAAAAAGCATTACGCCGGATCAGAGTATCCGACTTCACAAAGGAACAACTCGAAGAGGATCCTTTTCGTGGGTTGATGGGATATCGATGAGAACTATTGATTCGACATACAGTACACCGTTTCTTCGTGAACAGGGGTTGCTGAATGTAAATAAGTTTGGCGTTTTTATGACAAGAAGCCTTGCTGAGAATTATCCGTATTCTAAACTTTACAAAGCTGAGATGCGTGGGCCGTTCGCAGAGTGGATAGATATAGTTGATGCCATAGAAGATGAGAGTATGCCGGCATTACTTGGACTGTATTACTTGATGGCTCTGTTAAAAAACAAATCGGATGCCTTCAATAAAATGGCAGATGAAGCTGTTGAATTGGCATCAAAGTATGAGGATAAGTCCTTTGGGGGCATATCTGCTTTGATGAAGTCATTTTTTAATGATACTGAGTATTCTGCCAGAGCTTTTGAGATTGTTATTCATGGATTCATGCAGGCTATGGCCGAATCTAATATGATTGGAGACTTAGACCTTGTTCCGATGTCACAGATGAGATCCGCAAATAAGAAGCACGGTAATATCGGCGATGTCGAATTGAAAGATGGGCGTGTAATAGTTGAATCGTGGGATGCAAAATATGGGAAACCATACCTTCGTGATGAACTTGAGGAATTGAGGGATAAAATACTCACCTCTCCTGGAGTGAAAGTGGCGGGCTTTATTGTGGACGGTGAGGTCGATAGAAGAAAAGATATAGTCGAAAGAGCAGAAGAAATATCCGTAGAAACGGGGGTTGATATACAACTTTTCTCGTTTGATGAGTGGATACAATATCAAACGCAAAGAATAGCGGATTCACAGCTGGATAGGATTGCTGGCAGATGGCTGATAGCAGTTGTAGAGTCTTTTGCTCAGAGAAGACCTGAAATAGCGCCTATAGATGAACCTTGCGAGGCGTGGGTGAAGGATCTTATCGAAAAACTAAAATGAAGAGAAGGTTTCAATGTGAAAGATAAAGAACTAACAGCCGTTTCATTGTTTTCTGGAGCTGGTGGGATGGATGTCGGATTTGAACAGGCTGGCATAAAAATCCTGATGGCTAATGAAATCGATAAAATGGCTGCCAATACTTTTGTAAAAAATCATCCTGACACAGAAATGGTTGTGGACGACATCAATAATATCTTCCCTCTTTTTGAAAAATACAAAGGAGTAGATATTGTATTTGGTGGCCCACCGTGTCAAGGGTTTTCGGTTATTGGGAAAATGAATCCTGACGATGTGAGAAGTCAGTTGATTTGGTCGTTTCTGAAAGCGGTAGAGATCATCAAGCCGAAAGCTTTTGTGATGGAAAATGTAAAAGCACTTGCGGCAATTAACAAGTGGAAAGATGTTCGAGAAGAGTATATTGCTCGTGCAGAAAAATTAGGATATAGATGCATACCGTTTATTATAAACGCAGCAGAGTACGGTACTCCTCAAAAAAGGGAGCGGGTGTTTTTCATTGGCATTAAAGGCAAAGAGGCGTTTGAAGATGATTTTTTGCATCTGTTAGAAAAACAAAAACGATCAGCGCCGACCATAAGAGAGTTGTTTTGGGATCTTGGCCCCGCAGGTACGGAGAGGAACCCAAAGACCTGTAATGCTAAAATTACTTATGCAGAACGCCCGGTGATGAGAAGGATTCCGTATGATTGTCTTATGTTTAATGGTATAGGTCGCCCTATAGATCCCGACGGCTATTCAAGAACAATAACCGCTTCACAGGGCGGAAACATGACGCTGATTATTGACGAAGAGTATTTGCTGGATTCAGGGGCGAATAATTGGATACAGGAATATTATGATAAGCTCGTATCTGGTGAGGTAAAGCCTGTATTTGCAGAGGCACCATCCAGATTAAGACGTTTGACAATCAATGAAACAAAAAGGATTCAGACATTTCCTGACGATTATGAGTTTTGCGGAGCCAAGACTAACATTTACAAACAGATCGGAAATGCTGTTCCGTGTGAGATGGCGAAGACGGTTGCCTGTGCAGTTGCAGAATACATTACAAAGAACAATCTATAAGAACTTGATTTAGACGGGAGATGATTTTGTATGCCGCGAGAGCGTTCATTTAAGGACTATGTAGCGGACAGGTTTTATAATGAACTGTATGACGGCATACAGGAGTTCATTAAGGAGAATCCGCATAATCTGGATCTGAATTTATACAGGGTCCAGGACATAGATGAAATCGAGTTGACAGATATCCGTGTAGTATTCGTAGATGTTCATGATCAGCCGGGAACCGGAATATCTTTTGATATTGCGGTAGATGCGGATATAGAAACAATCGAAGAAGATAAATACTGTAACGAAGACGAAGAGGCAAGTCAGTGGTTCATGGTAAGATGTTCCGGTGATCTTGCCTGTAGTCTTGATGATTTCGAGATACATTCCATCTCTGTATATTCCGGTAAAATTCCGCAGCCGAAGCCAATGTCTGATGCGTTAGTTCCGATCATCCGTAAAGATGACTTGGAAAAGGTTGCGACTGATTTCCTGAAGAGAAATTATCCAAAGGCTCTTCTTCAGCCGATGGCTGTTGATCCGAAAGACCTTGCTGAAAGCATGGGATTAAAGGTCGAATTGAAGCATATAGCGAAGGACTGCTCTATTTTCGGACAGATTTTCTTCCAGGATGCCGAAGCCGAGTTTTATGATAAGAAAACGGATAAAGCCTATACGGAGAAGGTAAGCGCAAAGACAATATTTGTTGATCCGGATACATACTTTCTATACAACCTGGGGAAAGTCAATAATACGATTGTTCATGAGTGCGTTCACTGGGATCAGCATCGGAAGGCGTTTGAATTAGAACGGCTTTATAATCAGGATGCCAGTCGAATAAAGTGCCGCGCCGAAGGTGGCGTGGAAGGAAACAGCAGAACAGCGACGGAATGGATGGAGTGGCAGGCAAACGCGCTTTCGCCTCGTATCCAGATGCCGCTGAACATGTTCAAAACACAGGCCAGTAAGACCATCAAGAAATACCGCGATATGATGGGGAAATATGACCTTATTGATGTCATTGAGCCTGTCATTGATGATCTGGCTATATTCTTTGGCGTGTCGAGGCTGGCGGCTAAGATCCGGATGGTAGACGCCGGGTATGAAGAGGCCAGAGGTGCGTTTATCTATGTTGACGGCAGATATGTAACGCCGCATAGATATAAAAAGGATTCCATAACAGAAGACCAGACTTTCTCTATCGGTGCTGAAGACGCCGCAATTCAGTCTGTTACGAATCCGGCGCTGAAGAAACTGGTGGAGACCGGCGCATATCAGTATGTTGACGCGCACTTTGTACTGAATCATCCGAAGTATCTTGTAAATGAGCCGGATGGGATGCCTTATCTTACGGATTATGCCCGTAATCATATGGACGAGTGCTGTATTCCATTCGATATGTCGGTGCGGTCTTCTGATAAGAAGGATTATTACAGCGTCTGTTATCTGAATAAGGATGAAGACTCGACCGTAAGCTTTGACATCAAGTATGGCAAAGGATTCGCATATTCCACGCCGGATAAGCAGGCGAAGCTTGTAGAAGAGATGGTGATGGATGAAATGAGAATTTACCGGTCTCTTCCGAACGATTTTGTGGCCGCCATGAAGATTGTCTGGGATTGGAGGGGCATAGAATACAAGGAACTAGCGGATAGGATCCACCTGGACGATCAGACGATAAGCAGGATTGTAAATGGGAAGAGGGATCCTTCCATCAATTCGTTGGTGCTGATATTCCTTGGGATGCATCTGCCGCCGGAAATCAGTTTCCGATTGATAGAACTGTCGCCGGTATCGCTGAATTTCGCCAAGAACGATCATATCTGGTATAATTTCGCCCTGCAGCATCTGTCAAAGCTGTCAATGGAGAAGATAGAGGTGTTTTTTAGCGAGCATAATGTTCAAATTTAATTTCGGTGAGTGGACGCGACGAGTCCACTCTGATAATTGGTAGGCTTGCCAGTACAGATTGTACGGCAGGCTTATTTTTGTGGTACAAATTAAAAATGCAATTTGAACCATTGACATTTTACGGTTCAAATGCTATTCTATCAACAGGAAGATTTGAACCAAAGGAGGCGATTTCATGTCACGTCAGTATGATGAATACATTGAAGGTACAGCAAGGAACGTCCTCTTGTCGGGAAAGCTATCTGCGGAACCTGTGGGAGGTCGATGAACTTCCGGGCATATGTCGCGAAGGGCAGGGAATACAGCTATATTCTGTGTCCTCACGCAAAGCATCAGAAAGCCGGCCAGTGCTGCAAGAAATACTGCCGGGAAGCAGATGTGAATGAAATGGTCTGGCATTCGATCGGGAACCTTATGGATATGGCAGACAGAGCCACGAAGAAACTGAAGAAGCGCACAGATAAGACTCAAAGCGAAAACCTGAGGCTAGCCAAGAAACTTGAAAAGCTTCAGAAAGATAAAGAGAAGTGTGAAACGGAGCGGTTTGCTAATGTTGACAGGTTTATGGCCGGAGAATTGGAAAAGGATGATTACCTGAGAGTACGGCAGGAAATGTCCCGGAAGGCGGAAAGTCTGGATCAGCAGATAGCTGAGGTTACCGCAAAGCTTCATGAGAGTGAAGCGGCTGCCGATGATGGTATCCGTGATGCGGTTGCCACGATGAAGAAGTATTCCGGTGAGCAGGAACTGACCAAGGAGATAGTGGATGTGTTCATTGATAGGATTCTGATATATGATCCGAGGCATATTGAGATTCAGTGGAAACTTCCGGATGAAGTAATAAAGTTCATAGAAGGGTAGGCGGCGGAGCCGGTTGGAGAGATCTGACCGGTTCTTTTTCTACTTGAAAAAACGACGTTTTCTGTTATACTATAAATTATACAAATAAGATAACGATTGATCAGAACTTGGGAAGTGAATTATGGTCAAAAATAATATAGAAGTAGATGTGAAAGTAAAGTGCATAGAGCAGGGAAAGACGCAGGCTAAGCTGGCGGAAGAGATTGAAACCACGAAGGCCTATGTGAATCGTGTGATTAAGAAGAATGACAGTGTGGTCAATAACACCTTCGTTAAGATGATGGAGGCGCTGGGGTATGATATTGAGCTGCACTATGTTAAGAGGGACGAATAGATGGCGGATACAGTTGATTTGATAATTAAATCAGCAACAACTTTTTATAATCAGTTGAAAGCTGACCAGAATGGAAGATATCGTTCATGGGAGCATTGCTATAAATGCTTTCATGATGCAAGGAATAATTCTGATCCAGACTATGACTATATGAGCCTGCAGCTTGCTTTTTATCTTGCAAGCTGGGGAATGTATAGAGGCTCATCATTTCTGCTTCAAAAAGATTATAAAGTGCATATTTCAGTGGTTGAAGAAATTCTTAAAGAAAAATACGATTGCCTGTTCGGATTGGAATGTACTGAATTGAAGAGAGAAGAAGTCCAGGAGTGTCTGTCGGGTATCGAAGCGTACATGATGGATTACTATGATAATATCCGAAAAGAAGTCAAGGAAACAGAGGTTAAAAACAAGCTGTCAACAACGCTGATAACGAAGATCCTTATGGGTACATTTGGCTGTGTTCCTGCATATGACAGATATTTTATAGATGGGATTAAAGACCAGAAAGTTACTACTGGAAACTATAATATCAAGTCATTGTTGGGACTGGTTGATTTCTATGAAGACAACCGGACCAGACTGGAAAAAACACGAAAAGCACTTAAAGTATATGATTTGCCATATCCGCAGATGAAGCTATTGGATATGGGGTTCTGGCAAATCGGATTTGAAAAAGATGCAAATAAAGGTTTGCAGATACCGCACTGACCATGGAATGGAGTTAGGCAATGAAGCAACTGAAGGATAAGGAATATGAGGAGTTCCAGCAGTACCAGTACAACAAGGTACATGGCTATATCTGGACGCCTGACACTCTAGAGCTGATCTGCAGAGGAAATGAATATGATCCTGAGAGGATCGGGAAACAGATGCTGGAGATGAAAGTGAAGCTTCAGAATGAGCATATTTCTCACATGCTGAGCGATAAACGAAACAAATATGTTATCAGAAGCTTGAGAAAGAGCGAAACAGAATTGCTGAAGGACTTCCTGTATGAAGCAATCTTTATTCCGGAAGGAGTAGAACCACCTGCGAAGGATATTGTGGAAAAACCGGAACTGAGAGTCTATACAGATGATTTTAACAGCCGAAAGGGCGATAACTGTCTGGTAGCTGATTTTGGCGGGAAAGTGGTCGGTGCTGTCTGGACACGTATCATGAACGATTATGGTCATGTAGATGATGAGACTCCGTCCTTTGCGATTTCTCTGTATAAGGAATATCGGGGCCAGGGTATTGGTTCACAGCTTATGGTGAAGATGCTGGAACTGCTAAAGTGGCAGGGGTTTGAGAAGGCATCCCTGGCAGTACAGAAAGCCAATTACGCTGTGAAGATGTATGAGAATGTTGGGTTTAAGACGGTAGATGAGAATGCCGAAGAATATATTATGGTGTGTGAGTTATAGACCAAAAGATCGGGATTTGTGAGGATAATGCAAAATGAATTATAAGGTTATAGATAAAGAGACTTACTATAGAAAGGGCGTCTTCCAGCACTTTACAGAGGACTGCACATGTTCGACTTCTATGACAGCGAGGATCGATGTTACTGATCTTGTTCGTTATTCCAAAATGACCGAGACAAAGTTCTACATCAACTTTCTTTATATCCTGTCAAAGGTTCTGAATTCTCGCGAGGATTACAGGATGGGGTATCTTAGGGAAAAAGACGAACTGATCTGTTATGATGTGATCAATCCCATACAGTATATCTTTCATAAAGATACAGAAACTTTCACGCTTGTCTATACGGAATACGATGAAGATTATGAGAAATTCTACGCGGCGGCTCTGCGGGATGCTGAAGAGGCAAAAAAGACCAGAGAATACGGTTTTGATATTATGAATCATCCCAACTGGTTTGATGCGTCATGTATACCTTGGTTGTCCTATGATTCCATGCATCTTGAACTGCCCGACGTTCATATGTTTTTTACGCCGGTCGTCAACTGGGGAAAATACAAGGAAGAAAACAGCAGACTTGTCATGCCTGTTACTGTCCGTCTGAATCATGCGATTGCTGATGGTTATCTGGTGGCAAACGTATTTAGGCTCTTAGAACAGGAGATTGGGGGATTCGTAGAGCTTTAATCGACAAATTCCAGTTTGTCGCTCTCTTAAACTGAATATGATTCTTACATAGCCGGCGGCTCAAAAGCTTCCGGCTATTTTGCTGCCCTTTTCCTGCAGGTGCACATGCAGGCGAAGGGCTTTTTTCATTTCATCATCCGGGGAAGTTCCCCGGCACTCACAAGGAGGACTATCTATGGCATTTTTCAATTCGGCAATCGGTGTACTGCAGACCCTCGTTATCGCTCTTGGAGCAGGTCTTGGCATCTGGGGCGCGATCAACCTGCTGGAAGGGCGCACGACGTCCGGTGGACGTCGGCTTTGCGCCGACCGGAGCGGAGCGTAGACCGGCAACGATAACCCCGGCGCGAATGCTCATGTACGGTAAGGAAGCAAGCAACCGAAAACAAGAGATAGACCGCCAGCACTACACTATTCCGAACCAAAGACCAAAAGATAAGCATTGTGGGAAAATCTAAACTTTTGGATTTTCC
>Ga0208297_1000681_pt1 | contig 55273 bp, 30 predicted proteins | sample LMS_cellobiose_e_FD_187367 | JGI IMG/M metagenome (GOLD analysis project Ga0208297, IMG submission 187367) | Rumen-fistulated moose microbial communities from Alaska, USA - LMS_cellobiose_enrichment (SPAdes) (version 2) | ecosystem: Host-associated > Mammals > Digestive system > Stomach > Rumen... | reverse complement strand
CAGACTGCATGGCAAAGGTACAAACTTCAAAAGAAAACGGCAATGGATACCTCAAAAAATTCATCCTGCAATTTGAGCTATTGAACACCTACCACTCAAATTCATCCTGCAAAATGAGCTATACGCCGAAAAGAAACCATCGCGATGGATGTGAATAACCATCGCGATGGTTTTTTGTATCCATTGCGATGAACACTTGCATCCATCGCGATGGTTGTTCCTTATTGTCCGCTAAGCGAGCGGCAGAGAGCCTTGTTGATGGCGGCAACCTTGGCGACATCGACCTTGGTGACCTTGCGGTCGTAGGTCATGAGACCGTTGATTTCCACCTCGCAGTCGGACGTCTGCGTATAGACGCCGGCGGAGTAGCCCTTGCCGACGAGGTCGATCAGCATGCCTGCATACTTGACGTACTCGGCTGTCACCTCGTCGGCAGTCTTGAACTGCACATAGCCCCAGTTGCGGTCGGGCTCCCAGAGGTGTCCCTCGAGGGCGAGGCCGATGCCGCCGTACTCACCCAGCACGTTGACGCGCGTGGGGTCGAAGAGGATAATCTTAGGTTCGGGATAGTTGTGCATGTCGAGGATGTCGCCGCAGGGATAGAAGTTGCCTCCGCTGGCGGGGTTGACCAGACGGGTGGGGTCGTAGTCCTTTGTCCAGGCCACAATCTCGGGCGTCTTGAACTGTCCCCAAGCCTCGTTGAAGGGCACCCACGTGCCGATGCAGGGGTAGCTGTAGAGGTAGTCGATGATTTCCTTCCACTCCTTGCGGTAGTTGGCTTCGGAGGCAGCCGAGCGGTTGAACTCCGTGCCGTTGAACCAGTTGTGGTTCTGCCAGCGGGGGCTGCTGTCGCCGCTGGGCATGTCCTGCCAGACGATGATGCCCTGCCGGTCGCAATGGGTGTACCAGCGGGCGGGCTCAACCTTGACGTGCTTGCGAATCATGTTGAAGCCCATCTCCTTCAGCTTGATGACGTCGTAGAGCAGGGCCTCGTCGGTGGGAGCGGTGTAGAGGCCGTCGGGCCACCAGCCCTGGTCGAGCGGGCCCATCTGGAAGAGCGGTTTGTTGTTGAGGAACATGCGCTGGAAGCCGGCAGCGTCGCGGCCCGTGGAGAACTTGCGCATGGCGGCGTAGCTGTCGATGCGGTCAACCACCTTGCCCTCGTGCCTGAGCTCCACCTTGAGGGTATAGAGGAAGGGGTCGTCGGGGCTCCAGAGGCGCGCGTCGGCAGGCATGCTGACGACGACGGGTTCGCCGTTGATGCTCTTGGCTGAGGCCACGAGGGTGGCGCCGTCATAGACGCTTACCACAGCCAGGTCGGCATGAGCCGGACAGCTGAGGGCGGGCGCGACGGTGAGGGTGTGGCGGTCGATGTCGGGTGTGATGCGCAGGTCGCTGACGTAGTGCTCGTTGACGGGCTCCATCCAGACAGTCTGCCAGATGCCGCTGACGGGGGTGTACCAGATGCCGCCGGGCTTGCTGACCTGCTTGCCGCGAGGCTGGAAGCTGCTGTCGGTGGGGTCCCAGACCTTCACCTCGAGGGTGTGGGGGCCTTTGCCGTCGAGGGCAGCGGTGATGTCGAAGCTGAAGGGGGTGTAGCCTCCGGTGTGGCTGCCCACGCGTGCGCCGTCCACCCAGACGTCAGCTGCCCAATCGACAGCGCCGAAGTGCAGCAGCACATGCTTGCCCTTCCACGACGAGGGGACGGTGAAGGTGCGGCTGTACCAGAGCTCCTCACGGTCGGAGAGCGTACGGCCCACGCCGGAGAGCGACGACTCGATGGCAAAGGGCACGAGAATCTGCCCGTCGGAAGCCGCGGGACGGACGGCCCCCCGCTGCGTGACGGCATAGTCCCACAGACCGTTGAGGTTCAGCCAGTCGGCGCGTTGCATGATGGGGCGCGGATACTCGGGAAGCACATTCTTGGGATTCACCTCGTCCGCCCAGGGCGTACGGATTCTGTCGCCCGCAGGCGACCACTCGGCAGATGCAGACACGGCAAAGAGCGCCAGCGTCACAAACAGCAGGGAGATTTTTTTCATGAGCGTGTAGTTTAATAAAAGGTAAAATGATTTTTCCGTCGCAAAGGTAGTATAAAAAAGGAGAACGGAAAATGAAGAGCGGAAAATAAAATGCAAAAAACGAAAAAAAGCCCCCCGCATCGGCTTTTTTCGTGTCCGGGCCATTTATTCTTCGATTTTCATTCTCCGTTTTTCATTTAATTCGTACCTTTGCCGTCGCATGATAGACGATGCCACCAAAAACCGCATACTCGACACGGCACAGATACTCGATGTCGTCTCGGAGTTCGTCACGCTGCGCCGCAGGGGGGTGAACTACATCGGCCTGTGCCCGTTCCACAACGAGCGTACGCCGTCGTTCAACGTCAACCCGGCACGTGGCATCTTCAAGTGCTTCGGCTGCGGCAAGAGCGGCGACGCCGCCCGCTTCCTGATGGAGCACGAGCAGATGACGTTCCCCGAGGCGCTGCGCTGGCTGGCGCACAAGTACGGCATCACCATCGAGGAGCGCGAGCTGACAGCCGAGGAACGGCAGGCACAGAGCCTCCGCGAGAGTGTCGGCATCGTCAACGACTTTGCCCGCGAATGGTTTGAGAAACAGCTGTGGGAGACCGAGGGCGGACGGGCCATCGGCCTCGCCTACTTCCGCAGCCGCGGGTTCCGCGACGACATCATCCACAAGTTCCAGCTCGGCTATTGCCCCGAGGGGCAGGACACCATGGTTCAGGAGGCCCTGAAAAGGGGGTATAAGAAAGAACTGCTGGTGGAATCCGGCGTGGCCTATGCCTACGACGACGGACGGCTGCGCGACCGGTTCCACGGGCGTGTGATGTTCCCCATCCACAGCCTGTCGGGCAAGGTCATCGCCTTCAGCGGACGCGTGATGAAGTCGGACGCCAAGGTAGCCAAGTACGTCAACTCGCCCGAGTCGCCCGTCTATACGAAGAGCAACGAGCTCTACGGCATCTGGCTGGCCAAGAGCGCCATCGTCAAGCAGGACAAGTGCTTCCTCGTAGAGGGCAACACGGACGTGGTGTCGATGCACCAGACCGGCATTGAGAATGTCGTTGCCTCGTGCGGCACGTCGCTCACCACCGGGCAGATACGCAAAATCCACCGCTTCACCTCCAACATCACCGTCCTCTACGACGGCGACAGCGCCGGCATCCACGCCTCGCTTCGCGGCATCGACATGCTGCTCGAGGAGGGGATGAACGTGAAGGTGGTGCTGCTGCCCGACGGCGAGGACCCCGACAGCTACGCCCGCACCCACTCGGCCGACGACTTCCGCCAGTACATCAGCAGCCACGAGGTCGATTTCATCCGCTTCAAGACCAACCTGCTGCTGGCCGACGTGGGCGACGACCCCTTCAAGCGGGCCGAGCTCATCAAGGACATCGTCAAGAGCATCTCCGTCATTCCCGAACAGATAGTCCGCTCGACATACATCACGGCATGCAGCCAGATGCTGCGGACAGACGAGCGCATCATCATAGCCGAGGTGGATAAGCTGCGCAAGCAGGCCCGGGAGGAGAAGCGCAAGCAGGCAGACAACGCCGAGGCACGCGCTGCCGCAACCGCCACTGAGCCTCAGCCCGGCACTTCCCCCACGCCCCCCAACACCGACACCACCGACACGGCGCCCCTGCCTGCTGCCGTTGCAAACGAGGCGACAAGCCCCCCGCCGGCTGCATCGCCCATTCCGCCCGATGCCCATCCGCTCCACCAGAAGGAGCTGCTGCTGATGCAGCAGATGGTGCGGCACGGCGAGGAGATAATCTGCGTTGAACCCATGGAGGACGGCAGCGAGCGCGCCTACAGCGTGGCCGAGTTCATCCTGGGTGACCTGCACGACGACGGGCTGGAGTTCTCCGACCCGCTGCTGCGCCAGATGGCAGCGGAGCTGCTGCAGCACCTGCACGACGCGGGCTTCGTGGCCTCGCGCTATTTCCTCCGCCACGACGACAGCCGCATCAGCGCCCTGGCCACTGACCTCATCGGCGAGCGCTACGAGCTGAGCCGCCTCTTCAAGGGCGATGCCACGCTGCAGGAGGTGGTGCCCCACCTGATAAACGACTACAAGCTGGCCATTGTGGAACGGGAGCTGAAGGAGACGCTTGCACGCCTGAAAGACCCCGACGTGACGGGCAGCCCGCTGCTATGCCGGCAGGTGATGGAGGAGTACAGCCAGCTCATCGCGGCCCGCAAGGAGCTGGCCTACCATCTGGGGCAGAGGGTCACGGGCATCTAATACGTCCACTGATGGAAATAGTCGAAGTCGGCATGTCCGCCGAGGGCTGCCGTTGAGTAGCAGTAGAGCGCCGAGCGGTAGCCGGTGAAGAGGTCGAGCGTATAGCGCATGGCCAGGCTTCGTGTGGGCATCGTCCAGTCGGTGCCGTTGAACGAGTAGGCCAGCCAGGCATGGTCGGCGTCCTGCGGGCTGTCGCTGCCGGGCGTGTCGCCCACCTGCGGGGTGAAGACGTAGCGTATGCGCAGCCAGGCGTCGTTGCCCGGCATGGGCACGCGGGTGAGGGTGTCCAGCTGTTCGGGGTTGTCGCGGAAGCCCGGGCGTCGCAGGATGGCAGTCAGGAAGCGTTTGCCGCTGTTGTCAACCTCCACGCCGACGGTGGCGTAGTGGCTCTGGAAGGCACACAGTCCGGCACGGTCGCCGGGCTGCAGGCCCGTGGCATCGAGGTGGACCTCGGCGATGCAGCGGGGCCCTACGGTGCGCTGGGTGAGGGTGCCCTGCGCCTCCATGAGGTTGCCGGTGACGGTGGTGGAGCGCAGGCGCAGCCAGCCCTCGCGCTCGGTGAGCGACCACATGCCGTCGATGGGCAGGTGGTTCCATTGCCACACGGGGGCGAGGAAGGCCTTGCCGTCGGTCAGCAGCGGCTGGGGCGTGGCCTGGCGGTTGGCGGGTGTGGGGTCGAACTCGTCGGAGGCCCAGACGTAGCTGCCGTCCTTGTCCTCGCGCAGTGCGGCGGTGAAGGTTTCCAGCGGCTTGCCGAAAACCTCCGAATGGGAGGAGGTGGTCACCTCGCCCATGTAAGGCCAGCCGTCCACCCACTTCACGGGCTGCAGGGTGGGTATGCGTCCTACGGCGCCGTGGTCCTGGAACATGATGGCCCACCAGTCGCCCTTCGGTGTATCGACGATGGCTCCCTGCGCCACGCCGTCGCCTCGTCCGCCGATGGTGCCCTGCAGGACGACGCGGCTCTCGTACGGTCCCAGCAGTTCCTTGCTGCGCCAGCAGGTCTCGGTGCGTGGTTTGCCGCGAGGCCAGTCTATCTCCAGCACGTAGTAGTAGTCGCCGATGTGGTAGAAGTGTGCGCCTTCGGCCCGCAGGCCCATGCCCTGTGGTGCGCTGAAGAGGAGCTGGTCGATGCCTCCCTGCCTGATGGCGCTGAGGTCGGGTTCGAGCTCGGTGATGCGCAGGTCGCCGTTGCCCCAGACGACGTAGGCCTTGCCGTCGTCGAAGAGCAGTCCGGCGTCGTGGAACGGGCGGTCATAGACGGCGTGGCGTTTCCACGGGCCGCGACGGATGTCCTGCGTCGTATAGACGAAGGTCTTGCGCTGGTCGTTGGCGATGAAGAGGGCGTAGAAGGTGCCGTTGTTTTCGCGCAGCGTGGTGGCCCACTGGCCCCGGCCGTAGGCGTTGCGCCCGCCGCGCAGGTTGTAGGTGTCGTCGTCGGCCAGGGTGTCGTAGATGTAGTTGACGATGCGCCAGTGGACGAGGTCGCGCGAGTGCATGATGGGGGCACCCGGGCAGAAGTACATGGTGGTGCTGACCATGTAGTAGTCGTTGCCCACGCGGATGACGTCGTTGTCGGGGATGTCGGTGTAGGTGAGGGGGTTGGTGACTTCCTGCGTGGCAGGGGTGCCTTGGCAGGCTGCAAGCAGCACAAGGAGGCAGAGCGGGAGGATTTTTTTCATAAGGCTAATGGGGCTAATGGGGCTAATGGGGCTAATGGGACTAATGGGGCTAATGGGGCTAATGGGAAACTTGAGGAAACTAAAGGAGAAGCCGGCTGCGCGGCAGCCGATGGCTGTGGGTCACTTTTTCTTCAGCAGGGGCAGCATGGCCTCGCCATAGCGTCGGCCGAGTTCGCGGTAGCCGGCGGCGCTGAAGTGGAGGTGGTCTTCGCGGCACGCGCAGCCTGCCGAGGAGACGACGTGGGCGGTGGGTATGACCTCCGGCAGACGCCGTATGACGGGGTTCATGGCTGCACAGACGCCGCCCTGGTCGGCATTCACCACCTCGCCTGCCAGCAGGGGGACGTCCTCGGCGCGGAGGCCGAGGTCGGCCAGCAAGCGCTCATAGACCAGCTTCACCCAGCCCGGCCAGCGCTCGTCGCCGGTGTTGGTCTCGCCCTGATGGAGCAGGATGCCGCGGATGACGCCGTCCTTCTGCGCCTCGCGGGCCATCTCAACGAGGCGCGCGTAGGGGTCGCCGCCGTACTCGTCGATTTTCCCCTTCATCCAGCCGGGGGCGGTGGCATAGTAGGAGGCGATGCTGTCCTGGTTGAAGCCCTTGATGTCGATGCCGCCGACGGCTACGTTGACGATGCCCACGCGCACCTTCTCCGGTAGGTTCTCAAGCAGGTAGCGCCCGAAGTAGTCGGCCGGGCTGAGGCCATACCACTGGCCTACGAGCGGGGGCACGGCCGTACACCACTGGCCCTTCGTGCGCCCCATGCGGGGCATATCGACGGCGGGCAGCAGCCGCAGACGCTCGGGCACATCGGTGGTATCGACGGCCTCGACGGGGGCATTGCCCTCCATGTTCGACTGGCCGAAGCAGAGGAAGACGTAGAAGTTGGGGTCGGGCTTCTGCTTGGACGTGGACTGACAGCTGCCGAGCAGCAACCCGCCACATGCGGCGACGGCTACCACAAGCCAGCCGAAAAGACTCATTCTATTGCCATTATGCTTCATAATTGCAGTTTTTTGTTTTTGCGTCACAAAGATACGCATACATCTTCAATCCACCAAACGAACCGGACTTTTTTTCGCAAAAGAGTGAAAACACAGCCCACTGGACTGGGAGCGCAGCCCACTGGACTGGGAGCACAGCCCACTGGACTGAGAGCACAGCCCACTGGACTGAGAGCGCAGCCCACTGGACTGAGAGCACAGCCCACTGGACTGCGTCCGCAGCGCAGGCAATCGACACGGCAATGCAAACGAAAGAAGCCAAGCACCCAACAAATCGGCAAGTCATAGTAATACATAAAAAACAACAGCCACATTGACAGCCTGTTAAGCCCCCATTTCGGGCGAAATCCTCATTAGCTCATTAGCTCATTAGCAAATTTTCTATCCCCCGTTCCAGGTCTGCGATTTTTTTTTCAAATACATCTTACTTATATATTATATATATATATAATATATAAGTAAATTATATATATAATAATTCGTAACTCCCTTTCCTCTCCTTCGCTTCTCCCCCCGAACCCGTGAAAAAAGAAAATTTGCTAATGAGCTAATGAGCTAATGAGGATTTCGGACACACGCGAACGGGCGACAAGAAGAGTCTGCACGATGCGCACGTCCCTAATCTCGGGCGAGGAACGTCTCTAACAACAACCCCGGCAATGTGTGGAGTAAAAAAATTCATGCAAAATAGAAAAAAAGGAAAAAAAATTTGTTTCTCCTTTTTTATATACCTATCTTTGCCCCGTCATTGTGCACGAAAAGATATCAGAGAGAAACAAGAAAAAAATCTATTTATGTTTAACTTCAAAAAACTTAAATCATGAGAAAATCAAGGTTAAGTGCATTCTTGCTCGGGGCAGCGCTGTTGTTTCCCAGCCTGAATGTGAGTGCTCAGTACGTCGATGCTGAAACGGGCGTCACGTACACCGCCATCGACGGCACCAAGGCCGGCGGCGAAGGCTATGCCGATGCCAGCGACGGCAAGACGGACACGAAGTACGGCACGCGCGACATGCCCAACTTCGTGACTATCGAGGCGTCCGACCCGGTGTTCCTGACCGGCTACACCATCATCACGGCCAACGACAACGCGTCGTACACCGGCCGCAACCCCATGGACTGGACGCTGGAAGGCTCCAACGACCAGCAGAACTGGGACACCATCCAGGTCGTCACGGGCGACAAGGTGCTGCAGGACGTCAACTTCACCCCGTTTGACTTCCAGCTGGAGGCTCCCTCGAAGACCTACAAGTACTTCCGCTTCAGCGTGCAGGCCACGCAGGAAGAGGGCGCCTACATGCAGTACAGCGAACTGCACCTCTGGGGCCAGCCCTACTACACCATCAACGACGCTAACGACCTGCAGGCCTTTGCCTATAAGGTAAACGAGGGCGACGAAATCCTCGGCGGTCTGCTGACGGCCGACATCGACCTGTCAGGCGTGGAATGGATTCCCGTGGGCAACGGCGACCACAAGTATGCCGGCCACTTCAACGGACAGTTCCACCGCATCAAGAACATGACCACGCGCGACGTGAAGGAGCAGGGCCTCTTCGGTGTGGCTGCTGCTGCCAACATCGAGAACGTCATCATCGACAAGTCGTGCGTGCTGAAGACCACCCAGTCGTGCTCCGCTGCCCTCATCGGCTGCGTCAACGGCTCGGGCACCCTCACCATCACGGGCTGCCGCAATGAGGCTGACGTCGAGGGCGGTGCTGCCAACAACAGCGCCTTCGTCGGCTGCAACTACTCCAGCGGCAACCTCAAGGTCATCATTAAGAACTGCGTCAACACCGGCAACGTCAGCGGCGGCTGGGAGAACGGCATCTTCTCCGGCTGGTTCGCCAACGCCGGCAAGGTCATCAGCAGCTACAACACCGGCAAGCTCACCAACGGCGACGGCAACAACAGCCTCGGCCGCGGCATCGCCGACGGCGACTACACCGCCAGCTTCGACCTCAACGAGGAGAACCTCCGCAAGGCTGTCAACACCCTCGAGGGCTTCACCAACGAGTGGTTTGCCACGGGTGCCCTGACCTATGCCCTCAACGGCGACCAGAAGGAAATCAACTGGTACCAGACGCTGGGCGATGACGCCGAGCCCACCCTCGACGCCACCCACGCCGTGGTGTATGTGGTCGGCGAGTTCGAGTGCGACGGTGTCACCGCCAAGGGCGACATCAGCTACAGCAACACCGACGGCAAGAAGGTCGATCCCCACGACTTTGTCAACGGCATCTGCACCAAGTGCGGCGCAGCCGACGAGACCTACTGCGACCTCGTCGATGGCTACTACGAGGTGGGCAACGCCAACCAGCTGCAGTGGATTGCCGCCCTGGTGAACGGCGGGCGCAACGACGTCAACGTCAAGCTCGTGAACGACATCGACATGCAGGGTGTGGCCTGGACGCCCATCGGCACATCGAAGTACTTCTATCAGGGCACCTTCGACGGCCAGCTCCACCGCATCAAGAACCTCGTCATCAACGACGCTGAGGCCAACGAGATGGGCCTCTTCAAGGTCCTCGGCCCCGCCGTGGTACGCAACCTCATCATCGACAGCTCGTGCTCGTTCAAGAGCAACACCAAGACGGCCGCCTTCGCAGGCTACTGCAACGGCGAGGGAACCCTCCTCATCGAGAACTGCGGCAACGAGGCCAACGTCGAGGGCATCGCTGCCAGCAACGGCAACAACGCCGCCTTCATCGGCTGCAACTACTCCAGCGGCGCCCTGCAGGTCATCATCAAGAACTGCTACAACACCGGCAACATCTCCGGCGGTAACGAAAACGGCATCTTCTCCGGCTGGTTCGCCAGCAACGGCAAGGTCATCAGCAGCTGGAACATCGGTAAGCTCGACAACGGCGACGGCAGCAACAGCCTCGGCCGCGGCATCGGCGACGGTGACTACACCAACACCTTCGACCTCAACGAGGAGAACATGAAGAAGGAAGCCTATACACTCGCCAACTTCACCAACGACTGGTTCGGAAGCGGCACCCTCACCTACGCCCTCAACCGCGACCTCGGCACCGACACCTGGTTCCAGAACATCGGCGACGACAAGTACCCCACCTTCGATCCCTCGCACAGCAAGGTCTATGCCATCGGCTCACTCTCTTGCAACGGCACACCGAAGGACGGCACCACCTACAGCAACACCGAGGGCGAGCTGAAGCGCGACAGCCACCAGTTCGAGAACGGCATCTGCGTCATCTGCGGCGCCAGCAACGACGACTTCTGCCCGCTCGTTGACGGCTACTACGTCATCAGCACCGCCGAGCAGCTCGTGTGGTTCGCCGGCAAGGTCAACAACGGCAGCGGCACCGCCAACGCCAAGCTGACGGCCGACATCGACCTCGCAGGCGTGGCATGGACACCCATCGGCAACGCCACCACCAAGTTCCAGGGCAAGTTCGACGGACAGGAACACCGCATCGAGAACCTCGTCATCACGTCCGAGGAGAACTACATCGCCTTCTTCGGCATCGTGGGCGACGGCGCCGACATCCGCAACCTCATCATCGACAGCTCCTGCTCCTTCACCGGCGCAGCCTACGTGGCAGGCGTCGTCGGCGGCTCCAACGGCAGCGGCAAAATCTACATCACCAACGTCGGCAACGAAGCCACCGTCTTCGGCACAGCCAACAACGCCGCCGGCATCATCGGCGTCAGCATGAGCTCCACCGGACAGTTCTTCATCGAAAACTGCTACAACATGGGCGCCGTCACCGGCTACAACGAGAGCGCAGCCATCAGCGGCTGGATCGGCGACAACTCCACCGTCAGCCACAGCTACAACGGCAGCTACGAAATCGTCGGCGTCGATGGCACCAAGAGCCTCGCCCGCTTCGGCAGCAGCCCCACCTTCAACAACGACTACGACATCCTCGGCCAGCAGGACGGCATCGGCAGCTTCGACGAGGACGACCTCCTCAACGGCACACTCTGCTACTACCTCAACGACCAGTCCACCGACAACCCCCGCTGGTTCCAGACCCTGGGCGTGGACGAGTACCCCGTGCCCTTCGCATCGCACGGCATCGTCTATCCCGCCGGCTCATTGACCTGCGACGGCAAGCCGAAGGACGACTTCCACTTCACCAACACCGAAGGTGAGCTCACACGCGACGAGCACGAGTTCGTCAACGGCGTCTGCATCCACTGCGGCATCGCCGACGAAGGCTTCCTGGAGATTGGCGAAGACGGCTTCTACCACATCGAAAACGAGGAACAGCTCGTCACCTTCGCCGGCCTTGTGCAACGCGACGGCACCGTCAGCGCAATCCTCGAGAACGACATCGACCTCAGCGGCATCGAATGGCGACCCATCGGCACCGTGGCAAGCCCCTTCAAGGGCAAGTTCGACGGACAGCAGCACTACATCGACAACATGTATGCCGAGGGTGACGAGTACGTCGGCTTCTTCGGCGTCATCGGCGACGGCGCCGACATCCGCAACTTCGTTGTCACCAGCTCCTGCGACGTAGTCGGCACACGCTTCGTCGGCGGCATCGTCGGCGGCTCCAACGGCAGCGGCAAAATCTACCTCACCAACGTGGGCAACGAGGCCAGCGTCACAGCCGCCGAGCAGAACGCAGCCGGACTCATCGGCGTCAGCATGAGCAGCGCCTGCGCATTCATCATCGAGAACTGCTTCAACATGGGCGACGTCATCGGCGGACGCGAGAGCGCTGCCTTCACCGGCTGGTTCGGCTCCGACTCCGAGATGCGCAACTGCTTCAACACCGGCTACATCAGCGGTGCCGACAACGACAACCTCAAGAACCTCTGGCGCAACGACGGCGCTAAGGTCGAGAACGTCTATACCACCATCGAGAGCATCCAGGGCACCCTGGTCAGCGAAGACGCCCTCACCAGCGGCGAACTGGCCTTCCTGCTCAACGGCACCGTCAGCGGCGGCACCAACTTCTACCAGACACTCGACGAGGATGAGTATCCGCTCCCCTTCGACGAGGGTCACGAGAAGATTTATGCTACCGGCACGCTGAAGTGCGACGGCACTCCCTCGGGCGACATTGCCTTCTCCAACGAGGAGAACGGCGACGTCATCCAGGAGCCTCACCACTTCGACGACGAGACCGGCATCTGCTCCGTCTGCGGCCTCTACGGCATCCGCACAGCCCAGCAGCTGATGAGCCTCTCCTTCGCCGTCTATAGTGGCGAAGACCAAGCTCCGCGCGCCATCCTGCTCGAGGATATCGACCTCGACGGCGTTGACTTCGAGCCCATCGGCTACTACGGCGGACAGGACGACGGCAGCGGCAACCTCGACGGCAGCCTTCCCTTCTGCGGACAGTTCGACGGTCAGGGCCACCGCATCCTCAACATGGTGCTCAACGACCCCAGCCGTGCTAACCTCGGCCTCTTCGGAGCCGTCGGCGGCGGCGCTGTCATCAAGAACGTCACCATCGACAAGAGCTGCTCCGTCACCGGCACACGCTACTCGGCCGGCCTCGTCGCAGGCATCACCAAGAGCGGTACCGTCCTCATCGAGAACTGCGGCAACGAAGCCGACGTCACCGTCGAGAACCAGAACGGCGCAGGCGTCCTCGGTGTGAACTTCGGCAACCGTGGCACCGTCACCATCAACAACTGCTACAACACCGGTAACATCACCGGCGGCAACGAGAGCGCAGGCCTCAGCGGCTGGCTCGGCGAGAACGCCGTCGTACGTAACAGCTACAACAGCGGCGTCATCATCGGCACCGACGGCGACAAGAGCCTCGCACGCTACAGCAGCGCCACCTTCACCAACTGCTACGACCTCGGCGACAACGCCCAGAGCCTCGCCGGCATCAGCTCTTTCACCGACAAGCAGCTCGAGAGCGGCGAACTCTGCTTCCTCCTCAACGGCAGCGTCAACACGCTCGAGCCCGTCTTCCGCCAGACCCTCGGCGAGGATGCTCATCCCGTCCTCGACGCTACGCACAAGGCTGTCTTCTACGTCGGTGGCCAGTTCACCAACGACGACAGCGGCATCCAGCGTCCTGAGGTCGAAGAGCCCGTCGTGGCAGCACCCGAAGCTATCTTCACCCTCCGCGGCGAACGCGTAGGAGAGCTCCAGCAGGGCATCAACATTGTCCGCATGAGCGACGGCAGCGTACGCAAGGTGCTTGTGAAGTAAAACAAGGGGGCAGCCATCCCCCGACCTGATAACCCGGGAGGCAGGCTGTCATGCCTGCCTCCCGTTTTCTTCAACACGTTTGTTTTAGACTGACAGACGAATCAAGACTATCAGACTAACAGACTGGCAGATAATAGCGTTACAAGGAAGCCGTTCACAGAACATTCATCTGATAGTCTGAAGTCTGAAAGTCTGATGTCCATTATCCATTTTCCATTATAGAAGCCCCATGAAGAAACTTCTTCTCCTCTTCCCCCTTCTCTGCCTCTTCTCTGTGGCAGTTTTTGCTGAAGGAAATCCCGTTGCAGACCCCGATGCCGTCGTCGTCAGCGGCAAGATGCGCTTCACCGTCCTCACCCCGCAGATGATTCGCATCCAGTACAGCCCTTCGGCTACGTTCGAGGACCGCGCCACCTTCACTGTTGTCAACCGCCGTCTGCCCGTGCCCGAGTTCACTACTTCCACCAAGGACGGCTATCTCACCATCCAGACGTCGGCCCTCACGCTCCGCTACAAGGAGGGCACACGCCCCAACCCGGCCCAGAAGTCGGACGCCAACCTCAGCATCACCTTCACGCTGGGCGGGCAGGAGGTCCTCTGGTATCCCGGCAAAGACGACGCCCTCAACCTGCGCGGCACACAGCGCACGCTCGACAACGTGGCGGGCGACACCCAGCGCGACAAACTCGAGCAGGGCATCCTCTCACGTAGCGGCTGGGCCGTCATCGACGAGTCGCCCACGGCCACCCGTGGCGACGGCAGCCGCTCCTTCCCCATGGAACCCAAGGAGCAGGGCGGCATGGACTGGGTGGCACAGCCCATCGAGGCGCAGGCCTACGACTGGTACTTCCTCGGCTACGGACACGACTACACGGCTGCCCTCGGCGACTTCGTCCGTGTGGCCGGACGCATCCCTCTGCCCCCCGCCTACCTCTTCGGCTACTGGTATAGCCGCTACTGGGCCTACACCCAGAGCGAGTTCATGCAGATTGTCAATGACATTGAGAGGAACAAAATTCCTCTCGACGTCATGATTTTCGACATGGACTGGCACACTGCCGGTTGGACGGGCTGGACGTGGAATAAACGCCTCATCCCCGACCCCAAGGGCCTCATCAGCTGGATGCACAAGCACGGCCTCCGCGTCGCCCTCAACCTCCACCCCGCCGACGGTGTCGATAACGACGAGGAGTACTACGACGTCCTCAGCCGCGACCTCGGACGCGACCCCGCCAAGGGCGAGACCATCCCCTGGGAACTTGAGGACTACAGTTTCTACAAAGCCATGTTCCGCGACATCATCCGTGCCCGCGAGGCCGAAGGCGTCGATTTCTGGTGGCTCGACTGGCAGCAATGGCTTCTCAACAAGCAGATTGACGGACTCGGCCAGACGTTCTGGCACAACCACGTCTTCTTCGAGGACATGCGCCTCAATCGCCCCGACCGCCGTCCCACCATCTATCACCGCTGGGGTGGCCTCGGCAGCCATCGCTATCAGATAGGTTTCTCGGGCGACACCTATGCCACATGGCCCACGCTCGCCTACCAGCCCTACTTCACCGCCACAGCCTCCAACGTCGGCTACGGCTACTGGGGCCACGACCTCGGCGGCCATCAGCAGCGAGGCGACAACGACCCCGAGCTCTACCTGCGCTGGATGCAGTATGGCGTCTTCTCGCCTATCTTCCGCACCCATGCCACCAATGCCTCCAACATCGAGCGCCGCATCTGGAAGTTCCCCAACTTCCCCCAGTTGCGCGAGACGGTCATCCTCCGCTACGCCCTCTTTCCTTATATATACACGGCTGCGCGCGAGACCTACGACACCGGCGTCGGCATCTGCCGCCCACTCTACTACCAGTGGCCCGAGGCACAAGAGGCCTACCGCTATGAGGACGAATATCTCTTCGGCCCCGACATCCTTGTGGCTCCCGTCACCTCGCCTGTCGATGGCGAAGGACTGGCGCATCGCACCACCTGGCTCCCCGACGGGCTGTGGTACGACGTAGCTGCTGCCCGGCTGGTGCGCGGAGGCGTCACCTTCACCGATGGCTACACGCTCGACCAGATTCCCTACTTCTACCGAGCTGGTAGCATCATCCCCCTCAATCCGGCGCAGAACACCGTCATGCAACGTCCCTCGTCCATCATCCTCCGCGTCGTCCCCGGTGCCGACGGCACAGGCACGCTCTACGAGGATGCCTTCGACACCGACGGCTATAAACAGGGCCAGTGCACCTTCACTCGCATCAGCCAGACACGCACCGCCGACGCCGTCACCCTGCGCATCGCCGCTCGCGAGGGTGCGTTCGAAGGCATGCCCGTCAGCCGCTCCTACACGTTCAAACTGCTGGGTATGGCTGCTGCGCCGTCGGCTGTTTCCCTCGATGGAAAGGCGCTTTCCAACGCCTCATATAGCTACGACGACGCCACGCACGTCATCACCGTCACCCTCGCCGACCTGCCCTGTGCCTCGGCAGCCACGCTTCGTGTCGAAGCGCCGTCGATGTCTCCCGTCAGCCTCGAGACGCTGACGCTGGCCGACACCTATGCGCCCTACACCGACCCCTCCGCCACGGCGGGGTACTGGATTACCGGCACGGCCGTCCCCGGCGGCACACAGCAGCTCGAGCCCTATCCCGACGGCACCTACCGCTTCCACGGTTCCCTCGCCGCAGGTACGCTCCGCATCATGAACACCGCCTCACCCTCTTCCGCCACACGCTACACGGCGCCCCGCTATGCCGACGTCTCCATTGTGGGCACGACGCCGACGAAATCCGTCACCGCCGCGCAGCAGGACAAGGATGGAGCCGAGTGGACCGTCCCCTTCGCAGAAAACCGCTATCGCTTCACCGTCAACCCCACCAAACAGACGGTCGTAGGCGAGCTTTTCATCCCCTGGGGCGAGCTCTACATCGCAGGCGGCCCCGTTGCTGCCGGGCAGGCCGACAAATGGCACGTGGAGATGGCCAAGCCCTTCACGCGCAGCACCACCAACCCCAACGTCTGGACGTGGACGGGCGAGCTCCGTGCCTACACAGGCAACGAGCAGCCGCGGCGCTTCAAGCTGCTGGCACAGAAAGACTGGGGACCCCGCAGTCTCCATCCCTTCGTGCAGGACGAGCCTATCGTCGGCTCCACCCGTGCCAGCGAGTGCGACGGTGACGACAAGTGGGCCATCGCCGATGACGGCTGGTACCACATCACCGTCGATGTCTTCCGCGAGACCATCGCCGCCACCTATCTGGGCAAGGATTTCGACCCCTCGTCCGCTGCGGCACTGCAGGCTGCCCCGTCTGGCTACCCCTCGGGGAAGGGCTTCTACACCCTCCTCGGCACCCCTGCCTCCAGCCCTTCGCCGGGGGGCATCTACGTAGCCCAAGGCCGCAAGTATCTTGTCCGCTGACGCCTACATGAAACGGATGACACAGATTCGCGCACGTGCGGCCAGGATGCTCATCCTCATCCTGGCCGCCACGCTGCCCCTCCGTGCCGAGGTGGTGTTGCCCCAGCTCTTTCGCGACGGCATGGTCGTGCAGCGCGGCCAGCCCATCGCCGTCTGGGGCACAGCCGGTGCCGGCGAGACGGTCGTCGTCACCCTTGCCCGCCACACCGTGCACACCGTCGCCGATGCCGACGGACACTGGTGCACCCATCTGCCGCCCATGAAGTCCGGAGGCCCCTACCGCCTCACCGTCGGACAGCACGTCATCACCGACGTGCTGGTCGGCGACGTCTGGCTCTGCTCGGGACAGTCCAACATCGACGTCACTGTCGAGCGCGTTTATCCCTGGTACGCACACGAGATAGACAACTACCAGAACCCCAACATACGCCTTTTCCGTGTCCCCAACGACACCGACATCCATGGGGTACGCGAGGACATTCGTCCTCCTGCCATCTGCTGGACGCCCGTGAATCGCCAGCAGGCATGGGCCTTCTCTGCCATCGGCTATTTCCTGGGCAGACGGATGTATGAAAAGACGCATGTACCGCAGGGCATCATCGTCAACAGCTGGGGCGGTACACCCATCGAGGCATGGATTTCGGCTGATGCCCTCCGACACCGTTTCCCCGGGCTTGTCCAAACCGCCCAACTCTATCAGGACGACAACTTGGTGCATGCCCAGCAGCAGGCCGACAGACTCATGGCACAGCACTGGAGCGAGCTGTTGGACGCCTCCGACCTCGGCATCCTTCAGGGCTTTGCCCATCCCGACTACGACGATGCCCTTTGGCCCTCTGCCAATCAATACACCGCAGAATGGGCCATGCACGACGGCAGGGCCGTCATCGGCAGTCTCTGGCTGCGTCAGCACGTCCATGTCGATGAGCATCACGCCGGCCTTCCTGCCCGTCTCTATCTCGGCACCCTCTACGATGCTGATGTCACCTATGTCAATGGCCGCCAGGTGGGCAGCACAGGCTATCAGTACCCGCCCCGCCGCTACGACATCCCCGCCGGCCTTCTTCACGAGGGCGACAACGTCATAGCCATTCGCTTCATCAACAAACAGGGCACAGCCCATTTCATCAAGGAAAAGCCCTATCTGATAGCCTTTGGCGACAACCGCTACAGCATCAACCCGCTGCCCGAGGACGTCATCCCCCTCAGCCCCACATGGCGCTACCATCTGGGTGCTGTGCTGCCCCCCTGTCCCTCCAGTGGTCTGGCGCTCCAGAATCTCCCCACCACGCTCTACAATGCCGTGCTCCATCCGCTGGCGCCCTACGGTCTGGCTGGCGTGGTGTGGTATCAGGGCGAGTCGAACACCGACAATCCTCTCCCCTACGAGCAGTTGCTCACCACCCTCATCACCGACTGGCGCCGACGATGGCAGCAGCCGCAGCTGCCCTTCGTGGTGGTTCAGCTGGCCAACTTCATGGAACCGTCAGACCAGCCACAGCCCACTTCGCAGTGGGCACGGCTGCGCGAGGCACAACGGCGCGTTGCCGACAGGCTCGACGGCGTTGAACTTGCCTCGGCCATCGACCTCGGAGAGACCGTCGATATCCACCCCCTTCGGAAAAAAGAGGTAGCCGAACGCATCGGCTACTGTTTCGACCACCTCGTCTATGGCGACAAGAAAGCCCCCCTGATGCCCCGCATTACAGATACCCGCGTGGCCGGCAGGCTCATCACCCTCACTTTCGACCAGCCGCTGCTTGAGAACGACGGGCTTCATGAGTTTGAGGTGGCGGGCGACGACGGACACTTCCAGAATGCCGCCGCACGCGCCGTCGGCAACACCATTGTACTCTCATCGCCGTTGGCGACACCCGTCCGGGTGCGCCATGCCTGGAAGGACAACCCCATCCGTCTGAATGCCTACACCGCCTCGGGACTTCCCGTAGGCCCCTTCGAGATTCAGTTAGACGTCTCTTCCTGCAAGGAACCGAAATAACCCAGACAGACATCGCGCCATTCGCGGGCATTGTCAAGCTGGTGACGGAGACGCTCGTCCACATCGCACCAGCGCTCATCGTCCACATAGGGTCGGCAGGCCGTCCACACACGGCAGAAGTCTTCCACCTCCTCCACACCGTGGTTATAGTGACGCTGCAACTCTTTCCAAAGCGTACGTCCATTGCTCATGCGGTATGTCCAGGGCAGATGATGGAACCACAGCAACAGGTTCTCGGGGCAGGTGGCGGGGTTATCGTAAAGCGTCCGGTAGGGCTCGCGATATTGGCTGACGGCATTGCTGCCCGTGTGCGTACGGTCGAAGCCGATGCCGTCCTTGTCGGCCTTATGGTAATAGACGGGGCACCATTCTATCGGGTAGGTGGGGATGAAGCCATCGGGCTCGGGACCATAGTGGTGGTCGAACTTGAACAGGTGGTGAAGGCCCAGCGGCATCATATAATCGACACAGGCCTCGCGCGAGCGCAGCATAACGTCCAGTAACGCTTCGCCCCATCCGTTCGCTGCATCTACTCCTCCGGCAAAACGGGCATCCAGCGTAGCCGCGAGCCATTCTCGCGCAATGGCCTCGGACGTCAGCGCAGGGTTCCACGCCAGGCGCCCGAAGGCATACCAGTTGGCCTGCGAGAACAGATGTCCGCACCAGTTGATGTCGTTGCCAACGTTCGCCACACCGGCGATGGCCTTCAGCCGTTCAGGGGCCACATATCCGAAGAATTCCTCCCACATGGGAGCCAGATAGACCAGATGGCGCGACTGTCCCAGATACTCCTGTGTTATCTGCAGTTCCACCATCTGCGGTGTCTGGCTGACAACATCGAAGATGGGGGCATACGGTTCGCGTGGCTGGAAGTCCAGCGGCCCGTTTTTCGACTGCAGAATGACGTTGTCGCGAAACAGCCCGTCCCAGGGCTGAAACTCCGAGACGGCCTGCTTCACCCTGTCCTCTCCCTTGTGATTAGCCCCATAGACAAACGAACGCCACATGACGATGCCGCCATAGGGCGTCAGGGCGTCGGCCAGCATGTTGGCGCCGTCGGCATGGCTGCGCCCGTAGTCGCCGGGGCCGGGCTGCCCCTCGGAGTTGGCCTTCACGAGGAAGCCGCCGAAATCGGGGATAAGCCGATAGACCTCGCGCACCTTTCGTTTCCACCAACGCCTCACCTTTGGATTCAACGGGTCAGCTGTTTTCAGTCCTCCAAGCCTCATAGGCGAAGCGAAGTTCACCGACAAATAAACCTGAATGCCATAGGGCCGCAAGATGTCGGCCACCAGCTTGACCTGTTCGAGACATACGCGAGACAGCACCTGCGGCGAGGCATTCACATTGTTCAGCACCGTGCCATTGATGCCTATGGAGGCGTTGGCACAGCCGTAGTCGCGTATGCGCTGCGCGTCGAAAGAAGGCCAGAAGATGCTGTTGCCCGCATAGCCGCGTTCTACGCTGCCGTCGAGATTATCCCAGTGGTTGAGGATGCGACGGGAGAAGAAGGGCTGCGAGGCTCCCTGCTCACCGCGCAACATGGCATAGACGCCATAGAGAAGTCCACGCTCCGTCCGAGCTCGTATGGTGTCACCGCTCACCACATACCCCTCGTCGTGCTCCACTGCAGGGTCTATCACCAGTTTCACCTCGGCCTCGGGGCAGAGACGGTGCAACTCGCGGGCGGCCATGCAGCCCCCGCCGCCGTCCATGTCCAGTAAAGCAGCCCCTGACGTTTCGTGGGCGTAGCCCCGCAGCCACAGGCCGCTGCCGTCCTCGGCCCTCGAAGCAAGTGCCAGGGCACAGGCAGCCAACAGTAGCAGTGTTTGCCTAATCGTCTTCATGTACCTTTTTATAATGGTCAATAGTCAATGGAACGGCAAACTTACACAAAAAAAGGTAAAAAAGTAAACTTTTCATCCGTTTTTTTCTCATACACGGCGCTGTTGCGGTTTTTGTAACGCATTTGTAACATCTTTTTCTTGCATGGCAGGAGAAAAAAGTCTTACTTTGCAGCAAAATCATGCATGTCTGTGCATGTCAGCTATCACCCGAATCATGACCATTCAACAACTGAAAGAAACCACCCGGAAGGGCCGCGAGGCGTTTTATCGGACCGATGCCGCGCCCTGCCTCCAACACTATCGTAAAAACACTCCTCTCTCTTCTGAACAGCGACGGGGAGTAATGACCACCGTTCACCTCCTTCTCAGTGAGACAGAGACCTATCTGCGGGAAAGTTATCCGGCACTTACCGACGATGACATAGACCTTTGCCTCCTGTCGGCTTTGCAGTTTTCAAACAGCGCAGTAGCCGACTGCCTGGCGGTGTCGGAGGAGGCGGTGCGCGTCCGTAAACACCGGATGAAAGCCAAACTGCCCCGTGAGGTGCTGGGCGTGTTCTGGGAGGAACGGGCGGGCGCCCGCCTGCTGAAGACGCTGTTCATGAAGGATACGGTGCAGAACGTGTGGCGGCGGTTTCCGCTGGCGGTTGTCTGGCTGATGCTGCTGACGGTGTACGTCGTCTGGCTGTGCTGGGCGAAAGCACCTTCCGACGACAATCCGGCGTTCTTGATGTCCTCCGGGCAGCGGGCAGCCCTTGTCTATGGGCTGGGTATGGCAGTGGTGCTGGCTACGATGCTACGACTGTGGGGCGAGGAGGTCCGACGGCTGTCGCTTTACCGTTGGATCACCCTTGCGACTCATCTGCTGTTGGTGGCAGACGTGGTGTGGCTGCTGGCTCATCCCGATGCTTTTGAACGGACGGGGGCATTGGTAGCGCGGTTGTCGCTAATGGCAGCGCTGGCAGTGGCCTTCTTCCATGCACCGTTCTTCCGCGAGAAAGACGACCTGCCGGTGTGGAACTTCACGTGGCGCACGTTTCTTTGGTTCTGCATCAGTTTCCTGACGGGCGGCATACTGACGGCGGGCCTGCTGGCGCTCATCGGGTCATTCCAGGAATTGTTCGGCCTGCACGTAAGTGAGCATTGGTTCCTTACCCTGGCCGTCATCACGCTACTCACTACACCCGTGCTGCTCTTTTTAGCACGCATTCCAGAGGGCGAAGAGAAGCGCGACGGCGTAGCTGTCATTTCCAAATATCTCATCTTTGTCATCCGTTATCTGTTCGTACCGTTGCTGGCGCTGTATCTGATTGTCCTGTACGTCTATGGCTTCCGCATCCTCATCCGTTGGGAACTGCCCGATGGTGGGGTGGGCTGGCTGGTGTCGGCACTGATGGCGGGATGTATTGTCGTAGAACTCGGCCTCTATCCCGTCATGCGCAGTGGCGAGGCCAAGCCGTTCGAGCGCTGGACGGTGCGCTGGCTGCCTGTACTTATCTTGCCGCTGCTGCTGTTGATGACGATAGGCATCGGTCGCCGCCTGAGCGACTACGGCATCACCCCGCTGCGCCTCTATCTGCTCACGTTCAACCTCTGGTGCTATGTCGTATGCATCGGACTCTTTGTCAGACGGGCACAGCGCATCCGCTGGATAATGATTTCGTTGGCAGCGGTATTCCTGTTAACGTCCATACTTCCCTTCAACTACACCTCCATCAGCCTCCGCGCCCGCCGGCACAAGCTTGACCGCCTCGTGGAGAACACGCTGCCTGCTACCCTGCCGATGAATGATGAGGCCATGAGTGAATGGCTTGGCACTCTCGGCAATCGGCGTCAGCAGGTTTGGGACGAGCTGGACTTCCTGCTGAAGACTGACCGCCGCAGCGTGGACGACCTGACCACCGTGAAACGTATGCAGACCTTCCGGACGTCTTCCGATGACGAAGGGGGCGGAATGATTTCTCTGGAATTTACACCTAAAGGTCCCTTTGCCGTGCCCGAGGGCTACGGGCAATTCTACGAAGGAAGGTGGAGCTACTTCTTCACGGAGGGAGAGGGTGCGGCACAAGTCACGCCCGATGGCATCTGGATAGAACAGCCTGATGAAAACAAAACGTCAAAAATCCCCCTTTTCATCGAAAAAAAGGAGCTGTTGTCTTGTGCAACCGACGGAGCAGCGAGAGCAGAACCAAGCTCGCTTGGATTCTGCCGAGTCGCGACGGAGGAAGAGCAGAGCTCAAAGGACGAAGGGAGGACGACACCGTTGCTGTCCTATAGCGCCGATTCAACCTATGTCCTTGTCATCACAGAATTCGACGTTCAAATGAAAAGCGACAGCACTCTTTCGTCTGGCAATCTATATGGAATTCTTTTCCGCAAATAACGTATATAAAAAATGAAAAATGAAGAATTATTTTAGACTGACAGACTTCAGACTTCAGACTGACGGATAATAGTGCAGCAACGGAGCAGTTCTTGGAACATTCATCTGATAGTCTGAAAGTCTGTCAGTCTGTAAGTCTAAAAATGAAAAAAGAAATAAAATGTTATGAATTCCTTTTGGTCGAATGTAAGGACGTGCCTTCGGGGGTACGTCCGTTTCCGCGGCAGGGCGTCACAGAGTGAGTTCTGGTACTGGGTGTTGTTTGTGTCGGCGGTGGCCGTGCCGCTGCTTGGAGCCGTTCTTCTGATGGTGATTATCCGCAGTGCAGCGGGTACGGACACGTTGGACAATCCGCTGAACTGGCTCAGCTACATCATCCAGCCATTGATGGTGCTTCTGGGGTTGTTTCTCCTCTTCTGCCTGCTGCCCACGCTGGCAGCGGCGGTGCGGCGGTTGCGCGATGCCGGCTACAGCCCGTGGCTGATGGCGATTCCCGTGGCGATGCTCATCGGTGCCTATCATCCGTTTCTTGTCGTGGCGCTTTCGGGCATGGACGATACGCCGCCAGAAATTCCCCTCCCCCTGTGCTTTGCCTATCTGGCTGCGACAGGGGTGGTATGCCTCGTCTTTATTCTTCTGTTAACAAGAAAGAGCAAATAATCGATGGCGTAAGCTATTGTGATAAATCAGCACCTCAGAACAGTTTTTTGGAAACCATACTGATATAATCCTTATTTCTCTTAGCTCCTAAGTTCCGCTGGAAAATAGCGATTCTTTTCTAACACTACGCTATTTTTCATTGTTTTTCTTTTCGTTCTCCAAATAAAGCACTACTTTTGTCGCGAAGTTTGTCCATCCTACGGACGCGGGCACTCTTCGCATTTTGTTGGAAAGACGTTTACGACGTGTTCTTCCTGTCTCGAATCTCGCAAATTCTGACCTAAAGAAGATACGCAATGAAACGTCCACATGATGAGCATATACTTGTGCTATGCCTTTTTAAAAGGTGTGGTTGTCTGTATAGTTCATCCCGGCGTGGGCTTAGTGCGTTGCTTATCCTTTAGGGAGGCAAATGCGAGAGCCTGAGACAGGGATGAGCAACAAGTACAGACTCCCACGTCTTTTCGTTTTAAACAAATCACGCCGAAAGGGGCAGCGCGGCAGAAAAACGAAAAAACAAAATGAAAGAAAAAAAGTATGAGAAACCCTCTTTGGAGGTCGTTGAGATGGAACTGAACAGCGCCATCCTTGACGTGAGCAAACCTGGCGGACAAGGGCAGGACATCCCTTGGGGCGCACCAGACAAGAAACCGTTTGGATTCGGTTTCGGTTTTTAATCATCTTAACATTCATCTTAACATTCAAAGACAATGAAACGTTCTTTCCTCCCGCTTGCGGCAATGGTGTTGCTGGCAAGCTGCTCGTCCGAGACATTCAACAATCCGGACGCTGAAATGGTATCGCAGGTAACCATCACGGCCAGGGACTATGTCATGGACGACGCCACGCGTACGGCACTCGACCTGACAGACAGCGGCCTCAGCTTCACGTGGGCCGCGAGCGACGTGGTGGGCATCTATCCCAACGCCGGCGACCAGGTGAGCTTCCCCATGACGGCGGGTGCCGGCACCAAGAGCGCCAGCTTCGACGGAGGCGGCTGGGCGCTGAAAGGAGGCTACACCTATGCAGCCTACTTCCCGTATAATGTGGATAACACCACCAACGGTCGTTCCTATACAGCCCTGCCCATCTCTTACATTGGGCAGAAACAGCCTACGAACAACTCCACGGCCGGCTTGGGAGCCTATGACTACATGGTAGCGACAGCTTCCACGCCCGAGTCGGGCAGCGTGACGTTCAACTTCGAGCACGTCGGCAGCGTGCTTTACATCCAGCTGACGGCACCCGAAGCCGCAACGTTCACGAAACTGACACTCTCTGCGGACGAACCCATCTTCACGACAGAGGCAACGGTAAACCTCTCCGACGGCACGCTTACTCCGACTTCCACGTCCAACAGTATTTCGCTTGCGTTGGATAACATCGCCGTCGAAGCAGGCAGCACGCTCTATGCTTGGATGCAGATAGCTCCCACAGATGCCAGCAGCAAGACGCTGACGGCAACGATGACGACTTCTGAAACAGAAATCTATACAGTAGAGTTGACAGGCAAGACGTTTGAGGCTGGCAAAGCCTACCAGTTAAAAGGCACAACGCAGAAAGAATACATCATCTCGGGTGTAGAAGCAGGCCATGCCTACGTTGACCTTGGATTGCCGTCAGGAACCCTTTGGGCCACAACAAATGTTGGCGCAGACAGTCCGGAAGAATATGGTGATTATTTCGCTTGGGGAGAAACGAAGCCCAAGAACGAATACAGCTGGAATACTTATAAATGGTGTAATGGCAGCTACGATAGCCTTATAAAATACAATTACAACAGTTCTTATGGAGTAGTTGATGATATGACGATTCTTAATCTCCAAGATGATGCCGCAACTGTGAATTGGGGTGGAAGCTGGCGAATGCCTACAGATGAAGAATGGTATGAACTATTAAACTCCTCCAATTGTTCGATAACGTGGGCAAATCAAAGCGGACACTTTGGTTATAGAATAACAAGCTTAGTAAACGGAAACAGCATTTTTCTTCCAGCAGCAGGCGGCTATTATGGATTGAGCCAAAGCGATTCAAGTATTTATGGATCATATTGGTCCTCATCAATCAACGAGGGCGGTCCGCATGGAGCACGAGATGTGGATTTTAATAAAGAAAACGTGTATCAAGATAGTGGTATTGACATACGCTGCGATGGGCAGAGTGTTCGGCCAGTCTACAGGCCATAGCTTCCGTTCAGGCGGATTTGCAATCCGACTGCGCTTGAATTGAGGGATTTGCAATCCCTCACCGTTAGTCAAGGTTGAAGTTGGCTCAGCTGAAGAAGTTGGGATGGTAATGCTCCACCATCAGACTCGGCCTCAGGCTGGGGATTGCAAATCCCTCTATTCGAGAGCAGCCGGATTGCAAATCCGCCTGAACGTGCGTGAGTTTTGCAACTATTTTTAAAACATTCCCTACATCCCTACATTTTTCTATATAAATGACTTTAAGACAAGACAATAAGCCATGTAGGGAATGAAAATCCCTACATTTCCCTACATTTCCCTACATTTTTCTTGGCTTACGCTTTCCTTACGACTTCTATGCCAAATCCTCTCCGGAACACGTTGCCGTTTGCTGCCGTTTGTGCATATTTCCCTACATCCCTCTCCCCAAAAAGAGCAAATAAGGGGCAAAATCATGTAGGGAAATGTAGGGAAATGTAGGGAATCAAGCTCCCTACATGCCATAAACGACTCTATTTCTGTACATCAAGGCAAAAAATGTAGGGATGTAGGGAATAATTCATATTTTAGTAGGATAATTGAGCCCGTATCCTGCTTTTTGCATCTGTTGTTGCGGATTTGTAAATCGGCCTGAATGTGCGTGGGCAGACAGCCCAGAACCGACGGAGGAAGCCATGGAATGTCTGGCAGACGTAATGCATCCTTGTTAAATGACGGCGTCGTTTATATAAATGACGGCGTCGTTTACATAAATGACAGCGTCATTTAACAGAGAAGAAAGGAGAAGGAAGACCGAAGGTCAACTTCTGAACTTCTGAACTCCTGAAAAACGACATTTAGAACTAAAACTTTGAACTAAAACTAAAACTTTGAAGAATGAAAATAGAACTAAAACTTTGAACTAAAACTAAAACTTTTGAATAGCTTTGGTGTGCGGCATGCAGGACAATTCTCAAGTTTTAGTTTTTTCAAAGTTTTGGTTTTAGTTTTTTGTTTTAATTTTTCATAAACGTCAGACCAAACTACGTTAAACATTAATCCCCTAACGAAGCTATCAGACGGTGAGGCGGACACGGGCATGGGCCTCGACGACGTTGATGGCGTAGTCGCCGAGCTTTTCGCTCTCGCTGATGATGTCCATGTAGTGGACTCCCATCTGATAGTCGTACTTCTGTTCGCCTATGTCGGCGATATTCTTCTCCTTCAGGCTTGTGCGGTAGTTGTTGATTTCGTTTTCGATGTTGAGGCTCAGTACAGGCTGCACGGTGCCGGTCTTGTCCTCCAGCAGGGCGCACATCTGGGTCAGGGCCCGGTCGCAGAGGGTGAACATGTGGTCGATATGCCGGTATTGCTCGGGAGTGAAGTCTTCGGCGGACTGGAACTTGCGGTTGACGGCCCGGGCCATGTTGTAGCAACTGTCGCCAATGCTCTCTATCTCGGATATCTCGCGAAGCATGCTCCGGATGTCCAGTTTACTCTCGGGGCTGAGGCGACCTTCTGACACCTTGTTCAGATAGTTGGCAATTTCTATTTCCATGTTGTCCGAGATGCTTTCGTACTTTTCGATGCGCGAGAAAAGCTTGGTAAATTCGTCCTCGTCGGTCATGTGGAGCAGTTCCGGCAGGAATCCGAACATACGGCGTATGCGCTGGGCGAACAGGTTTATCTCCTTGCGGGCTTCCAATAGGGACAATTCGGAGGTGCTGAGCATGCCGGCGGAGATGTAGCGCAGACGGGTGTCCTCGTCCTCTTCCTTTCCCTTGATGAGCCGGCAGACAATACGCTCAAGCTGTGGGATGAACCAAATAAGGATAAGGACGTTGCAGAGGTTGAAGCAGGTGTGGAAGGCGCAAAGGGCATAGTTGACTCTGGTGGCGTTGAGAGCAATGTCAGCTTCGGTCGCAGGGACGTAGAGGGGGTCGAAACCGACAAACGAGCAGACCATGTTGATGAACGGACGGAAGATGAGGAGCACCCAAACGACGCCGAACACATTGAAGATGAGGTGCGTGAGGGCTGCACGGCGAGCCTGAGTGCTGGCGGAGAGGGCAGCCACATTAGACGTGATGGTGGTGCCGATGTTCTCACCCATGACAAGGGCGATGCCCTGATAGATGGGCATGACGCCGGCCGAGCACAGGAGCATGGTGATAGCCATGATGGCTGCCGACGACTGAACACACATCGTGAGCACACCGCCGATGAGCAGGAAAAGCAGCGTGGTCCAGATGCTGTCGGGGTTGAACGACGAGAAGAATCCTATCACGGCCTCGTTGTGCGACAGGTCCATCTCGGCGGCGTTCATACGCAACGTGGCAAGGGCGAAGAAGAGGAAGGCAAAGCCGAACAGGAACTCGCCGACCGACTTGCCCGTATTCTTTTTCTGGAACAGCAGTATGATGCCGATGAGGAAGATGGGCCACGCAAAATGGCTCATGTCGATGGAGAAGCCGAAGAAGGCCATGAGCCATGCGGTGACAGTCGTTCCGATGTTGGCACCCATAATGACAGAGATGGCCTGCGCGAGAGTGAGCAGGCCGGCGTTGACAAAGCTGACGGTGAGCACGGTGGTAGCCGTGGACGACTGAACAGCCGCCGTCACAAACGTACCCGTCAGAAGGCCGGAAAAACGGTTGCGCGTCATCACGCCCATGATGTTGCGCAGATGTCCGCCGGCAAGTTTCTGGAGCGACTCGCTCATCACCTTCATGCCGTACATCAGCAGGGCCAAACAGCCTAAGAGTTTCAAGAGGGAATAGATGGTCATAGGGGTTTAAGATTGAAGATTGAAATTAGAACTAAAACTTTGAAGAATGATTTGGGGAGTTCAGGAGTTCAGGAGTTGCAGGGAGTTCAGACAATACCTCTGCATGCAGACTCTCGTTAGCAGAACTATCGTCTGAACTCCTGAACTCCTGAACTCCTAAAAAATGACATTTTATTTTCATTCTTCAAAGTTTTAGTTTTAGTTCAAAGTTTTAGTTCTAGTTTCAGTATCCAAAAATCTCTTCGGTTGAGAGGCGGACAATCCGGCCCCAACGGGCAAGGCTTTCCATGTCGAGCTGGCTCTCGTCACCCAGCACGCAGGTGTGGTAGGTGCGGCCCTTGATGTTCTGCTGCTGGTAGCGGGTGATGTCGGCAAGCGTCATGTCCTGTACCTTGTTGAAGACGTCGCGACGGATGTCGGTGTCGAGACCACGATCCTGCAGGCTCTGCCAATAGCGGAGTACGTTCTGGCCTGTATAGCGCTGGGTGCGCAGCTGGGCGATGAGGCCCTCCTTGGCAATGGCGAAGGCAGCTTCGGAGGCGGGCATGTTGTCCGTAATCTCCTCGAAGTGGGTGAGAGCGTCGATCATCTTGTCGTTCTGGGTGATAATGTAGCGGCCAAAGAACTCGGTCTCGTCGGCTACGGAGGGCTCGGAGTCGTAGGCCGAGGCGCTGTAAGCCAGGCCGCGGGCTTCGCGCATCTCCTGGAAGACGATGCCGTTCATGCCGCTGCCGAAGTATTCGTTGAAGAGTTCGACGGTGGGGTGCTTGGCGAGGTTGAAGGGCGCGCCCATGTTGGTGATGCCATAGAGATAGGTGTTGTTAGCCACGAAGGGAGCGATGTAAACCACGTTTTCATCGGTCTTCTGGTAGGGGGCAGGCTGGTTGGCGGGTACGGCGGAAGTGCCGGCGTGGTGGCACGCGGCGATTTGCTTGAAGGCTTCGTCGGCGGTGGCAGGGCCGTAGTAGATGACGCGATGCTTCATGCCGGCAAGGGCACGGAGGTGGTCGGTGAGCCGGGTGCCGTCGAGCGCCATCACTTCCTCGTTGGAGAGGGTGCGCGTGGCGGGGCTGCCCGGGCCATAGAGGACGTATTGGCGCAGGGCGGTGAAGTTGGCACGCTGGTTGGTCTTGTTGACCATGCGGCTGCGGATCATATCGGCCTTGTAGGCACCCAGCACGGTCTCGTCGGGCTGCATGTCAGCCACGAAACGCTCGACGAGCGCCAAGGCCTGGGGCATATACTCCTGCAGACCGCTGATGGAAAGGGTGGTGCGGCGGTCGGCCACGCGGAACGACATGCTGCAGGCGATGTTGTAGAGCGCCTGCTTTAGCTCGGCAGCCGTCATGTCGGAGGTGCCGAGGTAGTCGGCATAGCCGGCGGCGGTGACCAGCAGCGGGTCGGCATAGTTGCCGAATTCCCAGACGTACTGCACGTTGAAGATGTCGTTCACGTCGTTCTTCTTATAGAGTGTTTCCATACCGTCGGCCTTGCCGTGTGTCAGCTCCTTGGTGAAATCCACATAGACAGGCTCGATGGGGGCGACGGTGCTGTGCTGCACCTCGGCCAGGAAAGCGCTGACGGTGTCGCGATTGGTGAAGATGGGGGTGATGGCGGGTTTCTCGATGGTCTTGCGGTCGGTATCGACGCCCTGCAGCTTATAGATGAGGGTGTAGGCGTTGGGCTTCAGGTAGCGGGCAGCGAAAGCCATGACGTCTTGTTTTGTGTAGGCCGCCATGCGGTCGTAGTAGCTCACGACGTCGCTCCAGGTCTGTCCGTTGACGAAGGCATCGACGAGCTGGCTGACGCGGCTGCGGTTCTGCTCCAGACCGCGTTGCTGTTCCAGTTTCTTGTTGGCGGCAATGGCGTGGAGCAGTTTTTCGTCGAACTCGCCCTTGCGCAGCTTCTCCACCTCGCCCAGCAGCAGGTCGCGGGCCTCGTCCAGCGTCTGCCCTTCCTTGGGATAGGCAATCATCATAAAGGCCGTATAGTCGCTGAGGGTGTAGGGGAAGCACTGTGCGGCCAACACTTTCTGTTCCTGCATGAGGTCGAGGTCGATGAGGCCGGCCTGACCGTTGTAGAGCAGTTCGCCGAGGAGCTCCACCATGGGGGCATCCTTGTCGCCTCCGCCGGGCATGCGCCAGCCCAGCCAGACGTTCTCGGCCTGCTGGCCTACGACGGTCTTCACTACGGGGGCGGTAATCTCCTTCTCGGGGGCGAAAGAGGGGCGGACGATGTTTTCGTTCGGCTGCATGTCGCCGAAGTAGCGGTCGATGATGCGGATGGTCTTGTCGGGGTCGAAGTCACCACTCATGCAGATGGCGATGTTGTTAGGCACGTACCAGTTGCTGAAGTGGTTCTTGATGTTTACGATGCTGGGATTCTTCAGGTGGTCCTGCGTACCGATGATGCTCTGCTTGCCGTAGGGATGGTTGCGGAAGAGGCCGGCGAAGAGGCTGTCGATGACCTTCTCCTGGTCGTCGGCCATGCTGATGTTCTTCTCCTCATAGACGGCCTCGAGTTCGGTGTGGAAGCCACGTATGACCATGTTCTTGAAACGGTCGCTCTGCACCTTCGCCCAGTTCTCAATCTGGTTTGAGGGGATGTCCTCGGTGTAGCAGGTGACGTCGTAGGAGGTGTAGGCGTTCGTCCCTTCGGCACCGATGGCAGCCATCAGCTTGTCATATTCATTGGGGATGGCAATCTTGCTGGCCTCGTAGCTGATGCTGTCTATCTGGTGATAGATGGCACGACGACGCTCGGGGTCGGTGGTCTTACGATAGACCTCGTAGAGGTCGGTAATCTGGTCGAGCATGGGGCGCTCGGCCTCGTAGCTCTGGGTGCCGAAGTGGGTGGTGCCCTTGAACATCAGGTGCTCCAGATAGTGGCTGAGGCCAGTGGTCTCGGCGGGGTCGTTCTTGCCGCCCACGCGGACGGGGATGTGTGCCTGGATGCGGGGAGCATCTTTATTGACGGTCAGATAGACCTTCAGGCCATTGTCGAGGGTGTAGATGCGGGCGTTCATCGGGTCACCCGCCACGGTTTCGTAGGAATACTTCTTCCCACACGAGGCTACGACCATCACACAGGCCAGCAGCAACGTCAAGTGCAGAAATGTTTTTTTCATTGTTGATTTAACTAATACTTAAACTATAATAGAGTGCTTTGGGGAATGCTATTGATTTTGGTTTAACGTTAAACATTAAACGTTAAACGATAATTCTTCTCCCAGCAAGGTGGCAGAGCTGCTGCCGGTGATGCGTACATCCACAAAATCGCCGATGTGATGCGTGCCTTTGTTGAAAACCACCATCTTGTTCTGCTCTGTTCGGCCGCAGAGCTGGTCGTGCGAACGTTTCGAGTAGCCTTCCACCAACACACGGAACGTCTTGCCGACATCGCGGCGGTTGCTCTCGGCCGAGAGCTCGTTCTGCAGGGCGATTATCTCGTTCAGGCGGCGCAGCTTCGTCTCCTCGGGGACATCGTCGGGCAAATGGCGGCTGGCGTAGGTGCCGGGGCGTTCGCTGTACTTGAACATGAACGCCGAGTCGAAGCCACAGAGCCGCATGAGCGAGAGCGTCGCCTGGTGGTCCTCCTCCGTCTCGGAGTGGTAACCACAGAAGACGTCGGTGCTCAGTCCGCAGCCGGGGATGATACGGCGGATGGCCTCCACACGCTCCAGGTACCACTCACGCGTATATTTGCGATTCATCAGCTTCAGTATGCGTGTGCTTCCACTCTGCACCGGCAGATGGATGTGCTTGCAGACGTTGGGCATCTCGGCAATCACATGCAGCGTCTCGTCGCTCATGTCCTTCGGATGGCTGGTGGTGAAACGTACTCGCATGTCGGGCACCGTCTTTGCCACCATCCGCAGCAGTTCAGGAAAAGCAACTTCCGTATCCTCGACCGTTGTCTGAACTCCTGAACTCCTGAACTCCTGAACTCCTGAACTCCTGAACTCCTGAACTCCTGTCTGAACTCCTGAACTCCTGTACTCCTGTCTGAACTCCTGAACTCCTGAACTCCTGAACTCCTCCTTATTATTAATATATCGGTAGCTGTTCACGTTCTGCCCCAGCAGCGTCACCTCCTTGAATCCCTTTGCCTGCAGGTCTTTCACCTCGGCCAGGATGCTCTCCACGTCGCGGCTGCGCTCACGCCCGCGGGTATAGGGCACGATGCAGTAGTGGCAGAAGTTGTTGCATCCGCGCATGATGGAGACGTAGCCCGAAACACGTCCCGTACAGATGCGGGCAGGCAGGACGTCGCGATAGGTCTCTGTTGCCGATAGTTCGGTGTTGATGGCCTTGCCGTTCACCTCTGCCTGGCTAATCAGCTCGGGCAGGTCGAGGTAGGCGTCGGGACCCGCCACGAGGTTCACGTGATGGTTGGCGATGAGGTCGTCCTTCACACGCTCGGCCATGCAGCCCAACACCCCGATGATGAGTCCTTTCCGTTGTTTACGCAGGGCGTTCAGGTTCTCCAGACGTCCCCATACGCGCTGTTCGGCATTGTCGCGGATGGAGCAGGTGTTGAGGAACACCGCGTCGGCCTCGTCCAGCTTGTCGCACACCTCATAGCCGGCCATCTGCATGATGGAGGCCACGACTTCGCTGTCGGCCACGTTCATCTGGCAGCCATACGTCTCGATAAACAACTTCTTCATGCTGCAAAATTACGCATTTCCTCCGAAAAATAGTCAATAAACCGACTTTTTTCTTTACAGATTCTCTTTCTTTAGCTAAAAAAACTTAAATAATACAAAAACTTTCTTAAAACCCATTACTTCCTATTGTAGATTTCACAAAAAAACATAAACTTTGCAGCGTCAATAAAAGAAGACATTACAAGTTTAGGTTAAGATTCACAGAAAAGGGTCGCTGCGAAGCGCCCCTTTTTCTTTCCTCCCATACCACTCCTTCGTGTCTCAAGCACGTTTTTCTGCATCAGTAAGCAGAGAATGGTATTTTCCTCGCAGGGGTAAATAAAAAAGGGGGAAAACTACATCATGTGCCGTTTCAAATGGCACAATTCCACCATACTTCGTCATATCCGTTTCTTCTATCAATGCAGAGAAAGATGCGGTGGTGTAGGTATCGTACAATTGAACCATTTTATATAGTGTACGATAATTCCAGCCTCTTGCTGCTGGATTTTTTGTCCGTATATATTCTATCGTCATTTCTTGTTGTTGCCAAGTTTCCTTTGCTCACGTTCAAATTGTTCAAGGAAATGAATCTCTACAGGTGTCAATTCATTCTTGGTGCGTTCTTTGAACTTATCGTATTCCCCGTCAGCTTTTGCCTTGGCTATTTGGGCTGATATGCGTCCGGCATGTGTCAAGATATCCTTACGTGATATACGCAGGAAGTCATCGAGAATTGCAATCCAATCCTTCATATACATTGGGCGATGCTCTTCTGCCTGAAGTTCAGCAAAGTCGAGATAGAGACTGACGATGCGGTTGAGTGTTGAAATCTCCTCTTGCGACAGATAGTTCTTGGCGATCTCTGCATCTGTCTTCTTTGGTAAGGCTCCTGTCCAGGTGGTTAGCCCCATGAAGTCTTTTTGAGCATCAGCACGGTCAAAGATGATTTCTGCTGCCGTATGTCCATGTACAGCATAGTGCACCTTGTTCTGTACGGTCTTGAAAAACTCTTGGGTCATCTCAACTCTTGGGTCGTAGTCAATACTGAGTGCATATATTTCCAGAACCTTGCGATAGAAAACTTTCTCCGATGAACGAATATCACGAATGCGAGCCAACAATTCATCGAAGTAGTTGCCACCACCAGCCCTTTTCAAAAGGTCATCGTTCAAGGCAAACCCCTTTATGATGTATTCTTTCAAGACCCTCGTAGCCCACATGCGAAACTGAACGCCTCGATAGGAATGTACACGGTAGCCTACGCTGATAATCATGTCGAGGTTATAAAAGTCAACCACGTGACTTTGCGTTTTACCCTCAATGGCACCATGCTGAGTGGTAGTTGCAAATTTTGCAACCACCATATCCTTGTCCAGTTCGCCCTCTTCGAACACATTCTTGATATGCCTTGAAATGGTGGATTTATTGCGTTGAAACAATTCTGCCATCTGGTCAAGGCTGAGCCACACCGTCTCTCCCTGCAACGTAACCTCTATACGTGACTCTCCGTCTGGAGTCTGATAGAGCAATATTTGTCCTTTGTCTTTATCCATATTCTATAAACGTTTCTTTTACCATTTATGGTATTAATAACCCTCTATATTCAAGGTCATTCTTCATTACTTCTTCCGTTTGATGGATGTCAATGTCTATTTGCCTCGAACGCTTTTCCTTTTCTTCATCAGTATGCCGATTGTCTTGCAGCACACTCAATTTCATCTTGGCTTTGACGCATTCCAAGCCGTTATGAATGGCAGACACACTCACAGGAGCATTAGAATTGAACAAATGGGTTAAACTTTGTCCTGCTAGCAAGTTTCCCCACTTTTCGCGTTTCCGAATGTCGCATAGACATCGTTCAATTATGTATTCTTTTCTTTGTTCCATATAAATACGTCCTCTCGAGTTACCCACTAAATATACTATAGCTTCCCACTAACTCTTAAAGGTTACTTGCTATCTCAAAAAATCTCTTAATATCCTCTAATAATCATCTTCAAGCGATCAAAATTAGGAGTGAGGATTCCGCTCATTCTTGCCCTCATTTCCACATCGCTTATTTGCATGGGTATACCTTCATTGATACATAGTTGTCTATAATATGATAGTAAGTTTAGTTGACTATTATTTTGTTCAGTATAAGTACATATAGAAGCCATTGTATTTTCACTAAGTATTGCCCCCATTCTATTATTATTCATTAAACAGAACTGCATAGATGACAACGCATTTTTTGTTGCCCCAACAAGATTAATAACTATACTATCAACAATTGATGGCAACTGCTGCATGAAATTGTATTTTTGATTCCATGCATTTTGAAGAATACCCAAATTTTGCAAAGTAGGGTTCTTTTCGAATGTATCGTTTGCCACATTAAAAGTATTTTCAATGAACCTAAGTTGAGTTTTTATCTGCAAAAATCTTGAATAGGCAGATTGCACTTGTGATATATATGTATACACGTTAGTCCCTGTTTGGTCAAAAGTATTATTGTTCATCTGTTGCCTCCTTTCCATTATCCTTTAATACTTCTCTCAGCACACTTGTCAATTCGTTCATTTGTTGCATTTGCTCTTGCATTGTCTGAATTGACCATTCATATTGAGTATTTTTTGTTTCAACTTCTTCCAACAACTGGTTTATCACATTCAGTTTTTCAGTTGATTCCGATAGAACTGCAGAAAGATTTCTTTCCAATTTTTCCAGTTGAGAAGATCGCTGCTCTACAAAGCTACTGAAATCTTGTTTCATCCCATCCAATAATTGTCCAAATTTAGCAGCGCTGTCTTCTACCCTATCTACAACTTTTGAAGCCTCTTCACCCTTTTGCTTTACATCTTCTAAGACATTCTTCGCTTCGTTTTTGCTTTCCTCAATTTTAAACATCGAAAAGAAACCGATTACTAAGAATATGACACCAGCCACGCCAAACCATACTCCCATTTGGTCGTAATTACTATCTATCTTGTTTAAGTGCAATTCTGTAAGATTATTCATTTCTTCTTGAGAAAGCAGTATTTCTCGACGAAATAAAGAAGAATCTCGTTGTAGTTGTGAAAGCAATGCAGGAGCATTGGCAATCATCCCAGAATCGGAACTCAATATAACTTTTTTCATGTCACTGAAAATAGAATCTACTTTTGCGATATGGTTTGTATGTGCATTGATAATCTTATCCTGAGATTCTTTGAGAGCCTTTGTTGTACATCCCAGATATGCATATAGAAGGCCCAAGGTCAAGATTATTGTGACACAAAACGCAATTACTATTGGGTAGTTCCTTCCCGTATTACTTTTCATGATTGTTCTTATTCCCATAAATTATCTTAGATTCAACTTCTGCCTTCGCTTCTGCCATGATCCTATTTGCAGACAAAACGCACTCGTCTGCTTCTTGATAGATGGCATTTATCCTGTCAACTATTTGCTGTTGCCTACGCAAAGATTCCTGTCTGTCATCTGTAATTAACGGAATGTGTAATGATTTCAGCAAATCAAGTCCAATTCCAGATTGATTATTCCAATTGGTACAGATGGAATAGAATACTTTATGCCGCTGATACATATTCAGAATAGCACAAAGATATTCTGGTAAAATCTTACTTCTGTCAACGGCAATGGCAGTAATATGATTAGACATATACACTTTCCTGTTATCTTCGTTGGCAAAATAGGTTGTCTTTCCTACCCACTCCTGACTATTAGTGTTGTTAAATAACACAACGCCAGATTCCACAAATGGAATATCTGCCATTTCTGGAACATACACATTCTTATCGTACTTCAAGCGTCCGTTATTGTCAATATTGGTGGGTCGTATCTGCAATATGCCCTTTCCTTCCTCCTCCTGATCTTGTCGGCCCACAGCAAAGCCATTGTTAAACGAGAAAGCAAGATTTGACAATCTTTCCGAATATGTACAATGCGTTAACTTTTGTATGTTGGCACTATAAAAGATCGGATCAAGCCTATTTTCTGCAATACCTGCATATTGCAAGAAGAAAATATGACCACTTTGTACTTTGGGATTAGTTTTGTCTAATCGTGTGTCAATTCTATTTCCCTTCGAGTTTTGTTTCTTTGTGTCAATTCCCAATTCATCTATAAGATGGTGATCTATACCATCTATCAATTGTTGAGCTTTACGTTCTTTCTGTTCCCTTTTTTTGTGAGCATTTTCCATTAAGGATATGATCTCTTTTTGCTTATCGGTATCAGGAAGTGGTATCTTTAAAGATTTGTATTCCTCTGCATTTATATTTGGCTGGGCTGCAGCACGTTGTACCGCCTGTACCCATTCTTTATATGGTCTCAATTGTGTATAATAAAACACATATTCTGGCAAGGCTTTGAGGCTGTTAATGACAAAACGTATCAAATATCCTGCAAAGATGCAGTTATAAGGCAAATCTCGATGAATATATGCTTTACCAACAGTTGCGCCACTTCTTGCTATTAAAATATCATTGGCATTTAAAGCATATTGTTCTTCAACATTATTTACGGTAGCCCCCATTCCATCGTTAATCATTCCAAACTCGTTGATATCCGTAATTCGAACATATCTTGTTTGATATTTTGATGTTCTAGGCACACCTCTTTCACTAGCACCGTATTGAGGCTCACATATAAGAATCTCCTTTAATGGAATCGTAGGAAAAAGATAGTTATGTACTCTTCTGTTATAAAGTACCATTATAGGATCCCATCTTTCCTGTAACTCTGAATGTTTAGCAAAAAAGATTTTGTCCTTATTATTTGTATACAAATTACCCATAGAGACAATGTTATAGAGAAACAATGAACCTTTTCAGTTCTTTTGCAATATCATCCAAATCGTTCTTGTTTGTTGCCTTTCCTGCAGCATCATATCCAATATTGTCTGCAATTGCCATAAAGATAGGATAGTCTGGTAATATGAATTGACATTGATTCGTATATGCATCAAGTATTGTCTCTTTAACCTTTTCTATCCTAATTTTATATTCTGCATTAATCTTGGCTTTACAATCTTTGTATGCATCGTTTCGTGGAAGCAGACGAATCTTCATTTCGCACTCCTTTTGCAGTTTTTTAATTTCATATTTAGCAGTAGGCTGTTCCCAGACCATATTTTGAATGCGTACTTTTGCATTTATAATTTCATCTGTCTCGCCAGTTGTGTTTTTCCGTAGAAACAATATAGAAGATTTCACATTTGCATCATTTGCTGAAAATGCGAATTGCGGTAGTGAGATGACTGCAATAATACGGAACTTTTCTTCAATCTCAGCTCTTACATATTGCATACTGCTATTTGTGAGAATCGAATCAGGAATAACGATTGCCAATATTCCATGAGGTTCTAAAAACTTCCAACATTGTTCGATGAATAAAACTTCAGTACTTTGGTTTGCACGAACTGACGAACTACGTTTTTCTGTAATTAAACTGTCAAGCCAATCTGTTTGCTTGATACTCATGCGATAATTTTTCATATACGCATGTTCGGTAGCTTTTACAGAAGAGCCAAAAGGAGGATTTGTAATGATGTATTTAAAACTGTTGGCTTTGAAATTCTTTTTTGGGGTTTTACTCTCAATAGTATTTCTATTAAAAGCATCTATAGCATTCCTTTGTTCTTCTGTTTCACCATCTTCATGTTTCTTGTTCTCAATATCAAGCAATCCATCACAGTTGATAATATTTGTATGCCCATCATCATGAATAATCATATTCATTTTAGCTGTACGAGATATTTTGTCACTGATTTCAATTCCACACAAATTGTTTTGTGCAAAATCATGCCAGTAGTCATCATGTTCTTTGGAATTCTTTTCAAAGTAGCCTTCTTCAGCCATTAAGTCAGCTTGTTTCCGAATCTTGTCAAGAGCATACAAAAGGAAACCACCACTTCCACAAGACGTATCCAACACCCTGTCTTCATGGGTTATGGGAAGAACATCTACAATAAACTTTACTATTTCGCGAGGAGTAAAATATTGTCCAAATTCTCCACGGAAGTTAGTTCCTATAAAAGATTCAAATGCACGACCTTTACTATCTAGATCTGTTTCATGTAAATTAACTTCTTGCAAAAACTCAACAATTGTCGTAATTTCATTCTCGTCCAATTTTATCGGAGAACTAAACACCTCCGGTTCTTTCTTTTCACCTTCTTTATATATTGCTTTTACACGCTCTAATAATTTTGAGGGCTTCTCTCCTTTGAATAATTGCATATCATAAGGAGTACCTTTTTTTCGTAAAGCACGCTCATCTCGAATCTTGCAGAAGATAATTTTATCAAGTTCATCAAAAGCCTCTGAAGGGTCACGTTTTCCTCCAGCCCATAATGCTTGGTGAGCCTTCCCGAATATCCTGGTCAACTCGTCTTCTGAGATTGTTTTTAAGTCTTCTTGTATGTTTCCATCTTCATCCACACCACCTTTGTAAAATCTGGCACTACTAATTTCCGTTTGCCCATAATGAAGTATGTTAGGGATTCTATTAGCAACACGTTCTAACGGTTTATAACCATCTAATATATAAGAAAGTTTCTTGATTTCTGACGTAACTAACAAGAAGTGGGCTTTTAGGGAATTTGCATTACCAAACCCCTGTTCTATGGCTTGCACAAACTCTTGCTCGGATACATCTTTATGCTTACATTCGACGACAATATATGGACTTTTGCATTCATCATCATTAAAAACAACAATATCTGCCCAATCATTGGGAGTTCGTCTTGGTACCTGTACTTCCAACTGAATCCTATTAATGGGGTAACTATAGTCAAAAAACAATTGAAGAAATACAACTGCCCGAACTTTTTCTTCAGGATCAGTGTATCTGTAAGATTTAGATTGAGGAACTGTAAAATATGTTATACGTGACTCATCGTCATTTAATGCAATAAGCCCTTGTTCTATACCTTTCTTTATTATCTCTTCCATAATATGATAAACTTATAAACTCACAGGCACAAGCCCTAACATGTTAACACTTTCTTTGGCTTTCTGCAAAGACTCGTGGACTTCAAGTACTTCGGTGTAGTCCAATTATTACATTTTGGATCAATATTTACGTTCATTATCCGTAGTTATTTCTTATTCTTCAACATCTTCTTTTCTTCACTTGCCAAACGGCGCTCGACCTTTTTGACATCTTCTGCTGCTGGCAGGCTCTCTGGAATGATGCCACGCTCTGTCAGCATTTTGCGTACTGCCGCATTGTTGTCAACATGTTCCTGAGTGATGGCTGTTTCGCCTTGCAGGTCTTTAGTCTGTACGTTGACGCTGGTCATTTCAGCAGCAAAGTCCTTGGCTTTGATGCTAATGGTGGGGAGAAAGTCGGCAAGGGGACGGCTTTGAGGTATTCCCATCTTGCGCTTCATCATGTTGGTGCTAAGACGGAAAAGAGCTTGATCGCCCTTGGAACGGATGACGGCAAAAGTCTGGTCGTTGACACCACGTTCATAGAGGATGCCCGAAAGTTTGCGTTCTGTCTCTTGCAATTTGGCACGAGCCTTAACACGCTCCACTTCCAAAAGGCGTTGTTCTATCAGTTCTGCCCTACGTGTTTGCACAGCAAAGTATGTCTGAGCAAAGGCTATCTGCGATTTGCGAGGGTCGCCGTTTTGTGCCACCAGGTAGCAGGCATAGCGGGTGAGCATGATGTCATCAACCTCACGCTGTGCGCCGCTACCCAGTTCTACCATTTTATTGACGTCAATAAAATGGTCAAGAACGTCCTGCCCAACATTAGTACATGCTTCTTTCGCCTTGACAATTACGTTGGTGAAGTTTTGCCACAGTTTATAACCAAATAGCTTCTGCAAATCTCTTGCGCTCCAACACTCCGTATTGTCTATTGTGCAAACGGCATCTTCATAGCTCTTAAAAAGAGCCTGTATTTCTTCTTTCTTCATCGATTATTGCAAATTTGTGGTTATAAGACTACGGACATCTACATTCAAAACTTGTGCAATCTCGTTTAACTGCGCAACAGAAGGTTGCGACTTATTATGACACCACCGCGAAATGGTGTGCTCTGTTTTTCCTATTTGCTCTGCCAACCAACGGTTAGTCTTTTCCTGTTCTGCAAGGACTACACGTAAACGGTTCAATGCTTCATTCTTTTCAATATTTGCCATAAGATGTTCAGTATTTGAGTGCAAATATACACTAAATTTTTGATTCCACATAATTAGATGAAGAAAAACTGCTAGTTTTTCTTTAAGAAGCCAAATAATGAGTTTTGATAATCTGAGGCCCCGTTTCTTTTTCTTCCGCTGTGTCTGCCGGCGAAACTTACAGTTGGGTCTGATGTGGAACTGGACAATATTTAACTGTCAAATACGAGCCTCGCAGGTTACGATTTAGAAACCTAACCCTCGCACCAATCCGCTTCAAGTTGCATTCTCACCCTGCCCCCCGTTTTTCCTCGTATTGCCTTTATTTTACGGTCATTCTGCGTTAATCCTCAAAAACAACTCGTTTGTTACAAACTTTTTTCGTAACTTTGCCCCCGATGCTTATAAAACATCCCCAAGGAAAACAAAAAAGTCAACATAAAACTATGGAAAAACATCGCCACAACTCCCTTCGTCCAGAGCCCAAGCACCATCCATTGAGCCCGTTCCTGTTCATCGTCCTGCTGCTTCTCCTTCCTGTACCGACCGTTGCGCAGCCTTTCCGCAATGAGAGCCTGCCCATCGAACAGCGCGTCGAAGACCTCCTTCAGCGCATGACGGTGAATGAGAAAATCGACCTGCTGCGGGCCACCTCGCCCGAGAACAAGCGGCTGGGATTTCCCAAATACTATCATGGCAACGAGGCACTCCACGGCATCGTCAGGCCGGGACGCTTCACCGTCTTCCCCCAAGCCATCGGGTTGGCTGCCATGTGGAACCCCGGGCTGATGCAGCGCGTCTCTTCGGCCATCTCCGACGAGTCGCGTGCTCGCTGGAACCAGCTTGAGCAGGGACGTCTTCAGACACACCAGTTCAGCGACCTGCTCACCTTCTGGTCGCCTACAGTAAACATGGCCCGCGACCCGCGCTGGGGACGTACCCCCGAGACCTACGGCGAAGACCCCTTCCTGGCCGGCGAGATGGGAACCGCCTTCGTGCGCGGACTGCAGGGCGACGACCCCCGCTACCTGAAAGCCGTCTCCACCCCCAAGCATTTTGCCGGCAACAACGAGGAGCATAATCGCTTCGAATGTAACATGCAGACCTCCGAGAAGCAGCTCCGCGAATACTACCTCCCCGCCTTTGAAGCTCTCGTCCGGCGTGGGAAGGCCGCCTCCATCATGTCGGCCTACAACGCCATCAACGGCACCCCCTGTACCGCCAGCCCCTGGCTGCTCACCAAGGTGCTGCGCGACGACTGGGGCTTCCAGGGCTATGTGGTGTCGGACTGCGGGGCCGTGGACCTGATACGCTCGGGCCACCATTTCGTCCGTGAGAAGGAGACGGCCGCCACGCTGGCGCTGAAGGCCGGACTCGACCTTGAATGTGGCGACGACGTCTATACCGAACCGCTGCTGAACGCCTATCACATGGGCATGGTCAGCGACGAGGATATCGACCGCGCGGCACGCCGTGTGCTTACAGCCCGCATGCGCCTGGGGTTCTTCGACAAGCCCGAGAGCTGTCCCTACACACAGATTCCTTCTTCGGTCATTGGCTCAGAGGAACATCAGCAGCTGGCGCTGGAGGCAGCCCGGCAGGCCATCGTCCTGCTGAAGAACGAGCGGAACTTCCTCCCCCTCAAGCCGGGACGCGTGAAGTCGCTCGCCGTCGTGGGCATCAACGCCGCCTCCTGCGAGTTCGGCGACTACAGCGGCGCACCAGCCTCTGCCCCCGTCTCAATATTACAAGGAATAAGCGAGCTGGCAGCAAAGAGGAATATCGCCGTCCAGTACGCCCCCTGGAAGTCGGTGAGCGACGACCGCGAGCTCATCGCCCCTGAATATTTTCCCGACGGGCTGAAAGCCGAGTACTACCGCGGCACCTCGCTCAAGGGCGAACCCGCTGTACGAAAGGAAGAATGGATTAACTTCGACCCAGGGGCCCAGGCCCCAGACCCCTTTGTACCCGAGTCGCCCATCAGCATCCGCTGGACGGGCACCCTGCGCCCGCCCGTCACCGGCGACTACGTCCTCCACTTCCAGGCGAAGAACGGTTTCCGCCTCTCCATCGACGGAAAGCCGCTCTTCGGCAACTGGGGCGAGACGCCCATACACGGCACCAGCGCCACCGTACACATGGAAGCCGGCCACGACTACACCCTGCACGTCGAGTTCTACCACGGCGACTGGGAGGTGCCCCATGCACGGCTCTACTGGAAAATACCCAGCATGGAGAAGAAGGCATGGAAAGCGCTTCACGACGATGCCTGGCGTCTGGCACGCGAATGTGACGCCGTAGTGGCCGTGATGGGCATCAACAAGACCATCGAGCGCGAGGGGCAAGACCGTACCAACATCGGGCTACCGCAGGATCAGCAGGATTTCCTCCACGAACTCCGCAGCATCAACCCCAACGTGGTGCTCGTTGTCGTAGCAGGCAGCTCGCTCTCCCTGCTGTGGGAGCAGGACAACCTGCCGGCTATCGTCAATGCCTGGTATCCGGGCGAGAAGGGCGGTACGGCTGTTGCCGAGACGCTCTTTGGCGACAACAACCCCGCCGGACGCCTGCCGCTGACGTTCTACCGAAGCCTCGACGACCTGCCGCCTTTCGACGACTACGACATCACCAAGCGCACATACAAATACTTCGAAGGCCCAGTCCTCTACCCCTTCGGCTACGGCCTCAGCTACACCCAGTTCCGCTACTCCGCCCTGAAGGTCGAAGACCGCGGTGAGACTGTCGATGTCTCCTTCACGCTCAAGAACACCGGCCGCTACGACGGCGACGAGGTGGCACAGGTCTATACACGCCTTGCCGACTACGAGGGAAAGGCGCCGCAGAAGGAGCTTCGCGGCTTCCAGCGCATCCACCTGAAGCGTGGCGAGAGCCGCCGCGTCACCATCAGCCTCCGGCGTGAGGACCTCCGCTACTGGAGCGAAAGCCAAAGCCGCTTCGTCGTTCCCGAAGGCCTGCCGGCAGTAATGGTTGGCGCCTCCTCCGCCGACATCAGGCTCTCCACAGAGTGAGCCCCGCAGGAATAAGTCCTGAAAGGACAAAACAGCCAAAAAGTCAGAAAAGGCCTTCCTAAAAAAAGAAAGGGCCATCTGCTTTTCAACGAAACGTTTCATCCATTGGGAACAAACGTTTCATTGCGACAGACAAAACGTTTGGCGACGTCATAAAAGTTCCGCTTCACGGGAAGTAGTTTCATGACTATCCGCAAAAACCCCAATTACGCGAGCCGAAGGAGCAAAGAGCACAAAGCATATCGTTTCTACCGGACAGCAAAATCCGTAGAATTAAACTCTGTATGCTCAGTATCAAACTCTCCCAAATGGCGAAACTGCCCGCACCTCACGGTGCAGGCAGTTCCTTTGAAAAAAACTAAACTATTATGAAAAACTACTTCTTTTCTTTTCAGGCTTTTGCTTCGGCGGTATTGGCCGTCTTCTTCATCGTCAGGCGGGCAATGGGTGCTGCCAGGAAGATGGAGGAGCAGGTACCGAACACCACGCCGAGAATCATGGCGAAGGCGAAGCTCTTGATGGTGTCGCCACCGATGAAGAGGATGCAGAGCAACACGATGAGGGTGCTGACGGAGGTGTTGATGGTACGGGCCAAGGTGCTGTTGAGCGACTCGTTGAAGAGCTGGCTCAGCTCGCGCTTGGGATAGAGCTTGCGGTTCTCGCGGATACGGTCGAAGATGACCACCTTATCGTTAATGGAGTAACCGATAGCCGTCAGGATGGCACCGATGAAGGTCTGGTCCAACTCCATCGAGAACGGCAGCACGCCATGCAGCAGGGCATACATGCCGAGAATCATGATGGTATCGACCACCAGGGCGCTGATGGCGCCGACGCTGTAGGCCACGTTGCGGAAGCGCAGCAGGATGTAGAGGAAGATGGCGATGAGGGCCAGGATGACGGAGATGATGGCTCCGCGTGTGATGTCGCTGGCGATGCTGGGGCCTACCTTCTGGCTGCTGATGATGGAGCCGCCGGTGCGGTTCTCATGGTCGATGAAGGTGCTGAAGGTGAGGTCCTGACTGAGGAGCTTACCACCCTTGAGGGCATCGAAGAGGAACTGCTCGATCTGTGTGTCGATGTCGTCGTCAACGTCGTCGATGCGATAGTTGGTGCTGATGCGGACAGTCTTGCCGTCGGTGCCGAGGGCAATGACGCTCAGGTTGGAGCCGCCCACCTTGTCCTGCAGGAGGTTGCTGACCTGCTCGGGCTGAACGGGCTGCTCGAACTGCACGGTGAAATTACGTCCACCCGTGAAGTCGATGCTGCGGTCGAAACCACGCACGCCGTATGCCACAGCGAACACCACGATGAGAATGCCGAACACGATGAAGGAGGTCTTCCTGGCGCCCATGAAGTTGATGCGGGTGTTCTCCGGCATCACCTTCTTGGCAAACGGGGTGGTGAAGGTGAGGTTTGTGAACTTGTCCTTGGCCAGGAAGTGCTCATACACCAGACGGGTGAGGAACACAGCGGTGAAGAACGAGCAGACGATACCGATCATCAATGTGGTGGCGAAGCCGCGGATGGGGCCTGTGCCGAAGACGAACAGGATGATGCCGGTGATGATGGAGGTGAAGTTGGAGTCGAAGATGGCCGAGAAGGCGTTCTTGTAACCATCCTTCAAGGCTGCCTTCACCTGCTTGCCGGCGCGAAGCTCTTCCTTGGCACGCTCGTAGATAAGCACGTTGGCATCGACGGCCATACCGAGGGTAAGCACCATACCGGCAATACCGGACATCGTCAGTGCTGCCTGGAAGGAGCTGAGGATACCGAGGGTGAAGAAGAGGTTGAGCAGCAGGGCGCTGTCGGCAATCAGGCCGGGAATCCAGCCGTACATGAGGCACATGTAGAAGATAAGGATGATGAAGGCGATGACGAACGACCAGATACCGCGCTGGATGGACTCGGCACCAAGCGAAGGACCGACAACGTCTTCCTGGACAATCTTGGCGGGGGCGGGCATCTTACCGGAGTTGAGCACGTTGGCCAGGTCGCGGGTCTGCTCGGGGGTGAAGTTACCGGTGATGATGGAGTTGCCGTTAGTGATTTCGACCTGGACATTGGGGGCGCTATAGACGCGGTCGTCGAGGACGATGGCCACGGCGCGGCCGATGTTGTTCTTCGTAATCTGGCCCCAGCGGCGGCTGCCTTCGGTGTTCATGCTCATGCTGACGGCGGGACGGCCGTTCTGGTCGTAGTCGTCACGGGCATTGACGATGACGTCGCCCTCCAGCGGAGCGCGTCCGTTGCGTTCGGTCGATTTGATGCCGTAGAGTTGATAGATCTGCCCCTTCTCATCCATGGGGCTGACATCCCACTTCAGACGGAGGTCCTTCGGCAGGACGCTCTGCACTTCCTTGCGGGCAAGGAGTTCGTCGATGGCGTCCATGTCTTTGTGCTGAGCCAGACCGACTACGGCACCGTAGTTGCCGTTGTAGAGCTGCAGCATGCTGAGCAGCGGGTGCTCGCGCTTCATCTGCTCGTCGCTGACAGCGTCGGTCTTTGTCTCCTTCTCGTCGCCCGTGAGGGTGGAGAGGTCGAGGTCGGCATCGGAGCTCTTCTCCGTGGCTTCAGCCTCAGCCTTTTCGGTTGCCTCAGCAGCCTCGGTGCTTTCTGTAGCCGTGCCGTTCTCGTAGGCGAGGGCATCGCGCAGACGGGCATCAGCAGCCACCAGCGACTGATAGACCTCGGCAGCGGTGTAGGTCTCCCAGAACTCGAGGTTCGCACTTCCCTGCAGGAGGTTGCGGACACGTTCGGGCTCCTTCACTCCGGGGAGCTCAATCATGATGCGGCCCATGGCACCCTCCAGCTTCTGGATGTTGGGCTGGGCGACGCCGAAGCGGTCGATACGGGTGCGGAGCACGTTGAACGAGTTGTCGATGGCAGCCTGCACCTCGGCACGCAGCACGGACTCAACGTCCTTGTCGGAGCTCTTCGTATTGATTTTGTCCTTCAGCTGCTGGGTGGCGAACAGTTCGGCCAGCGAGCCTTCGGGGTTGATGCGTTTGTACTCTTTGATGAAGAGAGTGATGAAATCGTCGTTGCTGGTGACGGCCTGCTTGGTAGCCGTGGCCAGGGCGCTCTTGAACTTCTCGTCCTGCTTGTGGTCGGCCAGGGCATCCACCACATCGGGGACGGAGACCTCCAGAATAACGTTCATACCGCCTTTCAAGTCCAGACCCAGGCCGATGCCGTTCTCGCGGCAGGTCTTGTAGTCGAAAAGACCCAGATAGACTTTCTCATTCATGATGGAATCGATATAAACCGATTCGCCTCCTGCATAGTTGGCCGCCTTTTTCTCGTGATGGCGTGCCACAAACGTGAAGGACAGGTAGAACACACACACCAGTGTGAGCAATACCGCAATGATCCTTACAAATCCTTTGTTTTGCATTTTTACCGATATTTTTAATTTATTACTTTATTTCCTTATTTATTTTTTGGAATCGGGGCGCAAAGATAGTACATTTTTTGCCAATTCAACCATTTAAGTTGAAAAAATCGCGGTTCGGGGTGTTATTTTGTCTGATTCTGGCCCAAAAACAGACAAAAAATGCTTCGCACAATGAAAAATGAAGAATGAAAAATGAAAAAATAAAATGTCGGTTTTTCATTTTTCATTCTTCCTAATTGCGCCGAGAGCGCTGCAGAGGTTCCTTGCTCTACTGCGCGACCTCTTTCCGATAGACGAAATAGGAAAAGATGGGGTAGTGGTCGGAGTGCTTGATGGAGCGATCGACCTTGCAGCGGTAGGGCTTCAGGTTGGGCGAGGCCAGCATGTGGTCGATGCGGAAGAACATCTTGTTGCGGTTGTAGCTGAAGCCGAAGCCGTTGCCGCTCTGCGTGTGGGCATCCTTCAGCAAACGCGAAACGCGATAGTGTGAGTAGCTGATGGGCGAGTCGTTGAAGTCGCCACAGACGATGACCGTGCGCGGACGAGCCTCGCCCCCGAGCGCCTCCTCGATGTCCTTGGCAAGCCTGTCTGCCTGGACGGAGCGCTTGGCATTGGCATCGCGCAGTTTCTTCAGCAGGCCCTTGGTGCCCGATTCTGAAAGGTTCAGCTTCTCCTTGGGGTGATGGAGGATTTCCTCGTAGAGGCTCTTGTCGTCGTTGTTCAGGCCAAAGCTCTGCAGGTGGCAGTTGAAGAGGGTGATGGTGTCGCCGTTCACATCCAGCGTGTAGCGTGTGTAGCCGTTTCCCGAGTCGGGAAAGCCGACGTTCTCTAACGACAGGATGGGGTATTTGGAGATGCAGGTGATGTCGCGGGCCTCATTTGTCCCCCCGTGCGGCATACGGTAGGAACGGTAGGGGTAGGCCTTCATCCACTCGGCTTTCTGGTCGTATCGTCTGAGGTTGTATTCGCTGGCCTCCTGCAGGCAGATGATGTCGGCACGGCTTCGTGCAAGGTATTGGAGGATGGGGTCGTCTTCCTTGTCGGTGATGCTGAGCACGTTGTACGAGAGCACCTTCAGCGCACCCTTCGGTGCACGGATGTCAGAGACGTTGAGGGGAAACATGGCATAGACCTGCGAGCTGCAGAGCACCAGCGTCAGCGCCGACAGCCAGCTGTAGCGCTTGTGGAAAACAAGCCAGAACAGCAGGAAGAACACCACGGCTCCCAGCACTATAGGGAAGGCCATACCGGCCAACGACACGACGGGAAGCTTCTCCGTCGGTATCTGCTGACTGAAGGCGCACAGCAGAAACGCACCGCAAACCACAATGTTGACCAGCAGCAGCGGGTATGCCCACAGCTTGGTGTACCATTTCATCTTCTTTTTCTCCCTTCTCATCGCCCGTATGGTGTCTTTTTTCTATCGGTTCGACGCCTCGAAGAGTTTCCTCTTCTCCTCAGCCGTCAGTCCGGCATAGCCCGACTTCTTGATTTTTTCCAGAATACGGTCTATCTCGTCTGCCTGCTGCCGCTTCGTCTGGTTGTAGGCATAGTCCGCCGCATGGTCGTTCACCGCGCCCTGCGTTGTGGTCTTCTTCCCCTTTTTCCCCGATGAAAAGGGCTTTTTTTCTTTCTTCGGCTTGTGCACCCTGATGTTCGTCCGGTAGGAAGCCGGATGGAAAATGCCTCCGATGAAGTCGATGACGCTGTTCACCCAGGCCGTGATGTCGTAGCCCTTCTTCAGCCCTGCCGCGAACCACCATCCAGCCAGTGCGCCGCCCAAGTGGGCGATGTGTCCTCCGGCATTGGTGGAGGCAATGAGCAGCATGTCTATCAGCACCGTGACGACAGCCAGCCACTTCATGGAGATGGAGCCGATGAACATCAGCCTCAGCGGATAGTTGGGCTCCTTCACCGCGAGGGCCACCACGATGGCCAGGATGGAAGCCGATGCCCCCACCAGCAGCGAGCCGCTCAGCTGTGGCGCAAACAGCGGGAACACATTGTAGGCTACCACATACAGCACGCCGCCCATCAGGCCGCCCACCACATACAGCCCCCGCAGATGCCGGGCGGAGAAAAAGTAGAGCGCCATCTGCCCGAACCAGTAGAGCCAGAGCATGTTGAACAGCAGGTGCCACACGCTCCCGTGCATGAACATATAGGTGAACAGCGTCCAGGGTCGTACGGCCAGCTGGGGCAACGATGCCGGCAGCTCAAGGAAATGGAGCCAAGGCGTATCGTTCACCCCAAACAGCAGCAGCACCACCCTGGCCAGGGCAAACAGCAGGAACAGCACCACGTTGATGCCTATCACCCGCGTCACTATCCCGCCCTGGCGGAACACGCGCTTCACCTCATCGATAACTCCAGCCATTGGTATCCTTGTTATGCCGACGCCAATAGAGAATCAGCATCAGGCCGAAAACCATGCCGCCCAGGTGGGCGAAGTGGGCCACGTTGCCGGCGCTGAAAAGACCCTCCAGCAACTCTATCACCGTGTAGCCGATGACCATCCACTTGGCCTTGATGGGCACGGGGATGGGGATGATGAACAGCGGCATGTTGGGGAACAGCATACCGAACGCCAGCAGCAGGCCATATACGGCTCCCGATGCGCCTACCACCGGCACAGGAGGAATGAGGCCCGCCAGCTGCAGCAGCTCCTGCGTCAGGCCGGCACCCAAGCCGCAGACCATATAATAGAAGAGGAAGCGCTTTGAGCCCCATACATTCTCCAGGATGCGTCCGAACATCCACAGGGCAAACATGTTGAAGAACAGATGGTCGATGCCGGCATGGGCAAACATATAGGTGAAAAGCTGCCACAGGCGGAAGTAGGGCGAGCCCACGTAATGCAGTGAAAGCCACCCCTGAAGGGGGAAGTGGAGGGCTGAGGCAGGCAGTATCTGCTGGGCCACGAAAACAAGGCAGTTGATGATGAGCAGATTCTTTACTACAGGCGGGAAATTCTTCATATCAGTTCATTTTCTCGGCAAAAGTAAGCAATTATTCTCAGGAATTAGCTACTTTTGCAGTCAATTTAAGAAAATATAATAATATAACCCATCAGAACATGATTGACGAAAAGCTTTCTCTCCGCGTTCGCGACGCCGTGAAGGCGCTCTATCAAGCGGATGTTCCCGCCGCCGCCACCCAGCTGCAGAAGACCAAAAAAGAGTTCGAGGGCCACTTCACCCTCGTCACCTTCCCCTTGCTTCGCCTCTCCCACAAGAGTCCCGAGCAGACCGCACAGGAGGTCGGTGCCTGGCTGCAGGAAAACGAGCCTATGGTAAGCCGCTACAATGTCATCAAGGGATACCTCAACCTCACCATCTCACCCGCCTTCTGGACGGGGCTGCTGGCCGACATCGACGCCGACCCCGCCTTCGGTTTCTGCAAGGCCGACGACCACTCGCCGCTGGTGATGATTGAATACTCCTCGCCCAACACCAACAAGCCGCTCCACCTCGGCCACGTCCGCAACAACCTGCTCGGCTTCTCGCTGGCGAGCATCATGGCTGCCTGCGGCAACCGCGTCGTCAAGACCAACATCGTCAACGACCGCGGCATCCACATCTGCAAGTCCATGCTGGCGTGGCTTAAGTACGGCAACGGCGAGACGCCCGAGTCGTCCGGCAAGAAGGGCGACCACCTCGTCGGCGACTACTACGTGGCCTTCGACAAGCACTTCCGTGCCGAGGTGAAGGAGATTCTCGCAAACGACCCTGAGGTGCAGGCCATCACCGATGCCGACCCCGACCGTCAGGCCGAGCTGCGCAAGGCGGCTGCCGAGGCCAAGAGCCCGCTGCTTTGCGAGGCGCACGAGATGCTGGTCCGCTGGGAGCAGGGCGACCCCGAGGTGCGCGCCCTCTGGGAGAAGATGAACGGCTGGGTCTATGCCGGCTTCGACGAGACCTACCGCAAGATGGGCGTCAGCTTCGACAAGATCTACTACGAATCGCAGACCTACCTCGAAGGCAAGGAAAAGGTGCTCGAAGGACTGCAGAAAGGCATCTTCTACCAGCGTGAGGACGGCTCCGTGTGGGCCGACCTCCGACCCGAAGGGCTCGACGAGAAACTGCTGCTCCGAAAGGACGGCACCAGCGTCTATATGACGCAGGACATCGGCACCGCCAAGCTCCGCTTCCGCGACTACCCCATCAACAAGATGATCTACGTCGTCGGCAACGAGCAGAACTACCATTTCCAGGTGCTCTCCATCCTGCTCGACAAACTGGGCTTCGAGTGGGGCAAGGACCTCGTACACTTCTCCTACGGCATGGTGGAGCTGCCCGAGGGCAAGATGAAGAGCCGCGAGGGTACCGTCGTCGATGCCGACGACCTCATCGGGCAGATGATCGGCACCGCCCGCGACATCTCGCGCGAGCTGGGCAAGCAGGACGGCCTCAGCGCCGACGAGTCAGACGACATCGCCCGCATCGTCGGCCTCGGCGCCCTCAAGTACTTCATCCTCAAGGTCGATGCCCGCAAGAACATGCTCTTCAATCCCAAGGAGAGCATCGACTTCAACGGCAACACAGGCCCCTTCATCCAGTACACCTACGCCCGCATCCGATCCATCCTGCGCCGTGCCGACGCCGAGGGCATCGCCCACACCCTGCCGCAGGGCATGGCCTACGAGCCCGCCGAGAAGGAGCAGGAGCTCATCCAGCAGCTCTCCGACTTCCCCGCCGTCGTCCGTCAGGCAGGAGCCGACTACAGCCCCTCCGACATTGCAAACTACGTCTATGAGCTGGTCAAGGCCTTCAACCAGTTCTATCACGACTTCAGCATCCTGAGTGCCGAGTCACCCGAGGCCAAGACGTTCCGCGTCGTGCTGGCAGCCAACGTCGCCAAGGTCATCCGCCTCGGCATGTCGCTGCTGGGCATCCAGGTGCCGGAGAGGATGTAATTTCATTCTTCATTTTTCATTATCCCCCCCTCTAACCCAATTTGGCAAAGCAGAAATTCTATGTAGTCTGGAATGGCCTGCAGACGGGCATCTTCACATCGTGGAAGGAGTGCGAACGGCAGGTGAAGGGCGTGGAAGGAGCAAAATACAAGTCCTTCGACACCCGCGAAGCTGCCGAGCGTGCCTACGCCTCCTCGCCTTACGAATATCTGAACAGGGCGGGCAAGTCCACAACTCCCGGGGCGGGCAAGCAACATGCCCCCGAGGCCGTGCTGAACGCGTCTGCCATCGCTGCCGATGCCGCCTGTAGCGGCAACCCGGGCCCGATGGAGTATCGGGGCGTCTATATCCCCACGGGGCAGCAGCTGTTCCACTTCGGCCCCGTGCATGGCACCAACAACATCGGCGAGTTCCTCGCCATCGTCCACGCCATGGCCCTCATCAAGCGCGAGGGCTGGCAGATGGCCGTCTATAGCGACTCGCGCAACGCCATCAAGTGGGTCGGCGAAGGCACGTGCAAGACCCGCCTGGCCGTCGATGAGCGCACCCGCCCCCTCTTCGCCCTCATCGCCCGCGCCGAGGCATGGCTCGCCGCCAACCCCGCCGCCACACGCCCGCCCCTCTACAAGTGGGACACCGACAACTGGGGCGAAATCCCCGCCGACTTCGGACGGAAATAGGGGTGATGTATGATGTCTGATGTCTGATGGATGATGTCTGATGTCTGATGTATGTCCTGTGGAAGACATTTTTTCTTAACTCTTAACTCTTAATTCTTAACTCCTAACTAAAAAAAACTCTTAACTAAAAAACTCCTTTTTCTATGAAGTCCTCCTCCCTGCTTTGCTGCCTTGTGGCGCTGCTGGTGTGCAGCTGCTCCCAAGAAGAAATTACGGTCCGTGCCGGACGCAAGGTTGTCCTCCCCGACGACGTCCGCAACTTCCGGCTGACGTGCGAGGTTTCTCTCTCGCCCCGCGCCAAGGGCCTGCTCCGTTTCCACACCTCCCCGGCTGCCGACGGCGGCTACAGCATAGTCCTCCACAACGGCCCCATCGACGGCACGCTCAAGAGCGGTTCCCTGATGGGCGTGCGCAACCTCTATCGGAGCCTGGCTGACGACATCGAATGGATGCCCCTGGAGGTGATAGTTGCCGGCCACAACATCCGCGTGCTCACCGGCGGCGTCACCGTCGTCAACTACACCGAGCCCGACGCCCCCTACCGGACGGGCATGTTCGCCCGGAGCCTCCTCGGCCAGGGCCGCATCGCCTTCCTCTGCGAGGTGGGCAAGGTCAGGGTGCGGGACATACGGCTGACGACGTTCTTAGGCTCCATGGAGGGTGTCCGCCTCTCCGACGGCCCCAACTCGCCGCCCGTCGATGAACAGCACGACCGCATCATACGCCTGCAGCAGCAGCTCTTCCCCGTCATCGACTACCACGTCCACCTCAAGGGAGGCCTCACCAAGGAGCAGGCCCACCAGATGTCCATGGCCTACGGCATCAACTACGGCGTGGCACCCAACGCCGGCGAGGGCGGCGTGGGGCGCATGCTCGCCAACGACGACGAAGTCTATGAATACTACAACGAGGTGAAGCCGCTGCCCTTCCTCTGCGGCGTGCAGGGCGAGGGACGCCGCTGGACCTCCACCTTCTCCGCCGAGGCCCTCGGCGTCTTCGACTACCTCTTCACCGACGCCATGACCATCCGCGACCAGGCCGGACGCATCACACGCCTCTACCACCCCGAGGAGATCCTGCGCGACGGACTCTCCGACGAGGAGTACATGGACGTCATCGTCTCACAGACAGTCAAGATTTTCACCAACGATCCCGCCGACATCTGCGCCAACGCCACCTACCTGCCCGACGACATGCAGCCCCGCTACGACGACCTCTGGACCGACGAGCGCATCAACAGCGTCCTCGACGTGCTGGAGCGCTACCACATCGCCCTCGAAATCAGCCCCCGCTACCGCATCCCCAGCATGAAGATCATCCGCATGGCCAAACAGCGCGGCCTGAAGTTCACCTTCGGCACCAACAACGTCGATGCCGACTTCGGCCGCCTCGAATATGCCCTCGATGCCATCGAGCAATGCGGCCTCACCCCCGACGACATCTGGTTCCCCTCCATGAGCATCCGCCGCAAAAGAAAGACCGTACTCTACTGAACACTCACGGACATTCACGAAGCGTCGCAGACAAAAAATTTTATTAACGTATAATGTCCGTAAATAATCCGTGAATATCCAGAAAATCCAGAAAATCCAGAAAATCCAGAAAATCCAGAAAATCCAGATTATCCAGATTATCCAGAATAGTTCGCAAATAATATCCTTTCCTGTGATTTGTGTTTTTTACTACACTTCTACACGCTTTTTCTACTCTATCTTGATTGGTAGTAATTTACGTCCATTTTCGCCTCAATTTTCTACACGTTTTCTACACGATTTCCCGATTTTCTACACGTTTTCTACACGTTTTTCCCGTTTTTACCCCTAAAACGCCCCTATTTTATTGGCAAAAAGATAGTTTTTTGTGACAAAAAACGTGTTTTCCACCCCTTTTTCATCGTCTTTTTACACACTTTTCCTATTTCTTGCCGCAAAATGAACATTACACCCACTTCTTCCTCCATCTTACGCCTTCCTCCAAGCCCATGTTGCCTTTCCGTACACATCCCTCCTTCTTCGTTGGTAAATGACGCCGTCGTTTATATAAATGACAGCGTCGTTTACATAAACGACGGCGTCATTTACCGGAAACATCTTTACTCTTTCCGACGTTCCACCGCTACTGTCATCAGGT
>Ga0208297_1000680_pt1 | contig 55286 bp, 50 predicted proteins | sample LMS_cellobiose_e_FD_187367 | JGI IMG/M metagenome (GOLD analysis project Ga0208297, IMG submission 187367) | Rumen-fistulated moose microbial communities from Alaska, USA - LMS_cellobiose_enrichment (SPAdes) (version 2) | ecosystem: Host-associated > Mammals > Digestive system > Stomach > Rumen... | reverse complement strand
CAGATAGATGTGATTGGAAATAAACTCAAAATTGTGTTCCTGAGCGTGGAGGAGAGCACCCAGAAGCAGAATAAAGAAAGTTGAGAATAAGTGTTTCATATCAGCATATGCTGGCAAATCCCGATTTATTGAACGCAATTTACGCATTCTCCATGAAATCTCAATAAAGCTCCGACAACAAATGCGATGCTGCCGGAGCTTGTTTATTCCAATTAATCCGAATTTACTGGTCCTTTGTTTTAGATTTAATGGCCTGCACAATCTCGAATACTCTCCTTATGACAAGGATGGGAAGCGTGATGAGAAGGACCACGCGGAACCAATCCATCGGTCGATGGAGCGTTTGTACGAATAAGTTGACGAAAACGGCGATGACAAACAATGACCAGAAGATGCGCCATCCTCTCGATTCAAAAAACACTTTTGTCTTGTTCCAGAAACTGCCCATGGTATTAAGAGGTTGAATTTTATGTTTAACCCGCTAAATAGGAATTTATAAGACCGCCTTCACTGGTGCCGCCCAGAAAGTGTCGGCATCCGTTGTGACAATCTCCCCATCGTTTTTGAATACGCCGAAGTTGAATCCGCCAAAGCCTGACGGAACAAGATAGATGTCCCGACCGGCCTCACGTAATCTATTCTCACCGTCTTCCTGGTAATAAGAAAGCGTCTCCCAGCAATTGAACCAGTAGGTGTTCTTAGCCATATAGGCGTAATGGTTGTTCACCTTCGTGGTGCCCTTCTTGAACCGGGGGTGATACTGCATCTTCTCTCCGGAAATGTAGTGTTCCCGGATTTCCCTGAGGGAAAGCGGCGTGCCGTCCAGGTCGGAAACATAGTTTCCATCCATATCGCTGTCTATCATGGCCCACTTGCCCAACTCGGGAAGCCAGACCTCATTGACCACGTGACAATCATTGTCATTCTCATCTTCCGGCATGCAGGTGACATACCGCGCTTCCAGACCGGCGGCGAGCATCAGTTCAAATGTGAGTATGCTGTGCAGACGGCAGTTAAATGCTGGTGCGACGTTTTTGGTATACTCCCACAGGTCGATGGCGTTGCGGTGCTCCGGTTCTATCTCCTGGTTGTCGTGCGGAATGTTTGATGCGACGAACTTGCCGATGGCAAGCGCCTTGGTCCAGGTGTCCGCATCCGCATCGTATAACTTGTCCAGCTGGAAATAATCCCGGATCTCCTTAGCCCGGGCAGCGTCCTGGATAAGCGTCATCTCAAAGGCAGTCGTATCCTTCGCAAAAGGCCCGGAAGTGCGGAGCAACTCCACATATTCACCGAACCGTCCTTTGGTTGATGGATAAATAGAGATGGCCGTTTCCCCATCAAGCAAGAAAAGGACGAGCACCGTGAACAGAATCCCAATCACGGCGAATATGCCCCATATTATCCTCAAAAACTTTTTCATACACTACAAGTTGTAATTCCGATTTATCTTTATCCCAAAAAACTCGAATTTGACAGACCTTTCAAAAAGGTCATTTATCCTTCTCAGGATGCTTCTTAACGTCAAATAAGGAGATTAGCATGCTGGCCATCAATAAGACATTTGCAAGAATGGCGAATAACTTAACCCAGAGATGACCATAATGGCAGAAAATGGCCATCAGAAGTAGTACGAAAAACAATGCTGCCAGAACCAGCCTGAATATTTGTTTCTTCGAGAGTCTCACATTACTTATACTTAAAGTGCTTAATTCCGATTTATCGACACGAAGATACAAATATGCCGCCGCTTCCGCAAGTCCGAAAAAGCTTGAAGACGGGACTGTCCCTCCCCCGACAGGGTTTCCCTTAATCTGATCCGTTGGACGCTCAGTCCATCATTCATTCATCTCATGGATTGTGCGTCCGGAAAAGGGCTCTTCGATGGCAATCTTGGACGCTCGATCTACGAGACGGCGCATCCATGGACCGAGCGCCCAGAGAGGCAGCGCACAGCGTCAGCCGCCGACCGGCGTCCCCTTGTCCGATAAAGCCGAATTCGAACGAGTCAATGATGATTCAGCAGGCTGTCCAACTGCCGGGCATAGTCAAGGTTGGAGTCGATGGATTCCTTGTCCGGGTGAGGTTTCATAAATGCGGAATAATCCGGCGTGGGATCTTCCTCGATGGCGACATCCGCGCGTGCATCTGTAAATGCCAGAACCTCTTCCTCGGGAATTCCTATCAGTTTCATATTCTTGCGGTTCATACGCCGCAGATTATCTGAACAGTAGGTGAGCCAGGCCTTGAACGAGTTAGGCATCTGCAACTGTTTCCGTGCCTGTTCATCCCTTAGCAGTTTCTCCGTGAAGGTTTTGCCAGGATAATCCGAAAAGTTTTTGAATATCCGCGTCTGATTTTCAGTGTACTCAACAGATTCTTCGTTAATCTTCCCCTCAATCCAGTTCATCTGTGAAAAGCACGCCCCGACATTGTCCACAAACTGGAAATTGCCCATATTCTTCCAGGTGTCTATGTTGCTGCTGAAGATGGTTTCTGCAGTTTGGTCGTGACGTATGATAGGGGCCTGGAACACCTCATTGACAGCATCTTTAAAAGGCTCTTCGCCCAGTCTTTGAACCTCTTCTATCGGCATGCGCAGCAGCCATACGGCAACGCTGTCCAACCTGTCCCATACTTCTGCCGACTCATCAATGCTGCGGGCAAAGGATTCGATGCTGCTCATGACCATCAAGGCAGTGAGTCTGCGCTCTTTCTTCTGATTGTTACGTTCAACCCATTTGCTCGTACCGAAGGTCAGGACAATGGAAACGGTGGTGGCAAGGATAGCAACGACAAAGTCCTTCCACCAGTTTCTGTCAAAGAATTTGTTTGGCATAGTTAAACATCGATTTAATGGGATAAAGGTAAGCATTATCCGCCATACCGACAAACCGGAGGGTTTTCCCTGCGGGCTTCCTCTTGGTGCAAGCCTTTCTGTTCGTTGCTGAAGCACCGATAATTCTGTACATTTGTGATTTGAAAGAAGGACGGCGTTTGTTATGAATCCGGTTTCGCAACGGTTGTTGGGACAGCAGCTGATCTGTCCGGAGTTCAATTCACCGCATGATGTGGTGGAGTGGATGGGGGCGATGCAGGCGCAGGAATACCGTATGATGCGCTGGGCGGTGGGGATGCGGACCCGGAAGCCTTCCGCTAAAGCGTTTGCAAAAGAATACAATGAAGGAAAGATCGTGAGGGGCCATCTGCTGCGGACCACCTGGCAGCTGGTTGCCGGCGAGGATTGGTGCTGGATGCTGGATCTGTGCCGGAAGAATGCCCTGCGGGGCCTGGCAGGCTGGATGAATTCGAACGGCGTCAGCATTCCGCTGGCCGAGCAGGATACCGTCCAACAGATCTTCTGCGATTGCCTCTCCCATCGCCGCATCGCCCAGAAAGCCGATTTCGCCGCCGCCCTCGCCGAAAAGGGGATCACGATGGATGACCACCGGCTGTCCTATCACATCCGCCTGGCGGAATACGCCGGACTCCTCTGCAGCGGCGACATCTTCCCTATGAAGCACAGCTACGCCCTGGTGAAAGACAAGCTGCCCGGAGCAAGGCTCCTTCCAAAGGATGAAGCCCTGGCGCTCCTGGCCCGCAAATACTTCCGCAGCCACGGACCCGCCACTCTGGACGACTTTGTCTGGTGGAGCGGGCTGGGCGTCGGCGATTGCCGGAAAGGAATGGACGGCATCCAAGCCGAACTCGCGCAGGAAAGATGGAAAGGCCTCACCTTCTTCTACCATCAGGATAGCCGCACACGCGGATTCCGCAGCGGGACCGTTACGCTGCTCCCCTCTTATGACGAATACCTCATCGGCTACAAGAGCCGCCACGTTGCCCTCCACCCCGACCATTCCCACCGCGCCCACAACAAGCGGGGCATCTTCTGGCCCGTCGTCCTGCTGGACGGCGAAGTCATCGGCAACTGGTCTGCCGCCGACGGCCGGATCTCCGTGGATATCTTCCATCGGGAGACCACCCCGGACGAAGAAACCCTGCAGAAGCAGATCGCCCGCTATGACAAGTTCTGTCTTCGCTGATTACGCAAGATTTCTTATCTTTGTCTCATTATGAGACGTTTGTTTTCCTTCTTGCTTTGTCTGGGCTTCGTCTGGGGGGGCGATGGCGCAGAATCCGACGGTGGTCGATCTTTCCGTAACCCGGCATGGACCGGAGAAAGGATCGCTGGTCATTATCGGCGGCGGAAGGGTGACCGACGAAATCTGGGACCGTTTTCTTGACCTGGCCGGCGGAGCGGATGCCCGGATCGTCGTCATCACCAATGCGTCGGGGCCGGGCGAGACGGGCCATCAAGGGACCCTCAACTATTTGTCCGGCCGCCTCGGAGAGGACCGGGTGACGCAGATGCATCTGACGACGATCGACGAAGCGAACGACGACCGGAATCTGGAAGTGCTGCGCCAGGCCACCGGCGTCTATTTCACCGGAGGACGGCAATGGCGCATCGCCGAGGTGTACCTCAACACCAAGGTTCACAGAGAGTTGTTTGCCCTGCTGAACCGGGGCGGCGTCATCGGCGGATCCTCGGCCGGAGCCAGTATCCAGGGTTCGCTGTTGTGGCGGGGCGATACCCGGGGCGCACAGCATCTGATCGGCGACCATACGCAGGGGCTGGGCTTCCTGAAACTCTCGGCCATCGACCAGCACATCCTCACCCGCAACCGGCAGCACGACCTGGACGCCTTCATCAAGGCCGCGCCGGAATTCATCGGCATCGGCATCGACGAATCGACGGCCATTATCGTAACCGGCGACATCTTTGAGGTGGTCGGAAAATCGTATGTAGCTGTCCATCAGGCGGGAAGAGACCGTTTCTTCTTCCTCCGCGCCGGACAGCGCTACGACCTGAAAGAGCACAAGATGGTGCGCTGACGAGGCCTCCCTATTTCAGTTTTGCCAGAAACTTTCCGGTATTGACCCGGAAACGGGTGTGCGTGCCTTCTCCGATGAGCGTATCGCCCTGGCGAGCCTCCAACCGGAAAACGAATTTACGGCCTTCCGTGCGTTCCAGGACAGCGGTCGCCGAGACTTCGGCACCGACAGGCGAAGGAGCCAGGTGCCGCAGGGACAGTTCACCGCCGACGGTCGTCTCGCCATCATCCAGGATGGGCGAGACGGCCTTGTAGGCGGCGTTTTCCATCAGCGCGGCAAGCCGCGGCGTCGCAAGGACCGGGAGACTTCCGGAACCCATCGCCTTCGCGGTATCGCTTTCCGTGACAACCAGCGTGCTTGTGTGCGACAATCCCGATTCGAAAGCCTCATTCACGAGTTCCTCGGGAATCCAGGATTTATACATTCCTTCGGGCTGCTCCTGCTCCAGCTGATCCATCATCGGAACAGCGGCATCGTCCAGTTTGTGATAGAGTTCGGGATGGCAAGTCTCCAGCGACGAATTGTAGATGTCGGGCTCCTGCTCTTCCTCTCGAAGGAAGCGCACAAGAATAGCAGCCTCCTCGTCGGAGAGGAGGACCGTACCCTCACGGAAACGTCCGGAATAATACTCTTCGACCCGAAGGGTATAGGGCTTTCCTTGCATAGAAAACTAACCCAGGTCCTTGACCAGCTTGTGGATCATACGCATCTGCTCGGGAATACGGATCCGCTGCGGGCATTTCGGGAGACAGGCATTGCACATCACGCAGGCCGAAGCGTCGGAATCCTTGGCCAGCTTCGCGTAACGCTTGAGGAACTCCTTTTTCTTCTCCTTGTACTGCTTGTCCTTCTTGTTCGAAGGATCGGGCAGCATCAGCGCGTCGCTCATACCGTTGTAAACCGCAAAGACGCCGGGAATATCGACGCCGCGCGGGCAAGGCATACAATAGCGGCAGGCCGTGCACGGGATGTGCGGATTGCCGTTGTAGAGCCGGGCCATTTCGAGCATATAGTCGTTGTCTTCGGCCGTCATCGGCTTGAAGTGGCTGAAGGTATAGACGTTCTCCATCAGCTGCTGCATGTTGCTCATGCCGCTGAGGGTGCACATCACTGCCTTGGGCGTGGAAGCGAAAGTCAGGGCGGCGGCGGCCGGCGAGTACTGCGGGAAACGCTCCTGGATGCGGCTCCTGAGGCCGTCGGACACATTGGCCAGGGCGCCGCCGCGGATAGGCTCCATGATGACGACGGGGATATTCTTCTCCTCGAGCATCTTGTAAAGCGTCTCGGAGTCGCAGGGCTCGCTGCTGTCTTCAAGCGGCATGTTCTTCCAGTCCACATAGTTGAGCTGGATCTGGACGAATTCCCATTGGTACGGGAGGGCGATCAGCTGACGGAGCGCCTCGTTCGAACCATGGAACGAGAAACCCAGGTGACGGATCACGCCTTTCTTTTTCTGCTCGAGCAGCCAGTCCAGCAGGCCGTTGTCCTTGAATCGGCGGTTGAAGTCGGCCATATCGGAGATCGAATGCAGCAGGAAGTAGTCGAAATAGGTGGTCCTGAGGTTCTTCAGCGAATTGGCAAACATCGTCTTGCAAGCGTCCAGATCGGCGTTGGAGAAGTTCGACATCTTGGTCGCAATCAGATAGTCCTTGCGATTGTGACGGCTGAGTGCTTCGCCCGTGGCGCGTTCGGAGTCGCCATAGGCCGGGGCGGTATCGAAATAGTTGATGCCATGCTCCAAAGCATAGTCGATCATCTGATTGATGACATCCTGGTCAAGCGGGGCGCGGCGGCCGGCACCGGGCTTGCGCGGGAAGCGCATGCAGCCCATGCCGAGCAGGCTGACACTCTCGCCGCCCAGCGTCTGCCAGGTGCGATGAATGACCTGGTCACCCTTGGCGGGTTCGATGAATTTCCAGTTTTGGGGAAGGACCCCGGCGGCGCGCAGCGGCGCGGCAGCCAGGGAAGATCCTGCGGCCAGACCCGCTCCCGCGAGCATCATGGCGCGGATTGCCTCGCGGCGCGTCATCGTATTCTTATTCTCTTTCATAAGTTATTTATCTCTAAGGACTACAAATTTACAAAATTTCAAAACGATAGATGGTGTTCTGCACATAATTCTCGCCCGGCCCGAGCACCGCGTCGGGGAAATTGGGGTGGTTCGGGGCATCGGGGAAGTTCTGTGTCTCGAGCACGACACCGCAGTCGGGCCGGCCGCTGTAGAGCTGCAGGCCGGGCTGGTCGGTATAGACGCGCAGCAGGATGCCCGTGCCGGGCTCGTAGAGCTCGAGCGCCGGTTCGCCCGGGGCGCCGCGCAGGACGAAATTGTGGTCGAACTCCGGCGTGACGGGCTTCCCCTCACGGAAATCGAACGCCGTGCTGTCGACCGGCGCAATCTCGCCCGTCGGAATCAGTTCCTCATTGACAGGCGTGTACCAGTCGGCGTTGATCTTGAGGATATGGGTCGTCGTCAACCCTTCCCCGTCACCGTGGAGATTGAACCAGGCGTGGAGCGTGGGATTGAGGATCGTGGGCGCGTCGGTCACGGCTGCGTATTGCAGCACCAACTCATTCTTGTCGGTCAGGGTGCAGATCACCGATATGTCGAGATTGCCGGGATAGCCTTCCTCTCCGTCGGGCGAAAGATACGTCATCAGCAGCGAGCAATCCGAGAGCGGCTGGAGAATCCACTCGCGCTGGCCAAAGCCCGTCTTGCCCCCGTGCAGATGGTTGTTCCCTTCATTTTGCGAGAGCTGGTAGGTGAAACCGCCCAGTTCGAAACGGCCGCCGGCGATCCGGTTGCCGTAACGGCCCACGATGCACTGACGATAATCTTTGTCCACGGCACAGGCATCCGCATCGGCGCAGCCCCACACCACGTTTTTCATCGAACCGTCGCGCGCGGGCACTTCCAGCCGCAGCAGCCGGCCGCCCGTCGTGCAGAAAGTGGCCTTCATCCCGTTTTGATTCTGGATGGTGAAGATCCGCTCATCGGTTTTGCCGCCACGGCATGCGGAGAGCAGCGCCAGGGCGGCCGCAGCGACGCAAATTATTTTGATTATCCTCATAGTTTTTCGTATTTTTGATAGATAAATTCAAAGATATGAAAAAATCGGCATACCTGCTCCTCTCGCTCCTGCTGGTTTCCGCCTTTTCCGCCACGGCACAGTCCTGGCAGCCCGCCGGCGACCACATCCGCACCCCCTGGGCCGACCAGGTCGACCCGTCCGCACCCCTGCCGGAATATCCCCGGCCCCTGATGCAACGCACCGACTGGATGAACCTCAACGGCCTGTGGGACTACGCCGTCCGCAAAGCCGGCGAACCTTTCGGGAAGGCCGACGGAAGGATCCTTGTCCCCTACTGCATCGAATCGAGCCTTTCGGGCGTCGGCCGGACCGTTGCCGTCGATGAATATCTGTGGTACCACCGGACCTTCTCCCTGCCCAAATCCTGGAAGGGGAACCGGGTCCTGCTGCATTTCGGCGCAGTGGACTGGAAGGCGGATATCTGGGTCAACGACGTGAAAGCTGGCAGCCACACCGGCGGCTACACCCCTTTCAGCATCGACATCACCGATGCCCTGAAGTCCGGTGAGAACAGCCTGACCGTCCGGGTGTGGGACGGCACCGACACGGGCTTCCAGCCCCGCGGCAAACAGGTCCGCAAGCCCAGCGGGATCTGGTATACTTCCGTCACCGGCATCTGGCAAACCGTCTGGCTGGAGCCGGTACCCGAACAGCACATCAGGAACCTCCGCACCACGCCTGACCTTGATGCCGGATGCATCCGCGTCCTGGCCGAAGGAGTGGACCGCGGCGTCGTGGAAGTCTCTTTGTCCGCTGATGGCCGACGGGTCGCTTCGGCGCGTGCACTGGCCGGAAGTGAAGTCGAGATACCCGTACCGGGCGCCCGGTTGTGGACGCCGGACGACCCGTACCTCTACGACTTGGAAGTCAGCCTGATCCGCGACGGAAAGACCCTGGACCGCGTGAAGAGTTACTGCGCCATGCGCAAAGTCGGCGTAACCCCCGACAAGGACGGCATCCTGCGTCTGACCCTCAACGACAAGCCTATCTTCATGTACGGCCCGCTCGACCAGGGCTGGTGGCCCGACGGTCTCTACACCGCCCCCACCGACGAGGCGCTTGCCTTCGACGTGCAGAAGACGAAAGACTGGGGCTTCAACCTGATCCGCAAGCACGTGAAAGTGGAGCCCGCCCGCTGGTACTACCACTGCGACCGGCTCGGCATCCTCGTGTGGCAGGACATGCCCAGCGGCGACCTTCACGGAAGTTGGCAGAACACCCGCTGGTACCAGGGCTCGGAATTCGTCCGAAGCGCCGACTCAGAAGCCTGCTACCGCAAGGAATGGCAGGAGATCATGGACTATCTCTACTCCCAGCCCTGCATCGTGGCGTGGGTTCCCTTCAATGAAGGCTGGGGCCAGTTCAAGACGCTCGAGATCACGGCCTGGACCAAGCAGCACGACCCGTCCCGTCTGGTCAACTCCGCCAGCGGCGGCAATCATTTCCTCGGAGCCGGCGACATCCTTGACCTGCATAACTACCCGCAGCCCGATATGTATCTTTACGATGCGAACCGCGTGAACGTGCTGGGCGAATACGGCGGCATCGGCCTGCCCGTGGAAGGACATCTCTGGACGCCCGACCGCAACTGGGGATACGTCAAGTTCGCCAGCCCGAAAGAAGTGACCGACGAATATGTGAAATATGCCCGGCAGCTGAAGGAGATGGTCGCCCGCGGCTTCTCGGCCGCCATCTACACCCAGACCACAGACGTGGAGATCGAGGTCAACGGCCTGATGACCTACGACCGCCGCGTGGACAAGGTGGAAATCCCCCGCATCCGCGAGATCAACCAACAAGTAATCAATACCTTGAAATAATGAAACGCACCCTCATCTTCCTGCTTGCGGCCGCCTTCCTCCTGCCGGCTTGCAACCAGGGTTTCCGTACCGAGACGCTTTTCCTCGAGGAAGATATCCCCTTCCGGGAAGGCAGCCAGAACTCCCTCGACATCAAGCTCAATATCGATTTCCCCGTTGCCGGATACGACAGGGAGGTCCTCCAGGCCATGTGCCGCAACATCCGTTCCCACACCCTCGGCGAGAATTATACCGAATTCAAAGGGTCGCTCAAGGAACTGGCTGCCGATTACCGGAACACCCTGGTCAACGACTATATGCTCACCAACCAGTCCATGCTCGAAGAGATGGAAATGCAGGAAGACGAGGCGCCCTTCCTGAACTGGGGCTGCGATATCCAGGGCTCCTTCGGTGAAAAATGGGAAGACTGGCTTATGTATCAGGTGGAAGAATACTCCTACTATGGCGGCGCCCATGGCCTGAACGCCACCGTTCCCTTGGTCTTCGACACGAAGACCGGAGAGCCCGTCACCTGGGACCGGATCGCCCGCAACGTATCGGACGAGAAAATCATGCGCCTGATCGACAAGCACAAATACGACGCTATGGAAGATATGATCCGGGAAGACATGATCGACCGCGACAACATCTTCTTCGTCGACCGGATCGAGCCGAGCGACAGCTTCACCGTCGGCGAGAACGGCATCACCTTCTACTACCAGCCCTACGACGTAGCGCCTTATGTCTTCGGTGTGATTGAAATCACGGTTCCCTGGGAAGAACTCCGCTGAGAATTGTATATTTTTGTAAGATTAGCGACTGATCGTTGTTATGGAAAAGAAAACCCTGACCATCCCTTACGAGGAATACGCCTCCATCGAGGAACTCGGTGAAGCGGACCGCACGCTGCTCGAGGCTGCGGTGGATGCGATGAAAGGGTCGTACGCCCCCTACTCGCATTTCAACGTGGGGGCGGCCGTGCGCCTGGCCGACGGCACGGTCGTCAAAGGTGCCAATCAGGAAAATGCCGCTTACCCGTCCGGACTCTGCGCCGAACGGACGGCGATGTTCGCCGCCAGCGCCCAGAACCCCGGCGTCCCGTTCGAAGCGATTGCCGTGGTCTGTGCGCGGAACGGCTCGCTGATGCTCAACCCCGGATCGCCCTGCGGCGCGTGCCGGCAGGTGATGGCCCAGTACGAGCGCCTGGCCATGAAACCGCTGCGCATCATCCTGGGCAGCGGCGGACCCATCCTCGCCTTTACGGGCGTTGAATCCCTTATGCCATTGATATTTAACGATTTATAAAATGAAGAATCCCCTCGCGTACGGGCACGAAAAAAGGGTAAGCTTGATATATCGCACCGCTACAACCACCTACCCTTGCTGCCTTCCGACCCTGGGGGAGTTCAGTGGGAGCTGGTCGTATACGACTTACCCCGGCACAAAGGTAAGGATTTTTTTGAATAAATGAACAAGAAACCAAAGATCTGCATCGGACTCTCCGGCGGCGTGGACTCCAGCGTGGCGGCGCTCCTGCTCAAGGAGCGGGGCTGCGACGTGTTCGCGCTCTTCATGCAGAATTGGCACGACACCACCGGAACCCTGCACGGAGAATGCGAGTGGGAGGAAGACCGGGCCGTGGCCGAGATGGTTGCGCGCAAGGTCGGCATCCCCTTCCACTTTGTCGACCTCAGCGAGGTGTACCGGCAGCGGGTCGTGGACTATATGTTCAGCGAATATGAAAAGGGCCGGACGCCCAACCCCGACGTGCTGTGCAACCGCGAGATCAAGTTCGACGCCTTCTGGGAAGCCGCCCGGACGCTGGGTGCGGATTTCGTGGCCACGGGGCATTACTGCCGCAAGGACAGTTTCACAGCCCCGGACGGCAGCACGATCTACCGGATCCTTGCGGGAAGCGACCCGAACAAGGACCAGAGCTATTTCCTCTGCCAGCTCTCGCAGGAACAGCTCTCGCACGCCCTCTTCCCCATCGGTGACCTGACCAAGCCCGAAGTGCGGCGCATCGCCCGGGAGGCGGACCTGCCCAGCGCTGAAAAGAAAGACAGCCAGGGCATCTGCTTCGTCGGGAAAGTGGACCTTCCGGTCTTCCTGCAGCAGAAGATCAAGCCTTGCGAAGGGGATATCGTCGAGATTCCCCGCAGCTTCTACGAAGGCCGTCCCGCACCGCAAACCCTGGAAGAAATGGCCGAGCCCATCCGCTACCGCCGTGAAGACGGCAAAGTGATCGGACGGCACATCGGCGCACAATACTATACGATCGGACAGCGGAAAGGGCTGGGCATCGGTGGTCACGCCGAGTCCTGTTTCCTGATCGCCAACGATATGGACAACAACCTGATATTCGTGGGGGAAGGACAGGACCACCCCGGCCTCTACCGCAAGGCACTGTACATCCGCCCCGAAGAGATCCACTGGATCCGCCCCGACCTGGCGCTCCCCATGTCCGGGGAGCTGCACTGCCAGGTCCGGATCCGTTACCGCCAGCCCTTGCAGGAAGCGACGCTTATCCATCGCCCCGACGGGCTGTATATCCTTTTCAACGAGCCGCAGCGCGGCATCACACCCGGTCAGTTCGCCGTCTGGTACGCGGCTGACGGGGAGATGCTGGGCAGCGGCGTCATCGACCGATAACACATCCATTGCCATGAAAACCCTCTGTAAACTGATTCCTGTCCTGCTCACGATGCTGGCTCTTGTGGCCTGCAACCCCATCCAACCCGGCAATCTGGGAGATACTCCGAAGAGCGACGCCGCCAACATGACGCGTTTCTCGTTCCCGGCCGGCAGCAACAGCGGTTTTGATTCCACCCCCGCAACAACCTTTGCCAACGGATTCCATTTCATCACGGTTCCGGAAAGTGCCGACCTGACGAAGCTGGTGCCCGAAATCATCGCCTCCGAGGGAGCGTCCGTCTATCTCGACGGAGCCCCGTATGTTCCCGGAACGCCCCATGATTTCTCCGGCAACACGCAAAGCGTGAAAGTGGTGTCGGAAGACGGTTCGCGGACGAACAATTACCGCATCTGCGTGAAGAAGGGCAACCGCAACATCGATGACAAGGTCTATGCTTTTATGAGGGACTTCGCGGTACCCGGCGTCTCCGTCTCCATCATGAAGGGGACGGAAGTGGTGTATTCCTCCGGTTATGGCTTTGCCGTGGTTGAAACCGACACCCGCTGCACGCCCGACCATCTCTTCCGCATGGCCAGTATCTCGAAACAGTTCTGTACGATGTGCATCATGACGCTCAAGGAACAGGGCCGCCTCCAGCTCGATGACCAGGTCTTCGGCGAAAAGGGCATCCTCAAGGGCCTCTACCACAACATCACGCCATACCACGAAGCCATTACGGTCCGGCATCTGCTCAGCCACAGCAGCGGCATCTGCAAAGGCCTGAGCGACCCGGCCTTCACCAATTCCTACCGCTTCTACGAAGGCAGCAGCCAGCCGGTTCCTACCGACACGCTGATCCAGCGCACCCTCAATGCCCGCCAGAATCCTTCTGACGACGGCACCATGGTCTGGAGCCCGGGCATGGGCTACAACTACAGCAACGTGGGCTTCTGCATCCTCCACCGCATCGTGGAGGTAGTCAGCGGCAAAGACTATGAATCGTTCCTCAAGGAGGACGTTATGGAGCAAATGGGCATCACCGACACCCATATCGGCGGCTATCGCAACGAACGCCGGGAGAACGAATGTGTGTTCTATTCCCAGGGCGATGCCGACGGCTATGCGAATCCGCTCCGCGAACTGGCCGGTGCGGCGGGCATCATCACTTCTACCAACCAGATGATGAAAATCCTCACCTATATGGATGGGGACGACTCGATTCCCGACATTTTCAGCTACGAGACACTGATGGAAATGTACGAGCCCTACCGATACTCCGGGACCGGCACCTATGGCGAAAACTACAATCGTTATGGTCTTGGCTGGCGTTTGAACCATCCGAGACTCTTTCAGGGCGCGCACTACCACGGCGGCAACATCGCCGGAACGGCTACGATCTGGGCAGCCAACACGTACAGTAACATGAGCGGCGCCTTCGTGTGCAACTCCCGCGCCTACAACAGCAACAGCAACGGCGACATCGACGACAACATGTACGTCCTGCTCAACGACTTCATGCGTTATTTCGAGTGATGCAGCCACGCCTGGCCATCGTCGGTGGCGGACCGGCGGGAATGATGGCAGCCATCCGGGCCGCCGTGACGCTCGGCGACGGGTCGCGCGTGGTGCTGTTCGACAAGAACGAACGGCTCGGCCGGAAGATCTATCTCACCGGCAAGGGGCGCTGCAACCTGACCAATACGCGTCCCTGGGAAGAATTTGCACCGCACATCCATCCCAACCAGCGTTTCCTCCAGCAGGCTTTCCGGGCCTTTTCCAATGAAGATGTGATCCGCTTCTTCGAGGAGCTCGGCGTGCCGACCGTCACGTTGCAGGGGCAGCGGGTCTACCCCGCCTCGCTGATAGCAGGCGACGTGGCTCGCGCGCTCGAGCAGCGCGTACAGGCGTTGGACATCGAGGTACGCTACACCACGACCGTGGGCAGTCTCGCCGAGCTCGATGACTATGCCGCCGTCATCATCGCCACCGGCGGCAAATCCTATCCCGTAACCGGCTCCACCGGCGACGGCTACCGCTTCGCGCAAGAGGCCGGTCACACCGTTACGGCTGTCTTCCCGAGCGAAACCGCACTGCTGCCGCGCGGCTATGACCCCGGCCTGCCCGGTCTGGAGATGAAGAACGTAGGCCTGCAATTGTACATCGACCGCGCCCTGGTCGAAAGCGAACAGGGCGATTTCAACTTCACGGACGACGGCCTCGAGAGCGGCATCGCCTATCACCTGAGCCGCCGCGCCGTCTGGGCCCTCTGCAACGGCCAGAAAGTCGACATCATCCTGGACCTCAAACCGTCGCTGACCCTTGAAAAACTGGAAGCCCGCATCGCCCGCGAATCGGCATCGGCGCCCCGTCCATCCCGGCTTGGCCCGGATTCTCTCCGCAGTTTCCTGCCCAAACCCCTGGTCGCCCCCTTCCGCCGCGCCAACCCCGACCTTTCTTTCGACAATCTTGCGAAGCGCCTCAAATCCTGGTCCTTCCCCATCGTCGACTACAAAGGTTTCGAGCGCGCCGTGGTGACGGCCGGCGGCGTCAGCCTCAAGGAAGTCGTCCCCAAGACCATGGCTTCGCGCCTCCGCCCCGGCCTTTTCTTCTGCGGCGAAGTCCTCGACCTCGACGGCGACACCGGCGGCTACAACCTCCAGATCGCCTTCTCCACCGGTTCCCTGGCCGGCACCAGCGCCGCGAATTATTTGCTATCTTTGCAAGGATGAAACGGTTCCTGACAGTGCTGGGGATGCTGCTGCTGGCCACCGCGATGGTGTGGGGACAGAAGCTGACGCGTACAGAGTACATCGAAAAGTACGCGGAAACGGCCGTGCGCGAAATGAAGGCCACGGGCATTCCGGCCAGCATCACGCTGGCCCAGGGCTGCCTGGAATCGGGCAACGGCAACAGCACGCTGGCCACCAAAGCCAACAACCACTTCGGCATCAAGTGCCACAAGAACTGGAAAGGCAAGACCATCCGCCACGACGACGACGAGAAGAACGAGTGCTTCCGTTCTTACCGGAGTGCCGACGAATCGTTCCGCGACCACAGCGATTTCCTGCGCTACAGCGACCGCTACGCAGCGCTGTTCAACCTCGAGCTGACCGATTACAAGGGCTGGGCCTATGGACTCCAGAAAGCCGGTTACGCCACGGCCAAAACCTATGCCGAGAGCCTGATCCGCATCATCGAGGAGAATGAACTCTACCGCTATGACAAGCTGGACCGTAAGGCACGCGAGGAATTGCCGCCCACACCGATGGAAGCCGAGTTCAGCACGGCATTCAAGCCTTATCCGGGCCATAAGCTCTACACCGCCTCCCTTGGACGGGAGATCCGCACCACTAACGGCGTTGCGTGGATCATCGCCCAGGACGGTGACACCTATGCCGGCCTGGCGAAGGAATTCAATCTCTTCCGCAGCGAGATCCTGCGCTTCAACGACCGCTCCCGCAACACGGCCCTGCAGCCGGGCGAGGTGGTCTATGTGGAAGCCAAGAAGCGCGAGAGTGCCAGGAACCTCGACAAGCACGTGGTGGAAGAAGGCGAGACGATGCGCGGCCTGGCCCAGCGCTACGCCGTCAAGATGAAGAAACTCTATCAGTACAACGCGATGCGCCCCGGTACCGAACCGGAACCCGGAACCATCCTCAACCTCCGCAAACCCCGATGAAAAAGAAATCCCGGGCCCTGGTCTGGGTCCTGCTCCTCTGCCTGGCCGGCGGCATCCTCGCCGCGCTGAATTTCTACGGCACCTTCTATCACGGAAATGTCAAGGATACCGGCAAGGTACAGGATGTACGCATCTACAGGAACTTCTCCTACGAACAGCTGGTCGATGCCGTGCTGCAGACCGGTGCCATCGACAACCGGACCACCTTCCTGCGTGCCGCCAAATTCCTGAAACTGAAAGACAATTTCCGCCCCGGTCTCTACCGCCTCAAACCCGGAACCGGCAACAAGGCGCTGGTGCGGATGCTGTCCAGGGGCTGGCAGCAACCCGTGCGGCTGGTCATCCCGGGATACTACCGCAGCCTCGACCGTTTTGCGGAATTCCTGGGCGAGCAGCTGGAAGCCGGGTCACAGGATTTCCTCGCTGTCTTCAACGATGCCGGCAAGGCTGAAAACTACGGTTTCCGGCCCGAAACCTTCATCGGCATGTTCATCCCCAATACCTATGAAGTGTGGTGGACGGTTACGCCCGATGAATTCCTGGAGCGGATGCACAAGGAATACGAGAACTTCTGGAAGGGCGACCGCGACGCCAAGGCCCTTGCCATCGGCCTGACGCGGCAGGAAGTCAGCACCCTGGCTTCCATCATCATCGAAGAGAGCAAATACGAGCCTGAACTGCCCCGCATCGCCGGCGTCTATATGAACCGGCTCCACCGGGACATGCCCCTGCAGGCCGACCCGACCGTGCTCTTCGCCGTCGGCGACCCGAGCATCAAGCGCGTTCTCAACCGCCACCTGGAAGTCGATTCGCCCTACAATACCTACAAATACGCCGGTCTGCCGCCCGGCCCGATCACCATGCCGCCCGTGGTGGCCATCGATGCCGTGCTGAACTACGAGCGCCACGATTATCTGTATTTCTGCGCCAAGGACACTTTCGACGGACAGCATGTCTTTGCCAAGACCCTGTCGGCGCACAATGAAAATGCCCGCCGTTACCAGCGGGCACTTGTCAGAATACCTCGGGCCAGTTCTTAATGACCTCCAAGGCTTTCTGGAAGGCGGGATCCTCTTCCCGGTTCATCACCTCCCAGTAACCGTCGTTCCCCAGGGCGCCGCGTGCCAGCAGGGCTTTGAGCCGTGTGGTCAGCAGGGCCTCGCAGGCCTCCAGTTCCCCTTCTTCCGGCTCCACGCCTTTCTCGCGACAATACGCAAGCAGGCCTTCCATGGCCTCCGTACCCATCTTGTCCCACTTCTTGAGGAAAGCCGCCATATCTTTCACTTCCAGCTCCTTGCGGTGCTTGTCGATGTAGTCGTAGGAATACTCGGAGAGCAGGCCGCCGCTGACGACACGGATCATGAACGGATTGATGCCCGTCGTGTCATAAGGAACGAACACGTCGGGAAGGATTCCGCCACCGCCATAGACCGTACGGCCGAGGCGGAGGGTCTTGTATTTCAGGGAATCGGGCAGCGCGATGCTGTCGAGGCTGAAAGACTCGCCGTGCGCATAGCGCTGCCGGGCCTGCTGGTAATAGGCGTCGCGGTGGCCTTTCTGATAAGGTGACTGAACGACGCGGCCCGAAGGCGTGTGGTAGCGGGCAACCGTCAGGCGCATCTCGGAGCCGTCCGGCAGTTTGTACTGGCGCTGCACCAGACCTTTGCCGAAGGTACGACGGCCGACGATCACGGCGCGGTCCCAATCCTGCAGGGCGCCGGCAAGGATCTCGCTGGCGCTGGCGCTGTTTTCGTCTACGATCAGTACCAGGGGACCTTCCTTGTAAAGACCCAGGCCGGTAGCGACATCTTCCTGCCCCACTTCGCTGCCTTCCGTCCGGACGATCGTCTGTCCCTTTTCCAGGAACATGTCGGCCAGGATCGTAGCGACGTGCATGAAGCCGCCGCCATTGCCGCGCAGGTCGATGATGATGCCGTCGGGACGGGTGGGCGCCGTACGGGCGAGCGCCTCAAGGAATTCTTCGGCCGAGCGCTGGGCGAAACGGCCCAGGCGGATATATACGATGCCCGGCTCGGGATTGTAAGCCGCGTCGATGCTCTCGACGGGAATCTTGTCGCGCCGGATCACAAAGTCCTGCAGCAGCTCGCCCCGGGAGACGGTCACCGTAACCGTCGTTCCCTTGGGGCCCCGCAACCGGTTCCGGATGTCGTTGGTCTTCATTCCGACACCGGCAATCGGCTCTCCGTCCACCGCCAGGATGCGGTCTCCGGCGTGGATACCGACCGCTTCAGCGGGCCCGCCGGCGATGACCGACTGGATGATGAGCGTATCGGTCAGCATCGTATATTCGATGCCCACGCCTTCGAAGGAACCTTCCAGCTGCTCGTTGGTCGCCTCCACTTCCGCACGGGGGATATAGGCGGAGTGCGGGTCGAGCTGGTCTATCAGGCCTTCGATCATCTTGTCGATCATCCGGTCCATGTCAAGCGTATCGACATAGTAGTTGTCGACATAATAGAGCACGCGGGCAAGCTTCTCGGCGTTGCGACGCATCGCCGAGAAACCCTGTGCGTGCAGGGACAGGCCGCAAAGGGCCAGTGTCAGAATCAGGAGCAAACGTTTCATACCTCGAATATCTTTCCTTCCTCGGCCAGATAGCTTTCCGGGAATACCTCGCGCGCCTGCTGCAGCAGCACGCCCAGGTCCGGGTAACGCGAAGAAAAGTGGCCGAGGACCAGTTTCTTCGCACCGGCAGCCGCCGCTACCGCGGCGGCCTCCCGTGCCGTGGAATGAAACATTTTATGTGCCAAATCCACGTGTTCGTCGGCAAAAGTCGCTTCGTGGTAGATCAGGTCGGTCCCCTGCAGCCACTGCGCTTCTTCAGGGAAGACGGCCGTGTCGCTGCAGTAGGCGGCCGACTGGCCGGTCTTGAGCCAGCAGATCCGGAAGCCGTAGCAGTCGATGCGGTGCTGCAGCGGGAAGGCGTAGACCTCGCAGTTGCGCAACGCGATGATCCGCTCGGGCTCCTTCATCGTCAAGGGGATGTGATGGATCTCGTACTTGACGCCCTCGCCGAAATGGGCGAGGAAGAAGTGGAGGATGGAGCCGAAGTCACGCGGCGCGTAAATATAGAGCGGAGCCGTACGGCCGTCGAGCGCCATGGTCGAGAGCATTCCGAAAATCCCGAAGACGTGGTCACCGTGCAGGTGCGAGATCAGGATGTTGTCGAGTCTTGCCTTCGATATCTTGTAGCGCTTGAGCTGCACCTGCGTATTCTCGCCGCAGTCGACCAAAAACAAGCGCCCATGCAAGTTGAATACGTGGGCGCTTTGGTGTTGGTCAACCATCGGTCGGGCAGACGCCGTTCCAAGGGTTGTCAGGGTGAAGTTCACTACTTCCCGGCTTTTTCTTCCGCTTCGAGACGGCTCTTCAGGTCGGCCAGGTCGGAGATGTCACCGAGGGTGGTCTTCTCGAGGTTGTCCTTCAGTTTGCGGACGGCCTTCTGGGTCGAGTTGGCCTCGGTCTCTTTCTCGCGGGCTTCTTTGCGAGCCTCGTCACGCTTGACTTCTTCGAAAGTACGGGTGTGCGAGAGCGTGATCTTCTTGCTGCCCTTGTTGAACTCGGTCACCCTGAAGGGGAGTTTCTCACCTTCCTTGGCGGTGGTACCGTCTTCCTTCACCAGGTTGCGGTTCGAGCAGAAGCCCGTCACGCCTTCGGCGAGGGTCACGGTCGCACCCTTGTCGACGATCGCGGTGATCGTACCTTCGTGGACGGAACCTACGCTGTAGGTGTTCTCGTATTCGTTCCAGGGATTCTCCTCGAGCTGCTTGTGGCCAAGGCTCAGACGGCGGTTCTCCTGGTCGACTTCGAGGACCACGACCTCGAGCGGCTCACCGATGGAGGTGAACTCGGACGGGTGCTTGATCTTCTTGGTCCAGCTCAGGTCGCTGATGTGGACAAGACCGTCGACACCTTCCTCAAGCTCCACGAAGACACCGAAGTTGGTGAAATTGCGGACCGTAGCGGTATGTTTCGAGTTGATGGGATATTTTTCGTTGATGGAAGCCCACGGATCCGGTTTGAGCTGCTTGATACCGAGGCTCATCTTGCGCTCCTCGCGGTCGAGGGTGAGGATGACGGCCTCCACCTCCTGGCCCACTTTGAGGAAATCCTGTGCGCTGCGCAGGTGCAGGCTCCAGCTCATTTCGGAGACGTGGATCAGACCTTCGACACCCGGCTGCACTTCGACGAAGGCACCGTAGTCGGCGATGACCACGACCTTGCCTTTCACCTTGTCGCCCACCTTGAGGTTCGGGTCGAGAGCGTCCCACGGATGCGGGCTCAGCTGCTTCAGACCGAGGGCGATGCGCTTCTTCGTATCGTCGAAGTCGAGGATCACGACATTGATCTTCTGGTCGAGCTTGACCACCTCTTCCGGATGGCTGATGCGGCCCCAGCTCAGGTCGGTGATGTGGATCAGACCGTCCACGCCGCCCAGGTCGACGAATACACCGTAGGAGGTGATGTTCTTGACCGTTCCTTCCAGGACCTGGCCCTTCTCGAGCTTGCCGATGATGTCGGCCTTCTGGGCCTCGATCTCAGCCTCGATGAGCGCCTTGTGGGAAACGACCACGTTGCGGAATTCCTGGTTGATCTTGACGATCTTGAATTCCATGGTCTTGTTGACGTACACATCGTAGTCGCGGATGGGCTTGACATCGATCTGGCTGCCCGGCAGGAAGGCCTCGATGCCGAACACGTCGACGATCATGCCACCCTTCGTACGGCACTTGATGTAACCCTTGACGATTTCGTCTTTCTCGAAGGCCTCGTTGACACGGTCCCAGGACTTGACGGCGCGGGCGCGCTTGTGGGAGAGGATGAGCTGGCCTTTCTTGTCTTCCGCGTTCTCCACATACACTTCCACGGTGTCGCCGACGGCGAGATCCGGGTTGTAGCGGAATTCATTGATGCTGATGACACCTTCGCTCTTGTAACCGATGTTCACGATCACTTCGCGTTTGTTGATGGAGGTCACGGTGCCTTCTACGACCTCATTTTCGTTGATGCGGCTCAGACTCTTGCTGTAGCTTTCTTCGTTCGCAGCTTTCTCCTGGGCGTCAAAGCCGTCGTTTTCGAACGCATCCCAGTCGAACTTGTCGTTGTCGACCGAGGCGTTGCTCTTTTTGCTGGCAGGTTTTACGATCACCTGCTCTTCGATCTCTTCTGCATTCTCGACTGCAGGGTTGATGATCTCTTCAGACATGATTAATTAATAAGTTGTTAAACAATAAGTAGTTAGACAATATTTATAATCCCGTGTCCACTGGCGGGGTTGCAAATGTACGATAATTTTCGGAAAAACAGCAAAAAATCAGAAAAACAATCACTTGAGCTGTCCGCGGGCAGTCAGGATGCGTTTCTTCAGGGCAAGGATGCGGTCGACCCGGTCATTCAGCTGGTCCATCGGAATAAGGCCGGTTTCGACAGCAGAAACGACCGCTTCAAAGGCACTCGGAAGGTCGGCAGGATCGAGGATGATGTCGCAGCCTGCCTCGATGGCCACGATGGCCGCTTCTGCCGGGGAATACTGCTGGGTGATGGCCCCCATCGCCATACTGTCGGTGATGATCAGGCCCTTGAAGCCCAGTTCTCCGCGAAGCTTGTCCTGCAGGATCAGCGGGGAGAGGGTGGCGGGAATGCTCTCCCCGGTCACGGAAGGCAGGCAGATATGCGCCGTCATGATAAGCTGGGCGCCGGATTCGATTCCCTTGCGGAAGGGAATCATCTCGCAGCCCAGGAGTTCATCCCAGGTCTTGAGCGATTCGGCATAGCCGTAATGGGTGTCGGCTTTCGTGTCGCCATGACCCGGAAAATGCTTCAGACAGCCCTCTACATTGTTGTGCTGCAGTCCGGCCAGGAACTGGCTGGCGAAATCGGCCACCAGCTGCGGCGAGGATCCGAAAGCGCGGTTGCCGATGACCACATTCTCCGGATTGGTGTTCACGTCGCTTACCGGTGCCAGATCCACGTCGAAGCCGTAGATGGACAGGTAGCAGCCGATGTCGTCACCTGCCGTGTAGGCTTTCTTCGGGTCACCGGTGGCGCCGACAGCTTCCATGCTGCTGTATTTGACCACACTGAAATTGCTGTTGTTGGCGATGCGCGCCACCCGTCCGCCCTCCTCGTCGATGCAGAGCAAGGGATAATTTCCCAGGCTGTGCAAAAAGCTGGTGAAAGCACAGATCTGGCTCGGGTTCTTGATGTTGGCCGCGAACAGGGTGATGCCTCCGACGGGATAGCGGCTGAAGCCGTCGGCCAGAACCGACGATGCTACCGAATGCGTATAGTCAGAAGTCAAGTCCAGCGCCTCGGGACGCACGTTGAAAAGTTGTCCGACCTTCTCGCGCAAGGTCATCTCGTCGAGCGACTTGAGCGAATAAACGGGCTTCTCGGGAACCGGTGCGGGGCCTGGTTCGGGCTCCGGATCCTCGTGGCAGGCACTGACAAGGGCTAAAAGAATGAAGAGGAGGCAGGTCAGGCCTCCTCTTCTCCATTTCCAATCGGTCATTCTTTCTTATCGGATTTGTCGGAAGCTTTGCCTTCCGCATCTTTTTCCTTGCGGGGTTTGGCATTCTTCACGTAGGTATCCAGCCAGTAGCCCGTTTCATAGAGCATATCGAGCGTCGTCTCGATGCCCTGGTAGCTGTGGCTCTCGTAAGGCAGCTGCACGTATCTGGCCGTGGCTCCGAAATAGACAAGAGCCTGGTAGAGACGCTCCGACTGCACCGGGAAGGTACCCGTATTGTTGTCGATCTGGCCGTGGATGAGCATCAGCGCATCCTTGACCTTGTCGGCATAATTGAACGGTGACATCTCGTCGTAGACATTCTTCGCCTTCCAGTAATTGCGACGCTCGCTCTGGAAGCCGAAGGGGGTAAGGCTGCGGTTGTAGGCGCCGCTGCGGGCGACACCGGCCCGGAACAGGCGGGTGTGGGCCAGCAGGTTGGCCGTCATGAATCCGCCATAGGAATGGCCGCCCACGCCGATGCGGTCGCGGTCGCCGATACCCAGGCTGTCGCAGACGAAGTCGACGGCCGCCTCTGCGCTCATTACCAGCTGCTCGAGGAAACGGTCGTTGGGCTCGGCCGACTTGTCGGCGGCGATGATCGCCATCGTGAACTCGTCGAGTACGGCGTATCCCTGGGTCGCCCAGATCATCGCAGAACCGTAGGAAGGCTTGGTATATTTGTGTTTTTCGGCACGAGCCTTCTCGCTTTCAGCCGGGCACTTGTACTCATAGGGATAGGTCCACATGAAGACCGGCAGCCGGCCGTCGCGTTCCTTGTCGTAACCGGCCGGCAGATAGAGATGGGCGAAGCACTTGAGGCCGTCCTTGCGGGTATAGGTCACATACTGGTCGGTCACCATCTTGGAGAAATCGGCCACAGGGTCTTCGATGTGCGTGAGCTGACGGGCCGTATGGCGGCGAAGGTCGAACTCATAGTAATCGGGCACCACGCCGAAAGCTTCGCGGCGGCCGAGCAGCTTCATCTTCTTCGGCGTGAAATCCGTGACCGCCGTCAGGGTCTCGCGGCAGTCGCCCGAAGAAGTCCAGAGGTTTTCCGTCTTGTTGCCCTTGAGGGTGAGACGGTCGAGGAAGGAGTGACGGAAGCCCTCCGCATCGCGGCGGTCGTTGCCTTCGAGGAGGATCTGGCTGTGTTTTGCGTCTGTCCAGAGGACGGAACGGCCATAGGCGTTGCGGACCGTATAAGGGCGTCCGTAGGCCGGGAAATTGCCCAGCGTATCCACCTCCGTGCTCTGGGTGAAAAGCACCTGTCCCTTGGTGAGGGTATCGCAAGGGACGAACGTGACCATCCTCCTGAACTTCTGTTTCGAGGAACTCTCTTCATACAGCGCCAGCGCATTGTCGCCCCAGGTGATACGGCCCAGCCGGTATTCGGGCGCGAGCACCAGCTGCTTGTCGTTTTCGAAATCGAAAGGTGCCGTGCACTGGAACACCTTGTCGGTAAAGGTCTTTTCAGGACGTTCCTTCTCTTTCACCGTATCCTTTGCGGCAGGATCGTCGTCGGGACGGGGACCCATCGGGCCGAACGCTCCAGCGCCGCTCTCCGATTCACTCCAGTACAGGGTGGCCGGGAGGTCGGGACGCCAGGAGAAACCGGCCGGACGCGGCTTCTTCGGTTCAGCAGGTTTCTTATCCTTCGCAGGTTCTTCTTTAGGCTCCTTGACCGTACCGTCGCGGAGCATCCGGACGACACTTCCGTCCGCAAGGTCCATGATGAACTGCTTGCTCGGGAAAGAGCGGTGACTCTCGACATACGAATAAGGATGATGTTCCGTCACGGTGATGGCATACTTGCCGTCGGGGGAAAGGTCAAGCGAACGATAGACGGCCGGACCGCCCACCTTGCGGACGCCTTCGGGACTCCAGACCATCAGCTGGCTCGTGCAGCAGTAGTCGAAAAGTTCTTCATCGGCAGGACCGGTCAGCAGATCCTGATACGTGCGGATCGACTTCTTCTCTCCCAGCACTTCCTGGACGATGGAGGACTGCGCCACAGCGTGGTGCGGGGCTTCTTTCCGGTCGTCGGGAACCGACTTGAAGAGGATGTGGCTGTCGTCGAGGAAGAAGAACGGCGTGCCGAAGATGGAGTTCACCCGCTTGTCGGTGAGCCGCTGGGCGACGGGCTGAGCCGCCGTCGCATCGACGCACCACAGTTCGACGCGGTCGGGGAAATTCAGCGTAAAGCCAACATAGCGGCCGCTCGGCGACCAGGTGATGAACTTCACGCGGTAGCCCTCGGGAAGGCCCTGGACAGGACGCATCGAAGTGGTGGCCACGTCAAAGATTTTCAGCTGGTCGAAATAGTTCTCACGGGTCTCGCTGAAATTGCGCGGGTCCAGGCGGACGCCGCCGATACGTGCTTCGCTGGCAGCAAGTTCGGCGATCGGGACGTGGCGGTTCTGGCGATAGCCCACCGCGGCCCTCTGATAGTTGGCGGCGTAGTAGAACGTCGGAAGCGGACTGGCCATCGTAATGGCCTCAATCTCCGGGGCTGGATGGCGGAAACCATCGGCAAGGAGCACCGGGCATCCGGCCAGGAGCAGGACGGATGTAAGGATCAGGAGTCGTTTCATGTATGTAGCGGGTTTATTTGGTCAGGTTTTGGTAATAATTCCGCTCCGCAGCCAGGTCGGGAATCACGATCTCGTAGGTCTTCCCCTTCCCCGTCACGAGCTTGGTGTCGCGCAGCCAGGGGTTGGCCCGGCGGAGCTGGGCGTACGAAACGCCGTAACGTCCGGCGAATTCGGCCAGGTCGTCGATGTCGCTGCTGACCACGACCACCTCGCGGGGCGGGATATACGGATAATAGTCGTGCTCATCCAACTGGAAGCCGAAGAGCGCGGGATCCTCGAACATCATCTTGGCCACCAGGATACGGAACATATAGCGTGAAGTCTCCTCCACCAGCTGGAGGTCGAGCGCCTTGCGCTGCTGCTGGACTTCCCTTCTCTTCGCAACACCGTTGATGCCGCCGTTGTAGCTGGCGGCCACCGTCATCCAGTCGCCGAAACGGGCGTAGGCACGCTTCAGATACGAGCAGGCGGCGACAGTTTCCTTTTTCAGATGATAGCGTTCATCGACTGTCGAAGCCACTTCCAGGCCGAACTCCCGGCCCACTTCGCGCATGAATTGCCACAGGCCGGCGGCTCCGGCCACGGAGACGGCGGTCTCGCTGACGTTGCTTTCGATGGCCATCAGGTATTTCAGGTCGTCGGGAACACCCTGGGCGGCCAGGATCGGCTCGATCTGGGGGAAGATACGCCCGGCGCGCTTGAGCATCAGCAGGGAATTGGTGTGGCCATAGGTGAAGGCGATCAGTTCGCGGTCCATCCTTTCATACAGGTCCACCCGGTCGAAGCGGATGGTATCGCCGGCGAAGACGATGAAGGGCGGGACCTTCGGCGCATGTACGGGGACCTGCTCGATCGTCCTTTCGATGACCAGCAGGGAATCTTCCCCACCGGAAGCAGACACCGCGGCGCCGGCTTTCGCCAGCTGCACGGCAGGGCGCGTATCCCAATAGAGATAGCCCAATCCTGCGGCCAGCAGGATGAACAGGATGATGACAAGCGCTTTTTTCATCTATTGCTTGTCGAAGACTTCAAACTTCGAGTTGTTCGACTTGAATTCCGGCACGATCTCTTTCATCCGCTTGACCATCTCGGGGATGCGGACCTCGCGCGAGAGGACTTCCAGTTCATCGACAAAGCGGCAGGCATCCTGGTAGTCATACTTGCGGACGTGGGCGATGCGGATGCGGTCGTGGGCGGTCGGGTCGGTGTTCTCCTTGTCGGAGAGGACCTCTTCGTAGAGTTTCTCGCCGGGACGGAGACCGGAATACACGATCTGGATGTCCTTGCCGGGCACGAAGCCGGCCAGTTCGATCATCCTCCGGGCCAGGGTATCGATCTTCACGGGTTCGCCCATATCGAAGACGAAGATGTCCTTGCCTTCCGACATGGTAGCCGCTTCCATCACCAGGCGGCAGGCTTCAGGAATGGTCATGAAGTAGCGGGTAATCTCGGGATGGGTCACCGTGACGGGGCCGCCGCTTTCAATCTGCTCGCGGAAGCGAGGGATGACGGAACCGTTGGATCCCAGCACGTTGCCGAAGCGTGTGGTGACGAACTTGGTCTTGTCGTTGTTGATCGACTGGACATAGATCTCAGCCAGGCGCTTGGTGCAGCCCATGATGTTGGTCGGATTGACGGCCTTGTCGGTAGAGATCATCACCATCATCTCGACGCCATATTCGATGCACTTGTCGGCTACCTGGCGGGAGCCGATCAGGTTGACGAGCACGGCTTCGCAAGGGTTCTCTTCCATCAGGGGGACGTGCTTGTAGGCAGCGGCATGGAAGACCACTTCCGGCCGCCAGGTCCGGAAGACGTAGTCGAGACGCTGGCGCTGACGCACGTCACCGATGACCGGCACGAAATTCAGGTCTTTGAACTTCTCTTCCAGTTCAAGCCGAAGGTTGTGCATGGGGGTCTCGGCATTGTCGTAGAGCACCAGTTTCTTGACGCCCAGACGGGCCAGCTGGCGGCAAAGTTCCGAACCGATGGAGCCCGAGGCACCCGTGACCAGAACCACCTTGCCGGAGAAGCGTTCTTTGATCTTGTCCATCGAGATGGCGATCTCGTCGCGGCCCAGGAGGTCTTCGACCTTGATGTTTCGCACGTTCTGGGCATTGACATTGGCGAAATCGTCGATGGAAGGCGCCACCAGGAGGCGGATCTTGTTCTCCGTAGCGAAAGGGATCAGGCGCTGGGATTCCAGACGGATGTCGGAATCGCGGGCAAAGATGATGCCTTTGACGGCCTGTTTCTCGAGGATCTGCCGGACATCGTCGATCGATTCGAACATGAAGACAGGTGTGTTGTGCGTCGTCATGCGGTCTTCCGACTGGACGTCAGTCAGGAAGCCTACCACGTCGTAGTGCTTCGAACTGCGGAGACGGGTTTCCAGGGCGATGCATTTCTCGCCGGTGCCATAGATCAGCACACGCATCAAACTTCCTCCGCGCAGGCGGAAACGCCGCTGAAGTTCCTCATAGACACGGATCATCAGCACCCGGAACGTAACGAGCAGGAAGATGCAGAGCACAAAGTAGACTACCAGGATCAGCCAGGTCGTCCTGTGCCACATTCCGGCCAGGGCAAGGACAGCACCATCAATCGCCGTGGCGCAGAAGACAGCCATGCCGAAGCGGAACACGTCTACCATCGTCGAATGGCGGATAATGACGCGAAAGCTTTTGAAGATCCAGAACATCAGGGCTGCCGACACGGTCGTCGTCACCAGCCAGATCCAGTTGAACCGGTTCCAGTAATCGAGTGAACCTAAAGAGGAGGCCGAATTCGTCACAACCGAATGGACGAAGAAAATGACCAGGAGTGCTGACACGAACGACAGGAGGACGTCCAGCACAAAGATGAGACCCGTACTTACATATCTGGAGAAGGCCTTGTCAAAGAGCTTCGTAAGGTGATTTCTCATATAGAGTATATTTCTGTTCAATCAATAAATGCCGGCAACCTTGAAGGATTGCGGCAGTAAGCCATGCAAATTTAATAATTATTTACGAATCTACCGCTACTCTGCGGATAATTTAAAAAATGATTAAATTTGCAGCCCAAACTCTCAAATCATGGCAGAAAACAATTTGCTCGAAAAACTGGACGGACTCAAGGCGAAATACGACAGCATCGGCGCCCAGCTCGGTGATCCCGAGGTCATCGCCGACATGAAGCGCTACGTGCAGCTCAACAAGGACTACAAGGAACTCGAACCCATCATCGTGGCCGGCAACCGCTACCGCAAGATGGTCGGCGACCTGGCCGACGCCAAGAACATCCTCCTGAACGAGAAAGACGAAGACCTGCGCGAGATGGCCAAGGAAGAAGCCACCGCCCTGGAAGAGGAACTGCCGAAGATGGAAGAGGAGATCCGCATCCTGCTCATCCCGGCCGACCCGCAGGACAGCAAGAACGCCATCCTCGAAATCCGCGGCGGCACGGGCGGCGATGAAGCCGCCATTTTCGCCGGCGACCTGTTCCGCATGTACACCAAGTACTTCGAACGCAAAGGCTGGAAATGCGAGGTGACCAACGTCAGCGAAGGCGCCGCGGGCGGTTACAAGGAAATCGTCTGCAAGGTCTCGGGCGAAAAAGTCTATGGCACATTGAAATACGAGAGCGGCGTCCACCGCGTCCAGCGCGTCCCCCAGACGGAGACTCAAGGCCGCGTCCACACCTCGGCCGCCTCGGTGGCGGTGCTCCCCGAGGCCGACGAATTCGATGTCGAAATCGATATGAAAGACGTCCGCAAGGACCTCTTCTGCTCCTCCGGCCCTGGCGGCCAGGGTGTCAACACCACCTACTCCGCCGTCCGTCTGACCCACATCCCCTCGGGCATCGTGGTCCAGTGCCAGGACGAGCGCTCCCAGCTGAAGAACCTCGACAAGGCGATGGCCGAACTCCGCACCCGTCTCTACAATCTCGAATACGAGAAATATCTGAACGACATCACGGCCAAACGCAAGACGATGGTCTCGACCGGCGACCGCTCCGCGAAGATCCGCACCTACAACTATCCGCAGTCGCGCGTCACCGACCACCGTATCGGCTATACGATGTACAACCTCCCCGTCTTCATGGACGGCGATATCCAGGAAGTCATCGACCAGCTCCAGATCGCCGAAAACGCCGAACGCCTCAAAGCCGCTGGCGAGTAACAACCAACGCCCCCCGCCCTACCGGCCCCTACCGGCCACGTACGGCCACGCCAGGTCGCGCCCGGTCACGCCCGGCCGCGTACGGCCGCGTACGGCCGCGTACGGCCACTTTTTCGCTGCAATGTACGCACTTGACATACAGCGCTTTACAGAAGTTGATCCCCCTCAAATCGAGGGGGATCAACTTGCATAATTAACTGTCAGTCAAGTGCGTACATTGCAGCGAAAAAAAATGCAGCGCAGCGTGTTGCGGCGACAGCAGAAGCTGGGACGGGGGTTACTTCGCGGCGTTGGTTTTCCTGATGGTGATCACCTTCAGGGAATCACCGTCTGCGGCCTCGACCGAGGGGTCTCCCTCTTTTTTAGTCCTTACCAGAATGACGCCGTTCTCCCAGCCTGCGTAGTTTTTCACGTCTTCCCGGCTGCCACTTTTGACAACCATGACGCTATGGATGCGCGAAGGTTTCAGCCGCTCGAACTCTTCTTTTGAAACCTGTTTGCCGTCAATGACATAAGCCGGATCTACAGCTTGGACGGAAACGACACGCATAGACGCGTCTGCGGCATCTTCAGTCTGGATGTCGTGGATCCGGATGACATTTCCATCCGATACCAATGTGGTAATCCGATAACGGTCAACTTTCTTTCCGACAAGCTGGGAGCCGTCGAACTGTGCAACCTGCTGGTTGTCGATGATATAATGGTCGAGGGTATCCGGGGCGGCCGGAACGGGGGCTGCCTTCAGGAGCCCGTTGCTGCCTGCGAAGGCGAGCAGTGCGATGAGAATCAGGGAAAAATGTTTCATGGTTTTCATTCTTTGCTATTGGAACACGCAAGGAGTGACGTGGTACCTTCGTCCTCATTGCACGTAAGGATAAACGAACAGGAATTCCCGTCTTTCAGCTGAGCCGTCAGGATGGCATAGGAACCGGCGGGCGTCGCCACGATGGATTCGATGTCGCCGATGTCGAGCAGCATCATCTGCTGGATGCCTTCGGCAATCTGGATGGGCGTCAACGGATCGGCAGCGCCCCGACGGGTCGGAACGAGCCAAAGCAGCACGGCGACAGCTGCAGCAGCGGCCGCAACCCAGAGCGGCCAGCGGACAATCTTGCGGCGGCGCCCGCTTTCTGCGGCTGCCACAATCCGGTCAAATTCCGCTTCTCCATCGCCCGTTTCAGGCAGACAATGCCCGCAAGGGGCGGAAAGGCCGATGAGCAGGGCGATCTCCCGTTCATCCCCCTCAGCTGGATGAGAAGCGAACCACTCCCGGAGCCGCTGTTCTTCACTGGGCGTAGTCTCTGCCTCGAGATACTTTTCAATCAGAGCTTTGCGTGTTTCCCTATCCATAGTCATCCCATTGTTTTCAACTTATCCAGCATTGCTTTGCGCGCCGTGGAGATAGCTACCTTGATGCTGGCTTTCGGCCGGCCGGTAACCTTTGCAATTTCGTCGAGCGTCAGGCCGCATTCATTGCGAAGATACAGCAACTGCCGCTGACTTTCAGACAATTCCCGATGCAGGATCGCGCGGATCGTTTCGATATCCTTCTGCTCCGTACCGGCTGTAGCGCGCAAATCGCCGGCAATGGGCATATCGGTGACCGGCTCGAACCGGATGTGCTGTTTCCGATACCGGTCGACGCAATTGTTCTTCGTAATCCTCACGGCTAATGCCTCCGCATCCCGAATTGTATAGCCTTTCTGCGATAGTTGCCAAAGAGCAATCAGCGCCTCCTGTACGATATCCTCCGCCCCGGCCTCCATACCGGAAGCCCGGTTGAAACGCTGCGCCAAAGCCGTCAGCTTTCCCCGGATTCTCTCGGAAAGACTTGCGAATTCCTGCTCCGTCATGGTGCTCATACACTATATAGTCGCAAGAATCCGCAAATAGTTAATCAGAATCGGCCGGCAAAAGGATCAGCCGGCCAAGGAGCCGCTTCAGAGCAAGGATGAAAGGCATTCCCGCAAGGCATCGCCGCGAATGTCCCGGGCGATGATGCGGCCGGTGGAGGCATCGATCAGGATAGTCAGCGGAATACCCTCATGGGCGCCATAATCCTGCCAGGCCTGCGTGTTGTTGGCGTTTCCGTCGCATACGTGATGCCAGGGCATTTCGGAATCACGGACATAATTGCGCCAACGGTTCATATTGCTGTCGATCGACACGCTGTAGATATCAAATCCTTTGGGGTGAAACTCCCTGTACACCGAAACCAGATTCGGAATCTCCTCCACGCAGTAGCCGCACCAGGTCGCCCAGAAATCGAGCAGGACATACCGGGTCCCGGGCGTTTCAACCACGGATTTCAAGGTAAGGGAAGTTCCGTCCGGATCCGGCAGATTGATATCGATGTACGGAGGATTCTCGCCGGAGGCATCTTTTGCCGGAGAAATCTTCACATATTGTTCAATATCCTGACGTAATCGCCGTGCCTGATCCATCTGCTGCAGAGGGGCGGACAGCGCATCCAGCCCCTTCAGCAGTTGTCGTTCCGGAAGAAAATTGAGGCCATCATGCTCTATCTCATACAACGCCAGGGCATCTCCCCGCATGACCGCTTCGGTCAACAAATCCACCTTCCTGTCCGGGAACTCTTTCAATTGCTTTTTCAGAACGGCCCTGGCGTCATTCAAGGGTGTCCCGGAAGCGCCTTCCATATCGTCTTCGGCATCTCCCGTGACGGTAATCGTTCCCGGCTCCAGGAAAAAGTCGCGGATCTGCAGCGTCCCCACATGCAGCCCTTTGATATAGGTGTAATACAAGTAGACGTAGGTAGGTTCCTGAATCTTCCCCTCAATCCGGAAGTGTCCGCGCTTTACCTTGGCCTTATTGAGAATCTGCCAACGGTTGAGGCCGGACTCCAGCCGCGTCCAGCCATCCCAGGCGTTATGGACCTCCATGATCCCGATGCCGGGCAATCCCGTCAACTGCCCTTCGATGACATACGGCTGACCCTCCTGCACCATCTCGGGCGCCTGCTCCTGCCTCGTACAGCAAACCATGACAAAGGCAGCAAAAAGAAGAACGATGCGTTTCATTGTCTTGACTTTAAGAATTCCCTGCAAATATAACCATTTTGCAGTATTGAGCAGCACGCCCGGGAGCATCAGATTCTTGGTGTTTGGACAACCCTGATTATCAATGAGATAAAGTACACGATAAGTCCATAGAACAAAGGGATCATGGCGACTTTCAATCCACCGCTGATAACGGCGAACGAAATATCACCAAACATTTCGGTTACGCCGAATATCTGGAAAAGTCCCATAAGCGTGAGAAAGACGGAGAGCACCAGCGCACCGATGCCGATCTCTCTTACCCAGCGGGGCGCTTTCCACGCGGCGAGGAAAAGGGCAATCAGCATCAGGGAGATCAGAATCATTCCGGTCATACCTCCTTCTACGAAGAAGCGGGAGAGCGTCCAAGGCTGGACATCGATGGTTTCCGGTTGGGCTACGCCCAGGGAATCGACGACATAATAGGTTTCCTGTTTCATGACAGATTGGTTTTAAGTTGCTGTTGCAAAGTTACAACGGGAGGATTCCAATTACCAAAGTTAAAACCCGCTCCGGCGGTGTCAAATCCCATTCTGGGGCCCGGAAGCTTTGGCGTAGCGGTAAAAATGTCTATTTTTGCCTGCAGATGAAACTTGCTGCACGAATCGCTTACTGGATCGTTTCCCTGGCGCTGATTGCCGTCATCCTGGTCAGTTTGAACTATACGCTGAGCCAGGCGGTCCTGATCGGCCTGGTATTCCTGCCGTGTGCGCTTGCATTGGAGTACTTCCTGCCCAAAGCCGGCTCCCTTCTCAACAAGATCTGGCTCTGCCTCTCCGTGCTGGTGATCGTCATCCTGCTGATCCTGTTGATCCACCGGCTGCTTTGGAGCCCGCTCATGAACAGCGAGGTCTGGCGTATGCTGGATATCCAGCCGGTGCTGGTGAATCCTGCCTTTCTCGGGCTGATTGTGACCGCGCTTGCCCTGGGCGACAACGGATGGCGGAAATGGCTGGACAGGAAATGGCCTTCCGTCCCCCGTCAGATTTCCTTTTTCTCGGACCGGAAGACCGTCACGCTGCCCGTTGATTCCATCGCTTATATCGAGTCGAACGATACGGAAGTCCGCATCGTCACGAGCGACGGTACCTCCTATCGCAACAAGACGGGAATTACGCAGTGGGAGAACCTGCTTGGCGAGGGATTCCTCCGCATCCACCGTTCCTACCTGGTCAACCGTTCACGCATCACCGAAGTCGGCACCGAATCACTCAAACTTGGCCGTACGGAACTGCCCGTCTCTCGGAAGTATCGGAAAACGCTGGAATCCGCCAGAACGATCTGACTCATCTTGATGAGCACGAAACAAAAAAGGCCTCCTGCCCAAGCAGAAGGCCTTCATCATGCAGAGCCCCGGTATTAAATCATATGGTAGTGCGGGCCGAAGCGCTCGAACGCGGCGCGGTCGAGGGACTCGCGGGCATCGGGGTGCGCGATGCTGATGATCAGTTTAGCGCGCTCCTGGAGGCTCTTGCCGTAGAGATCGACGGCACCGTATTCGGTGACCAGCCAGTGGATGTGGTTGCGGGTCGTAACGACGCCGGCGCCCTCGGTCAGGACCGGAGCGATCTTGCTGATGCCCTTGTTGGTGGCGGAAGGCATGGCGATGATGGCTTTACCGCCCTCGGAGAGAGAGGCACCGTAGGTGAAGTCAATCTGGCCGCCGACGCCGCTGTAGAACTTCGTGCCGAGGGAGTCGGCGCAGACCTGGCCGGTGAGGTCCACCTGGAGGGCGGAGTTGATGGCGCAGACCTTCGGGTTCTTGGCGATGATGTACGGGTCGTTGGTGTAGCCGACATCCATCATGGCTACCATCGGGTTGTCGTCGATGAAGTCATAGACTTCCTGCGAACCCATCAGGAACGTGGAGACCATCTTGCCCTTGTCAATTTTCTTGTTCATACCGTTGATGACGCCTTTCTTGACGAGCGGCAGCACGCCGTCGGCGAACATCTCGGTATGGATACCGAGGTTCTTGTGGTCACCCAGCTGGGCGAGCACGGCGTTCGGGATGGCGCCGATGCCCATCTGCAGGCAGGCTCCGTCTTCCACGAGGTTGGCGCAGTTGATACCGATCTTGGTCTCGATCTCGGACGGTTCGGAGAAATGGGCCGGCATCAGCGGGGTGTTGTCTTCCACGAAAAGGTCGATCATGCTGGCGGGAATCACGGCGTCGCCCCACGCGCGGGGGACATACTTGTTGACCACGGCGATGACTGTCTTGGCGCATTCGATGGCGGCGAGGGTGGCATCGACCGAAGTACCCAGCGACACATAGCCGTGCTTGTCCACGGGCGAGACCTGGATCATGGCCACGTCGCAGGGCAGTACGCCGCTGCGATAGAGTTTCTGCGTCTCGCTCAGGAAGATCGGAATGTAGTCGGCCCAGCCGGCCTGCACGTTCTTGCGGACGTTGCCGCCCACGAAGAAGGCCTGGTGGAAGAAGGTGCCCTGGAAGCGCTCTTCCGTGTAGGGAGCCACGCCTTCGGTGTGGAGGTGATGGATGCGGACATCTTTCAGTTCGCCGGCCTCGCCGCGGCGGCAGAGGGCCTGGATGAGAACTTGCGGGGCGCTGGCCACGCTGCTCAGGTGGATGTGGTCACCGCTCTTGACGACCTTGACGGCTTCGTCAGCGGAGATGAATTTGATATTCTGCATATCTGTGATGATTGGATTTGGTTCTTTTATCCCACAAAGTTAAGAATTTTCGTAATTTTGCGTCCATGAAAAGAGAAAAAGAACTGGAAGCTTTCGAGCGCCTTCTCAACATCATGGACGACCTGCGGGAAAAATGCCCCTGGGACCGCAAACAGACCATCGATTCCCTCCGCCCCAACACCATCGAAGAAACCTACGAACTGGCCGACGCCATCCTGGCGCATGACATGCATAACATCGCCAAGGAGCTGGGCGACCTGCTCCTGCACATCGTCTTCTATGCGAAGATCGGCTCCGAAACCGGTGACTTCGATATAGCAGACGTCTGCAACATGCTCTGCGACAAGCTCATCTACCGGCACCCACACGTCTATGGCGACGTGCAGGCCGAGACGGCGGGCCAGGTGGTCCAAAACTGGGAGCAGCTCAAGCGCAAGGAAAAGGACGGCAACAAGACCGTGCTTTCCGGCGTTCCGAACAGCCTCCCTTCCCTCATCAAGGCGTACCGGATGCAGGACAAGGCCCGCGCCGTAGGTTTCGACTGGGAGAAGAAAGAGGATGTATGGGATAAGGTGCAGGAAGAACTCGGCGAACTCCGTTCCGAACTGTCCGGCGGTACGAAAGAGCGCCAGGAAGCCGAACTGGGCGATTTCATCTTCTCCGTGGTCAACGCCGCCCGTCTCTATCATCTGAATCCCGACACGGCCCTCGAGAACACGAACCTCAAGTTCAAACGCCGCTTCACCTATCTCGAACACCGCGCCCGCGAACTGGGCCGCGACCTGAGCGACATGACCCTCGCCGAAATGGACGCTCTCTGGGACGAAGCCAAGACGAAAGAGTCCGAAAACCGCTAGCGGACGGGGTATGCGCTACACCGTCCTCGAAGTCCGCAACAGGCGTGAATTCAAGCAGTTCTATCAGTTCCAGAACCGCCTCTACCGCCACTGCCCGACCTACGTGCCGTCGCTCGACTTCGACCAGAAGCATACCCTCTCACACAGCCCCTGCCTCGACTATTGCGAGCAGAAACTCTTCCTGTGCTTCGATGAAGAGGGGCGGGTTGCGGGCCGCTGCTGTGCCATCATCAACCCACGCTATAACGAGCACTACGGCACGCGGCGCATGCGCTTCGGCTGGACCGATTTCATTGAAGATTTCGAAGCCGCCCGCGCTCTGCTGACTGCGGCGGAAGACTGGGGACGGAGCCGCGGTATGACGGAGGTCCACGGACCCCTCGGCTACAACACGATGTACAAACAGGGACTGGTCGTGGAAGGATTCGACAGCGTCCCGCAATCGAACAATCTGTACAATTTTCCCTACTACAAAGAATATCTCGAGCGGCTCGGCTTCGCCAAAGAAGCCGACTGGCTCCAATACAGGTTCCCCATCGGCCAGCCCCTGCCCGGGAAACTGCACAGCCTGGCGGGCCTCCAGCTGCAACGCTACAGGCTCCAGATCGCCGACATCGGGCAGTTGAAGAAACGCAAGGACCTTGTGGCCAAGTTTTTCAAGGAGTATAACGATGCCTTCCTGTCGGTCCGCAATTTTATCCCCTTCACGGAAAAGGAGATTGCCGAAGAGGGCGGCAACTACATCGACAGGATTTCCAACGATTGTTCCTGCATCGTCCTGGATGGAGACGAAGACATCGCCGCCTTTGCCATCTGCATCCCCAGCCTGTCACGCGCCCTCCAGCAAGCGCGCGGGCACCTGTTGCCCCTAGGCTGGTGGCACCTGCTCCGGGCGCAGCGGCATTACGACACGGTCGATATGATGCTGGTGGGCGTCAGCCCGAAATGGCACGACAAAGGACTCTCCGCCATCCTGCACGACCACCTGGGCCGCCTCTGGCAGGAACGCGGTGTAAAATGGGCAGTCTCCAATCCGCAGTTCGAAGACAACGACGCACTCAAGGTGTGGGACGCCTATGGGGAGAAGGAACTGTATATCCGCCGGCGGGTGTACTGCAAGCAGCTGTAAGATTCCCGGTCAGTCCGGGAATGACGGGCCTATTTGAACCAGTCGGTGATGTGGTTCTTGGCGTAGAGGTAGTACACGAGCAGGCCGATCCAGCTCGTGGCCAGGACTACGATGGCGCAGATAATCTTTCCGACCAGCGAGATAGGTCTCTTGAAAATGTCGATGACGGCGAGGATCGCGAGGATCAGACCGATGAGATAGATGACGGTTCCCATTGTAATAATAGCTATTAAGTTGTTGAATATTCGTTATTTGGTATAGCGGAACGTGCCCAGGACCGGCCAGTGGTCGGAGATGAAAGGTATGCCGTAGTCGCCGTCCAGCAGTTCATATTTCTCAGCCTTGGCGCCGCGGTAGAAGATATGGTCGATGATGTCCTCACCGGCCGGAACGTTCTTCTCGCCCCAGCCGTTGTAGGTATTGCCGTCGGTCGTGACCGGCGAGGTTTCCCGGCATTCCTGGAGCATGGCACGGATGGGGTCGAGGATCGGATTGTCCCAGTTCGCGTTGAAATCGCCCGTCAGGAAGATGGGATCGCCTTCCGGTACGAGGGCCTTCATCCGCTCGACGATCAGTTTGCCGGCTTCTTCGCGGGCTATCTTGCCAACGTGGTCGAAATGCGTGTTGAAGTACCAGATGTCGCGCTTGAGCTGCTTGTCGTACAACTGTGCCCAGGTGACGATGCGCCGGCAGGCTCCGTCCCAGCCCAGCGACACCGTGTCGGGCGTCTCGCTCAGCCAGTACGTATCGCACTGCTTCATGTCGAAACGGTCCAGGCGCCAGAAGATGGCATTGGCTTCACCGCGCTCCAGACCGTCGTCGCGGCACACGCCGTAACGGCCGTAGCCGGGAAGGTTCTCATCCATATAATCGACCTGGACGATATATCCCTCCTGGATACCGATCAGGTCGGGTTTGGTCTCCTCGAGCATGCGGATGACCGCTTCGCGGCGGTTGTTCCAGCAATTGTCGCCGTCGAAATCCTCCCGGGGCGAGAGACGGATGTTGAAAGTCATCACGCTGACCTGGGGAGAACGGGTTGATTTGCAGGCTGTCAGCAGAGCGCCGCCAAAAGTCGTCAGGACCAAAAGCGCAAGCAGCAGGGATTTCTTCATAGTTACGATTGTGTTTTTGCAAATATACGAATTAATTGCTATATTTGGTCAACTATGAAAACCTTCCGGCAATCGATGAGCGCGGTCTGGCATTTCTACCGCGACAGTTTCAGGAACATGACCTGGGGCCGCCCGCTCGTGTGGCTCATCCTGCTCAAGGTCTTCATCCTTTTCGCCATCCTGCGCGTCTTCTTCTTCAAGCCCGCCATGGCCGGCCTGAGCGACGAAGAGCGCAGCCGCATCGTCGGCGAACGCATCGCGGGCGGACAGCCCCAGGCCGGCGATCCTGCCGCAGCCCCCGGATCCTTTAACCTTTAACTATACTGAAATCATGGATGTGATCGTTTGGTCCAGAATACAATTCGCGATGACGGCTGCCTACCACTGGCTCTTCGTGCCGCTTACCCTCGGGCTGGCGCTGGTGATGGCCGTCATGGAAACGATCTATGTCATCAAGAAGGATGACTTCTGGAAGAAAACCGCACAGTATTGGATGAAGCTCTTCGCCATCAACTTCGCCGTGGGCATCGCGACGGGCATCATCCTCGAATTCGAGTTCGGCACGAACTGGAGCAACTACTCCTGGTTCGTGGGCGACATGTTCGGCGCTCCGCTCGCCATCGAGGGAATCCTCGCCTTCTTCATGGAAGCCACCTTCTTCGCTGTGATGTTCTTCGGCTGGGACAGGGTGAGCAAGCGTTTCCATCTGGTCTCCACCTGGCTGACCGGCATCGGCGCCACCATTTCAGCCTTCTGGATCCTGGTGGCCAACGGCTGGATGCAGAACCCGGTGGGAACGACCTTCAATCCCGAAACGGTCCGCAGCGAGATGGCCTCCGCCCAAGCTTTCTGGGAAGTCGTTTCCAATCCAGTGGCCATCAGTAAGTTCTTTCATGCCATCACGAGCGGCTGGGTAACCGGCGGCGTCTTCGTGGTGGGCATCAGCTGCTGGTATCTGCTGAAGAAACGACAGCGGAAATTCGCCCGGGCCAGTATCCTGATCGGCAGCATCGTGGGTATCGTCGGATCGTTTGCCGTGATGCTCTCGGGTGACGCTTCCGGCGTCCACGCCGCCGAGTTCCAGCCGATGAAGCTGGCCGCGGCCGAAGGACTGCAGGACGGCGGCCGCCGTGCCGCTTTCACCATCGTCCCCGGCATCAAGATTCCCGGGATGCTCTCCATCCTGGCCACGCACGACATCGACGGCTTTGTTCCGGGCATCAACGACATCCTGAACGGTTATACCGACAACGAGGGAAACGAGATTCCGTCCGTCGCCGAGAAAATGGCCATGGGACGGGAAGCGCTGGTCGCCCTGTCCATCTATCGGAGCACCGATGATCCGTCGGAGAAGGCCGAAGCCCGCTACGCCCTGGAAGAAAACGTCCAGTACATGGGTTACGGCCATCTCGAGAAACCCGAAGATGTAATCCCGCCCGTTGGCGTGGTTTTCTGGGCTTTCCGCTTCATGATCGGCCTGGGCATGCTCCTGCTGCTGGAACTCCTGGTCATCGGCTGGCTTGCCTGGAAAGACAAACTCGCCGGCAAGCGTTGGCTCATGATCGCCGCCATCGTCTGCATTCCGCTCGTCTACATCTGCGGCCAGGCCGGCTGGATCGTGGCCGAGGTCGGACGGCAACCCTGGACCATCCAGGGACTTCTCCCCGTCAACGTAGCCATCTCCAGCCTGAGCGCAGGAGCGGTCAAGACCACCTTCTTCGTGTTCCTGGCCATCTTCACGCTCTTCCTCGTCATCGAAATCCGCATCCTGATCGGTGCCATCAAGAAAGGTCCTGAAACACCAAACGAATAAAGCCATGTCCGATATTTTCCTACAGAATTACTGGTGGTTCCTGATCGCCCTGCTGGGCGGTCTGCTCGTCTTCCTGATGTTCGTCCAGGGAGCCAATCTCCACCTGGGCAACCGTACGCTGAGCGATCTCCAGAAGCGGATGATCCTCAATTCCACCGGCCGCAAATGGGAGCTGACCTTCACGACACTCGTCACCTTCGGCGGTGCCTTCTTCGCCTCCTTCCCGCTGTTCTACAGCACCAGCTTCGGCGGCGCCTACTGGGTGTGGGTCCTGATCCTGCTCTCCTTCGTCTTCCAGGCCGTTTCCTATGAGTTCCAGAACAAGAAGGAAAACCTGATCGGCAGCAAGGCCTTCCGCGTCTTCCTGATGATCAACGCCATTCTCGCCCCCCTGCTCATCGGTACAGCCGTCGGCACCTTCTTCACCGGCAGCGACTTCACCGTCAATAAGGTAGCGATCACCGACCCCGCCGCCCCGGTCATCAGCACCTGGGGCAACGGCTGGCACGGGCTCGAGGCCCTGGTCAACTACCACGCGCTGCTGCTCGGCTGCTCGCTGATGTTCCTGACCTCCATCCTCGGTGCACTCTACATCCTCAACAACGTGGATGACAACGCAATCCAAGCCCAGATGCGCCGCACGGTCAAAATGAGCCTCGTACCGTTCCTGGCCTTCTTCCTGAGCTGGCTGCTCATCCTGCTGGTACGCCCCGGCTTTGCCGCGGACGAGGACGGGATCATCTCGATGGAGAAATTCAAGTACCTGCATAACTTCCTGCAGATGCCCGCCGTCCTGGTGATGTTCCTCCTCGGCGTGCTGCTGGTACTCTGGGGCATTTTCAAGGGCGCCTTCCAGCAATCCCGGAGCGGTATCTGGCCCGCCGGCATCGGCACGGTCCTGGTCGTGATGGCCGTCTTCTTCATCGCCGGCTACAACGGTACGGCCTACTACCCGTCCTGCACCGACCTGCAGAGTTCCCTCACGATCCGCAACAGCTCCTCGAGCCAGTTTACGCTCCAGGTCATGTTCTGGGTATCCCTCCTGATTCCCTTCGTCGTGGCCTACATCGCCTATGCCTGGCATCAGATGGACCGCAAGAAGATCACCCCCGAGGAAATCGCCGACACGAAACACAAGTATTGACAAGCGTCATTCGGACGGGATGAAAAAAGTTTTGATTTTTTTTGCACACTTAAAAAAAGTCTCTATCTTTGCAATCCCAATCGAAAAAAGCACCATCAGGTGCTAGCGAAGGCCGAGCAGGTTTAGCCCTGCGCAACAGCAAGGCCGGAGCGAGGGGTTCGGGGCAATGCCCCGATAAAATAAGGTGCGGTAGTTCAGCTGGTTAGAATGCCGGCCTGTCACGCCGGAGGTCGCGAGTTCGAGTCTCGTCCGCACCGCTGAAATGCCTTGCAGAGCAATCTGCAGGGCATTTTTGTTTCATCGGCCATAAAAACCCTATGATTTCATGGCCGGGGAACTGTTTTCATCGGGGTCGGCCATAAAAAAGGCAGGTTTTCATGGCTCGCCCTTCAAATAACCAGCTTTTGGCGTTTCACGCATAATTTCCGTTGCTAGTGTGCCGGTCTTTTTGTACATTTGTCATTGACCGTTGTACTATCTGGTAAAACCCTCACGCCCACAATCCTATCGTTATGCAAAGACGCAATTTCCTGAAGACGGCCCTGGCGGCATCGGCTGCCGTGGGTCTTTCGCCTGTCCTGAAAGGCTGGGTGCCGGTCCACAACTGGACGGATTATGATTTCGGTCCGGGGCCCGCGGTTCACGACCGCTTGTACCAGGGGCCGTTCGGCTGCTACGAGCCGGAAAACTTCTACGGTGGCTGGTGCTACCAGTCCACCCAACCCGGAAAGCAGCAGATCAACTGCATGGGTATGGGCCTGATCACGTATATTTCCGGCGATTTCGGCGCGCCTGTGGTGCCCGGAAAAACCCTGGAAGAAACCATCGACGGCTTGTTCCGCTTTCCGCTGGGAGCCAAAGTGTACATCCGTCCGAACTGGCGGCACATCCAGAAACAGGAAGGGAAACTGGAATTCGACGATTACTGGAAGATCACGATGGAAAAGTCGCTCCAGTATGGCAAGCGCGTGGGCATCCGGGTGATGCTCAACAATCCGGACATCCTGGAAAACGCGCTGCCCGACTTTGTCCTGAAAAAAGTGCCGCTGCACAAGCTGAAAGGTTCCTGGACCGGGAATCCTTCGCAGGTCCGCTACCAGCACGAGCATCTCCAGCCGGAATACAACGACTACCTGATCGGCTACTTCGAGGAAATGCAGAACCTGCTGGCCGAGAAGTACAACGGGGGTCCGGAGATCGAAATGGTGGACACCCATCATTTCGGCCTGTGGGGCGAGGGCCACGCCTGGCCGTACGACGGACATAATTTCCCCTCCCGGAAGGATGCGGAGGAAGCGCTCCTGAAAATGTATGAAATCCAGCAGAAGGCCTGGACCAAGGTGCCGCTGGTGACCAATGTCCAGCCGGACTACAACCGGGTCGGCCATTCTTCGGTCATCGACCGGTCCGTCCGGGACGGGAACTGGCTGCGCCGGGATTCCATCCTCGTGCAGAACGAGTGCATCGACGCGCTGAGCAACCGTCCGGCCTGGGTGGCGAATTTCTGCGAAGGCGCCATGAGTTCCGGTAACGGGACCGACTACCCGGTCGATGCGAACGGCTTTTCCCGGGGCGACGTCATCATCTCCCATGTGAAGGATCTGAAAGCGAACTACTATTCCCTCTGGACCTTCCACGCCATCAATCCCGACAATCTCTGGGCTTATTACCGGAAATTCCCCGATGCGCTGGACGATCTGAACCGTTGCATCGGCTTCCGGGTACGCCCGTCGTGGATCTGGCGCTCCTCCGACGGAGAGGGCCACGAGAACCTGATATTCGGCATGGTCAACGACGGTATCGCCGGCGTACCCGGCGTCCTCCGCCTGACCGTGTTCACTGACGACGGCAGCGTGGAGACAGGCGGCTGCCTGGATGCCGGCTTCCCGCATCCGAAGGGCATCCGGGAAGCGATGATTACCTTGCCCAAGGGTGTTTCCGCCGACACCGGCCGCTTGAAACTCAAGGCCGAAATCGAAGTAAAGGGCGTCCGCTATCCGGTGCCCATCGCCGCGGCTCACGGGGTCAACCCCGACGGGTCCCTCAACATCATCAGAAACGTGAACGGATAATGAAACGCAGGGATTTCATCAAGACCGGCCTGGTGGCGGGAGCCGCCGTCGGTCTCGCGCCCGGCCTGAAGGCCTGGGTGCCGCAGCATAACTGGCACAAGTACGATTTCGGCCCGGGGCCGGCGGTCCGAGACCGTCTCTACCAGGGTCCTTTCCCTTCCTACGCGCCGGAAGACTTTTTCGGAGAGGAACCGGAAGTAGTCCAGTACACGATGCCGGGAAAACAGCTGCTCAATGCTTTCGGCATGGGCATGACCACCTATATTTCAGGAGATTACGGCGCGCCCCACGTGCCCGGCGAATCACTGGAGACGACCATCGACAAGTTGTTCCGTTTCCCGCTAGGAACCAAGGTCCATATCCGCCCAAACTGGCGCCATATCCAGAAGAAGGCGGGTAAACTGGATTTCGACGACTACTGGAAGATTACGATGGACAAAGCGGCCCAATATGGGAGGCGGGTCTGCTTCCGGGTGATGCTCAGCAATCCGGACACGCTCGAGAACGCGCTGCCCGACTTCGTCCTGAAGAAAGTCCCGCTCGACCACTTGAAGGGAGAATGGAAGGGCGACCCTTCCCAGCCCCGGTTCCAGCACGACCACTTTCAGCCGCGCTACAACGAGTACCTGATCGGGTATTTCGAGGAGATGCAGCACCTGATGGCCGACCGCTACAACGGCAGCCCGCTCATCGAGTTCGTGGACACGCACATGTTCGGCTTCTGGGGCGAAGGGCACGCCTGGCCGTATGAGGGGCACAACTTCCCGAACCGCAAGGCGGCGGAAGATACTTTCCTGCGGCTTTACGAGATCCAGCAGGCCGCGTGGACCAAGGTTCCGCTGGTGACCAATGTCCAGCCCGACCACAGCGGCGTGGGCAATTCCGCCCTCGTGGACCGTTCGGTCCGCGACCACAACTGGCTGCGCCGCGACACGATCCTCGTGGACAGCGAAAGCATCGAGCAGTTGTGCAACCGTCCCGCCTGGACGGCGGCCTTTGTGGAGTGCGCCATGACCCGCGGCGATGCCTCCACCATCCGTCTGGATCCGTACGGCCGCCCCACGGGAGACGATGTGATTCTCCACGCCAAGGATGCCGGTGCCAACTACTATTCCCTCTGGAGCTTCCACAGCATCTGTGCGGAAAACCTGGAAGCGTATTACCGCAAGTATCCCGAAGCGCTGGATGACCTGGCCAGCTGCATCGGCTATCGCGTACGCCCGTCCTTCATCTGGCACGGCAAGGACAAGGAAGACCTGGATTTCCTGATCATCGGCATGACCAACGACGGCATCGCCGGCGTACCCGGCGTGCTGCGGCTGACCCTCTTCACCGAAGATGGGGAAGTCCGCGTGAGCGGCTGTCTCGACGCAGGTTACCCTGATGTAGAAGGCGTCCGCTCCGGCATGATGTACCTGCCGAAGGGATTCGACTGGAACAGTGGACGGCTCCGTCTCAAAGCGGAGCTGGAAGTCAAGGGTGTCCTCTATCCGGTTCCTTTCGCCGTGGCAGATCCGCTCAATCCGGACGGCTCGCTGACCATCAAGAAAAATAATCGCTAAGTCATACGAACATGAATACCTCCATCCGCAAATTGTTCCTCTGCCTGCTTCTCGCGCTGGTGCCGGGGATGTTGCTCTTCGCCCAGGAAGACCATCAGTGGGCCAAACAAGATGTTCTCTCCGAGCCTTCCCGCTGGGGCGGAACCTTCGGCGTCTATCCCGAGGGGCAGCCTCTTCCGCCCCGTCCTCCGAAGGGATACAAACCTTTCTATATCAGCCACATGGGCCGACACGGCTCCCGCTTTGTCGATGGATCGCAATTCTATCCGAAGATGTATTCGATCTGGAAGACGGCCGATGAGAAGGGGCTGCTGACCCCGGAAGGAAAGAAGTTTTTCGAGGCTTATGCCGAGGTCTATCCCAAAATGCTCTATCACGAAGGGATCCTGACCCTCAAGGGCCAGCGGCAGCACCGGCAGATCGCCAGCCAGATCTACCGGAACTACCCGGAGATATTCAAGGGAAAGACCAACCTGGTGGCCCTCTCCACAGAGTCTTCGCGCGTAATCGTGAGCATGCTCTGCTGCCTGGACGAACTCTCCGACCTGGACCGCGACCTCACCATCCAGGTGGATTATGGCCGCCCCTACTATGCCATGCTCATTCCGGAGAGCCATTCCAACCCGAACTACAAGGCCATGGAACCCTTTACCGAAGAAGCCCGGGCCCGGTACGAGCAATTTGCCAAGGCTGTCTTTGACGAAGAAGGCGTGATCGGGCGCTGGTTTACTTCGACCGAGGGCATCGGGATCGACGATTCCTTCATGTACGACATGATGCAGCTGGTGTCTGACAGCGAGAACCTCGATTTCCCTGTCCCTGCTGCCCTCACGGAAGTATTTACGCCTGAAGAACGCTATGCGATCTGGCGGGTCCAGAACTACAGCGACTATATGTATACGGGCGTGGCGCCCGGCGTGGACCGCCGCCGCTTCCTGGAGATGTCCGTCGCGGCGAAGGATATCATCGACCGCTTCGAAGAGGACCTCTCGAACGGTGTCTCCATCCGGATGCGATTCTCACACGACACGGCCCTGGCGCCCCTGATCTCCTACCTCGGCGTAAACGGGATGGACGCAATGATCTCCGACCCCTACGACGTGGAAAAGGTCTGGCGGAGCTACGACATCCCGATGGCCTGCAACTTCCAGCTGGTGTTCTTCCGCAGCAAGAAAGCGCCGGACGAGATTCTGGTCCAGGCGCTTCTCAACGGTTTCTGCGCTTCGCTGCCGCTTCCCGAAGTAGCCCCCGGCTTCTACCGCTGGAGCGATTTCAAGGCAAAATTCGACAAACTGGCCATTTAGCGGAGCTATGAAAAGATTGCTGACAACCCTCCTGACCATCTTGCTTGCCGGAACGCTTTCCGCCCGGGATGCGAAAGTGGCCGTAGTGATGAGCAAGACTTCGTATGGTATTGCCGAGAGTGAGACCGGCTCGGCCGGCAAGGCCTGGACAGCCGTGTCGAACCTGGCCGGCCTTCCGTATGAAACGCTGTTTGTCGAAGATCTCAAGTCAGAAGCACTGGACGCCTATTCCCTCCTGGTCCTCTCCCAATGCCTTCCCAATGCGGACGTACCTTTCACGAAAGAGGGCTATAACGACCTGGGCTGGACCCTCCACGTCACGGACGACGAAGCCCCGGCCCATCATTCTTTCCTCAGATTCTCGAAATTCTAGTTTATGAAAAAGACTTGTATCCTAGCCCTCTGCCTGCTGTTCCTGGGTGTCGAAATCCAGGCCCAGGAGCAAGTGATCCGTATGCTGCCCGGAGAGAAATGGTGGGGTGCCGCCACGGACCTGGGCGTCCGGATGCCCTTCGATGCCTCCACCGAGTTCAGTTTCGACCTGGCCCGGCAGAACTTCAACAACCAGACGACCCCGCTGCTGCTTTCCGACAAAGGCAGGTACATCTGGTGCGATGCTTCTTTCTCCGCCACCATTTCCGGCGGGGAGATCCGGATCGCGCCGCATCACGGCGGCTCCGTAACTTGCGTTCAGGCAGGGGCAACGCTCCGGGAGGCTTTCCTGGCCGCTTCCAAGGCCCACTTCCCGCCCAGCGGGAAGATTCCGCCTGAGATGTTCCTCAACAAGCCCCAATACAACACCTGGATCGAACTGGTTTACGACCAGAACCAGGCGGACGTGCTCAAGTATGCGCACGGGATCGTGGACAACGGTTTCCCTCCGGGCATCCTGATGATCGACGACAACTGGCAGAAATACTACGGCAGCACGGAGTTCCGTCCGGACCGATTCCCTGATCCGAAGGGAATGGTGGACGAACTGCACGCCCTGGGATTCAAGGTGATGCTGTGGATCTGTCCTTTCGTCTCCCCGGACAGCCAGGAGTACCGGATGCTCCGCCGGAAGGGCTATCTGGTGATGGATGCCGAACGCGACCGCCCTGCCATCCTGGACTGGTGGAACGGACTGAGCGCCTGCTACGACCTGAGCAATCCGGATGCCTATGCCTATTTCAAGGGAACGCTGACCGCCTTGCAGGAGCACTACGGCATCGACGGGTTCAAATTCGACGCCGGGGATCCGGAGCGGTATCTGGAGGAAGACACCCGTCCTTTCGACGGGAAGTCCTTCGACACCGACCAGACCATGCTTTGGGCCAAACTGGGACTGGAATTCCCATACAATGAGTTCCGGGCCTGCTGGCGGATGGGCGGCGATGCCCTGGTCCAGCGCCTCGGCGACAAGTCCTACTCCTGGCAAGCTGTCTTCAGCCTGGTTCCGGACATGATTGCGGCCGGTATGCTGGGACACATCTACACTTGCCCCGATATGATCGGCGGCGGGGAATTCGGCAGTTTCCGGAACGTGGACCAGGCCAAAATGGACCAGGACCTCATCGTCCGCTCCTGCCAGATCCACGCCCTGATGCCCATGATGCAGTTCTCCGTGGCTCCCTGGCGGGTCCTGGATGCAGAACATCTGGCCATCTGCCTGAAATATGCCCGCCTGCACGAAGAGCTGGGCCCTTACCTGGTGGAACAGGCGAAGATCGGGGCGCAGACCGGCGAACCGATTGTCCGGAGCATGGAGTATGCTTTCCCGGGCCAGGGCTTCGAGACCTGCATCGACCAGTATATGCTGGGCGACCGCTATCTGGTAGCACCGATGATGACGCCGGGCACTTCCCGGACAGTACGCCTTCCGAAGGGTCGCTGGCAGGACGAGAACGGCAAAGTGTACAAAGGCGGGAAAACCTATCAGCTGGATGTCCCGATCGACAGGGTCCCCCGCTTTACCCGGAAATAAGTGTAAAGAATCTTTACAGGGTGTAAGGAGTCTTTACGGTTTTACAAGAGCACGTAATAGAATAAACCATTGAAACATAAGATATTGCATATCTGGAACGGCTTTTGATTTCCGTGCGGGCGAAAAAAAATGATTTGACAATGGCTTCAAAAGTTGGAAAAATACTGGTCGTAGATGACAATCTGGGGATCCGGCGGACGCTGGAGATCCTCCTGCCTGTGCATTTTGCCCAGGTCAAGACGATTCCTTCGCCTGCGACCCTGGTCTCGTCGCTCGATCAGTTCCGGCCGGACGTGGTGCTGCTGGACATGAACTTCAATACTTCGGTCAACACCGGCAACGAAGGCTTGTACTGGGCGGGAGAAATCAAGAAAATGGTGCCGGAAGTCGAAGTGGTACTGTTCACCGCCTACGCCGACATCCAGTTGGCCGTGGAGGGAATGAAGCGCGGCGCATTCGATTTCATCGTAAAGCCCTGGAACAACGACAAACTCATCGAGGTGCTCACCGCAGCCCGCGACAAGGCCCGCAAGGCGCTGGGCAGGGATGCCCGGTCAAAGCCGGGCACCGCAGGCACCGCGGGCGTCAATCCCGACTCGACCGGAAATCTTATGTACTGGGGGTCTTCCAAACCTATGACCGCCATCCGCAAGACCCTCGAAAAGATCGCACCGACCGACGCCACGGTGCTCATTACCGGGGAGAACGGTACCGGCAAGGATGTATTGGCACGGGAGATCCACGCCCACAGCCTCCGAAGCGAAAAACCGATGGTGGCGGTAGATGCCGGCGCCATTACGGAGACGCTCTTCGAGAGCGAACTCTTCGGACACGTGAAAGGCGCTTTCACGGATGCGCATACCGACCACGTGGGCAAGTTCGAGCAGGCCGACGGCGGCACGCTCTTCCTCGATGAGATCGGCAACATTCCCCTGCATCTGCAGGCCAAGTTGCTGCGGGTGATCCAGAACCGCAGCGTGGTGCGCGTCGGCGGCTCACAAGCCATTCCGGTCAATATCCGCCTGATTTGCGCCACCAACATGGATCTGGGTGCGATGGTCCGCGAAGGCCGGTTCCGGGAAGACCTGTACTACCGCATCAATACCGTACACATCGCCCTTCCCCCGCTTCGGGAGCGCAGGGAAGATATCGCTCCGCTCTCGCAGATGTTCCTGGAGCGCTTCGCCAAGAAATATCATCGTCCGTTGACCGGCATGACGCCGGAGGCGGCGCAACTGCTGACCGAGGGCTACTGGAGCGGCAACATCCGCGAACTGCAGAACTGCCTCGAGAAGGCGGTCATCCTGTCGGACGGCCGCGAACTGACGGCTAAAGACCTCCAACGGGATGCCGGAACCAAGTCCGGAGCGCCGGGTGCAACTCCTTCCGGCATTCCGGGCTTGGCCCGGACCCGGGCGCAGCAAGAGGTGCGACCGGAGGGAGCAAATCTCCTCCGTGACGAGGCCGAAGAGGAACGCCGCGTCCGCGAGGCGATGGAAAGCACCGGGGGCAACATCTCCGCAGCAGCCAAAATGCTGGGCATAAGCCGCCCGACGTTATACGCAAAACTGAAGAAGTACGGCCTATGACCTTCACCCTCTGGCATATCGTGGGAGCCTGCGTCATCGCCGCCATCGTTGCGGCGGTGATCGCCATCCTCCGGACACGCCAGAAAGACATCAAAAAGGTGGCCTATATGATGGATGCGATGGAAGACGGAGAACTCAATTTCCGCTTCCGGGATAAGAACAAGTTCAACCGCACGCTGAACCGGATCCGCACCATCTTCGAAAAGCAGCGCCAGGCACACGAGCAGGATTCCTGGACGAAACTCATCCGCGTGCTGACGCACGAGATCATGAATACCGTCTCCCCCATCGCCTCGCTCTCCGATGCGATGGCCAAGTCGGTCGATGAGCAGGGTCACAGCGAACTGGACATCAAGGCCGGACTCGAGACCATCTCCGATTCCTCCAAGAACCTGATCGACTTCGTGCAGACCTACCGCCAACTGTCCGGTGTGGCAAAGCCCATCCGCAAGGCGCTGGACCTGCAGGAGTTGATGGACAGTGTCATCAGCCTCAACAGCGAATTCGCCGCCTCCTGCGGCGCCGGATGCGTCTATCGGCCGGAAGAGCCCGACCTGATGATCTATGCCGACGAGGGCCAGATTTCCCAGATCCTGATCAATCTGATCAAGAACGCCCTGCAGGCCGGAGCAAAGCACATTGACATCAGTGCCCGGATGGGCAAGGACGACGACGTCATCATCCAGGTTGCCAACGACGGCGAACCCATTCCCGCCTCCGCGCAGGAACAGATCTTCATCCCCTTCTTCACGACGAAACAAGAAGGTTCCGGCATCGGCCTTTCGCTGGCCCGCCAGATCATGCGGCAGCACAACGGCAGCATCGACCTGGTCCGCAGCGACGATCGGCAGACCGTCTTTGAACTCCGGTTCCGCTAGGGACGGAAAACTGTAAAGTGCAAACAGCTGGGCACTGAAAAACGCCACGCTCTTCGTCGAGTGTCGCAATCTGCTGAATGCGACCGAATACCGTCGGGAAAGCATCTCCACCTACCACACCACCACCTCCGTCACCACCCTCCGCAGCCGGATGTATTTCTTTGGAATTCGAATGGTAAAGTAGTATTTAATCAATCCTTTTGCATCCCGGCTCGTAAACCTCCATCGCATCGGGCGCGTACCAGTTGCCGCTTACCAGCACCTTGCCGTCCGGCAGGGCCAGGGCCGATGCCCCGGCGCGCTTGCGGTCCAGGATGCCCTCGGCCGTGAAACTGTGTGTGGCCGGGTCATAGATTTCCACGCCCCAGCTCTGGCCGATGCCAAAGGCCTCCACACTGCCCCCGCCCAGCATCACCCGTCCGTCCGGAAGGAGCGTGCAGAAAGCAAAGACGTGGGGGTATTTCATGGTCACCTCATGCCACGCGCCGCCCTTGAGATACCAGGCAGACGGTGACAGCACAAAGCCGTCCGTATGCCCGCCGAAAAGGGTCAGTTCCCATTGAGGACCATCACATACGGCGTGGAGAGCGGCTCCGGCAAGTCCGGCCACCGCTGAGCCCCGCCGCCGGTGTTTGTGGAGCACGCGGCGGCAAGGATGGTGAGCAGTATGAGGGCGAAACGCTTCACTCCTACAAAGATAACAAATTACAAACTATTCGTGGACGGGGCGGATGGCCATGGCTGGAGCTGTCCCCCAATTCGAAATTCCCGAGCCGTTAAAGGCATACGCACGGGGATATGACGAAATCGTACTTGTTCTGTAGTAACAAGAGCCTGGATTACCATAACCCCTATACGAGATGCCGCTGAGACCAACCACATTACAGAAACCTGTAGCCGGAAGCCCTGACATGCCGTTCATCTGTGTCGAAGTAGGCACGCGCCAACCTGCCGGACAGGGATCATAAATTGTTTTTACATCGTCCCGCCAAGGCAACTTGGCATAATCCTCAGACGACATCCAGGAAGTCGCATCTCCGGTATTGACGCCAACTGTAGGATGTGCAATGGTATAATCCATTGTGCTCGTAACCTTTACTTCGCTGAATACGCTCGCGTGATCCGGCACATAAGTGTACGGTGAGTAGTTGCCGTTCGCCGCTGAGAAGGCATCCTTTCTGCCCCACTGGTACAAGAACCCTCGCATGCAGTTGCCCACATCGATTGCGCCAAGGTTGCGGTCCATGAAGGTTGCCCCCTGATGCGTAGTTGTTCCCGGAGCCGGGGTAGCCCAGATTACCCAACTCCAAAGTATGTTGTCGGAACTATCGTAGATGGCCACGCAGGCATCCCCAGACGAAAAACTGTCGGGCGTGGAAAAATAGACATACCCGTCGGCGTAGCTGATGTCGTAGGCGCCGCCTTCGTACTTGATGGCCTTGCCGTAGGTGTCGCCGAGTTCCCAAAGCACCTTGACCCCGACGATGCTGGCCGGGTCGATGTTCGTAGCCGTGGTGCCCGTCATCGGATCCAGACCACCATTACCCTTGACAGTCGCCTTGAACTTATATTTGCCGGCCGAGGAGACGATGTAGGTATTGGCCGTGGCCGCAGCGCTGAGGTTCGTCGCCGCCAGGCTGTTGAACGGAATAGTGACATCGGCAATGCTGCTGCGGCCGACTATAATGCTCTTGTCACTCTTGAGGGTACGTGTCTGGAAGTCCCCATCGGTGGTGATGACGGTTATCTTAAGTCCGGTGTAGGTGTCCGCCAGGACGGCAAAGTGGAAGGCCGTGGGTTCCGTGCCGATGGCCACGCCGCTTTCGCCGCAGTCGAGGGTGACGCCGTCGATGCCGGAAACGGCGGCAATGTAGCTGTCGCTCGCAAGGGTGGCGGCATTGGAGATGGCGCCGCTCATGGGCTGGGCAGCGGAGAGGATGATGCGACGGACTTTCTTGCCGGTCATTGTGGTGCTGACGTTCAGGCGGATGATGCCGCAGATGTTCTTGAACGAAAGGCTTTCCGTGCTGCTCTCGGCATACATCGGGGATTTCTTGATGTTGCCGGCGGTATATTCCTGCGTGGCGCGAAGCGTCGGAGTGCCGGCATTGTAGAGGGAAGCCGGATACCAGGCTTTGTAGTCGGGAGTGGTGGCGGCAGTTCCGCTCACATAGGAGAAACTGCCCTGTGTGGTGGTGCTGGCGGTCTGATAGATACCTACATTGGCGGCTGCGTCCACGATGGTGATCTGGTCTTCATTCTGCCAGAGTACATCGTAGTTCTCGCCGTTCTGGCTGAGGGCGGTCTTGGTGGCGGAGCTTTCCGTAGTGGCCGTGAATACTGCGAGGGCTTCCGGATTGTTCTCTTCGATGTTCAATTCCTGCTGGCAGGCAGTCAGGGAGATGGCGGCCATGGCCGCAAAGATAAAGATTCGTTTCATGATGCAGTCCTCCCTAATCAAAGAATGAATCATCGTAACTGTTTCCGTTACCGAACTGCTCGGTACCGCCGCTGGCGCATATCACGCCTTCCTGCCTGACCTCGAACACCCTCGTCGAGGGGGCTTCGTAATGTTCTTTGTGGATTGTTTCCATGACTGTGTTGTTATGACAGGCAAAGATAACCGCACGCGCGCATACGGGTTGTCACAGAATGGATAAATCGAAGTGCCAAAATGGAAAAAAATTTGGCACAGTGCCGTAGAAGTGCTTAGGATGCGGTTGTTATGCGGAGCGGCACACTGCCTGCGCTGCCTGTGTCAAGGAATCAGAAGTAGGTTTGCACTGCAAAGGCAAACTGATCGATGAAGATCTTCTTGAAAGCAGAGATGTTGTTCTGCTCGTAGAAGATGAGTATGGCCTTCTTGTAGTCCACTGAATCCACCGTACGGAACGATATGGGGCAATACTTGTTGGCAATCAGGATGGCGTTGCTGGTGATTCTTGCCGTGCGTTTATTGCCGTCGGAGAACGCCTGGATATAGGAAAGGAGAACTAGGGCCAGAAGGGCTTTCTCGAAGATGTTTTCCTTGCCATTTATGAGGCGGCAGCTGTCTTCCAGGGCTTCCCGGATCTGGTATTCATTGTCAAGCGGATAGTAGTTGGTGCCGGTAATACCGACGCGGCGCTTGCGAATACCCTTGTCCACATCCAGCTCCTTGGTGAGCAGCGCGTGGAGTTCCTCGATACGCCCGATGGAGAGTTCCTTGAGGTAATCAGGATTGGCCAGCACGAAATCGAGCGCGTCCTTATGGTTGAGGAGCATGACGGCTTCTTCCTTGGTCTTGCCGGAAGCGGTCTGCTTCTCTTTCAGGAGTTTCTCGGTCTCCAGCAGTGAATAGGTGTTGCCCTCGATCTGGGAAGATTTCCAACTGAGGTCAATGCCCAGACGCTCCATCTCCTTGCGGTACTCGTTGGGCGTGATGCCTTCCAAGTTGCGGGTGAACTGGTCCTGCAGGGCATCAAGACGTTCTTTCTCCTCGGCCGTGAATAAAGCCACTTTGGGGAGAATGTCGTTGATAAGGTCGAAGTTGAAGCGGGTCTGAATCTCGCGTTCGTCGGTCTCTTTCTGGAAGTAGGTGTCGATGTTCAGTTCCATCGTCACGTGCGCCTGCGGGGACACGCTATAGCGCGTGGCGCGGCCTTGGCCAGAGACCATGGCAGAGCCGGCCTCCACCAACGAGGCAAGGATTCGCTTGACGGTGGCGGGGCTTTCCGAAAGGTTCATTCCGGTCTCAATCTCGCTTCTGGAGGAGCCGGGATGGTAGTGCAGGAACTGGAGTATTTCGTTTTCTCTGGTCATGATTCTTTTATTTACGGCTCAAATGTACAAAAAATACGGCTCAAATTCCAAAATTTTGAGCCGATAATCCTTTTTTTTAACGGTTTATTGAGCCGAATCGAGGGACTGAATTTCCACGCCATATTCTCCAACTATGCTGTCCAGATCGTTGAGGTCGTCGAAAAAGGTGCGACGACTGATGCCAACATCATCGGTGCCATAGCGTTCTGCCAAGGCCTCGTTGCATTTTGAAATGAGGTCCTCGGCGTAGTATTTACGCATTCTGTTGCTGAAACAGGCATCCAGTACCCGGTAACGGATAAGGGCGTGTTTATTTCCGGCCATGGGGCATTCTGCTTTAATAGACAATACGATAATAAAGCGAGATAACGATAAGAAAACATAAATAACGTGCAAATGGAGTTCACAATAGGGTTGGATGACGGAGGACATAATAAAAAAACTTCCATCAATTGCAGGAACTGATGGAAGTGAGGGAATGATGGAAAAAGGCCACAATAGAAAAGCCTCCGAATCTCTTCGGAGGCCGATTTCCTTTTTTAAAGTGCCACATGCAGCGATAGTAGACAACATGCGCACTGCGTTGCAAATATAGAATTTATTTTTCTTTCGAACAAATTTTATGCAAAATTCATGTCAAATCCCGTTATGTCATTGAGAATTTCAGCAACATTGTCGTTCTCAACGCCATCCAGAAGAACATCAATCTGCTTGCAGAAATCCTGATAACGATGTGTGGAGATCTGTTTCAAGAAGTATTTGACGACTTCGATGGCGCCAATGATGTTGCTATTGGTAAATGAATTGAATCTGCCTGCAGGACCTGACCTCAAAGGCGTGGGTAGTTTCATATCGAAGAGGACATCCCCGTGCGCACATTGGTTTCTCAAGTATCGAATCGCATTGAAATAACTCGTAAAGATCGTCAACTTGTCAATACCGTAGTGGCTAG